>Ga0209772_10000390_pt1 | contig 11108 bp, 12 predicted proteins | sample BogFormECP03_OM1_FD_188235 | JGI IMG/M metagenome (GOLD analysis project Ga0209772, IMG submission 188235) | Bog forest soil microbial communities from Calvert Island, British Columbia, Canada - ECP03_OM1 (SPAdes) (version 2) | ecosystem: Environmental > Aquatic > Freshwater > Wetlands > Bog ... | reverse complement strand
ATGTATTCTTTCACTACCAGCTTGATGAACTTCGCGGTTGCGACTCGGCCCTTGTCGACTTGCGCCTTTTCGAGTCCGCCGCCGCAGATGATGATCATCGGCTCGAGCAACTCGGGGCTGCCGATCAATCCGAGCAGCGCGTGCTCGGTGTGATCGAGATACGCTTCCATCGTGTTCACTTCGAGCGGTCGATGCTTCAGGTGATAGCGCAGTTGGCCGAGGCCGTACGCAGTCTGGCGTGCGGCATCCTGCATCGCATAGCGCATGATCTTGCGATCAACGTTGGTCGGCGAGAATGCTGCGACCTGCCGATACAGCACGAGCAGAAATCCGGCCAGCGACATGTTTATTGAAACCGATCCCTGCGGATAGTGATCGGCCCACAGCCATTCCTTGAGTCCCTGCTCCGCCGTCGCGCTCGCGCGTCCGAGTCCCGCGCCGCCGAACAGCGCGCGCTTGCGAAACACTTCGAACAGGCGCGACGCGTCGAGCATCTGCGCGCACATCCAGCTCTTCTGTTCGAGGAAGTCCTGGTTGATGACGGCCACCCATTTCGACGGGAAGTCCATCGACACGATCTGGCATTCCTGCAGAAACGTGTAGAGCTGCGCGCACGCCATCTCGAGCTCGGGCGCGAGCGGCGTCTTATGCAGCTCGGTCCATGGGATATCGGTCGCCGGAACCCAGCGCCGCGCCTTCACCTCTTCGTAAAGTTCCGCGACGTTGTCCGACCATACGTCTGACTTGCGATTGACGATGTAGCCCATGTCGGGCAGCTTGCCGACCTTCTCACTCCCGCGCGACACCATCGACTGGCTGGTGCGAACGTCCTCGGGAATATCGGTGTAGCCGTAGGTGCCGACGTTCAGGTCCTGGTAGGTAAGTCCGCGCTTCGAGTCCGACGGGCGCCCTGCTATGCGCTCGGTCTTGGCGTTATACCAATGCAGGCCCAGGTTTCCCTCCATAACCTTCTGCGCGGCTTGAAGGACCGTTTCGTCAACCGTGTAATCCTTGTCAGCGTAAAATGCCACTTGCGAACACCTAACCCCTGACCCCTTCCCATCTATGGGAAGGGGAACCGGATCCAAGAAGACTAGTTCAGCTTGATGCCTGCGTTCTCGGCCGCCGCGCGACCCATCTCGTACATTAGATAGAGCTTCGACCGCTCGCGGCGCTCGGGCATCCCGCACTTGTCGAGGCGCTCGAAATGCTCCTGCATCTGCTTGAGATTGAACTGCGTCGTGATCTTGATGCCCTGCTCGATATTTTCTTTCTTCAGTCCGCCGCCGGCCAGAATGATAAACGCCTCGGTCAATTCGGTCGCGGCCGCACCGGCGAACGAAATGTTTTCGGCTTCATCGAGATGCGCGTGCAGCACTTCGCGCTTTTCGGGAAAGTGTTCCAGCACGTACTTGAAATGCTGCATGCCGTAGCCGACGTGACGCGCTTCGTCCTGCATCACGAGCCGGAAAATCTTCTTGTCGACGTCGGTCGGCGACAGGTATTCGCTGAAGCGGAACAGCGTCAGCACGTTGCCCTCCGCGACCAGGTGCAGCGCCACCGACATCTCGCTGAACGAATCGGCGTCGCGCAGATGCTTGAGCGCCATCTCGTTGATCGGGCTCGCCTGCATCAGGCCCCAGCCTGTCGTCAGCGCGCGCTTGCGGAAAACCTCGGCGTGACGCGCCTCGTCCATCGCCTGCGCCGCGATAAACGATCGCACTTCGATAAAATCCGGATTCAGCCGCGGCAGCCACATCGCAGGCGTGTCGGTCGCGATCATTTCCACTTCGGTCAGGAACGTCATCAACTGCGACAGCGCCTTGCCCGTCACTTCGGGCAGCTCGACGCCGTCGAGGCGGTCCCAGGGAATGTCCGTCGTCGCGTTCCACTGGCGCGAGACCGCTTCCTCGTAATAGCTCTCAGTGTTGAACGCCCACAGCTCGCTCTTGCGCGAGACCCACGGCTGCGCATCGGGCACGCCGTCGGGAATCTCAGCGCCGCGCGGCGCATAGGATCGATTGTTGCGCACCTTCTCGGGGATGTCGGTGTAGCCGTAGGTCCCGACGTTGAGGTCGCGATAGGTCAGGCCGCGGCGCGGATTGGCTTCTTCAGGACTGATTTTCTCGGTGGCCGATTTCATCCACGACAGGTCCATCTGGCCGGTCCTTATCGTGTACAGCCACTTGTCGATGAAATCCTTGTCCTCGGCAAAGTTCGTGGTCGAAAGATATGCCATCGTCGTAGCGCCTCCGCGCCTGCTTAGTTGAAACTCACTTCGAGCTTGCTCGACAGATCGAAAAATTCCTGGATCGATTCCATGAAGCGGTAGAGTTTGTCGTGGCCGTCGGGATCGTCGTAGACAATTTTCAGGCGCTCGCCGAAATGCGCGAGCGTGTTGATGTCGTGGGCGGAGTCGGCCTCACCGTTGCGCCGGATGTTCTCGATCATCTCGCGCCACACGTGCGAGTCGCCTTCGATCTGGAAATCGACCTTCTTCAGATCGATCGCCGGCACTTCGCTGACATTTTTGAGGTCGAAAACCTCGAACTCGAGCACGAAGTTGCGCGCCTTGCCGTTGACGCCGACGCTGACGCCGAAGGTGGTGTCGATAAACCCCAGGCGCCGGAATTTTTCCTCGTTCGCCGCCATCTGCGCCTTCAGCGCCTCGAAATATTCAGTCGAAGGAAAGCTAATCGACATAAATGGATGAACCCCGCCGGTCTCCCAGGAAATTGATCAATGCTGAATGAATTTAGGGTTAAACCCCCGAAGAAGGCAAGCGAGCGCCGGCGGAAGACCCCGCAGCGCGCAGGAGTTTGGACACTGGGTGCAGGGGTCACCCCTGCCGCAGATGCGGGGCGCGCAGCCCCGCATCTAATGATGATCTAATTCGCCGACGCCTGCTTGGTCGAACCGCCGGTCGCCAGCTCGTCGTCGATTATTTCTTCGAACTTCGGCGTCGGCTGAGCACCGGTCAGCGGACGGCCGTCAATAAAGAACGCCGGCGTTCCATCGACGCCCACTTTCTCGCCCGCAGCCTGGTCGGCTTTGATCTGGCTGTCATATTTCGTACTGGCAAAACAGGCGTCGAACTCCGTGGTATTCAGGCCGAGCGTCTTTGCCGTCGCCTTCAGATCGGCGGGCGCAAGCTTGCTCTGATTGGCGAACAGCGCATCGCGATACGGCCAGAACTTGCCCTGCTCGTTGGCGCAATGTGCGGCCTTGGCGGCGTCGAGCGCATGCGCATGGAACGGCAGCGGATAGTCCATGTGCACGAGGCGAATCTTGTCGCCATATTTGCTGCGCAACTCCTTCAGCGTGCTTTCGGTCTTGCCGCAGAACGGACACTGAAGATCGGTGAACTCGACGATCGTCACTGGAGCATCCTTGGGGCCAAGCGCCGGATGCCCGCTGCTGTTCACGACGACGCGCTGCGGCTCGAGCAGAATCTTCACCGGCTCACCCTTGCGCAGGCGTTCGAGCAGCGCCTGGCGATTCAGCATCTCGAGAATCCTCGGCTTGATCTGGTCGTACGGAGGCGCGCCGCCGTTGCCCTTGTTGTCGTCGTAAAACTTCTTCGCGGCGGCGTCAGTCACGCCATCTTTGCCGGTAGATTCCTTCTTGATGTACTCGTCGACGCTCAACTTGTCGCGCTGGGCGGCCTGCTGAAGCAGGTAGTCGTCGGTCATCGATTCGAGGGTCTGCCGCCTGAGATCGAATTTCTTGTCCTCAATCAGCTGATCGACGCGCTTCTCGAGCATCGCGCGCATCTGCTCGAGCTGCGGCTTGACCTTCGCGTCGAGGTCCTTCTCGCTGATCTTGTGATCGCCGACCGTCGCCACGGTCGCGTTGGGATCGTCGGCCGACCACGCGCTCGGCGCGGCCACGGCGGCGGTGGCGATTGCAGCAACGGCAAGAACGGAAACGATACGCCGCGCGGATGCGCAGCGGTTACGCACTGGCTGATTGGTGTTCGCTAACATCGGCTATTGATCAAACTCCCTCGTCGAAGATAACCGGCAGATATTATCACGCGCCGAAGGCGATGTCGCGATGCCCAAATTTGCGCATTTGCCCCGATCGCCGCGACTCCGCTACGCTGCCATTTACTTTGAAAACGATTCTTGCCGCCTCAATCGGAATGCTGGCTCTTTCGTTGGCGATCTTCATTGCGCGGGCGCGCGCGGCGGGTCCGGAAGCCGACGCCAAGCTCAGCATACTCGTCGAATGTCATTGCTCCGATCCCGTCGGCGGAGACTTTTGCGACGCCCTCAAGGACAAGATCAAGGATTCATCCGCGTACCGCCTCGTCGATCATGCCGACGCCTACGGTATCGGCGTACATTTGTGGTGCGTCGACTTGTTCACGGGACTCCCGGGCATCGACAGCAAGCTGACCGGCACGATGTCCGCCGTATCGGTCGCGTTCACCATCTATGCCGACCGACTGCCGGGCGAAGTGTACGAGGACTCGTCAGTGTTCCGCGTCGGCAAGGAAGCCGCCGACGAAATGTCGCAAAATATCCTGACCGCGATTGGTCAGCTTGCTACTACCAACAAGACCGTATTCGAGAAAATCCGCGCCACCCCGAAGCCCGCAGCAGCGCCAACGATAAAAGTCATCCAGTAGCTGGATGCATGCGTCGCTCCCGCCCAAGGAAGCGTGGTTTCCGTATTCGACTGTATTAAGCTAGATTGGCAGCTAGCTGGAGAATTCAAATGAGAGAAGTCGGGGCCTTCGAGGCAAAAAACAAGTTGAGCGCACTCCTTGACCAGGTCGAGCGCGGGAGCGAAATCGTAATAACCCGCCGCGGTAAGCCGGTTGCCAAACTGGTGCCTCCCGGCTCGGGATTCGATCGCGCGCGAGCGAAGCGTGCCGCTGACGGTTTGCGCGAAGCCAGCAAGGGACTGAAGCTTCGCGGCCTCAAAATCAAGGACTTGATCAACCAAGGGCGGTCGTGAGCTTTGTAGTCGATAATTCCGTTGCGCTCGCGTGGTGCTTTGAAGACGAGCAAACCCCTCCGGTCATGGGGCTGCTCGATCGCGTCGTCGAAACGGGGGCCTTTGCTCCGTCGCTCTGGCCGCTGGAGGCGTTGAATGGGCTTCTGACTGCAGAACGCCGAAAACGCGTCGACTCCCGGGATCGGCATCGGCTTGCAGGCATGTTGCGCGCCCTGCCCGTCACGCTGGATATCGAGACAGCGGACCAGGCATGGACAACAACCGTCCGTCTGGCGGAACGGCACCGGCTCAGCGTTTACGACGCCGCCTATCTGGAACTCGCGCAGCGCCGAAGGCTGCCGCTCGCTTCGCTGGACGCGGATCTGATCAAGGCCGCCAGAGCTTTGGGCGTGGCGCTGCTTGGAACCTGAATGCCGACCGCCCGCATCGACGGCTGAAAGCGTGGTATCGTAAGCGGACTCGCGAGGATGACGAAAATGAGTACTGCCAGGAAGGCGTCAGCGGGCCGCGCCAAAAAGATCGCCGGCACGCGCAAGATCAGAAACCTCACCGAAGAGCTGACCCGCGACGAATACGAGCTTGGGCTGCCGCTGCTCGACGCAGCCGTCGCGGGCGTCATCCTCGGTTTCAAGCCGTCGGACCGCGACATGCGCACCCAGGCGCAGCGATGCTGGGAGATGCTGAAGCCGCGACTCAATCAGCATCTGCTGAGCGAAGATGAAACCGTGCTGCCGTGGGCGAAAGATGCGGGCGGCATTTCTGCCGCCACGATGAAGCGAATCAAGAAGAGCCACGAGGAGATGCGCACGCAAATCGGCAAGCTGACGGGAGTGTCGTTCGAAGACGATCCCGACAAAGTCGTTTCGGTGGCCGGCAAAGCTTTATGTGCGCTGGCGGTGAAGCTCGACGACCTGATCGACAGCGAAGAAATGCGCCTGCTGCCGGCGCTGAGAAAAATGTTGTTCGCTTAAGCTCGCGCCGTCGCTTCAAACGACGCCGGTTTTCCAATATTTTCTAAGCTCACGCGAGAGTGGCGGAATGGCAGACGCGCTGGACTTAGGATCCAGTGCCGCAAGGCGTGGGGGTTCAAGTCCCCCCTCTCGCAATCAGCACAGAGTCACACGGAGAGAGGGCTAGAGATCATTTGTGGCTCGGTCGGAGAAGATCGAGTCTCATAGTATCGCCACAGCAGACGCTCTGCTATTGCGTTGCCGGAGAGGGAATTTATGCGAGCACGAATCGTTCGGGTGGGAGCAGCGATGGCGGCGGTTTCGATTGCTCTGATAGTGGCTCGGACCGAGGCATTCGCGTCGGGCAAGGAATCATGCTCGACGACGAACTCGGATGTTACGTCGGGTCCGAGTTCCGACGGGGCTGAGGCCACTTGCGACGCAGAAATCGGCCCATCCAACGGAGCGAAGGCCAAAGCGTCCGGAGCCGACGCCGACGCGACATCTGATGCAGAGAACGGCAGCGATGCTACGTCGACCGCGAACGGGAAGGACGCCGATGCATCTGCCGAGGCAGACAGCGGCAGCGATGCTGAAGCAACTGCAAAGGGAGACGACTCCGATGCGACATCCGAGGCAGGAGGCCCCGGCGGCAGCATGGCCGTCAGCTCCGCGAAGGGAAAGGACTCCGACGCGACGGCAGAGGCATCAGGCGGCAGCGATGCTGAAGCAACCGCAAAGGGAGAGGACACCGATGCGACCGCCGAGGCGGACACCGGCAGCATGGCCGTCAGCTCCGCGAAGGGAAAGGATTCCGAGGCAACGGCAGAGGCCGCGAACGACAGTAACGCTCAAGCAACCGCGTCGGGCACCGACAGCGATGCGGAAGCGACTGCTGAGAATACCGATAGCAATGTAACGGCTCTCGCGACCAAGGGCTCTACCGCGATCGGCAGCGACACCAGTCCACCGACTTGCATGCCACGGCACGGCGGCAAGGCTGTAGTCACCAGCCCGATGGGAAACTGCAACTAAGCGCCGCGAAACGAATTGCCAGATCGACGGGATCCCTCACCGTACACTGTGAAAAATTGGCGCTACTTACGCTACATTATGTTATAGTCATCGAACTAAATGTAGCCTCGCGCCGGGCAACTCGCCATTATTGGGCCCCTATGTTGGAAAATCTGAAATCCATCCCAAGTAATTTCATCGGAAACACCATCAGCAGCTTCAAGGCCCGCGTGTCCGGGCGCGTGAAGGCTGTCCGCCGCTGGAAGGGCCGCGTGATCGGGAACGTGAAGGCTATCGTGTTCGGGAACTTGAAGGCCTTCAAGGGCCGCATGATCGCGCAGGTGAAGGCCATTAGATGGCGACGCTCGGAATGGGCTACTCGCTGTCAGACCTGCAAGGAAATTCTGTTCTTAGGCCATCCCGATCCGCTGAAGAAATATACGGCCGGGATGGGCGGCTGGTACGGAGTGCCGATTGCGGTCTGCCTTGGCTCGTGGCGCAACCGCTGGCGCAGGAAGTGGTACCACCAGAGTTGCTGTGGAATCGACAGCGACAAAAATAATCTGGCCGGGCGATGGCAGGTGTTCGGATTTGCGCCTACCGAGATTTCGCAAAACAGAATGAGAGAATCGCTGAGCCCGCCCGCGCCGGTTTTCTCGTCGAAGATAGGTCCTCCCTTGCAGTACCCTTCGCGAGGGGCGCAGCGACAGCGGCGCACGTAAGCGGCGACCTGAAGATTCTCTAGCGCGCGGGATTTCGGACCGAAATCAGATAGATCGCCATCGCCAGTCCGATCAGGGCGAGGAAGAAAGCTATCGCGACGGCCTGCGTCGATCGGTGCGAGCGCGAGGTTTCGCCGCGTTCCAGCTCTCTTACGAATTGCACATGGTGCCATCCGGCGAAAACATTCACCGCTACTCCCGCCACGATCAGAGCGGTGCCGAACCATAGCGACAACCCGTAAGACAGCTCCGGAGCAGCGCGCTGCATAACCTGGATCTGCTGCAGGAAGAGCCCGAAGCGCGCGACCACGAATCCGAAACCCATCAAGGCGAGCCCCGTGCGAATCCACGCAAGCATCGTCCGCTCAGCCGCCAGGTAATCGCCGATACCGGCCTTCTGCACGGGTTGCGCTGAGCTGTCCATATTCCGATGTCAGAGAAACGTTCGCACTGCTGCGACCGATTCTGGCGCGAAGCGGGCGCGACTGGCAATGCGCGCCTGTCGCCGGTCGTCAGTGCGGGGCGCTCGCGTGATTACGAGCGCCCCGCTTTGCGTATGCCGGTTATTGTTCGGGGAGCAGTTCGACGCGGCGATTCTGCGCGCGTCCTTCGGCAGTATCGTTGGTCGCCACGAAGTCGGTCTTGCCGTAGCCGTGCGGATGTAGCCGCGCTTCGGAGATTCCGGCGCTGACCAGGTAATCGACGACGGCCTCCGCGCGCCGATCCGACAATCTCAAGTTGTAGTCGACGCCGCCGACCGCGTCGCAGTATCCGTTCACGTCGATATCGACGTCGGGATTGGCCTTGAGCGTCGCGGCAGCTTCGTCGAGCACAGCCGCGTCGCCGGGACGGATTTTCGATTTGTTGAAATCAAAATGCACTCCGCGCAGCACCAGCTTCTCCTTGACCGGCGGAGGTGGCGGCGGCGGCGGTGGAGGCGGCGGCGGAGGTGGCGGAGGCGGCGGTTGCACGATCGGATCGCAATAGTAATGACCGGCGACGCCGCCGATTACTGCGCCGATTCCTGCGCCCGCTACCGCACCGGCTATCTGCCGCGAGCGCGAGCCGCCGGAGGCCTCGCCGATACCGAAGCCGGCGCCCGTGCCGATCAACGCGCCGGCGGCCGCTCCGTAAACGGTGCACCAACCCAGCTCGCGTTGCTGCGCGCATCCGCTGAGAAACAGCGCGATGCATCCCACCGCCGGCAATAAATACTTTGATATGCGCGACCGAATGTTCATGTCCCCTCCCAACAAGCGTCTGTGGCGTCGCCGAGCAACATCCGCAGCGAGCGGAAGCCTCCGCTCGACGAACGGCGTCAACCTAGTTGAGGGATATGTCGGAACAATTAGTCGCGGATTAATAGAATATGACGTGAAGCGGCGCGCGATCTCGAGTTGTTAACAATCAGGCGTCGCTGCGTACTCGAGCTGCCGTCGGTTGATCAATTGATCGGGCCCTATTAAACGCTCGTTCAGGAAATCCGAGACACGATCGCCTCAGGGGAATGATGATGACGGACTCGACTTTCACTCCGCCCACTGCAACGCCCTTCTACAAAGACCACGTGCTCTACCACGCTAACGATTCCTTCGGGATCCCATCGGTCCGGGGGTGGCAGTTCAGCGGCTGGAAGGCCGAGAGCATGTCCTGGAAGACGGGCTGCTACATCCACGCGGGTCTGTCCAGCACGGGGCCGCTGTCATTGAAGGGTCCCGATGCCCTGAAGTTCCTCGAGCACCTGTGCATCAACAGCTTCGCGAAATTCCCGGTCGGCAGCATGAAGCACGCCGTCATGTGCGACGAGGACGGCCTGATCGCTGCCCACGGCATCACCGAGCGAAAAGCCGAGGACGAATTCGAATTCTTCGCAGCGCCGCCGTGGCCGCTGCAGAAGCTCGCCGGCACCGATTACAAGGTCGAAGCGCGCAGGCACGACGACTACCTGTTCCAGATAGCGGGGCCGACGTCGCTGAAGACGCTCGAAAAGGCGACGGGCGAGAGCCTGCGAGACATCCGCTTCCTGCGGTTTCGCGAGAGCAGCATCGACGGCACTAAGGTCGAGGTCGCGCGCATCGGCATGAGCGGCAACCTCGCCTACGAGCTGCACGGCCCAATCGAAGACGGGCCGAAAATTTACGACGCCGTGTACCGTGCCGGCCGCGAGTTCGGCATCGAGCGGCTGGGCTGGGGAACCTACCTGGTGAATCACGTCGAAGGCGGGTTTCCGCAAATCACCTGGACGTTTATTCCAGTTCCGGGCATGCCCGATGCGAAGGCGAGAGAGTTCATCGGCCAGTTCTTCAAGATCTCGGGCAGCGTCGATCCCGCCGACCTGCGCGCGCGCTATCGCACTCCGGTCGAGGTCGGTTGGCATCGCATGTGCCGGTTCGATCACGACTTCCTCGGCCGTGCTGCGCTCGAGGCCGAAGTCGCACATCCGAAGCGAACCGTGGTCACGCTGCGCTGGAATCCCGGAGACGTGATCGACATCTATGCGTCGTTGCTGCGTCCCGGCGAGGAATACAAGACGCTCGATTTGCCGTACGCGCCGAACGTGTGGCCGCAGGCGCATGCCGATCACATCCTGCGGGACGGCCGCCCGGCCGGCATCTCGTCGGGCACGATCTACAGCTACTACTTCCGTGAAGTGCTCTCGATGGGCTGCATCGACGTCGACGCTTCCGCGATCGGCACCGAGGTGATCGTCCAGTGGGGCGACTATGGCGGCAGGATCAAGGATGTCCGCGCGACCGTCGCGCGGTTCCCGTACCTGACCGAAGGACGGAACAGCGACCTCGACGTTACGCGGGCCTGATCAGCGCTCTGAATGACAAAAGGACCGGGATTCTTCGCTCCGCAGACTCCGCTCTGAATGACACAAGGAAGGACTTCGCTCTGAATGACACGAGGACTCGGGCTCCGCGCGGAAAGACAAAGCGAATTGCTTGCTCGTGTGTGTCGATTCGTCATGGCGCTTCTTTTCTTTGTGTCATTCTAGAGCGAAGCGAAGAATCCCGGAGTCTTTTCTTTGATCTTTTTCTTTGACCTTTTCTTTGGCCTTTTCCTTGTGTCATTCAGAGCCGCTGCGGCGAAGAATCCCGGTTCTTTTGCTCGATTGCAGCTGACTCCGACTATACCGATGTCGTAGCGTTTGCGGCTCGATGTTTTTCGCATGCTGCTTCCGGAGCCGGGATTCTTCGCTCTGCAGACTCCGCTCTGAATGACACAAGGATGAGACAGAACCGAGATGCGTTTAGATAGTCAGACTCTGCGCTTCCCAGAGTGCGCGGAAGCGGCCGTCGCGCTTCGCACTTAGTGCAGTCCAGTCGCCCGACTCGACCACCTTGCCGCCTTCGACGACGTAAATCAGATCTGCTCGCCTGATGGTCGAAAGGCGATGCGCGATCAGCACGACGGTCAGCTCGCCGCGCCGGCTTTCGATCGCGTCAAGCAC
>Ga0209772_10000389_pt1 | contig 11122 bp, 8 predicted proteins | sample BogFormECP03_OM1_FD_188235 | JGI IMG/M metagenome (GOLD analysis project Ga0209772, IMG submission 188235) | Bog forest soil microbial communities from Calvert Island, British Columbia, Canada - ECP03_OM1 (SPAdes) (version 2) | ecosystem: Environmental > Aquatic > Freshwater > Wetlands > Bog ... | reverse complement strand
GCAGCAGGATGCCAAGCGCGAAGCCCAATTGCGCACCGTGCATGGCGTAGTCACCGACAAGTCCGAGACGCCCATTCCCTCCAGCGTCGTTTTCCTCAAGAACACCCGCACCAACGCCGTCAAAAGCTACATCGCCGATGAAGCGGGCAACTATCGTTTCAGCGGCCTCGATCCCAATGCCGATTATGAAGTGCACGCCGAAAAAGACGGTGCCAAATCTCCGACCCGTCAGGTCTCCAGTTTTGACAGCCGCAAGGATATGGTGCTCAACCTCAAAATCGACAAGAAGAAGAGTTGAAGTCTCGCGCCGGAAATGCGGAATCGTGAGCGATTCCCTGGCAGCCCATATTCGGGGCCGGCGTTTCACAATTGCGCGCCTTGAATTCGCTCCTTAGAAACCCTAACACGCAGGGTTCAACGCTGCGGTGGCGCCAGAATGCGCACTGCTCGCGGCACCACTTCGATCTCCACCGGTGCCGGGCCAAGAATCTCGCCGTCCCCCTGGAACAGGCACGGACGGCTCGTCGTTAACCGCACGCGCCGCGCCCGGCCCCTTTGTACCCTGGAAGCTCTTAGTTCCCCGCTCGTTACCAGCGCGGGCAGCACGCCAAGCACTTCCCAAGCAGTGAGATTTTCTACAATCACCACGTCCAGCCATCCGTCATCGCATTGCGCCGATGGAGCGAGCCTTAGACCCCCGCCATAGGTGGGAGTGTTCAGCACACCAGCCAGGAGTGCGCTAGCTTGGATTGCTGGTAATTCGCCCCCTGGGAATTCGGCTTTGACGTCCACCGGCGCGAAGCCCCATAACGCGCGAAGCGCCGACGCGATGTACCGGAAACGGCCCGGAATGCGCCGATACGCCCCGCTTGCGTATTGCATGGCCTCGGCGTCGAGACCCACGCCTCCTCCGCCCGCATACAGCCGCTCGCGGCCGTCCGCCGTGCGCGCTCGCAGTAGATCCAGGTACCTTGGCCGGCCGTGCAGCACGGCATCCACCGCGGCTTCCAGGTCGCGTGGCAATCCAAGGGCACGCGCAAGATCATTCCCACCGCCAGCAGGCAATACGCCCAGAACCACGTCAGCGCCAAACGCGGCGTTGACCAATCCGTGGAACGTTCCGTCGCCTCCGAAAGCCACCAGCAGATGCCGGCCCCTGCCGATCGCCGCCCGCGCGCGCCCCTCGAGTTCTTCGCCGCTACCAGTTACTACAAATTCCGCAGGGAAAGCCCGCGCTGCAAATAACTCCTGAATCCCAAGGATTGGAGCAGCCGCCCGGCCGCCCCGGGAATCGGGATTTACGAAGACAACGGCAGGCGAATCGCTGGAAACTCTGGGGAAGTCGTCCACTTTGCCCGCAATGCTGCCTAACCGCCGTCCCGCCTGTCAATCAAAACGGCATGGGGCGGTGCTGCACTTGTTCAGGGAGTGCCTCAGTCCCGCGGATTCCTAATCGATGGGTGGTCCACACGGCGCTGCCAGAAGGGGTTCGGACGTCAAAGAATGCCCGGGGAACATTGAAATTTACTGGTGCCGGCGGGGGGAATCGAACCCACGGCCTAGGGATTATGAGACCCTCGCTCTTCCACTGAGCTACGCCGGCATAAGGCAATTCTTTATGCTACGGACTCGCCGCCAAATGTGTCAAGCCTTCTCAGCCCGCGGGAGCATCCTCCATCGGAACATCACAAATTTACGGCTCCCGGAGCAGAGCGCCAAGAGATCCTTCCTCTTCCCTGATTTGCCCCTTGACGGGTGGGTGCCGCTCGCATAAAGTATCAGATGGGTAAGCGTGTGGTTTCTTCCCGGTAGCGCCAGCATCTTGCTGGCGTTTTTTGTGGCTATCGATCCACCGTACCGCGATCGTTATTGAGAGCAAAATCTGCTAAATCCTTGCGCATTCTAAGTCATTTAGAATGAACACTTGCAAAAGTGTATCAAAACAAAGAACTTTAACTCCCTTAGAATGAATGTTTTTGCAAAAACGGGGGGGGCTAGTCGTGCATGCAATTTGGGTCGGAATCTGGGCTCGTCGTAAAATGATCCCACTATAATTCTCGATCCCTTCGTCCGAAGTGTTTGAGCTCGGCACCCGATTACGGCCTGACTCACAGGGGAACATCGCTTCGCCTCGCCGCTCATCCATTCATCTTCGCAAAGAGTGCAAAAGAACTCATCAAACCACGGTCCGCACACTATCCCCGGTGGCACTGAAAGTCCCATGCGCCTTAGTACTACCGTACCGTTGACGCTATACGTCCTAAATCCTACTCTGTGGGTGGTTACAACTCTCCAATCCGATTCGCCAGTCGAAAGAAGGGCGAAAGTCGGAATGGGTCGTTGTGTACCGATTTGAAACAAATTTGTAACGCGAAGAACTTGACATTTCCCTCCTAAGGGATAGATTGACTCCGTGGTTGGTTTCTACCTCGGAGGCAATATGTCACGTAAACTCGCGTCCCTTCTCCTGGCCATGCTGGTTTTGGTCGGGGCGATGAGTCTGAAAACCCTCGTTGCGGCGCATAGCGATAGTGCTGTAATGATGGCAAGGAACGGATCGGCGCCAACTCCGCCGATACCGTTGCGAAACGGATCGGCGCCAACTCCGCCGGTTCCTTTGCGAAATGGTTCGGCGCCAACTCCGCCGGTACCGCTGAAAAACGCTACGACGTCACCCTGGAAATAACGACCTCGCCAGTCGGCTAAAAACGGCCGAGAGTCGGACCAGGGTGCAGAAACGGAAATCGTGCCCGGTCCGCTTGGATATACGATCTGGTTCCTGGGAGCTCTCCTGGAAGTTTCCGTTGTGGTGTGCGCGATCGCCCGCCATTCCCTCCGTCGGTACCTTTTTCTGAATCTCTACATGGCCGCTTCCTTTCTGGTTAGCGTGGGCCGCTACCAGATCCTCAATCATTTTGGATTGAAGTCTACGGAGTACACTTATTTCTATTTCTACTCCGATGTGCTGCTCACCATCTGCCTGTATTTCGCGCTGATCAATCTTTACGTTCACGTATTTGACGAAATGAAAGTCGCGACCATGGTTCGGCGGACGGCGGTCCTTCTTCTCGCTGGGACGGCCATCTTCTCTTACTTCGTGGTCGAGCAATCCTCCGGCAGGATTCTTACGCACTTCGTCATCGAGCTTTCTCAGAATCTCTATTTTGTCGGGCTGGTCCTGACGTATCTCTTGTGGGGCGCTATCCTCAAGTTGCGAGAAACCCGCACCAGGCTCATACAATTGGTTTTGTCACTGGGCGTCTATTTCAGCGTCTTTGCCGCCACCCTGGCTTTGGGAAATCTATACCCCAATCTTCAGTTGGTCTGGGGATATCTGGCGCCGCTCTTTGGCTGCTTGCTCCCGCTCTCCTGGGCCTATGCTTTTTGGAACCACCCCGAGGAATCGCGGCTTTCCACGGCAAGTCTTGCGGTGATCCCACGATGATGGCCGTTGGCATACTCCTGCTCTCCCTGGCTGCCTTGCTGCAGTTCTTCGCGTCCTATTGCCGCTCGCTGATCGCCGCTTCGTCCAAGCAAGCGCTTTCTCCCGAGGTGAAGGACGTCACCGGTCTCACGAAAGGCGCTTCCGGAGAGGACTTTGCGCGTGTCATCCAGCTCTTGCACCTCTGCCCGGAACGCCCGGAAGACCGTAGCAGCGTGCAGGCCATCGCCGCCTATTTCCGCATGATCAGCTTTTTGCGCGCCACGCTCGCCCGCGTGGTGCCGTCCATCCGTGCATGGACTGAATTTGAACGCGCCCAGTGTGCGTACTTTGCCGCCGTCGCGCTCGATCGCAGGATCGCCTTCAGCCGGGATATGCTCGCCCAGCAGATGGACACGTAACGGATCTGCGTCTTCCCATCTGGCGTTTCTCTTCCTGCCTTTTCGACGCGATGGCCTGCTTACCGATTCGCCGCATTCCCTCTTGCTTCTCCGCTTGACTTTCTCTGCGCATGATATTCTAAGCGCCTACACTCCTCACCGGAGTGCAAGCGTCCGCAGCGCAAAACGCACCGGTGACAAAAACATGCTTGCAGTGTGGCGCGGTACTCTCTTCGAGCGTACGCGTCTGCAACTTTTGTGATTCCTCTCTCCCCCCCGACATGTCCGCCTCCGCGGACTTGAAGGCTCATCGCACACGGGGAAACCTTGCCCTGAGTCCCAGCCCCGGCGTGGCTGCCGTCGCGCAGGAGGTCGCGCCAGATCCCGCGTGGCAGGGGGAGCTCGCGCAGCGCCTGCAGGCCTATCGTGCGCGCCGGCGCAAGATTGCGCCGAATGTTGCTCAATCCCGGCTTCCGTTTGAAGATTCCAGAGAAGCGCCCGCCATGCACACGTCGGTCGCGGTCGAGCCGCCGGCTCTGCCGGTTGATGAAGGTTTCTCGTTCACCATCGCCATCGGCCGTCCAGGAAAAAAGGGGGAGCCCGACAATGCGCGCATGGTGATCGACGTATCGAGTCCGTCCCCCGAAGCCGGGGACGTGCAGGAAGAGGCCGCGCGCGTAAGCCGTGCGGAGTCACCAGGACTGTATGCCGTTGCCTCCATCGATAATCGCCGCCTGGCCGCGCTCATTGATACGGCTTGCCTGTTTTTCGCGTACGGCGGTTTTCTCGCGCTGTTCGGCTCCGTCGGTGGCCAATTCACGCTGAGCAAACTCAGTGCGGCCGTCTGCGTGGCCACGCTTTCCATTGTCTACTTGCAGTATTTCGCGCTCTTCACCATTTTCGGCGGTACCACGCCCGGCATGATGCTCCGCGGCCTTCAGGTCGTAAGTTTTTCCGGAGAGCCGCCAACGCCGCGGCAAATGCTGCTGCGCAGTGCCGGCTATCTGCTTTCCGCCGGCACGTTTTTTCTGGGCTTCCTGTGGGCCATGTGGGACGAAGACGCACTCACCTGGCACGATCGTCTGTCGCACACTTATCTGAGTTCGGCGGAGACGATTGCCGACATGGAAACCACAACCATTGCACAGACCCGATAGCGACTCTTGGGCTGAATTCTACCGCTCGGGGAACAGCGTGGTTAGGCAGGGAGCGCTAGGGAACCTGTGCGTGAGGAAACGAACCGCAATATCCGCTACTTCTTGACCACGGCCTCGTCGGAGGCGATTTTGCCATCGCGGATGTGAATGATGCGGTGGGCGTGCTGCGCAATGTCGTTTTCGTGGGTCACCAGAATGATGGTGTTGCCCTGCTGGTAGAGGTTTTCAAACAGCGCCATGATCTCTGCGCCGGTCTTGGAGTCCAGGTTGCCCGTGGGTTCGTCGGCCAGCACGATCGAGGGTGAATTCACCAGCGCCCGCGCAATGGCCACGCGTTGCCTCTGTCCGCCGGAAAGCTCATTGGGTTTGTGGTTCATGCGGTCCATCAAATCCACGCGTTCCAGGGCTTTTTTAGCCTTTTCAATGCGCTCTTCCGAGGGCGTGCCATTGTATATCAGCGGCAACTCGACGTTGTGCAGCGCCGTGGCGCGCGGCAGCAGGTTGAAGGTCTGAAAGACGAAGCCGATTTCCTTGTTCCGAATGTAGGCCAGCTCATCGTCATCCAGCTCGCTGACCAGGCGCCCCGCGAGCCAGTATTTTCCGGTGCTCGGTGAATCCAGGCAGCCGATCAAATTCATGAGCGTGGACTTGCCGGAACCCGAAGGCCCCATGATGGCCACGTATTCGCCCTTGTGAATCTCCACGTCCACGCCGCTCAGTGCATGGACTTTTTCCGAGCCCATTTCGTAGACCTTTGCCAGCTCCAGCGTCTTGATGACCACCCCGGAACTGACCAGATCTTCGCGGTAAGAATCCGCTGTCGTTGTTTCCACGGGCATGCGATTTTTCCTTGCTGTGAGTCTGGCGTCAGCTCTGCTGGTCTTCGGGCTTTTTCGGCGCGGAGTTGTCTACCTTGACGCTTGACTCCGGCTTCAGCGTGCGCAGAGCTTTATAGCTTCCCACCACAATTTCGTCGCCCTGCTGCAAACCCTTTGTAATTTCGATGTCGGTCACGCCGGTGATGCCCGTTTCCACGGGCCGGAAGAACGCCTTCTTCCCGTTGATCACAAATACGCCCTGGACTTCATCTTTTTTCGGATCACCCGGAGCAGCGGGCGGCGGGGCGGCCAGCGTCACGCTCGAATTGCGGCCCTCGCTCTTGGCGTTCTTGGCGGCTTCCGCAAGATCCTTGCGAGTCCGGACAGCCAGCGCCTGGATGGGGATGGCCAGCACGTTTTTCTTTTCCGCGGTCTTGATCTTGGCCGTGCTGGAAAGCCCCGGCCGCAGATTGTCGGGCGGATTTGCCAGCGTCACCACGACCTTGAAATCCTTCGCTTCCTGCGTGCTCGTGGTGCTTTGCGTGGAGGTTAAACCCGAACTGCGGAGCACCGCTTGCGAGCCGATTTCGGTCACCTTGCCCTTGAAAATTTTTCCAGGCACGGCATCGATCGTCACGTCGGCATCCTGCCCGATCTTCACATTCACAATGTCCGTCTCGTCGACCTTCACTTCGGAAGTGACCACGGACATATCCGAAAGCGTCATCAAAAAGCTGCCGGTGGAATTCTGAATGCCCGGCACCACGTATTCTCCGACTCGCACGGGGAGATAGCTGACGATCCCGTTGATGGGCGAAACGTACGCCGTTTTGCTCAAAACGTCCTGAGTGCGCACCAGCACCGCGCGGTTCTGATTCACCTGCGAGCGGGTCTGGTCGAGCTGCGCTTTCAATGATTGCACGCGCGCCCTCGAGGAATCCACAGCCGCCACCGCTCCGTCGTACGTGGTTTTCCGCTGATCGAAATCCTGTTTCGCGATGAGCCCGTCCTTGAACAGGCCCAGCCCGCGTTCGTAATCGAGTCTGGCCTTCTCCAGGTTGGCCTGCTGCGAGACCAGGTCAGCCTGTGCCGAACGGAAACTCGCTTCCGCCGCCTGCACGCCAGACTCAGAAGAGTTGATGGCCGCCGACTGCGCCTGCACGTCCGCGTTGGCTTGCACGTTTTCCTGCAAGAGCACGCGGTCGCCCTTTTTGATCTTGTCGCCTTCCTTGACGAGAATCTCGGTGATGCGGCCAAAACCCTGCGCCGTCACGTTGGTATAGGTGGTTGGCTTGATTTCCCCGGACGCCGTAACCTGTGAAACCAACGTCTCCTGGGCCGCGACCTTCGCGGTCTGGACAGTGACAACGCCTTTATTTGCCTGGTTGACGCTGAAGGTTACAATGCCAACCAGCACCAGCACCGCCACCACAGCGATCAGGACCTTTTTCCACGTCTTCATGTGCTTCCCCTTCGAAAGACCACTTGGCGTTCATCCGCGACAGCAGCCGCGCCGGACCACCCGCGCGGGGACACTACTTCATAGCCCCATCTCGCTCGCCTATACCCTACATACGCCCTTGCAGGTCGAAATGTTTCGCCAGAGGGTTGTGAAACCTTCTTGGTTCGGGTCCGAACGGGGGGCGCCCTCGTGCCACCCGGTGCAACAGCTCGGCGCACTGCCGCAGAGCCTGAGCGGATTTCCTGCCCTTCATTTTAATTGCAAAACTTGTCAAAGGGAAGAATTCCCGCCGCTCGAAACAGGCTCCCCTCGCGCACAACCGACCTGTCTGCTTAGACGCAGCGGTCGTGCTTTTTGTCAGCATAGCATCGCCTTTTCGCAGCCCCCTTGCGCCTCGAATTGGTTCGAATGCAGCCGAAGTGAAAGGCAGAGAGAGCGGGATCAGCCAGGGAGTAAGCCAAGATCAAGACGAAGCATGGCGCTGCTCTCCTGTAACTCTGGCGTGCGTGCCGACATTGACTGCTGGTCGCTCGCGAGCGAGGGCCAAGTCTCTTCGGGAATGCTGAGGAACACACTCGCCACCCAAGGGTCAAACTGACTACCAGAGCATAGGCGGATGGTCTCGCGGGCACCCTGGAACGAAGACGCCCGGCGATAGGGCCTGTCAGAGGTGATGGCATCAAGAGTATCGGCCACAGCAAAGATTCGCGCGCTCGGAAGGATCTCTTCTCCCTTAAGGCCATGCGGGTAACCCATGCCATCGAAGCGCTCGTGATGCATGAGGACGATTTCTGCCGCATCGGCAAGAAAGGGAATGTCCTTGACGAGGTCGAAACCAATCTGTACGTGCTGCTGCATAACTTTGCGTTCCTCAACGGTGAGCGGTCCCGGCTTCAGGAGAATGCCGTCGGGGACACCAAGCTTCCCGATATCGTGTAAATAAGCGCCTCTGGCAAGAGTTCCGAGCAGTTTGTCCGACCAGCCCATGGCTTGGGCAATTTCGAGGGAGTAACGGCAGACGCGCTGTGAGTGGCCGGCGGTCTGGTTGTCTCGCAGATCGATCGCCGCGCCAAGCGCTTGCAAGGTGCCTTCGTAACTGCCGGCAATCTGCAGGAGTGCGGCGTTCAGTTGCGCAGTGCGCTGCGCGACCATCTCCTCCAAACGCAGCCGGTAGTTCTCGACTTCCTGCTCGAGGCGCCTCTTGTGCAGAGCGCGCTCGAGACTGGCCGCGACGGCGCCCTCCCGCAGCGGTTTGACGAGGTAGTCGTCCGCACCGCAGCGCATGGCCTGCACACCCACGTCCAGGCTATCCACGCCGGTGGTGACCAGGAAGGCCATGTGCGGATACTTGCGGCGAACTTCGGAAAGCAGCTCCATGCCGCCCATGCCCGGCATCTCGAGGTCGGAAATGACCGCATCGAAGCGCTCACTCTGCAAAGTCAAAAGGGCCTCTTGACCGCTACAAGCAGTGGTGCAGCGGAACGCGGGCGGGCTCAGGATGACAGAGAGGAGCTTACAGGAAGCAAACTCATCGTCGACTGCCAGCACGCGTGGAATAGCTGGAGGGTTGGACGAATCCTCGGCGAGACAGTTTTGCGCTGCTGCGGGAACGGATTGGTCAAGCTTGGTCATAAAAAGCGACCGATTCGCGTCTTACTGCAACACCCAGGGCCCGGTCTTTTCAGTGAAACGGCATCCATAGTGCCAAAGAGGCGCACCTTTCGAATCGGCATGAACGATTTTCGCTTTCCCCACGCATTCTTCCCCGTAACTGGTCATAAACACATTCACGATGGAATCGGGCGTGAGTTCAGCAGCACAATCACACAGAAACCCGTTGAGACTCACGTTTTCAGTGGTCACGATCTGTTCAAATTTCTTCCCGCGGTTGTCAGTACCTTGCAGCATGAGGGGAATTCGCAAGCGCACGCGCACTTCGTTTCGCGGCGTGTGCTTGCGCGTCTTGGCAATTTGCTGAAGGCATAGGCGGAGAGCGTCGAAATCGATGGGTTTTTCGAAATAGTCCGCAGCGCCAAGCTGCTTGCACAGTTCCTTGGTTTGTCCGCCGGCTTCACCGCTCACGACGATAACAGGAATGATCTGCGTGCGGCTGAAGGACGTAAATGTCTGCAGGAGTTCGTAGCCGGAGTATTTCGGCATGCGTAAGTCGAGCAGGATGGCGTCGGGCCGATGCTCGAGGGCCAGCGCCAGACCTCGCTCCGGCTCTCCCGTGTCAATGACTTCATAGACCTCGCTCAACTCCAGACGCATCAGCCGCCGAAGCGCTTCATCGTCGTCCACAATCAGTACTTTTCCCATCCCCTAATTCCTCCGACTGGACGGACCGGAAGCTATTCCCGCAAGATCGGCCAGGTTACTTACCAGGGAAACAGGTTTCTTCCCACTGTCGAGCACCTCGCGAACCTTGCGGATAAGAACTTCGTCTGTAAATGGCTTGTGCAGGAGGTAAGTTCCTGGATCGAGCACGCCGTGCCCAGTGATAAAGCTGTCGGTGTAGCCCGACATATACAGCACCTTCATTCCCGGCTGTCGAGGCGACAATTGTTCCGCCAAAGCGCGGCCATTCATGCCCGGCATTACGACATCGGTCAGCAAGAGATCAAGGGAAACTCCCGAGCGTGCGGCAAGTTCCAGGGCTTCTTCGCCGCTGCCTGCCGGCAGCACGCGGAATCCGGCCTCTTCCAGAAAGGTTTGTGCAAGCTTTCTCAGGGGTTGAGCGTCTTCCACGAGAAGTATGTATTCCGAACCGCGCTGGGTTTCCCCCCGATCGATTTTCTGTTCTTCCACGGGCGGCTGCCCGATATGTCGCGGGAGATAAATCTCGAAGGATGTGCCCTTGCCGGGCAGGCTGTCCACCCAGATATATCCATTACTTTGTTTGACGATGCCGTAAACCGTGGCCAGGCCGAGACCCGTGCCCTTGCCGAGTTCCTTGGTAGTGAAGAAGGGCTCAAAGATATGCGCAATTGTTCCAGGGTCCATCCCAGTTCCCGTGTCGCTGACCGCCAGAAGCACATAATTCCCCGCGGTAGATCCGGCATGGGTGCGCAAGTAGGTTTGGTCGAACTCCACGTTAGCGGTCTGGATAATTAGTTTTCCGCCGGCGGGCATGGCATCACGCGCGTTAACGGCGAGGTTCATGATGACTTGCTCGATCTGGCTGGGATCGGCTTTCACATTGTCCAGTTCAGGCTCCAACGCCAGAGAGACTTCGATATCCTCGCCCAGGAGACGGGGAAGCATGCTTTCCATATCGGAGGCCAGAGTGTTGAGGCTAAGGACAGAAGGAGTCAGGACTTGCTGGCGGCTGAACGCCAGCAACTGCTTGGTCAAGGAGGCCGCGCGCTCGCCCGCCTTTTCGATTTCCAGGGCATGCTCGCACAGAGGATTGCTCGTGCCTAACGCCTTCTTGAGCACTCGGCTGTAACCGATGATCACGCCCAGGTGATTGTTGAAGTCGTGGGCGATGCCTCCCGACAGCCTGCCAATTGCTTCCATTTTCTGGGATTGACGAAGCGCCACCTGGGCCGCCGCGAGCTCGATTTCCGCCTCGCGCTCTTGCGTGATGTCCCGTCCGGTGCAGTAGACGAAGCCGTCCTCGGGAATGCCGACCCAGGAAATCCAGCGATAGCTGCCGTCCTTGCATCGATAACGATTGGTAAAGCGGAGCGCCGGCTGACCGACTTGCGTCAGCTCGAAACCAGCCCGCGTATGCTCCAAGTCCTCCGGGTGCAGCAGCTCGAAGATCGACATGCCGGCTACTTCGCGTTCCGACCAGCCGAGGACGGTCTTCCAGGCTGGATTGGATGTCTCGAAATACCCTTGCGAGTTGAGAGCGCCGA
>Ga0209772_10000387_pt1 | contig 11192 bp, 5 predicted proteins | sample BogFormECP03_OM1_FD_188235 | JGI IMG/M metagenome (GOLD analysis project Ga0209772, IMG submission 188235) | Bog forest soil microbial communities from Calvert Island, British Columbia, Canada - ECP03_OM1 (SPAdes) (version 2) | ecosystem: Environmental > Aquatic > Freshwater > Wetlands > Bog ... | reverse complement strand
GATTCCTGTTCGTTCTGGAGGACGTCGCGCTGCGCGTCGATCACCTCGAGGAAATTTGCGAGTCCTTCTTTATAGCGGGCCGTGGAAATATTCAGGGTCTTGCGCGACGAATTTACAGCTTTGTTCTGCGCGGCCTCTTGATCTTCGAGAACGCGAAGCCCGGAGAGTCCGTCCTCGACTTCCTTGAAAGCCACGAGCACCTGCTGGCGGTAGTTGGCGACGGATTCGTCATAGGCGGCGCGCGAGCGCACGTAATTCGCGGAAATGCTGCCGCCCGCATAGAGGGGCTGCGACGCGCTGGCGGCAACCGACCAGATCGAACTAGAGATATTGAAAAGCTTGAGGAGATCGTCGCTCAGGTATCCGGCGCCGGCGGTCAAATTCAGCGCGGGGAAATATGCGGCGCGAGCTACGCCGATTTGCGCGTTTGCGGAAGCCATCTGGCGCTCGGCCTCCGCCACGTCGGGCCGCCGCTCGAGAAGATCGGATGGCAAGCCCGCGGGAATGGCCGGCGGCCGGAGGTCGTAGGCTTTTTCCGGTACGGAAAATACAGAGGCGGGCTTTCCGACTAGGACCGCCAGCGCGTGCTCGAACTGCGCGCGCTGCACGCCCAGTCCGATATACGTCGCCTGGGTAGTAGAGAGAAGAGTCTCGGCTTCGGAAACATCGAGGCCGCTGGCAACGCCGCCGGCATGGCGCGACTGCGTGAGATCGAGGGCCTTCTTCAACAGCCCGATATTGTTGTTAAGAATTCCGCGATCGACATCCACATAGCGCAATGAAAAATAATTCTGCGCCACGTCGGATTTCAACGTGAGCAGAATATTTTCATAGTCCGCCTGGCTTGCTTGGGCTTGCGCACGCGATGATTCCACCGAGCGGCGCACGCGGCCCCACAAATCCACTTCATAGCTCACGTCCAGCGGAAGCGTGATCACATTATTCGTGAAGGGGCGGTTGACATTATTCGGTGCGTCCGATCCATCGGCCGATCCGCGCGCGCGGCTCACCGACGGCTCAACGTTGACTGTGGGAAAAAGTGCGGCGCGGGTGATGCGCACGTTCGCGCGCGCCTGCGTCACGCGAGCCACCGCTGCCTGCAGCGTGGGATTCGCCGCCAGCGCTTGCGTCTCTAGATCGTTTAATTGCGCGTCGCCAAAAGCCTCCCACCAATTCCCTTTTGCAATTTCGTCGTGCGGCGCCGCTTCTTTCCAGCCCTGCGGAGGCGGTTCCTTATATGCGCTGGGCACTTCGACGGATGGCCGCTTGTAATTCGGCCCCACCGTGCATCCTGAAAGACACAGCGCTATCAGCGCGCCGGCAAAGCCGGCGGCTGCGCGCCTCTTACAATTGCTCGGGGACGTTTCGATTTTTTGCAAATTTATCGGCGCGCGCATCGATCGAGGATTTACCTAGGATTTACCGTTCGGACCTGGAGGAGGCGCGGTAGCGGGCGCGGCCGTCTGCGTCACAGTCACCTCGGCGCCTTCGGCGATCGAATCCGGCGGATTCACCACCACATTGTCCCCAGGTTTCACTCCATCCAGCACTTCAAGGCTGGTGCCGAGATCCCGGCCCATCGTCACGTTCTGCAAGTGAATGGTGCCCTGCGGCGTGACGACCGCGACTTGAGGCCCTTGCGAGCGAAAAAGCAAAGTGTTCGGCGGAATCGCCAGAGGCGGTTCGACCAAAGTCACCTTGAAATGCACGGTCGCATACGCGCCCGGCAGAATTTCGCCCTGCGGATTCGGAATTTGCACTTCGGTGAGCAACGTCCGCGAAACGGGATCAATCGCCCCGGCGGATCGAATCACCTTGCCCGGGAAGTCGCGGTGCGGAAATTCAGGAATCGTCAGCGTGGCCTGCACGCCGGGTTGAATTGAGCGGCTGTAAGTCTGCGGCACCTGCACGTAAATTCGCAGCACGTTGGTTTGCGCCATGCGGAAGAGCTGCACGGAGTTGCCGTTGGCGATCAGTGCTCCCACGTCCACGTTGCGCGCAGTGACGATTCCATCGAATGGCGCCGTTACTTTCTGAAACGATTGCAGATCCTTCAACCGCTGCACGTTTGCCTTGGCGGCCTGCAAATCCGCTTCGCGCGCATGAAACGCGGAGACATTCTGATCCACTTCCTGCTGCGACACGCCATCCGACTTCAGCAAATTCTGCCAGCGATCGGCAGTCGTCTTGGCCAAATCGAGGTTTGCTTCCGCCTGCAACTGCGCCGCCTGGGCCTGATGAAGCTCCTGATCGATCTCCGGAGTCTCAATCTCGGCGAGAAGCTGGCCGGCCTTCACGCGACCGCCGATATCCACGTACCATTTGCGCAAGTAGCCGTTGGTGCGCGCATAAATCGGGGTATCGAGATATGCCTGCACATTTCCGGGCAGCACGATATCGCCCGCCGAAACGGCGGGAATCGGATGGACCACTGCGACAGGTATCCGCGTCGAATTTATTGCCGCCGTATTCAGCGACGCGCGCACTCCGAGACGCGACTGGATTCCCCAAAATGCCAGGCCGGCAAACACCAGCAGCGCGAGCGCCGGCAAAATATACTTCCACGGCCCGCGCGACTTCTTGTGCTCCGTCTCGTGCACGCTACCCGATGAGTTCGTCTCGAATGACATTCCGAAATCAGTCCTCCGCCAAAGCTTGCTTGTAGCCATTCTTGCGAATGAAGCTGAAAACCACGGGCACGAAAAACAGAGTGCCAACCGTCGCAAACAATAATCCGCCGATTACGGCCCGGCCGAGCGGCGCATTCTGTTCGCCGCCTTCGCCGAATCCCAGCGACATCGGCAACATGCCGATAATCATGGCCAGCGCCGTCATCACGATCGGCCGCAGACGCACATGCCCGGCATTCTTGGCGGCTTCAAGAGAAGTTGCGCCTTCCTCCTGCATCTGCGCGCCGGCAAAGGTCACCAGCAAAATACTATTCGAGGTGGCCACGCCGATACTCATGATCGCGCCCATTAACGAAGGCACGCTCATGGTCGTATGCGTCACAAACAGCATCCATACGATGCCCGCAAAAGTTCCCGTCAGCGCAGTGATAATAATAAATGGGTCGGCCCAAGATTGGAAATTCACCACCATCAGCAGGTACACCAGCACGATCGAGAAAAACAATCCGATCCCCAGCCCTGTGAACGAAGTCTTCATCGTTTCTACTTGCCCGCGCATCACCACCGTGGTCCCGCGCGGCAACTGGCTCTTGAATGCGTCGATCACCTTGGACACGCCGCTGGACACGCCGCCGAGGTCGCGGTCCTGCGCGCTGGCATAAATGTCAATAACCGGCGTGATGTCGTAGTGATTCACCACTGCCGGCCCAACTTCGCGGGTAATCGTCGCCATATTGTCGAGAATCTGCGGCTGTCCGGTTTTGCCGATCACCGGAATCGCTTGCACCGAGCGCATGCTATCCACGCGGTATTGCGGCGTAAGCGTGGCGACCACGTAAGGCACGCCTTGCGGGCTTACCCAGAAATTCGGCGCGGTCTGAAAGCTGGTCGTCAGCGCAACCAACGCATTATTCGCCACGTCCTGCTGCGTAAATCCAATGGATTCCGCGCGCGTCCGATCCACGTCCACATGCAGCTTCGGCAAATCAAGCGCCTGCTGAATGTGCACATCCACCGCGCCTCCCACTTCCTGGATGCGGGGAAGCATTTTGCGCGCGAGGTCGAAGTTTGCGGCGAAGTTCGGCCCAACAAGTTGAACGTCAATTGGCGATGGTAATCCGAAATTCAAAATCTGGCTGACGATATCTGCAGGCTGAAAGTAGAACGCGGTCCCCGGAAATTCGCCCGGGAGCGTCTTGCGCAGCTCACGAATGTAATCCGCCGTCGGGTGATGATCTTGGTTCAGCGAGATCAGAATTTCCGCGTCTGAAGTCCCAATCGTCCCCGCCGTGCTGTAACTGAGATTGATTCCGCTGTAAGGCAGGCCGACATTATCGAGAATTCCTTGCACCTCTTTCGCGGGTATCTGCTTGCGAATCGAATCCTCGACCCGATCGCAAAGCGCCGCCGTTTCTTCCACTCGCAAGCCAGTCGGAGCTCGCAGATGCAGCCGGATTTGCCCAGAATCCACTGTGGGGAACAAGTCCGAGCCAAGAAATGGAATCAGCAGCATGCTCACCGCGCAGAACGCCAGAAACAGCGCGCTGAATACCAGCCGGTTGTGCAGGCACCATTCGAGCCAGCCGACATAGTGGTCGCGAAGACTTTCGAAGCCGTTCTCAAAGCCCAGATGAATTCTGCGGAATAGGCCCGGGTGCGGATCTCCCTCGGGATGCTCTCGTTGCTTGCGGCGCTCGGCGCGAAAGAAGAACAACACCAGCGTTGGCACAATCGTTCGCGACAATAAATAAGACGCGAGCATCGCGAACACCACCGCCTCCGCCAGCGGCCGGAACAGATATCCGGCAATCCCGCGCAAGAAAAAAATGGGAACGAACACGATACAAATGCTCAAGGTGGCCACAAACGCGGGAACAGCAATTTGTTGCGCGCCGAGCAAGATCGTGTCGTGCAGCGGCTTGCCCAGAGGCATTAACCGATTGATGTTTTCAATTTCCACCGTGGCGTCGTCCACCAAAATACCCACGGCCAGCGCCAGCCCTCCGAGCGTCATGATATTAATCGTCTCGCCGAGCGCGGAGAGAACCAGAAGCGAAGTCAAAATCGAAAGCGGAATCGAAACGGCCACCACGATCGTGCTGCGCCAGCTTCCCAGGAAGAGCAAAATCATCAGCGCCGTCAGGCACGCCGCGATCACCGCTTCCTTCAACACTCCATTCACCGCGGCGCGCACAAACAGCGACTGATCGATGGTCTTCTTCAGCGTCAATTCCGGCGGCAGCTGCGCCTCCAAGCCCGGCAGCTTTTGCGTAATGCCATTGACCACTGCCAGCGTGGACGCGTTTCCGCTCTTCAAAACCGTGAGCAGCACGCCGCGCTTGCCGTCCTGCCGCACGATGTTCGTTTGGAATGAATTGCCGTCGTGCACGAACGCCACATCGTGCACGTAGATCGTTGCTCCATTCACCATACGAATCGGCAGGTCGTTCAGTTCGGAAATTTTCTTGGGGCTGCTGTTCAGCTCGACGTCGTATTCGCGGTCGCCGATCTTCGAGGTGCCCTGCGGCAGAACGATATTTTGCGCGCTGATCGCGCTGACCACGTCGGCGCCCGAGATCCCTTTTTCGAAAAGCGCCTGCGGATCGAGGTCCACGTCCACTTGGCGCTGCTTGCCGCCGTAAGGATACGGAACCGCCGCGCCAGGAACGGTGATCAACTGCGTGCGCAGAAAATTGACGCCGATATCGAAGAGTTGCTGCTCGGAGAGCGTGGCGCTGCCGAGGCCGAGCTGCAAAATCGGCACGCTCGACGCGCTATAGGCGATTACTAGCGGCGGCGTGGTTCCCGGCGGCGCTTGGCGCAAAATCACCTGGGCGGCAGAAGTTACTTGCGCCACGGCTCCTTCGATCTTGGTGCCCGGCTGAAAAAATAATTTGATGATGGCTATGCCGTTGAGTGTCGTGGACTCTATGTGCTGAATATCGTTGACCGTGGTAGTCGCGATGCGTTCGGAGTTTCCAGTGATGCGGTCGGCCATTTCCTGTGGCGCGAGCCCGCTGTAATTCCAAATTACGCTGACCACAGGGATGTTAATGTTTGGAAAAATATCGACGGGCGTCTGCTGAATGGCCACGATGCTGAGAATAATGATCAGCATCGAGGCCACCACAAACGTGTACGGGCGGCTTAGTGCGAGTCGAACTATCCACATAATATTGTTAGAGCCGGGAGACTTTGCGCTGAGCGAAGGCTCGCGCCGACACTCCTGGCCTTGTTATTTAGACGCAGAGAGTTCCGCTGAGTTTCATCGATCCGAGAACCTGTGCGAACGCCGTTGCGGCCGGCCTCTGGCGACCCAGATGAGCACATTGACGGTTGTTAGGATGATCGGCGACCTAGCTCGGATGCGGCGAATTGAGCAGCTTTCGTAGCGGCGGGCTTAAGCCCGGCGTCTTAAGATCTCCGAGGCCGCAACGGGCAACGCTCATAGGCGGAACACTCGGTCCAATCAACGCACTGAATTTTAAACGGCGATCCGCCCGCCACGGTGGCATTGGCGAACATCTGCGGTCGTAAGATGCCGGGCTTAAGCCCGCCGCTACGAAAGCTTCCTACTGCAGCCGCACGTATTCGTATTCGAAGGGGAGGCCATTTATACCGCGCTCGGGCGGGGCGATCCAGGATGCGATTTTGCCGGGTTCGAAGACACCGTGCATGCGGCTGTACACGAATGCGCGGTCATCGTCTGTTGGCAGCCACTCACTTTGGCGGGCGTTGTACTCTTCGCGGCTGATGATTTTTCCGGTGGTGTCGGTCGGCACGCTGGCCCAACTGCCTACATTGCGGCGGAAACGCGGGCTGGGCAGTGTCATTCTGAAACTGTAGCCAAATTTTTCGATTACGCGGTTCCAGCGAACCATTCCCTGTTCGCAATCCTTTAGGTAAGCTTCGCGCGCGACTTCGTTCATCGCGTTGCGCAACGGGATTTCCTCGGTGCGAACGCCGCCCGCTCCATCCGGCAATTCGAGCGCGAAGGATTTCCCCGCGGCAACGTGGTCTTCAAACTTCGCTTCGTCGGGCCGGCCCTTTAGGCCATTCGCGAAATAAGATGCAGCGTTCGAAGAGCTATCGCCACCGAAGAGATCGATGGAAGTGCTGAACCAAAAATTCAGATATTTCTGAATCGTGGGCAAATCAATGGCGCCGGCTTTGCGAATGGCGACTGGATCGTCGCTATTGAGTTCCTTCATCACTTCGAGGCAACGCTTGATTACGCGCGAAATTCCCGTGTCGCCGACGAACATGTGATGCGCTTCTTCGGTGAGCATGAAGCGGCAGGTGCGCGAGAGCGGATCGAAGCCGGACTCGGCCAGGCACTTCAATTGGAATTTTCCATCGCGGTCGGTGAAGTACGTGAACATGAAAAAACTGAGCCAGTCGCGGATTGGTTCGTTGAAGGTGCCGAGGATGCGCGGCTTATCGGCATCGCCGGAGTGGCGCTCGAGCAATTCTTCTGCTTCTTCGCGGCCATCGCGGCCGAAGTACGCATGAAGCAGATAGACCATGGCCCAGAGATGGCGGCCTTCTTCGACGTTCACTTGAAAAAGATTTCGCAAATCGTAGAGCGAGGGCGCGGTGTGGCCGAGAAGACGCTGCTGTTCAACCGACGCCGGCTCGGTATCGCCTTGCGTCACGATCAGGCGGCGAAGATTCGCGCGATGCTCGCCGGGAACCTGTTGCCAGGCGGGCTCGCCGAAATTATCGCCGAAGCCGATGCGGCGATCGTTCTCTGGATCCGCGAGAAAAATTCCCCAGCGGTATTCGGGCATGCGCACGTAGCCGAATGTGGCCCAGCCTTTTGTGTCCACCGAAATCGCGGTGCGCAGATAGACGTCCGAGGCTTGAAAATCCGTGGGGCCGAGATCCTGCCACCAGCGCATGAATTCCGGTTGCCAGTGCTCGAGGGCGCGCTGCAAAATGCGATTCGAGCCGAGTTCGACGTTGTTCGGGATGCGATCCTGATAATTCAGCGCCATTAGACTCTCTCCCAATTAAATTTCGGCTTGGTTCCACTTCCGAATAGTTTCAGCGCGCCATGCTCGCCGGTCGAGTTGGGGCGGATGAAAACCCAGTTTTGCCACGCCGATAGCCGGCCAAAAACTTTGGTCTCGATGGTTTCCGCGCCGGGAAAACGTAGGCTGGCTTCCATTCCAGTGAGCGCGTCGGGTGAAAGGCAGGTGCGCTCTTCGATGGCCATGCGGATTTCGTCGTCCCAGTCCAATTCATCTGGAGTGATGGTGACGAGCCCCTCCGCAAACGCTGCGGCTGGACCGAGCATTTTGCCGGAAAGTTTTTCGAGGGCGGCGAGCTTTTCTTTGTTGCCGGCGAAACGCGTTTCCAGACGCGTGCGGCCCGCGACCGTTGGAAGGACGCCAAAATTCATTCCGTCGAGCGCGATCTTCGGGCTATCGGCGTCGTCATCCGGCAGGCTGAGCATGTAGCTTCGATCGGTGGCCAGCGCCAACTCGAAAAGCAGGCCGGCGAAGCAGGAGCCGGGATCGAGGATGGCGTAGAGGCTGCGCGAGGTGACTTCGAGGCGCGAAAAAGTGCGGCGCAACATGCCGATGGTTTCGCGCACGAGCCAATCGTTGCGATGCTTGAGCATCACGGCGTCGGAGGCCAGCACCGCGTCGGCGGAGCCGGTGGTTTTGATGAGCACGAGGCCGAGATCGAGTTCATTGGTGCGCAGCAGTAGGATGGCATCGTCGAGTTCGCGGGCCATCTGGAGCGGCCACCATCGATCGCCGAGCGCGTGAATGGCTTCGACGGTTTGCGGCTGTTCCCCTTCCGGCGCGCGAACGGTGAGCATGGCCACGCGCGCGACGCGATCGAAGACGACGTCCACCGACGAGTAATGAATTCCCTTTTCGTCCATGGTCCGCTCTAGCGGATTCAGCTTGATTCCCTTCGCGTCCGCGGGCCGCGAAGACTTTTCGGCCATCGCTTGCGCGTGCGATTTGACCAGCTCGGCGAATTTCGCCGGTTGTGCAATTTCGTCCACCAGGCCCCAGGCCTTGGCGCGATCGGCTTTTGCGCCATCCGGATTGGTACAGAACATATCGGCCAAATCGCGCCGAACATGCCGTTTGTCAACGATGCGCGTCAAGCCGCCAGTGCCCGGAAGGACGCCGAGTAGCGGAACTTCCGGCAAGCTGACGGCGCTGGAGCGATCATCGGTTAACAAAATCTCGTCACACGCTAGCGCGAGTTCGTAGCCGCCGCCGGCGGTAGTGCCATTTAGCGCGGCGATGAATTTCAATCCGTCATGGCGGCTGGAATCTTCCATCCCGTCGCGCGTTTCGTTTGTGAATTTGCAGAAATTAACTTTCCAGGCGTGAGAGGACGTGCCGAGCATGTAAATATTTGCGCCGGCGCAGAAAATTCGCTCCTTTGCGCTGGTGATCACTACGCAGGCGACCTCTGGATGCTCGAAGCGGATGCGCTGTAGCGCGTCGTGGAGCTCGATGTCCACGCCGAGATCGTAGGAATTGAGTTTCAGCTTGTAGCCCGGCTTTAGCGACTTCTCTTCGTTTACGTCCATCGCGAGAGTCGCCACGCGGCCATCGATCGAGAGGCGCCAATGTTTGCGTTCGCCTGCGCCCACATCGAAAGTGATCAGTTCTTTTTCTTTTACGTTGAGCATCTTTGTGCGTCCTCAGTCTGCCGCGCGTTGGTTGCGGCTTTGCTTGCTGGTCTGATCGGCCGTCTTGACTGCGCTCGCTAGTTTCTCGAAATTTTCGGCCAGCGTGAAGCCGCTGGTGTGGAGGGTGACATCGGCTTGCCCGTAAAGCTTCTCGCGTCCAACGAGTATTCTCTCCAGGTCGGTCATGGCTTCGCGATTGTCGGCCATCGGCCGCTTGTCGCCCTGCGCAATCACTCGCTGCATATGATCTTCCGGCGTGGCGCGCAGCCAGACTGTGAAGCACGCGGTGAGCAGCCGGTCGAAAGTTCCCGGTTCGGAGACCAAGCTGCCGCCGGTGGCGAGAACAAATTTCGGAAAGCGCTCGATCACTTCGTCGAGACAGCGACGCTCGAAGCGCCGGAAGCCGCTCTGGCCGTAGAGATCGAAGATTACGCCGAGTGGCACGCCGGATTCCTGCTCGATCAAACGATCCAGCTCGATGAAGGGAACATCCAACTTTTCCGCAAGCATCGCGCCCAGCGTAGATTTACCCGCGCCGCGAAGCCCGATCAGCGCCACCCGCGAACTTCGCGCATCCGCATCCACGCCGCCAAATTCCCGCAAAAGCAAATCGCGTGCCCGCGCCAGTTCTTCCGGCCGCAATCCGCGAAGAAATTCGCTAGTCCGCACAAACTCGACAGACGGCTCGGCCCCCGCCAGCACGAGCGACTCCACCGGAGTATCCAGCGCCTGCGCGATCTGCCGCAGCAAAAGTATGGAGATGTTTCCCTCGCCGGATTCTAGCTGCGCAAGATACCGCTCGGAAACGCGCGAGTCCCGCGCCAATATTTTCCGAGTCATCCCCCGCCGCGCCCGCAATTCCCGCACACGATTGCCGATCAAACCTAGATATTCGTCCCCGCCCGCTGCCGAAGCTGGAAGCCGCGAGGCTGGCTGGCGCGACGCCTCCACGAGACGTGCCGCGCGGCGAGCATGCACTATGTCTCTGCCTTGCCTCATCAAGTGCATTATACTTCCGTAGGCCCGATTCCGCCACCCTAATCATGCAGAAAGAGTGACTTACGGCCAACAGTGACACCGAGCAGGGCCCCACCGGCCATCGCCAGCACTGAGTCCGCCGACGTAACGTATTCGCCAAAGTCCCATTGCGTCACAGGTCCATTTCCAGCAATCTGACAAAATGGACGGCAGCAGACCCATCAATTCCATGCCCAACGCCCTGGAGCAACGGCTTCATCCCGACTCAACCGCCGCCTCAGATTCGGGAACAATCCTCACCGATCATCCGACGCAAAGCTCAATCGCGATTGATGGTTGGAAATCGGCGCTCTTCGGCGTCCCGTTTCTAGCCGCGGGAACATGGATTTCTCTCGGCACTCTCGGCGTGCTGCCGATTCACAGCAAACACCCGCCCGATTGGGACATCGGCATTTTCGGCGCGGTGTTTTTCTTTAGCGGCCTTTTCTTCGTCGTTCACGGTCTGCTGGGGATGGTGCGCAAGATCCGTTACCGCCGCGCAGCGGCACGCAACCCAGGCCAACCCTGGCTCGGCGATTTCCATTGGGCGCAGGACGGAATCGCGTTCTCGGCATTCAACGCCATGCTCGGCCGCCTGCTCGCCGCTCTAGTGTGGACTATTTTTCTAGTTCCGTTTTTCTGGATCGGACTCACTCGCGGCCTATGGATTTTTGCGATTTTTGCGTCGATCTTCGCGCTCTTCGGCCTGATTTTCTGGTATCGCTGGGCACAAATGCTGGCAGACCTCATTCGTTACGGCAATAGTTACCTGAGCTACGACTCATTCCCATATTTCGCCGGCGGAACTCTGCGCGCCCGGCTTCGCGCTCCGCATCATCTTGCGGATATTGATGCACTCACTCTGACGCTGCGCTGCGTGC
>Ga0209772_10000384_pt1 | contig 11214 bp, 11 predicted proteins | sample BogFormECP03_OM1_FD_188235 | JGI IMG/M metagenome (GOLD analysis project Ga0209772, IMG submission 188235) | Bog forest soil microbial communities from Calvert Island, British Columbia, Canada - ECP03_OM1 (SPAdes) (version 2) | ecosystem: Environmental > Aquatic > Freshwater > Wetlands > Bog ... | reverse complement strand
CCCGGTTGAGTTTTGCGGCCGAAACACAGTGTCCGCAACAGCGGCGCGTTCGGCCCGTCGCTAAGGTATCGCCCGAGCTAGGCGCACCGAACATGTGTCTCCCCGATTCGACTGGAGTGCGATGCTCCTCTACAACACCCAGATTTCCGGCAACTGCTACAAGGTCCGGCTACTGCTCGCCCATCTCGGGCTCGAATGCGAGCTGCACGAGGTGGACGCCGTCGATCGCACGGGCATGCCCAAAGACGTCCTGGACTATTCCGATCGCACAGAGCTGCTCGAGGCTCTGAACCCGGCGCTGCGTATTCCTACGGTGGTGCTCGACGACGGCCGTCCGCTGGCGGAGTCGAACGCGATTCTCCATTACTTCGCGGAGGGAACACCGTTTCTCCCGGAGGATGCTTTTGAGCGGGCCAAGGTGCTTCAGTGGCTGTTCTTTGAGCAGTCCAGCCACGCGCCCTACATCGCCGGCGCGTATCTGTTGGTTGCGCATTGGCATGGACCGACAGGACCGCTCTTGGACGCCGAGATCGGGGCGAGGCACATGCGTGGCTACACAGCCCTGCAGCAAATGGAGCAGCACCTCGCGACGCGACGGTTTCTCGAGGGGAACCAGTACACGATCGCTGACATCGCGCTGTACGCCTACACGCACCTCGCGCCGCAGGGCGGTTTCGATCTCTCCGGTTACCCGGCGACCCGCGCATGGCTCGACCGCGTTGCCGCCCAGCCGGGCTACATACCGATCACGAGCTAAGCACGTCTCGGGGAGACGTTCGCGACGTCGTTGGCCGCACGAGAAACGGTGGCGTCGACCGCCGTTGCTCACGCGGGGGCGAGATCGTGAGCGGCCAGAAACTCGCGGATGTAGCGGTTGACGAGCTCGGGGTGCTGCTCGGCGATCCAATGTGTCCCGTCATGCACCGGCCGGAATGTCAGGTTGTGAACGAATTGCTCGAGGCCGGCGTGGGAGGCTGGCCTGACGTACGGGTCTGCCTGTGGGTAGATGACCATCGTCGGGACCTCGACGTAGAGCGGCGCCACGTCTGGGGTGTAGTTGCCCCGGCCGGGGGTGCCCTCCCGGTCCGGCGGGGCGATCCCCTCGACCTCATACCAGTGCAACGCCGACTCGATCGCCCGCGGCGCACGCCATGAGCGCCGGTAGGCCTCGCGATCCTCCTCGGAGAAGAACGGATGATCAAGCGCCTGCTCGAGCGCGGCGAAGTCGTTGGCGGCGATCGCTTTGATTGCATCCGGGCGACGGAGACCGAGGAGATACTGGCTGGCCTGGATCTGCTCATCGTCCTCGCGTTGTGCGCGATCGAGGACACCGGGATGGGCGCCGCCGAGGCTGACGAGGGCCCGAAGCATCTTCGGGTAATGGAGGGCAAATGCCCACGCCACGAGGCTGCCCCAGTCGTGGCCGACGAGCACGAAGCGCTCGTACCCAAGGCGCTCGACGAGCGCGCGTAGATCCTCTACCGCGGGCCAGATCCCATAGCTATGGACGCCCTCAGGCTTGGACGAGAGGTTGTAGCCCCGCTGGTCGGGGGCAACGGCGAGATGGTCGACGCTGAACTCCCGCAGCTGGCGACGGAAGGCATAGTTGAACTGGGGGAAGCCGTGGAGGAAGACGACGAGTGGCCCTGAGCCCGCATAGGCGTAGTGCAACTCGATCCCGTTCACGGCCGCTGTCGTGTACTGGATGTGCCCGGCTTGCTCATCCCTCGTGGTCATGGGCGGATCATCCCGCTCGACCGTTGGCGCGCCGTTGGCGTCTCCTCAGCGCATGACGAGCTCGGAGTGCAACGCCAGCAGCCGCGGTCCCGGCGCGACTCCGAGGGCTTCGCGTAGCCGCAGGCGAAACTCGTCATAGACGATCAGCGCGGCCGGCCGCTCACCACAGGCGTCAAGCGCTCGCATCAACAGCGCGGTCGCGCCCTCACTCAGCGGCTCGGCGGCGACCCACTCGCGTGCCACCCTCGTGGCGGTCAGCAGCTCGGTCTCGCCGAGCGCCAACGCAGCCGCGGCGAGCGTCGCCAGGGCGCGAACGTACACGGCGCCGAGCTCCCTGCGGCGCTCCTCCACCCATGCGCCATCGTGCCCGGTCAGGAAGCTACGGCGCGTGACGTTCATAGCCACCTGGGAGGCGATCCACGAACGCTCCCATTCCTGCCGTGCGACCCCCGACTCAGCGTCATGGATCGCTCGTGCGGCGACCTCCACATCGATGTCCGCGTCCTCGTCGAGTTTGAGACGCAACGGCCCATCTACCGGGAGTGAGTCACGTCCGATCGCCGACCGCAACTTCGAGAGAAGAGCGCGCATTGCCTGGCTCGACGCGGGCGGGAGCTCTTCTCCCCAGATCGCCGTCGCCAGCTCCTCCCGCGGCGCAGCACGGTGGCGGTTACAGACGAGCCACGCGAACGCGATCCGGCCCTGCGCACGAGGCAGATGACCCGCCAACTCAGCTCCTCCGGAGCTCACGACGAGGCGCCCGCACAGCTGCACAACCACATCAGCGACAATATCCACATGGCAAAGCGAATCGTTTGCGAGTGCGGCTACATCGTTCGCGGCGAGGACGACCGAGAGGTCGTGGAGCTCGGACGCGAGCACATGCGCGCGAGCCATCCGGCGATCGCGGCGGTGATCACCGCCGAGCAGTTGCTGGACATGGCCGAGGAAGAATGAGACCGCAAGCCGCGGTGGAGCTGTTCTGATGCGGCCCACCGTGCGAAGGGCCGGATCGCCGACCCTTACAGGCGGCCGCTAGCCGGCTGTAGGATCACGGCGCATGCTTGTCCGCATGGGAATCCGCGTCGGTACCTCGCTTGCAGGCATTGCGGTCGGAATCCTGCTCTCGAGCGCCGTGCTCGACAAATTCTCGCTCAACGCGACCGCCGTCGTCGAGGCGACTCTCGTCTTCTGGGTCATCCACCTGGCGGTTGGGTTCGTGGCTCTGAAAGTGCTTGTCCGCGAGCCTTCCTTGGCGCTGGCGGGATTGCTTGCCCTTGGGTCGACGATCGTCTCGCTGATCATCGTCAACGCCATCGTCAGCGGGCTGTACATAAGCGGCCTCCAGACCTACGTCCTCGCGACCGCGATCGTGTGGCTGACGACAGCTATCAGCGACACGATCGGAAGACGAATGATTCGAGCGCGGCGCACGGAGCGCTAGCGACATGAAGCTCAACCACACTCGACATCGCGGCCGCTGAACGCATCATTCGCGCGCCGAACCAGCTCCACCAGGTCGGGGGTCGCGGTGGCGAGCGAGGGCGCCTCAGATCGCCCGACGGGTGGTCGTGCCCTCTCTGCGCTTGGGCAGTCCCCACTCCGGCGACCCATATCGGCGAGCGGCCCCCAGTACGAGCGCGAGTATCGTCGATAGCCACTTCCCGTTCGCGCGGCGCAGCTTTTTGACGTATTGAAGCGTGAGGGTCAGCCCGGGCCACCCGCGAAGGATCGCGGGATGGAACACAGCGAAGACCGGTATGTCGAACGCCTCTTCTCTGGTGGCCCAGAACGCGCGGCCATCGATCCGTGAGCGCAGTATCTCTTCAACGGCTCGACTGCCGAAGAACTCGATTGCCATCGTCGATGCCCACGCACGGCCCACGGAGGACAGCCGGAATCCCGTCGAGGTCTCTTCGACCAGGCCCCTCGAGCGAAACGACGCGAGCTGCGGCGCGAAAGTCTGATCCATGTCCTCCCCGAAGGCGTCCTTGAACCCGCGCCTGTCGAGCTCAAAGTTCTGGAGCGACATGATCATGAAGCGCTCTTGCTTCTCTCTCATCGAGCAGTCGTGGTAGAAGCGCACACCGTGACCCGTCTCTCTGACACGCTCACGATATGCATTCCTCCGCGTCTCGTTCAGGAAGGGCGTGCCGTCAATCAAGCTGTACGCAGACAAGCCAACGCCGACGATGTCAAGCACCTCATCTCGAAGGTGCAGCTGCGAGCCTATGAGCCGGTTCTGAAATCCGGGCCGATCCCAGACGAAGAGATTCTTGTGCTCAAACCCGTTCCACGACAAGAACTCTTCGGCGATGCGGTAGTGCTCCGCCCGCGGCGCCGGATCCTCGTGCAGCGGGAGCTCGCCCCGCTTTACTTGGCCGTCGAGAGGCGTTGCCTGGGCGATGACAGCCTCGTAGAGGTCCAGTCCGCTGGGCGAAAGCGCTACTGCCTTCTCCAAGTCCCGCCGCCAGATTTCCGTTGTCTGCCCCGGCAGGTTGAACATCAAATCGAGATTGAAATCTGAGAATCCCTCGTGGCGGGCCGTGTGCATACAACGCTCGATGTCCTCCCAGGTGGGCGTCAGGTTCAATGCATGCCGGAGACCGGGATCGAATGTCTGCACGCCTGTGCTCACACGCTGAAATCCAAGGCTTTTGACAAATCGGAGCTTTTCGCGAGTGAGCGACCCAACGTGACCCTCAAACGTCATCTGGACATCCGACTCGATGCTGAAGCGGTCGAAAATCAGCTCGGCGATCTCCGCGAGATGGCGATCGGATATCAACGACGGCGTGCCTCCGCCAAAGTAGACGCTCGTCAGTTGCAGACCGCGAATGAAGTCCAGATGACTCAGCTCACGCAGTTCCGCCTTGAGCGAGTCGACGTACTCGGCGACCGGCGTGGAAGGAAGAAGCTTGAACTTGTGGATCGGACAGAACGTGCAGATGTTCTCGCAGAATGGCAAATGCACATACAGCTGCGCCTTGCGCGGACGCTCTGGTGAGCTGTCAAGCCGTTCGCGGAAGTCCGGGACGGAGATCGGTGTCAGCGGCGCCGGGTAAAGGTGTTTGCCGGGATTCGGCAGTCGCACCGCATATGGCGTTGAGTGTCGAGAGCTCGTGCGCCGCGGTCTGCTGTCACGCATGTGTTTCACCACCGCGTGAGCAGCGTCGACACCTAGCGGCAGGTGACCGCCGGGGTCCACGCACGCCCCTCATCGGTCGCGCCCGCGAGGTGCGCGTCGCTGCTCGGCGGCCTCGAAGGCCTCCTCGCGCGTCCTGAACCACAACACCCGCACGACCTTGCCATCCCGGATCGTCCAGAGCGCATACTGCGTCCACTCAACGTCGGCCCCGCTCGCTCGCCCCCGCCCGCGGTTCTTCACGACCGAGATGACATGCTCGCCCGCGTCGATCAGCTCCTCGAGGGTGTCCTCGACGTTCTGCCATATGCCGTACCACTCGCGCCAGAAGCGCCGCAAACCCTCGTGACCGTGATAGCGCCCGCTCATCAAAAGGCCGTGCGCGGCCTCCCATTCGACTCCCGGGTCGTAGAGGGACAGGATGGTCGCGACGTCACGACGCGCGGAAGCGTCGAAAACCCGTCTCACCAGCTCGACGTTGTTCTGCGACACAACTCGGCCAGTATCCCGCAAGGGGGGAGCCTGTCGTGCTGCTCGCAACCGTCCCCCAGCCTGCCGTTGGCAGTCTCCTCCATCAGCCCCGGACCGACCTAATCGCTCGTGGCATTCAGGCATCACGACACGGAGTATCCCTCGCGCGGCGCTGGATGGGATGACTACTGCTTCAGCGTATGCGCGAGACGAGAAGCAACAGGCCCCTGCTCAGCCGGGTTGGTCGTCTCTAACTGTGGCCAAATCGGGAAGCGGGCCTATCATGGGCTCATGTTGCGCCTCCTGCTCAAAGGCGCGCCGATCAGGCGATTCGCAAGCGGCTCTCCGATCGTGGGAGCGCTCTTGGTCGCCGAGATCGCCGCGATGGCCTGGACACACCTCGCGATGCTCGATGGTGCCCAACGTCACCGACTGCTGAGTCTCCTTGGACAGGCGCGTGGGCGCCCAGGCTCGCTGAGCGATGGCGAGCGAGAGGAACTCGGGGCGCTGATCGCGACCCTCCAGCCGCGCCTGTTCCTCGGTTCTGCCACAAAACGGCTCAGCCCGTTGCCAGTGCCGAAGCGACTGCTTTACGGCCCCATCGGCAGCTCCGCCCGAGGTGCAGCGGCTCAACGTCGCTGAGACCGCGGGGCGTCCGGCACGGCCGTGACGCGCTGACGCGGGGCCATCGGCGCAACGGCTCGGGACCGGTCGGAGTTTGGCGCGTCCTGGACGCTAAAGGCGAGAGCGCCGGCCACGGTACGGGCCGAAGAACAGCAAGAGGACTACCACCAGGAGAAGCAGCGCGAACGGGCTCACGAAGGCACCCCCGATGCTGAGAATGATCAACACAATGAGGAGGAGGAGAAGCAGGTCCATTGAGCACCTTCCGATAGAAACCCTTGCATCGAGCGTACTCGGTTTGCCCGTTTTTTTCGTCAGCTTCGCCGGAACTCTTCGCAGAAGCGAACCCTGTCCTCGTGCCCGCGCAGCGCCGCGCCCGCTCGATGTCCGAGCGCCTGACGCATGCGTGTCAGCCGAAGGTGAAGACGTAAACGCGCACGCCCGGGTCGAGGAACGTGATCTCGAAGTCGTGCTCGCCGACCGCCGTTCGCTCGCGGACGAGCTGGTACATCCGGGGCTCGGAGACGGCCCCCTCGCCCGCCGCGTCGATGTCGAGGCCGTGGGAATCGCCAGGCGCCTGCCCGTCGATGCGCACGGAGAAGCGGACCGCAGCCGCGGGGGCCGGCGGCGCAAGGACAAGGTTGAGGTCGCGGGCCTGGAAGCGGTAGGAAACCGAGCCCACAGCCGCGTCGAGTACGGCGGCCTCGCCGCCGACCGACCATGCGCCCGTGAGCGACCATTGGTTGAGCGCCAGGCGACCAGCATCCGGGTCGCTGCGGCGCTCGCTGCGGGCCGAGCCCAGGTAGGTCTCCGGCGATCCGAGCGTGTCCCAGTCGGCAGCCTCAAAGAGGCCGTCGGTGTCCACGCGGACAGTCGCTTCCTCGACGCCTAGCGCTTGCTGGATCGCCCGCTCGGTCTCCTCATAGGCCTCCTCGCCGAAATGGTGAAAGCGGACGTTCCCTTCGCGATCGACAAGGTAGACGGCCGGCCAGTAATGGTTCTCGAACGACCGCCAGATCGTGAACTCGTTGTCGAGGACCACCGGGTAGCCGATGCCCAGCTCGCGTGTCGCGCGTTGCACGTTTTCCACGTCGTGCTCGAACCCGAACTCCGGCGCGTGCGCGCCAATGACCACGAACCCACGTTCGCGGTAGCGCTCCTCCCAGGCCCTGATGTACGGCAGGGTCCGCAGCCAGTTGACGCACGAGTACGTCCAGAAGTCGACGAGCACGACGCGCTCGCGCAGTCGCTCGGCCGTGAGCCGCTCGGAGTTGATCCAAACGTTCGCAGTCTCAATGGCCGACAGAGCGCTTTGGGTTGGATGCAAGGTGGACATTTGGGCCTCCTGATTGAATTGGCTACGGTCGCGGTCGCCGTCGGCACGCCTCGTGATCCCGTCGCCCTTAGCCGGGCAAGTCTTCCGGTCGCTTCTCGGCGAGCTCCCCGTGGAGCGCTCCGGTGGCCTGGCCGACCTCGATCATGTAGCCGTCGGGGTCTCGCATGTAGCAGCGGATCTCAGCACCGCGATCGATCGGCGGCGTGACGAACTCGGCCCCCTTTGCTTTCCACTGCTCATAACACGCCTCGATGTCGGCGACGCGCAGGTTCATGAAGCTCGAGACCGTGTTCCCGGGCTCGTAGTTCACGAGCGAGATGTCGGGCTTGTCGGGGGTAGGGGGACCGCCCGGATTCATCAGTATCCATGAGTTGGCGAGCTTGACGATGCACGGGTTCTCCTCCAGCACCACCTGGCCGCCGAGGACCTCGGAGTAGAACGCGCGGGAGCGAGCAACGCTTCCTACGGTGAGGAACTGGGTGACGAGAATGCCCTCCGTCGGGGCGGGCAGGTTCTCGTAGTCGATGAATGGCGCATTCTCATGTGTTTCGGTGGCGCTCATGGATACCTCCTGGTTGCGTTAGCGAAGACCTCGATCGGTCTTCCTGTGGTTGCGCCTGCTACCGGAGCGACCGGAACGCGGCGCGAAGCTCTTCTGAAAGAACTTCCGGCTGCTCCCACGCCGCGAAGTGACCGCCCGTGTCGAGCTCGTTGTAGTGGATGAGCTTTCGGTAGGCCTTCTCGGCCCAGCTGCGTGGCGCGCGATAACGCTCGCCGGGAAACACGCTCACCGCGACCGGGATTGAGATGTTCTTGACGCCGAAGAAGCTGAACCTGTTTTCCCAGTAGAGGCGGCCGGAAGAAACCCCCGTGTTCGTCAACCAGTAGAGCGTGATGTTGTCGATGACATCCTCTCGCGTGATCGCACCGAAGGGCCGTCCGTCGACGATGGCGTGCGAGAATTCCTCCTCGCTGCTTGCGTCGTGGTCGAGCATCCAGGTGGCCAGACCGAGAGGTGAATCGGCCAATCCGGACAATGTTTGCGGGCGCGTTCCCATCTCGATGGCGTAGCCCCTCTGCTTCGATCCGGCCTGCAGCTGCTCGTAGGCGCGTCTTTCGTCGGCCGTGAGGCCGGACGGGGGCGGATCGCCCGCCTGAAGGGCCTCTTCCATCTCGGGCGGGACGGTTCCGGGGAAGTTGGTGTGTATGCCGAGCAATTCCGGCGGCGCCTGTGCAGCCATCACCTCGGTGATAAGCCCACCCCAATCCCCGCCCTGCGCCACGAATCGCCCGTAGCCGAGGCGCTGCATCAACGCTACCCAAGCCCCGGCGATTCGCGCAGGATCCCAGCCGGTCGTGGTGGGCTTGCCGGAGAACCCGTAGCCCGGCATCGACGGAATCACGAGATGGAAGGCGTCGGATGCGCTCGCCCCATATACCGTGGGGTTGGTGAGCGGATCGATGATCTTCAGCTGCTCGATCACCGATCCGGGCCACCCGTGCGTGACTATCAGCGGCAACGCATCTTCGTGCTGCGACCGAACGTGAATGAAGTGAATGTCAAGCCCATCGATCTCAGTCAGGAACTGCGGCAGCGCATTCAGCCTCGCCTCGCATCTCCGCCAGTCGTAATCAGTCGCCCAATAGCGCGCGAGTGCCTGAATGGTTGCCAACTGCACCCCCTGTGAATGATCCGCGACGGTCTCTTTGTCCGGCCAGCGAGTCGCCGCGACCCGCGCGCGCAGAGCGTCGAGCTCCGCCTCGGCGATCTCGATCGTAAATGGCCGGATCGCTGTTGCGCCCGCTGACCTCTCGGTGGTGGTGGTGACAGCCACGTGGTCCTCCTTGGTGGGGTGATGGATGACTCGGGGAAGGATGCGCGGCGCGTTCGAACGTCGCACCCGCCAGGCGTAGCCCGGGACGCGCCAGGACCGATGTTCTCGGTGCTCACGGATCTCGTCAGGTCGTCCAGCAGGCGCACTCTTCCGCACGACCCCGCAGGCCGCTCTGCCCAACCGGTCTCTGAGGATGGACAACCATCCGCAGCGCGTGATCTTACGACACCAGCCTTCACGAATGCGGTGTAGTCCCCACTCTCGTTTGGGACGAGCTGGGGAACTACACCGAGCCGTCGGCACGTCGCGGAAGCCCCGTCCGATCACGGCGACGACATCGCCGAAGCTCGTGCTGCCGCCGAACGCCTCGCCGAGGAGCGGGGTAGGCGATGTCATGGGAGAATGGCGTCATGCGCTCAGTGGCCGAGGAGGTGTTTCAGCTCCCGCTGATGCCCCGAAATGCGATCAACGTCTACCTGGTCGGGGATGTGCTGGTGGACACCGGCATCAAGCAGTCCGCGGGCAAGATCAGCGGGATGCTGAACGGACGAGGAGTCTCGGCCATCGCGCTCACGCACGCGCACGGCGATCATGCGGGTGCAATGAAGCGCCTGGCGGCCCAGCTGGGCGTGCCGGTGTGGTGCGGCGCGGCGGACCGCGAGGCGGCCGAGGCGGGCAAGCCGGTTCTCTCGTCCGGGCTCCAGCGGCCAGGTCTGAGCGTGATTGCGGCCGCAGCAGGCGGGTTTGACGGGGTACCCGTCGCCCGCGTCCTCCGCGAGGGCGACACGCTCGCCGCCGGGTTCACCGTGCTGGACACTCCGGGCCATTCGCCGGGTCACGTGTCCTTCTGGCGCGAGTCAGACCGCACGCTGATCTGCGGCGACGTGTTCTTCAACATGAACCTGCTGACCACGTTCCCTGGCTTGCGCGAGCCTCCCAGCCTGCTCACGACCGACCCGGTGAAGAACAGAGACTCCGAGCGCAGGCTCGCCGCTCTCGAGCCCGATGCCGTCGGTTTCGGTCACGGACCTGTGCTCAGCGACGACGCCGCGCGCAAGCTGCGCGACTTCGCAGCCGGGCTGTGATGTCGTTGCTTCTCGGCCGCGGCGGCGGCGGCGGTCGCGCAGCCTCAAAGTCGAGGTCACTCGCGTTGCCGTCGCTTGCGCTCGTACAGCCAGGCGCCGCGGGCAGCGATGATAATGATCACGCCGCCGACGATCTTGACCACACTGCCGTGCGCTGTTGCGAGGATCGCGAAGCCGAGCAAGCCTTCGGAGCGTATCGTCGCGTCGCGGCGACCGCCAGCACGGTTGCGCACAGGACTCTTCAAGCAGCGGCGGCGGCGAGTGCCGGGCAGAGTCGCGCTCTGGGAGAGTAGGGTCCGAATGGTTGCTTCCGCGCATCAAGAGCGACCAACCAAGACGGTCCGCTCAGTCCAAGTCAGGCGGCCTACTCGAGAACGTGCTTGGATGTGAGCCGATCCGATTCAATGAGGGCGGGGCCGTCGGATCACACGTGGTGGCCTATAGCTGTGCCGTGGAACGAGATGGAATCCCCGATCATCGGGGTATCGCGGTAGACCCCCGTCCGTAAGCGGGGTATGAGCCCCAACCAGTGGAGGTGGCAGATGGCCGAACTCAGACCGCCGGCAGACGGAATTGTGCTGACCCACTTCGTCGTCTCGGACGACGTCGAGCGCTCTCGGCGCTTCTACACCGACGTGCTCGGCGGCACGTTGGAACGCTCCGGAGAACCGACCAATGTCGCGCTCGCCAACAGCTGGATCGTCATCAATGGGGGCGGAGGCCCGACCGACGACAAGCCTGCGGTCACTCTGCAGACGCCACGCGACCTCGACCGGGTCAGCAGCTTCCTCAATATCCGGGTCAAAGACATCGAGGCCGTGTACGCTGAATGGAGCGCCCGTGGTGCTCAATTCCTGACACCGCCGAAGCAGCACCAGTACGAGATCCGTTGCTACATCCGCGATCCCGACGGTCATCTGATCGAGGTGGGGCAAACCACGGACCCAGAGGGGGACTGGACCCCCCCTCAGTGGCTGTCGA
>Ga0209772_10000383_pt1 | contig 11225 bp, 6 predicted proteins | sample BogFormECP03_OM1_FD_188235 | JGI IMG/M metagenome (GOLD analysis project Ga0209772, IMG submission 188235) | Bog forest soil microbial communities from Calvert Island, British Columbia, Canada - ECP03_OM1 (SPAdes) (version 2) | ecosystem: Environmental > Aquatic > Freshwater > Wetlands > Bog ... | reverse complement strand
CGAGCCACTGCCCCGCCACCGCCGCGACCTCGGGGCACGAATACAAAGCCTCGAACTGGGCTAGCCTGGCGCCCGGCCAGATTCGTCTCCAGGGCGTCGCCGAACAGACGATCGAAGCTCCCGGCACCGCGCCAAGCCAGGCGTTCACCTCGGCGACCGTCTGCACGACGCAGGCGGCCGGGAACAACGCCTCGGCGGCGACCTACAAACTCGCTCCGGCGCCGGCCGAAGGCTTCACGATCGCGGGCGCCTCGACGGTGATCGGCGAATTCTCGACACCGGGCACCAACGCACAGGTGATCGCGCGGCTGTACGACGTAAACGAAGCCGAAGGCGGCATCCAACAGCTGATCGGGCGGGCGATCTACCGGCCGATCAACCCCGGCGGCGGCTTCACCAAGCAGGTCTTCCAGCTCCACCCCCAGGCCTGGAACGTCGCAGCCGGACACGTCGTCAAGCTCGAGCTGCTCGCGTCGGATTCCACCTACGCGCGCAACTCCTCGACGCCGCAGTCGATCCACGTCAAGAACCTCGAACTGCGGATCCCGACGATCGAAGCGCCCGGCAGCGATGGCGGGTTCGTGCAGACGCCGCTGCCCGCATATCTGCCTCCGGACTACACCCTGGCGCGCAACGAGGTCACATCGGTGCCTGGTGCTCCGCACGTGACGAGCGGTGCCAACCCGAGCGCAAACGGCGTCTTCACGTTGGCGTGGGAAGCGTCCGAGGCGGCGACCGCGCTCACCTACACCCTGCAGCACAAGAACGCGGCCGGCGGTTGGAGCAACGTCGCCACCGGCCTGAGCAGCCCGGAATACGCCTTCACCGCGGGCCAGCCCGAGGCTGAAGGGAGGTGGACCTATCGCGTCACGGCATCCAACGAAGGTCCCGAAACCGAACCCTCGGAAGCGTCGGCCCCGGTGGTCGTCGATGAGACCGCGCCGAACCCGCCGCTGCTCACGGCCTCGCGAGCGCCCGACTACGCCGGTGGCGGTGGCTGGTTCAAGGGCAGCGTAGAAGTGTCGTTCGCCTCTGGCGGCGATCCGGCGCTGTCAGACGGAAGCCCGGGCAGCGGGGTCAACCCGGCCTCGATCCCAGCGACGCAGACGTTCAACACGAGCGGCTCGCACGTGGCGAGCGGCACGGAGAGCGACAACGTCGGCAACACCTCGGCGGCGGGCACCCTCACCGTCCAGGTCGACGCGACCGCGCCGAGCCTCGAAATCACCTGCCCTGCTTCCGAGCCGGTCGGAAGCTCGGCCAGCGCGACGTTCACTGCCTCCGATGGACAATCGGGTCTGGCGAGCGCGTCGAGCGGGACGGTGCCGATCGACACGAGCAAAGCCGGCGAACAAACCGTGAGCACCACCGCGATCGACAACGTGGGCAACGAAACCACGCAGTCGTGCACGACCCAGGTCGGTTACCCCAACCCAGGCGCGCCGGCATTGAGCGCAGGCGCCACACCGAACGACAACGGGTTGTTCACGCTCGCGTGGAGCGGCGCAGACCCGATGCAGTTCCTCGGGCTCAGCTACACGCTGGAGCACCACAATGCGGCCAGCGCGTCATGGTCGGAAGTAGCCGGCGGCATCGAAGCGCTGAGCTACGAATTCACCGGCGCCGGCGAGGAAGAAGGGACGTGGGTCTACCGTGTCCAGGGTTCTGACCCGGCCCACAGCCTGACAACGGAATGGTCGCCTGCATCGTCTCCGGTGGTGGTCGACAAGACGCCGCCCAACGCGCCCTCGGTGACCGCCTCGCGCGCCCCCGATTTCGCGGGCGACGGCGGCTGGTACAAGGACAGCGTCGAAGTGTCGTTCGCGTCGAGCGGCGATCCGGCCTTGTCCGACGGCAGCCCGGGGAGCGGGGTCAACCCTGCCTCCGTTCCGGCGTCGCAGACGTTCAACTCGAGCGGCTCGCACCTCGTGAGCGGCACGGTCAGCGACAACGCCGGCAACACCTCGGCGCCGGGCAGCCTGACGGTCCAGGTCGACGCAACCGCGCCGAGCCTGGAAATCAAATGCCCGGTCTCTGTGCCGCTCGGCAGCTCGGGCGTGGTGGCGACGGTGCTCGCCTCCGATGGGCAGTCTGGTCTAGCCAGCGATCCGAGCGCCAGCGTGCCGATCAACACGAGCAAAGCCGGAGCACAGACGGTTACTCGCACCGCGATCGACAACGTCGGTCACGAAACGACGCGCGCCTGCACGACCGAGGTCGGCTACACGCAGGTCATCACCGGCACCGTGAAAGGCAAACTCGAAGTGAAAGCCGGCCAAGCGATCGAGCTCACATCGACCGCAAAAGTCGGTGGCGGCGTGGTTGTCAAGTCCGGTGGCGCCCTCGACGTCGAGGGTGGGACGGTGTCGGGGTCGCTCACAGCCACCAAAGCGACGCTCGTCCGGATCTGTGGGGCGACGTTCGCGGGAGCGGTAAAAGTGACCAACAGCACCGGCTCGGTGGTCATGGGAGAAGGCACCGCTGAATGCGCCGCCAACACGTTCCACGGAGGGGTCGCCGTCAAAGGCAACACGGCAGGCGTCCTGATTGACGAAAACGCCTTCCATGGGGCGCTCAGCGTGACCAACAACGCATCCGGGACGACCGTCACCAACAACACGATCGCCGGATCGCTGACGGTCAAAGGCAACACCGGCAGCGTCGTCGACGTGCCCAACGAAGTCGAAGGGCGCTCGAAACTCCAGTAGGTCGCAGCGCGCACGCGGGGCGGTCAGGTTCGCAGCGAGCCTGACCGCCCTACGGTTGGGCGCCCGCGTAGACATCGATCCAGGCGAACAGCCTCGTCGTCGCGGCCGCTGTGCGGAACATGCCCGGGTGCGTTTCGGGATCCGCGATCCCACCGCCCCACCAGCCTTCCAGCCATAGGCCGTGTCCGTTGCCGGCGTTCGTCGCGGCGGCTTCGGCGTTGACCTCGGCGAGCGTCAGCCAGAACGGGACCCCGGTGGCCTGTCCGTAATCCATCATCCACTGCATGAAGATCGCGTCGTACTGCGGTCCGTAGCTGTATTCCCAGCCGTATGCGTCGACGTCCTGCTCGGCGAGCGTGGCGGCGACCCGTCCGGCGATTTCGCAGTAGCTTTCTCCCACGCCGTCCTTGCAGAGCAGATATTGCGCGTAGATCAGCGGGGCTTGCACGTAGTCGTTCACCGATTCCGGCTGGCCGGGCTGCTCGAGGTACAGCTGGCGTTCGTCTTCGCGGTCGTTCCCGTTCGCCCAATCGACGTACATCTTCACGTCTTCGAGCTGCCAGCGTTCGTGGTCTTCGTCGTACAGCAAGATCCCCAGGAGGCTGTCGGAAGAGAGCGCTGGCCCCGAGTGATACGGGTGGCTGGTGTTCCACCACATTCCCCCTCCGTGGCGATCCCAGCCGCGCGCGGCGATGAAGTGAAACGCGCGCTGGGCATCGTGGAGCCAGCGGCGCTGGTGCGTGGCTTTGTAGGCGTTCAGGAACGCGAGCCCCTCCCAGCCGTTGTCGTCGAAGAACACGCGGACGTTGCTCGCGCGATCCCCGGGGTATGGCGCGTAGCCGCCGACGGCGCGGTCCCAGTAGCGCTCGTTGGCAGCGCCAAAGCGGTCCACGAGCGCACGGTGCGCCGAGGAGGGCGACGCGGTCTGCAGCGCGTTTGCGCTTTCGAACATGGGCACCTCGCCCCAAATCGTGATGAGCGGGTACGGCCCGTGGCTGCAACCGAGATATTCGCAATACCAGCCGTCATGGCCCCAGCGAGCCGCCTGTCGCACCCCGGTTTCGGTGAGCTGCAGGTAGGCGAGCACGCGCGGAGATGGCAGTTCGAGCGGCGGTTTGTGCCAGGGCGTGAGCGGCTGAAAGCCACCGAGCCCGACGACCGGCTTGGCCGGCGCTGCGACGCTCGCGCGCGCGGACGCCGCGAACGACTGTCCCGCGCTCTGTCGGGCGGCGGCGGGCGATGCGCCACACGCGAATGTGAGCCCAGCGATGGCGAGCGCCACTGCCTGCGCGGCGAGCGCGCCCGTCTTCAACCCGCCTGCTGAGATCCTCATCCTGCGCCCCCTCCGGTAGTCAGTCATCCTGCGCCCCCTCCGGTAGTCAGCTCGATCGCGGCAGGGTAGCGGGCCTCCTATCCCGTTGGCGCCATCTCGCGAGAGCAGCCGACGTCGGGAGCTCCAAAGCGCCCGCCCAGGGCAGGAGCCGTCATCATTCACAAGACGATGTCGGGGATGCGCGCTTGCGGTCACTGTGCCGCCGAGAACCCGACGAGTGCGCGGTTCTGTATGGCGTGCGGAGCGCCGCTGTCGAGGAGTTGTCCGGAATGTGGGCAAGAAGCCGTCGCCGAGGCCCGTTTCTGCGGCGCCTGTGGGACGGCGCTCGACGCTGATCCGGGACACGGCGACGCGGCCGAAGCGGGTGCGCGAGGCGGTACGTCCGGCACGAGCGCCGGGGCGACACCGAGCGCGACCGGGGTCGCCGCGACCGCGAGCGCCGGTGCGGCCGGTGCGGCACTGGGACCAGGCGAGGCGGCCGCGCCATCCAAGACCGGTGAGCTTGCGGGCGCGAGCCCTGCGCCGCTGGAAGAGCGGCGTACGGTCACCGTGCTGTTCGCCGATCTCTCCGGCTACACCGCGGTCGCCGAGCAGCTCGATCCCGAGGCTGTCAAGACCCTCGTCGACCGCTGTCTCGGTCGGCTCGGGCAGGAGGTCGAGCGTGTCGGAGGCCGCGTCGACAAGTACATGGGCGACGCGGTGATGGCCATTTTCGGCGCGCCCGTCGCACACGAGGACGACCCCGAGCGGGCCCTCCGCGCGGCGATGGCGATGCAGGGCGCGATGGAGGAGCTGAACGAGCGCTTGCTCGCCGACTACGGCTTTGCGTTCGCGCTCTGTGTCGGCGTGAACACCGGCGAGGTCTTGGCCGGCAACGTCGGCGACACCTACACGGTCATCGGCGACACCGTGAACGTCGCCTCACGCCTGCAGAGCAGCGCCAGCCCGGGCACGATCACGGTGGGCGAGCGCACGCAGCGGGCAACCAGCGAGACGGTCGCGTACGAGCGGCTCGACCCGCTCGAGCTGAAGGGCAAGGCCGAGCCTGTTGCCGCCTGGCGCGCGGTCGGCCTGCTCGAGCAGCACACCGGCGGCGCGCGCCAGCTGCGCCGCGAGACGCCGATGATCGGTCGTGAGCACGAGCTCTCCTCGCTGCAGATGCTGTTCACGCGAGTCGCTCACAACAGGGTGCCGCACGTGGTCACCGTTCTCGGACAGGCCGGCGTCGGCAAGACGCGGCTGCTGCGCGAGCTCGAGCGCTCGCTCGCCGCGGCCAAGGAGCCGGTACGGATGCGCAGGGGCCGCTGTCTGCCGTTTGGCTCGAGCGTGGTCTACTGGCCGCTGAGCGAAATGCTGCGCGCCGAGTGCGCGATCGTCGATGGCGATGCCGCCGAGGTCGCGTGGGAGAAGCTCTCCTCGCGGCTGCGACCGTTGCTCGCGAGCGACGGCGGCCTTGAGCAGGCGGATCGGCGCATCGTGCTGCTTGCGCGGCTGCTCGGCATCGAGACGCCCGGCGCCGGGGCATCGTCGTCGTCCTCGGACGAGCGCGATGGGCCCGATGACGCGCAAAGCATTCGCGAGGCGGTCTTTGGCGCCGTGCGCGCATGCCTGGAGGCGATCGCACAGGAGGAACCGCTCGTGCTCGCCTGGGAGGACATCCACTGGGCGGATGAAGGCATGCTGGATCTGATCGAGTACCTCGGGACGTGGTTGCGCATGCCGGTGCTCCAGGTGTGCATGGCACGGGACGAGCTGCTCGAGCGCCGCCCGGCTTGGGGCGCCTCGCGGCGCTCGAGCACGAGCGTGTTTCTCGACCCCCTTGCCCCCGTCGACACCCGCGAGCTGATCTCGAGCCTGTTGCGGGACGCCGGCGCCCGACCGGAGCTGCTCGACGCTCTCGTCGATCGCGCCGGCGGCAATCCGCTGTTCGCCGAGGAGATGGTCCAGCGCCTCGCCGAGGAGGGCGCCACGAGGACCGCGGGGCTGCCCGACACCGTTCAAGGCCTGCTCGCCGCGCGACTGGACTCGCTGGCGCCGCTCGAGCGCCACCTCGTCGCCCACGCCGCGGTCGTCGGTCAAACCTTCTGGGAGGGAGCGCTTGCGAGCGTCGCCGCCGAGGAGGGGGCGGATCTGCAGGCGGCGCTCTCGACGCTGCGCGAGAAGGACATAATCGTGCCGGGGGAGGGCACGCGTCTCGCCGACGAGCGCCAGCTCGCCTTCAAGCACGTCCTGATCCGCGACGTCGCCTACGGGATGCTGCCCAAGGCGGTGAGAACGCGCAAGCATTTCGAGGTGGGCACGTTCATCGAGGAGCGCGCCGGCGAGCGTCGTCACGAGGTCGTCGCCCTGTTGGCCGAGCACTACGGGCGCGCCGCCGTGCTCGGTGAGGAGGTGCGTCTCGACGCCGGCGAGCTGGCGCCGCTGCGCAGCAAGGCGCTCCAGTTCCTCGAGGCCGCTGGAGATGCAGCCAGCGCCCTGTACTCCAACCAGGAGGCGCTGGCTCACTACGAGGCTGCCACGTCGCTCGCCGCCGGCGACGATGCTCGCCAGGCGCGCCTGCGCGAGAAGCAGGGCGACCTCGCGTTGCGACTCGGACGAGTGGACGCGGCGATGGACGCATGGGAGCAGTCGCTCGACTATCACCGCGACGAGGAGGACCTCGAGCACGTCGCCGAGCTTCACCGCAAGATCGGCGCGGCGCTGGCGCACAAGGGCGAGCGTACCCAGGCGATCAAGCGCCACCAGGAAGGGATCAACCTGATCAAGGACGGGCCGCCCTCGCTCGCGCTGGTGCGGCTGTACGAGGAGGCCGCCTGGCTCTATGTGCAAGTCGGCGACAACATGCTCGCGATCTACGCTTCCGAGAAGGCGTTGCGCCTGGCCGAGCGTCTCGGCGAGGTGGGCGCTGCCAGCCGCGCGCACGGAATCTTCGGGAGGGTGTTCGGCCGCATCGGCGATACCGCCAAGGCGCGCGAGAACCTCGAGCGGGCGATCGAGCTGGCACGCGGCTCCGACGCGCACGAGACCGTGCTCGCGATGCTCGCGCTCGGCCACCACCTCGAGATCGCCGAGGGCGACTACGGCGCGGCTGAGCTTGCCTACGCCGAGGCCCTCGCTCTGGCCCAGCGGATCGGCGACGTTCCCGCTCAGATCGAGCTGCACGCCGCGCTCGCACAACTCGCCTTCTATCGCTGCGATTGGGAGGAGGTCGTGCGGTTCAGCGACGTCAGCGCCGAGCTGGCCGAAAACGAGGGGCTGGTTGGCAAGCTCTGCCTGCCCTACGCGTTGCGAGGGCTGCTGAAGTGGCGTGACGGCGACTGGGATGCCTCGGCGCAGCTCTTCCAGCGGGCCGGCACGCTCGCCGAGCAGGTCGGCTGGTCTGAGGTCGCCTTCGACGCTCTGCTCGGGCTCGCCGTCACCCAGCGCGACCGGGGCGAGCTCAGAGACGCGGAGGCGACGGTCGCGCGGGCGCTCGACGTCTGTGCACGCGCCGGCCTGACAGGGCAGTCGATTCAGGCCCTGTCGATGCGCGCGCTGCTGCTCGCGCTCATCGGCGAGAGCACGCTTGCGGCGCAGGCTTCACAGCAGGCCGCGGAGCTCGCCACCCGCGTTCACTATCCACTCGGCGAAGCGGCCGTGCTCGAGGCGAGCGGCATGGTCGGCGAGCCGCCAGAGGCGCTCGATCTGCTTCGCCAAGGGCGCACGGCGTGGGAGCAGCTCGGCCGTCCCCTCGACGCGGCCCGCTGTGAAGTGCTGCTGGGCCAGCGCCTGCGCGAGAGCGAGGACCCCGCCGAAGCCGCTCAGGTTCTGGCAAGCGCGGCAGCGGCCTATGAGCGGCTGGGCGTCGGGCCTCTCGCCGACCACGCCCGCGCGCTCGTAAGCGTGTGAGCGAGCGTCTGCCTATCCAGCCGGCAGTCGCCTACGCGCAGGCAGCTGTGGTCACGGTCGGGCGTGGGGGGGCGTGAGGGCTTGCTCGATCGCGGCGAGCCCGCCCGGCTCCATGGGCAGGTCGGCCAGCGAGGCTGACAGCTCGGCCGCCTGCTCGATGCTCGCCGCGGGCATCTCGGCGAGCCATCGCGTCAACCACCTCACCGCCCACGCGTCGTACTCTCGCGGGCTCTCGCGGGCGATCAGCGGCAGGAAGCGCAGCGCGACGGCCAGCGGGATCGGCCTCGCCCGCTCGAGGCGCAGTTCCTCGGCCAGGCTGATGGCGTAACGCAGGTCGCCTCGCTCGAGCGCTCCGTCGAGCTCGTCGGCCGGTCTCCATGGTCGCGGTCCCAAAGCGAACGTATGTTCGCATATCTGCGGGTCATGGGCGCCGCCGCGGCCGATTCTCGATGCGTACGAGCTTCAGGCGCTTTCGTGCCTGTTCGTGTTGCTCCCTTGCGGACTTCGCGGCGCTGTTTTCGCGTTTCATCACCGCGTCGAGGTCCAGGCGCGCCTCGAACACCTCGAGCTCGGCTAGTTCCAGCCGTCGCATCGCTGCAAGCTCAGCCATGCTCGCTCTACGGCACGCCATCTCGAAGCGAGTATAACGTGGCTAGCCATCCGTGGCAAGGCATGCAGTACGCGGCGCTAACCACCCGTGGCAAGGCACCCAGCTTTGACAACATGGCGCTAGGCGTGCTCAGTTGTCATGGTGCTCGCGTGCCGAAGAAGGCCCAGGAGCCTGACCGCGCCCTCGCCTCCGTCCTGCGTGGGCTGCGCGAAGAGCGCAAGGAATCACAGGAAACCCTCGCCTACCGTGCCGGCATGACCTCTGGCTCGCTCGCGCGGATCGAGCTGGCGCAAGCGGTGCCATCATGGGTGACCGTGCGCGCTCTCGCGACCGCGCTCGGCATCTCGCTCGTGGACCTCGCGGCGCGAGTCGAACACAGGCACTAGCAAGGAGCTGTCCATGGAGTACGTGAATCTCGGCGCCACAGGCCTGCGCGTATCGCGCGTGTGCCTCGGCATGATGAGCTTCGGCAACGACAGCGATCGTCGGTGGGTGCTCGACGAGGAGGCGGCGGAGCCGATCGTGCAAGCCGCCGTCGAGGGCGGTATCACCTTCTTCGACACCGCTGACACGTACTCGGCGGGGGCAAGCGAGGTCGCGACCGGCCGGCTGGTCTCCAAGCTGCTCACCCGCGAGGAGGCCGTCATCGCGACCAAGGTCTTCATGCCGATGAGCGCCGGCGAGAACGGCGGCGGGCTTTCGCGCAAGCACATTCTCAGCGCGATCGACGCGTCCCTGCAACGCCTGCAGATGGACTACGTCGACCTCTACCAGATCCACCGCTGGGACGGTCGCACGCCGATCGAGGAGACGATGGAGGCGCTCCATGACGTCGTGCGGGCGGGCAAGGCGCGCTACATCGGCGCCAGCAGCATGTTCGCGTGGCAGTTCGCCAAGGCCCAGCACGTCGCCGAGCGCGGCTCGCTGACGCCGTTCTCCTCGATGCAGAACCACTACAACCTCATCTACCGCGAGGAGGAGCGCGAGATGATCCCGCAGTGCATCGAGCAGGGCATCGGCGTGATCCCCTGGAGCCCGCTCGCGCGCGGCGTGCTGGCGGGCAACCGCACCCGCGAGGGCGGTCGTCTGAGCACCCGCTCGGACTCCGACCAGTTCACGGACTACCTGTATGCCCAGCCGACGGACTTCGACGTCGTCGAGCGGGTGGCTGAAATCGCCTCCGAGCGCGGCTTGCCGAGCGCTCAGATCGCGCTCGCCTGGCTGTTGCACAAGCCGGGCGTAACCGCGCCGATCGTCGGCGCTACCAAGCCCGGCCATCTGCGTGACGCGCTCATGGCCGAGCAGCTGACGCTCAGCGACGAGGAGATCGCGCGCCTGGAGGAGCCCTACCGGCCCCATCCAGTGCTCGGGCACGGATAGGCCCGAACCGCTCCGGCGCCGCGCACGGCGACGTCGAGAACGCTCCGCGGCGCTCGTACAGCACAGCCGCCGCGTGTTCAGCCGAACAGCGCGTCCACCGAGACCTCCACTCGACGCGCTGGCAGCGTCTGCTCGATATCCGCCGCCCGCAGCTCGGCGGCGCGGGTGCAGCTGAACAGGGCTTGAACCTCAGCGGTCAAGAAACGTGATGCCTTGCCATAGCCGTGCGCGTCGTCGCTGCCGTGAGGGCGGTGGTAGTAGCGAAACGGGACGTAGACGTGCAGCCGGCGCCGCGGCCGCGTCAACGCCACGTAGAAGAGGCGCCGCTCCTCGGCGATGCCCTCGCTGCTCCCCGTGCTCATGTCGGCTGGGAAGTTCCCGTCATAGGCGGCGATCAGGTGGACCGCGTCCCACTCCAGGCCCTTCGCCGAGTGCACCGTGCTGAGCACCAGGTAGTCCTCGTCGAGGTGGGGCGGACCTGCGAGGTCGCCGCTCGATGCCGGTGGGTCGAGCACGAGCTCGGAGACGAAATGACGCACGTCGGCCGCGCCCCGTGCGGCTGCCACGAGCTGGTCGAGATCGGCGATCCGAGCATCGCCGTCCGGGTAGCGAGCGCGGATCATCGGCGTGATCGCCGCGCACAACAGCTCGACGCGCGCGCCGGCCGTCTGCTCGCCGCCGCGGCTGTCCTCCGCGAGCGCCTCGATCACCACGCGGGCGTGCTCCTGCGAGGACTCGGGAACATGTGCAGCGGCGTCGCGCCAGCGCTTCGGGTCGGGGGGCTCGCCACCGCTCGGCCGCAGCGCGTCGAGCATGCGTCGGGCGCGTGTCGGGCCGACGCCTTCCAGCAGTTTCAGCACGCGAAACCAGCTCATCTCGTCGGCCGGGTTGTCGGCCAGACGCAGCAGCGCGATCAGGTCCTTGACGTGGGCGGCGTCCAAGTAGCGCAAGCCACCGTACTTGACGAAGGGAATCCCGCGACGCGCCAGTTCGAGCTCGAGCAGATCGGAGTCGTGCCCGGTGCGGAACAAGACGGCCTGCGCGCGCAGCTCCATGCCCTCCTCGCGCGCCGCGAGCACGCGTTCGCACAGCTCCTGAGCCTGCTCTGCTTCGTCGCGCGCCAGCACCAGCTCCGGCTGTTGACCGCCCGCTCGCTCGGTCCACAGCTCCTTCGGGAAACCGTCGCGGTCCTGCCTGGAGACGCCGTTGGCGACGGCGAGGATCGCGGCGGTCGAGCGGTAGTTGCGCTCGAGGGTCACCGTATGCGCGTCGGGGAAGATCACGGGGAACTCGAGGATGTGGCGGG
>Ga0209772_10000381_pt1 | contig 11245 bp, 14 predicted proteins | sample BogFormECP03_OM1_FD_188235 | JGI IMG/M metagenome (GOLD analysis project Ga0209772, IMG submission 188235) | Bog forest soil microbial communities from Calvert Island, British Columbia, Canada - ECP03_OM1 (SPAdes) (version 2) | ecosystem: Environmental > Aquatic > Freshwater > Wetlands > Bog ... | reverse complement strand
CCGTGCTGGTGAATCCTAAGAGCATCTAATCATTGAGCGGGTAACAAAGCGAGTACATGGCGAAACGACGACCTGACAGCGAGAAAAAGAAGTCCACCGACGGCAATCCGAAAGAGGATGCCATCGAAGTTATGGCCACGGTGATTGAACCGTTGCCGAACGCCATGTTCCGAGTGGAGCTGGATAACAAGCATCGCGTGCTCGCGCACATTTCCGGCAAGATGCGCAAGAACTTCATTCGCATCCTGCCGGGGGATAAAGTCGCGGTCGAATTGTCGCCTTATGACTTGACGCGCGGACGGATTGTTTACCGCTACAAATAGCTAGCGGCTGCGAATTTGGGCACGGAGCAAGAGCAGAACGGAGCCAGAAATGAAAGTAAGAGCCTCGGTCAAGAAAATTTGCATGAAGTGCAAGATCGTTCACCGGCGCGGAGTGGTTCGCGTGATTTGCGAGAATCCGAAGCACCGCCAGCGCCAGGGCTAGGGAGCCCTCGTTAAGGAGAATATCGAATGGCACGTATCGCCGGCGTTGATTTGCCGCCAAACAAGAGACTGTGGGTCGGCCTGACCGCCATCTATGGTATCGGCCAGGAACGCGCGAAGAAGCTCGCCGCGAAAGCCCACGTTGACGAAACGAAAAAAGTGAAGGACCTGACCGAAGAGGAAACCAACCGTCTTCGGCAGGCCATTGAACAAGAAGGCCGCGTGGAAGGCGATCTCCGCAAGGAGATGCAGATGAACATCCGCCGGCTGATCGAAATTCAATGCTATCGCGGCCTGCGCCATCGCCGGAATCTTCCGGTGCGCGGCCAGCGAACGCACACGAATGCACGCACGCGGAAGGGTCCTCGGAAGGGCGCGGTGGCGGCAAAGAAGAAGACCGCGCTCCGCAAGTAGTTGCCGGCAGTCGCCTAGCGCGCGCACGGATTAAAGGAGAACAAAGATCGTGGCCAAGGAACCGAAGGACGCCGCCGCAGCACCGGATGCAGGTGCAAAAGCAGCGGCAAGTAAGCGCAAAAAGGAATTTCGCAAGAAGAAGGAAAAGCGCGTCGTGCCGCATGGCGTCGTGAATATTCAGGCGACGTTTAACAACACGATCGTGACGCTTACCGACCCGGACGGCCGCACGGTGAGTTGGGCCACGGCCGGTTCGGTCGGCTTCAAAGGCTCGCGCAAGGGCACGCCGTATGCTGCGCAGCAGGCCGCGATGACCGCCGCGGGAGTGGCGCGCGATCAGTACGGCATGAAATCGGTGGAAGTGCGAGTGAAAGGCCCGGGCGCCGGACGCGAATCGGCAATTCGCGCGCTGGCTTCGGCTGGTCTTCACATCAACGCGATTAAAGACGTAACGCCCGTGCCACACAACGGATGCCGGCCGCCCAAGCGCCGCCGCGTCTGATCGTTTCTCGTTTCGAGTTTGTAGGAAAAAGGAGAATCAGAATTGGCAAGACATCGTGAAGCGGTTTGCCGGCTGTGCCGCAGGGAGGGCATGAAGCTCTACCTGAAGGGACTCCGGTGTTTTACGGAAAAATGCGCCATCGAGAAACGCAATTTCGTTCCTGGGCAGCACGGCCAGGCGCGGCGGGCGAAGCTCGTCGGCTATGGCGTGCAGTTGCGCGAAAAGCAGAAGATGAAGCGCACCTACGGGCTGCTCGAGCGCCAGTTCCGCGGCTATTTCGAAAAAGCGGAGAAAGCGCAGGGCCCCACGGGCTCGAATTTGATGGTGATGCTCGAGCGGCGCCTCGACAACGTCATCTATCGCATGGGCATTGCGTCGTCGCGCTCCCAGGCGCGGCAATTCGTGAATCACGGGCACGTGCGCGTGAAGGGCCGCAAGGTGAACATCCCGAACTTTCTGGTGAGCGTCGGCGACGACATCACCATCAAGGACAAGATGCACCAGAACGCCATGGTGCTTGAGGCGCGCAATCTGGCGCAGAGCCAGGATCACACGCCATGGCTCGACGTGGACCGCGAGAATTTCAAGGCGCGGGTGATTGCCATGCCGCGTCGCGAGGATTTGCAGACGCCGCCGCTCAACGAACAGTTGATCGTCGAACTTTATTCCAAGTAATTCGCCGTACTGAATTTATCGCCAAAGATTATTGCAGATGACAGCCAGTGGGCTCGCGCGAGCGGGCCGGGAGGAATGTTGAATATGTGGAAGGGATTCCAGAAACCAAAGCGGTTGGCGGCGGAACTCGAGTCGCTGACGGACAAATACGGCAAGTTTTCCGCGCAGCCGTTTGAGCGCGGCTGGGGAACCACGGTCGGCAACGCGATTCGTCGCGCGCTGCTCAGCTCGATTGAAGGCGCGGCTATCACCGCGGTGAAAATCGAAGGCGTGCTGCACGAATTTTCGCCGATTCCCGGCGTGGTCGAGGACGCTACCGACATCATTCTCAATCTCAAAGCGGTGCCGCTCAAATTGAATTCGGACCAGTCCAAGACCATTACGCTGAACGTCGATGCGCCGGGTCCGGTTACTTCGGCGAAAATCGAAGAAGATGCCGACATCGCCGTGCTCGACAAGAACGTTTACATCGCCACGGTGAGCGAAGGCGGCAAGCTGGAACTCGAAATGCGCGTAAAGAACGGCCGCGGATACGTTTCCGCCGACCGCAACTTCGACGAGGACCTGCCGATCGGCTACATTCCCATCGACTCGGTTCATTCGCCGGTGCGCAAGGTGAATTATGCGGTGGAAGCGGCCCGTCTCGGACAGATGACCGATTACGAGAAGCTTTCGCTGGAAGTCTGGACGAATGGCGCCATCACTCCGCAGGACGCGATCGGACTTGCTTCGAAGCTGGTGAAGGATCACATGAGCATCTTCATCAACTTTGAGGAATCGCCCGACCTGCCGGAAGAGGTAGTCGAAAATTACAACGACCCGCGCCTCGATCATCTCGATCGCTCCGTCGAAGAACTCGAACTTTCGGTGCGCTCCTACAATTGCCTGAAGAATGCCAACATCCAGAGCCTTCGCGAACTCGTTCAAAAAACCGAGTCCGAGATGCTCAAAACGAAAAACTTCGGCCGGAAATCGCTGAACGAGATCAAGGAAATCCTGCAGAAGATGGGGCTGAGCCTGGGCATGAAGTTCGACGATCGCGGCCGCATCATTTGGCCGCCGTTGCCGAGCCAGACTGCGCCTCCGCTTCCGGAGGAAACCGCCGGGCTGTAGTCCGCGGGACACAAGACCATGAGACACCTGAAGTCAGGCTTCAAGCTTGGGAAAAATCCGGCGCATCGCAGAGCTGTGCTGCGGAATCTGGTGACCAACCTGATCGTGAACGAGCGCATTACCACCACGATTTTGCGAGCAAAGGCGACGCGCCGGCTGGCCGAGAAGATGATCACGCTCGGCAAGCGCGACACGTTGCACACGCGCCGGCAGGCCGCTGCGTTCCTGCAAACTCCGGACGCCACGAAGAAGCTTTTCGCGGATCTAGCTCCGCGCTTCGCCGACCGCCCGGGCGGCTACACGCGCATCATTCGCCGTGGCTGGCGGATAGGCGACGGGGCAGAGCTGGCGATCCTTGAATTCATCGGCTCCGACTTGAAGAAGAAAGAAAAGAAATCGAGAAGGGAAGAAGCGGTGGAAGAACCGAAGGAAAAGGAAGCCGCCGCGAAGTAGCTTTTTAGTTCCTCGAATCAAGAAGCCCGCAGCGCCCATCGCGTTGCGGGCTTTTTCTTTCGCAGGACGTTACTTGATGCCCAGCCAGCTTTTGTAGATTTGCTGCTGCAGATCGGTCATGTGTTCCATCGGCTTGAGCGTGTATGTGGCATTGGGATCGCCGCGCAGCGCGATCGTGAATTCGCGCAATTCGTCTAGCCGCAGCACCGCGATTTTCGCGGCATCGCCGGGCTTGTGAGCTTCGATAATTGGCACAACATCATCGGGTGCCACGGCGCGTCCGTCTATCGCGACGACGATGTCGTCCTTCTCGAGTCCAGCGGATCCTGCCGGGCTGCCTGGAATGATATTTGAAATTTTGAGCCGGCCGTCATCCGTCCTCGAAGTATCCATGCCGGCCCACGCCTTGGTCTCATCGATTTTCTTTACGACGTCGATTCCTGCATACGCGAAGTAGGTTTCGTATGGCAGGGATTCTTTGCCGCTGATGTAGCGCGTCGAGAAATCGCTAAAATCCATTCCGGCAACTTCGGAGAGAGCGCGAATGGCGTCCTGCGGATCGAATCCTGGCTTGGGCAACGCATACCGCTGGTAGAGCAGGCGCATCCAGTCATCCAGCGTTTTCTTGTTGCCCGTATTTTGCCGGATTGCGAAATCCAGGAGGTGGCCGAGAATTTGTCCGCCGTCGTAATAGGAGTATTGAATATTCGGCTGATTGTTATCGAGCTTCGTGTCGCGCACGAACCAGGTATCCCAGCTAGTGTCCTCGATACTGCGTTCTTTTCGTCCCGGTTCCTGCTCGAATTTGGTGATCAGCTTCGCGATGCTGTCGAGATAGTGCTGTGGCGTTATGAGGCCTGCGCGTTCCACCGCGAGCGATCCGTAATAGCTAGTGAGGCCCTCGGATATCCATAGCGAGGGAGTGTGCACCTGCAGCGAATAATTGAACGGGCCGAGCGGGCGGGGGCGAATGCGTTTGACGTTCCAGGCATGAAAGAATTCGTGGGCCGTCACGAAAAGCTTCAATTCATATTGCGTTCCGAAAGCGCCCGCCGGGCCGGTGTTGTCCCAATCCTTGGCGAAATTGATCTGCGTCGAGTTCAGATGTTCGAGGCCGCCTCCGGCTTTCGGCCAGACGTGAAATAGAAACCAATATTCCTTGAACGGCGCCTCCTGCCCCGAAGTTCCTGCGACGCCGGCGAAAACGGGAACGAGCTGTTGCACCAACTTCTCGGTATCGCCCGTGAATTTCGTGAAGTCCTGCTGGCCGATGATGTCGTGATCGATGACGTGGTATTTCGTGCCCGCAAATTCGAAGGTTTGTTCCTTGAAATCGGATATTTCGAGCGGCTCGTCGGCGAACCAATCGTAGGATTCGGCGTGATAATTATTCGCGGAAAGGTGCGTCATTCCCGTTGCGACTTTCCAGTTTCCCGGCACCGCGATGGAAAGATCGATGGGTCGATCTTTTCCGTTCACCAGATACATCCACACAGATGGACCGCCGATAAAGGCATGCCTCTCGTTGTATTGCGCGTGATTATTCTGCAGCGTGTTCGCGTAGATCGAGTACTCGACGGTGATGAAATTCGCGCGATTCAAATCTATTTCCCAGGTTTGCTGGTCTGTCTTGTGCCACGCGAGCGGCTGGCCGTCCGGCGCAAGGGCGCGGAATCCCTGCACCAGCATCCAGTAATTTTCGATTTGATAGCTGCCGGGCGCCCAGGCGGGAATCGCGAATTCAGCGTTCTTGCCGTCGAGCCCAGAGGCGTGAATGGTAATGTCCATCATATGTGTGTTGGGCGCCTCGAATTTCAATTCGTAGCGCAGTGTTTCGTCTGCCGCACGCACGTTTCCGCCGGTCGTGAGAATTGCAAAAGCCGCCAGTATCGCAAGGACCGCGAGCCTAGAATTTCGCTGCATGGATATCGCCTCCGATTTTTGCCCGACCCACAAGCTTCAACCATCGAGTTACTGCGCTTGCCGAAGCGGGTCAATCGGCAGTCGGTGCTTCGAATTGACGACGGGAGCGAGAAGGCCAGACTGCGACGAGAACTTGAGCGATGGTGCCGCCCGCGGTGTCGAGCAGCACGTCCGATACTGCGGCAGTCCTTCCGGGCACGAAGGATTGGTGAAATTCGTCGATCGAAGCATAGGCCGCGACGATGGCGATCGTAAGCAGCGCCGATTTCAGCGGCTGCCCGCTGTGCCCTCCTCGCAGGCTTCGCAACACCAGCAAGCTGAACACAAAATATTCAAAAAGGTGGCCGCATTTCCGCACGATGGCGTGAAGCAGTTCGATAGTTTCAGGCGAGGCATGCGGTAACAGCCATTGAAATGCGGGCTCGATGATACGCCCTGTGTTTTCTGACGCGAACCACGAAGTTGAAAACATCCAGATAAGCGCGGCCCACGCGATCACCGTCCACCAGCGCAGCAGCCGGCTCATACCGAAGGAGACGAGAGCGCGATGCGACTCGCGCTCACTTCTCGTGATGTCGGCGACTCGCGATCCATTATTCGACGCGGTAGTTGGGTGCTTCGCGCGTGATGATTACGTCGTGAACGTGGCTCTCGCGCAGGCCGGCGGAAGAAATGCGCACGAAGTGGCCGCGCTCTTGGAGTTCATTCAGATTTGCCACGCCGCAGTAGCCCATGCCGCTGCGCAGGCCGCCGACGAGTTGATCGACGAGGCCGGCGAGCGGACCTTTATAGGGGACCTGTCCTTCGATTCCTTCGGGGACGGTCTTGCCGCGCTCTGCACATTCCTGGCTATAGCGATCCGCTGAGCCGGATTCCATTGCGGCGAGCGAGCCCATGCCGCGATAGGATTTGAAAGTGCGGCCTTGATAGAGAATCGTCTCGCCCGGCGATTCTTCGGTGCCGGCGAAAAGGCCGCCGATCATCACCGACGATGCGCCAGCGGCGATGGCTTTGGTGAGATCGCCGGAAAATTTCACGCCGCCGTCGGCGATTATCGGAACGCCCGAGCCTTTTGCGGCGCGCGCAGATTCGGCTATGGCGGTGATTTGCGGAACGCCCGCGCCGGTGACGACGCGCGTGGTGCAAATCGAACCGGGACCGATGCCCACTTTGAGTCCGTCGATGCCGAGTGCGATCAGGTCGCGTGCACCCTCGGCAGTAGCCACGTTTCCGGCCACCAGCTGCATTTCCGGCAGCCGGTGCTTGATCTCGCGGATTGCTTCCATCACTCGAGTGGAATGGCCGTGAGCGCTATCGATGGCGAGAATATCGGCTTTTGCATTGGCCAGCTCGATGGCGCGTTCGAGATAATCGCCGGTGGCGCCGACGGCAGCGCCTACGCGCAGCCGGCCGTGCTCGTCTTTCGTCGCGAGCGGATATTCGAGTTTTTTCTGAATGTCTTTTACGGTGATGAGGCCCTTGAGATTAAAGTCGGCGTCTACCACGAGAAGTTTCTCGATGCGATGCTGCTGCAGGATTCGCTCGGCGGCTTCGAGAGTAGTGCCAACGGCGACGGTGACGAGATTATCCTTCGTCATTATATTACTGACGGATTGATCGAGATTGCGCTCGAAACGGAGATCGCGATTGGTGAGGATGCCAACGAGCTTTTGGCCGCGCGTCACCGGCAGACCGGAGACGCGGTACTTGGTCATAATGTCGAGTGCCTCGCGCACGGTGATTTCGGGCGCGATGGTGACCGGATCGACGATCATGCCGCTTTCCGAGCGCTTCACCTTGTCCACTTCTTCGACCTGGCGTTCGATGGACATATTGCGATGGACGAAGCCGAGCCCGCCTTGCCGCGAGATGGCGATGGCCAGGCGCGCGTCCGTGACCGTATCCATCGCGGACGCGACGATTGGAATATTGATGGCGATTCTGCGCGTCAGGCAGGTGCGCGTGTCCACTTGCGCCGGCATCACAGATGATTTGCCGGGGAGCAAGAGGACATCATCGAATGTCAGACCTTCGGGAATGGCGCCGTCGAGCATCTTCACCTCGTTTGGAGTTGGCCGCGGAGGCCAGAAACACCACAGCCCAGCCGATGGGGGCTGGGCTGCGAGAATTTTGAATTTTGCCAAAACTTCTGCATGAGTTGAAAATATATTGTAGGCGTGCTCGCGAATGAAAGCAAGTCGCGCACAAGCACTGCAAGATAGTATCTCAGAGAGATCTGATCGGTTGCGCTCTGGGTTTAATCAGGTCCACCCTCTGGATGCATACCCCGTTGTAATAAAGTCGCACGCCTAACCCAGGGTGGATAATCGGCGGATCGTCATGAAAGCACCCACCATTCTCGAATACGTTGTAAGAAAAACTGACGCCTTGCACAGTGAACGATTCCTTGGCCTCTCCGAGAGCTGGCTTTGGGTGAAAGTTTTCAACTGGCCCCTCGATTACTGATGATTGTCCGTGTATGAAGGCGTGACGGACGCTAAGAAAGGCTGGAACGGTCGCAAGGCAACTAATCAACACGAAGATCATTCCAAAAATGCTGGCCGCTATGCCAAAAATACGAAGGAATCGCTGCTTGGAAAACCGAAAGAGAGCAAAGCCGATCGCCGCGATGATGCCAGGTTGCAGCATACCGGACCAATCCAGAGACTTGAGGCTGATTTCGAAGACGGTCTGATACTCTTGCGGCATTTGCGGACATGATAGCACTGGGACTTGGCTCGGCGGCATGCCGGCCCGTGCAAGGACTGATCTGATGCTAAATGGAATTAAGAAAAGGCATATGCGGCTGTATATGAATGTCTGGCCGCCGTTCGCAGGGGCTGGGATTCGCGTGACGCGACTGGATGCGGATTGGCGGGCCATTGATGTGGAGATGAAGATGCGATTTTGGAATGCGAATTATGTGGGGACTCACTACGGAGGGTCTCTGTATTCGATGACCGATCCGTTTTACATGTTGATGTTGATTGAGAATTTAGGTCGCGACTACATCGTTTGGGATAAGGCCGCTACGATCCGTTTTCGGAAGCCTGGCGTGGACAAACTGAGGACTGAGTTTCGATTGACCGGCGAGAGGATTGACGGCATTCGCGACGCTTTGAAGACGGAGAGGAAGGTCGAGCCGGTTTTTATGGTCGAGGTTCGGGATGAGGGTGGGAATGTGATTGCAGAGGTGGAGAAAATTCTTCATGTTCGCAAGAAAGGCGAGAAGTGACGGAGCAGCGTTAGCGAAAAATAGAGAGGGGAATTGGCGGCTGTAACTTCACGCTAGATAGACCCGCAGAAAAGCGCCGGCAGAGACGCTGGCGGTACGAAAGGGAATCTTGCGCGGTTTCGATTGGTATCGTAATTTTGATTGGTGCGCGAGTTTAATCCTCCCAAGTTGCTGCGAAATCCTCACTTGATGACTATTGCTTCTACTTTTTGGCCGCGGAAGTTTCCGAGACTCGGCGCGAGCGTGCGGCGGGAATTTGAAGTCGAGCCCGGGTCGCGGATTCTCGCCAAGTGCCATTGGCAGGTCGAGCCGAAGTTGCGGCCTACGCTGGTGTTACTGCACGGACTCGAGGGATCCAGCGAATCCGGGTACATGCTCGGAGCTGCGGACAAGGCATTTCGTGCCGGCTTCAATGTGCTGCGGGTTAATCAGAGAAATTGCGGCGGGACTGCGAATTTGACTCCTACGCTTTACAACTCCGGCTTAAGCGGGGACATGCGTGCTTTGATCAGCGAGTTGATCGAAAGCGATGGATTGCCGGAGGTTTTTGCCGCGGGGTCTTCCATGGGCGGCAACATTATGTTGAAAATGGCCGGCGAGTTTGGAGATGCGCCGCCGCCGCAATTGAAAGGCGTTGTCGGGATTTGTCCGGCGATTGATTTGGCCGCGTGCGCGGATGATTTGGCGGAATTTCGAAACGTGATTTATTCGCGGCATTTTGTGAATAGCCTGAAGCGCAGCATGAAGCTAAAGGCGGCGATGTATCCCGGGATGTATTCGCTCGATGGTTTGAATCGCGTGCGCACGGTGCGCCAGTTTGATGACGTGATTACCGCGCGCTATTGCGGATTTCGCGATGCGGAGGATTACTACGATCGAGCCAGCGCGCTGCGGGTGATCGCGAGGATCCGCGTGCCTACTTTAATCATGACATCGCAAGATGATCCGTTCGTGCCATTCAAGACTTTCGGAAACGGCAGCTTTCCTGCGAATCCTAACGTGATCGTGATTGCGCCCAAGCATGGCGGGCACTGTGCGTTCATTTCGCGCGAGCCCGGCGAGGAGCGGTTCTGGGCCGAAGCGCGTTTAGTGGAATTCTGCAAATCGAAATCGGCGCTGCTCTAACCGGCTCAGGCAATTGGCACGGCCAGCGATGGAGCGAAGCCGGGAGTTAGTAATTGGGCCGCGCCGCTTTCGCTGATGGCCATGTCGTCTTCGCAACGCAGGCCGTAGTCTCCCGGCACGTAAATTCCCGGTTCATTTGAAAATGTCATGGATGATTCGAGAATCACGCGGTTGCCTCGAACTAGATATGGTTGTTCGTGTTCATCGATGCCGATGCCGTGACCTAGCCGATGCGCGAAATATTTGTAATCTGGTCCGAAACCCGCTTTGGTGATTACTGCGCGCGCGGCATCGTCCACCGACCCGCACGTTTTCCCCGCCACGGCAGCGGCGAGCGCGGCATCTTGAGTCTTGCGCACGATTTCGAAAGCGCGCTGCAACTTGTCGGAAGGCTTGCCCAGCGAAGAAGTGCGCGTGATATCGGAGTGATATCCCTCAATGGTGGTGGCGCCGTCGATGAGTACACCATCGCCTTCGCGTAACTGGCGATCGTCGTGCGTGCCGTGCGGCAGAGCGGCGGCAGGGCCGAAAAGAACGAGAGAATCGCCTTCCAGGTTCATGCGTTCGTAACCCGCGGCGATCATGGCAGACACTTCGGATTGCCTGATGCCTTCTTTCAAAGACGCGAACGTCGCTTTGTACACGGCGAAAGTGGCCTCGCACGCAAGACGCATGAGGGCGAGTTCGTGCTCGCTCTTTCGCGCGCGGCAGCCCAGCATGATGGCATCGGCGCTCAGATATTCAGGATAGGGATACGATTTTCGCAAGCCATCAAAGAACGCGTAGGGCATGCCGGATTCCACCGCGACGCGCCCGGCGGAAACGTGCTTGGCCTTGAGCCATGCTGCTGCGATGCGATAGGGGCTTTCGTCTTCCTGCCAGACGCGAATTTCAATCGGCCAGCGCAGGTTTTCGCGCAGGCGGCCCTCTTCGAAGGCCGGTGAGATCAAAATCGGATCGCCTTTTTGCGGAATGAGCAGGCCGAGAATACGCTCGCTAGGCCACCAATGAATGCCGGTGAAATAGACCATCGAAGATCCCGGCGCCACATAAAGGGCGGAATAATCGGGCTTCGCGTCGGTCATGAGTTGCTGGGCGCGAGCGATTCGGGCTTGGAATTCACTCGCCGTAATCGGATGGATGCGATCGCCCAATGGCCGCAGAGAATCGAAGGCTGGCGGAAGCTTTGTTTCCTGCGGTGGCGCAGCGCTCGCGGCCGCGACTCTGCCGGGGGCGATTGCGCCAGCGGCCCACGCCGCCGCGCCAGTCTTTACAAAATTTCGCCGCGAAATTCGCATAAGTCCCTCGATAGGAACGATG
>Ga0209772_10000380_pt1 | contig 11273 bp, 9 predicted proteins | sample BogFormECP03_OM1_FD_188235 | JGI IMG/M metagenome (GOLD analysis project Ga0209772, IMG submission 188235) | Bog forest soil microbial communities from Calvert Island, British Columbia, Canada - ECP03_OM1 (SPAdes) (version 2) | ecosystem: Environmental > Aquatic > Freshwater > Wetlands > Bog ... | reverse complement strand
CGCCTACTTGCACTTCTGCGGCTTGCAATTTTTGCGGACGCAGCGCGCCGCGTCGGCCGAGATCCACGTCCCGTCAGGCGGGGTCCCGAACTCGCGCTCGTAGATTTCGAGCGTGTCGCCGTAAGCGTCCTTGAGCTCCTGGGCTTCCTGCTCGCTCTGCATCCCGAAGTACGGGTAGTGGTCGAGGAACTCACCGAAGATCAACTCGTTGGCCGTTTTCGGCCGCTTGGGGTCATTAACGGGGATGAAGGGGACAGAACCCACAAGCGCCGCCGTAGCCGAGTCGATACTCGTCGAGGGGCCCCTGCTCTGTCCGCACGAGGCGGCGGTGTTGCTGTCCGTGAAGCCGAGCTGGGTCTACGAATCCGTGCGCGCCCACTGGATACCGTGCCTGCGCGTCGGCCGGCACATCCGCTTCACCCGCGCGATGCTCGAACAGTGGCTCGCCGAGCAAGTCGACGGCTGATGCCACGCACGACATCGGACACCGACACATGGGTCGCCGGCGATGAGTAGGCGCTCCTACGGCAGCGGTCGTCTCTTCGAGCGAGCCGACGCGGCTGGGCAGGTGAGCTGGTACGGCTCGTGGTGGTCCGGCGCCACGCGCGTCAAGCGCAAGATTGCCGTCAAGCGCCCCCCGGGCACCGCGGACGGACTCACGCGCGCGCAAGCCGAGAAGGAGTTGCGCAAGCGCATCGAGCGCGATGTCATCGTGTCCACAGCCGCCCGGCGCACATTGGAGGAGGCCGGCGGCGCCTACGTCGATCATCTGGAGCACGTGATGGAGCGCAAGCGCTCCACGATCCAGGATTACCGCGGACATCTGCGCCGTCATCTCGTGCCTTTCTTCGGCGAGCGGCCGATCGACAAGATCGAGCCAGCCCAGGTGGCGCAGTACCTCAGGCGCAAGCGCAACGACGGCCTGTCCTCAAAGACCGTCCAGAACCACCTGAACTTCCTGCACGGCGTGTTCGCCTTCGCGATCAAGCGCGGCTGGGCGCAGAGCAACCCGGTCGCCTACGTCGACCGCCCGAAGAAGAACCGCTCTCCCCACCAACGCGTCCGCTTCCTCCAGCCAGCCGAACTCGACAAGCTGATCGGCGCGGTGCCGGAGGACACCCTTGGCGGCGTCGAGCGGGCGCTGTATCTGGCCGCCGCGCTCACCGGCCTGCGCCAGGGCGAGCTGCTCGCGCTGAAGTGGCTCGACATCGACTGGCAGGTCGGGCGCGTGCGCGTGGCGGACAACTTCACGCGCGGGCAGATGGACACCCCCAAGTCCCACGAAGGCCGCTCGGTCCCGTTGGCCGCACGGCTCGCCCGCGAACTCGACGAGCTACGCCGACGCTCGCGCTTCCCCGCAGACAGGGATCTCGTCTTCTGCCACCCCGACACCGGGCATGTCCTCGACCCTTCCAAGATTCGCAAGCGCTTCAAGGACGCTCTCGCCGAGGCAGAGGTGCACGAGATCACCTTCCACGAGCTCCGCCACACCTTTGGCACGCAGATGGCCGCCGCCGGCGCCCCGCTGCGCGCGATCCAGGAGTGGATGGGCCACGCCGACGCCAAGACCACCGAGATCTACCGCCACTACGCACCCGATCCGTCCAATGGGGCGGCGTTCGTTGAACGGGCGTTTGACAGCGGATATCACGCTCCGTCGGACACAGCCTGACCCCCGCTGCTTCCCGTGCTACGCCACCCAGCGGGCGTCGGCGAGCTCGTCTCTGTAGGTGCCGGTCGCGAGGTAGGCGTGCAGCCTTCGTCCGCTGGTCAGGGGCCGGATCTTTGCCACGGCCTGATTGGGAGTCCTGGCCTCGGTGGCGTAGACCTCGCGGTAGCCCGGATCATCCGGAGATACCGCAGGATCGGTCGCGAACACAAGGTATCCGCGACGGCGCGCCCGCTCCTCGTTGGCCTTGGCAATGCGCTTGTTCTCCCGCTCGAGGTCGCGGGCCCACGTGAAGAGGTCGATCTGGGTGTCGGTTGCTGGCGTCATCGGCAGCTGGTCGCTCGGGGGCAGGATCTATCCTCCCACCACGCTACGACGGTACGCGCGATTGGCCTCAGGCTCGGCTTGTAGCGCCGGCAGCGATGAAGCGCCGCAGGCCATCGAGATCCTGCCCTGTATAGGCGTCGAACACCTTCTGGCTGACCTTCTCGTAGGCCCACGCTCTGCCCGCCAGGCGGGTTGCGTCCTCGCACCAGCGCCGCGCGCGGCGGTCCTTCAGGGCGACGTCGAGGTCTTCCTGGCCCTTCGTCTCGACGATCAGGCAGCTGTCGTCGGTCAGGCGCACGACGAAGTCGGGGTAGTAGTAGCGCAGCGCGCCGGCCTTGGAGATGTACTCCAGCGCAAAGCGGCTGTTCATCGTGAGCTTCGCCCACGCCGCGACATCGCTCGCGCGGTCGAGGAAGAGGGCGAAGCGCGCCTCCAGCGAGCTGTCGACGGGCGTCAGGTTGAAGACCGTGTGCTCGCTCTCGACCGTCTGCCGCGACCAAGGGAAGGGCGGGGTCTCCGAGATCCGAAAGGCGTTCTCGGTGATCGTCGGCTCGCGTTCGGTAATCGCCAGCGCGCGGATTGCCTCACCAAACGCGCCCGAGACAAGAGCTTGCGCGTCGTTCTCAGCCAGGCGGCGGAGGATCACCTTGTCGTCCAGCTCGACGGGCTGCTCAAAAACGCGGTCCTTGAGGTAGTCGCGAACCATCGGCGCGAGTGTGGCGAAGGCGCCGGAGAGCCGCTCGACTCCGCCCGCCTTTGCCGCGGCGCGCGTGTAGTACGTGATCACCCCGGACGGGTCTTCGGCGTAGGGGACCTGGAACTCGTACTCCTCGATGACGCCCTTCTCGATCAGGTGCCTGCCGCGATACTGGACGTACTCGTCTGGCTGGACGTCGGGTACCGCGAGCCGGCTCTTTGGGTCGGGCACCTCGCCCGGATCGAGCTGGTTCAGCGCACTGTCGGAGCGTGCCAACGCGCGGGTGAGCTGTGGAATGACGATGTCGAAGCGCCGCTTGGCCTCGTCGGCGAAGATCGTCAGCGCGCCGGACTCGATCTTGTCGGCCTCCTCCTTCTCAACGACGAGGCCTCCGTCGAGCTCGGCGCTCCAGAGGTTGCGGAATGCCTCGTGCTCGATTACGACGACGCGCTCGTCGAATCCTGAGCCGGGCGGCGTCATCCGGCGCAGGCCCCGCCCCAGAGCCTGCTCGGGGAGGATCTTGTTGGCCGCGCTGAGCGGCCGCAGCGTGACGATCACGCACACGTTGCGCACATCCCATCCCTCGCGCAGCATCAGGACGCTGACGATGCAGCGAATACGGCTATGGGGCTCATCGACGTCGCGTGCGGCGTTTCGCGCGACGTCGAGGTCGGCCTTGGTGATCTCGCCCGAGCGGTTGGTGTGGATGATCAGCAGCTGATCGCCGGCAAAGTCCGGAAGCTGCTGCAGGTAGTCGCCGGCCTCATCTGCGGCGAGTGTGTTCTCGCACATCACGAACAGCACCGGCCGCTTGCCCGCAGGCGACAGCGACTCGTTGAACACCCGCCACCGTCCCACCGCGACGTCGAGCCACTGGCGGTTACGCTGGAACGACGTATCGCCCAGCTCGACCTCGGCGCCGGACACCTCCCCGATGACCGGCGTCTTGACGATCCCGTCGGCGACCGCTTGGGCCAATGGGTAGTCGACCACCACGTGGCGAAAGACGCCCCCCTTCTCATACTTCGGGGTGGCAGAGAAGTCGAGCTGAGAGATCACGCCCGCGCCGCGGTCATCCGGCGTGCAGGTGCGCAGCACGCCGTGCAGCCGCTCGATCGTCTGGTTCCACTTGAGTTTCTCGTCGTGGACGTGATGGGCCTCGTCGTTTACGACCATGACGCGCCGACGCTCGGCGATCCCGTCGAAGAGCCGCTCGGCGGAGGATGCATCGACATCGCGGTTGACCCGTGGACCGACCATCGCCTCCACCGGATTGGGGGATGTCTTGCCCTCGCCGCGTGCCGTCGAAGGTTCGTATAGCCGCTGGATGTTCGTGAGATAGAGGACGCCCCGTGCGGTGACCGGGGATGGATCGTCCTGCAAGAGCACGGCGAGGTCGAAGTCGTGCGCCCACTCAGGCGGCACCAAGGGATCACGTCGGAACGTCGCGCCGTCGCCGAAGTCGGCCTTCAGGCGCTCGAATACGATCAAGTTCGGTGCGATCACGAGGAACGAGGTCGTCATCGGCGAGTCGGCCTCGTACAGCGCGTGAAAATAGGACCACACAATGCAGAGGCTCATCGCCATCGTCTTGCCGGAGCCCGTCGCCATCTTCATCGCCAATCGCTGGCGCTTGGTTTCGCCAGGCTGGATCGTCATCCCGTGCTCGGCGTACTCGAGCAGGTCCTTCAGTCCAAGGACCGGCTCGATCTCGGTGAGGAAGATGAACGTCTCGACGGCCTCGCGCTGGCAGAAGTAGAACCGGAAAGGCTGACCGTCCTCGGAGCGGTGCTCATCGGCGAACCAAAAGCTGAGCAGCCTCCGCGAGGTCGCCGAGGCCCCCGGATAGTCCTGCGCGCGCCAAGCATCCACGCGCGCCCGCACTCCGTTCACGGCGTACGTGGCTTCGCTGGCCTTGCGCCGCTCGGGGACGGCGTACGGATCGCTCGTCGGAGCCGTGAGCTCCTCCGGGCTCATTTGATGCCAACCTCCGCCAGCTTGGTCGTGTCGTTGCCGAAGATGTCGATGATCTTCACCACGATCGCGTAGCTGCCGGGCTTCGGATACTCGTGCCAGTCGCTGTGAGTCGCGAGCGCAGGGTTCTCTCGCGTGCGATACGCCTGCCATTGGTTATGGAACACCTCGTCGCTGAAGTCGAAATCTACAGACCAGTAGTCGATGAGATCCGACCACGTGGCGATGCTCTCGCGGACCTTCTGCGGAATCAGGTCCTCACTCGGGATAGCGAAGTCCTTGAGCACCACGCACGCTTCCTGGCCCTGGCGACGCACGTCGAGATCGACAAACGCGAGCTCGAAGAACCGCACCGCGTCAGCCTCGGATACCTGACGCTCTATGACCTCCCGCGGGATCTGGCGCGGTCGTAGATCGAGGCCACGACGACGCGCACGCTCGGAGATTGTGTCGTGCAGTCCCATCTCCCACTCCCAGCCAAGAAGGTCGCACGCCTCGATCCCGTTGTCGGCCATCTCGTCCATGACATCCTCGGTCTCGTCGATCGTTACCGGTGCATCGGTGGCACCGACATGGACCATCCGGTCGGCCTTGCGGCCGTGGAGGTGGATGAACCCCTCAATCGATTCGGCACGGTAAAAGGTCAAGATGGTGTCGAGGTATGCCCGCAAGACGCCGTTCCCCGACTCGATCTGCCATCGCTGCCGCTCGTAGGCGCCGAGATTCTTAATGTCGAATGGACGACAGTCCTGGATATTCAACAAGCGCTTACGCGTGGTATGGATAGCGAAGCGACCGAGGTCGCAAGCAATCCAGCGACGGCCAAGCTTCTCCGCCACTGCAACGGTCGTTCCAGAGCCAACGAAGCAGTCGAGTACGAGGTCGCCTTCGTGAGAGGATGCCTTGATGATCCGCTCTGCGAGAGCCTCAGGCTTTTGAGTCGCATAGCCAGTTCTCTCGCGCGCCTGGCTCTGAAGGGGGGAGATATCGTCCCAAAGATTCTGGACGGGCGAGCCCGGCCACTCAGATAGGAATCGCTTGCGCCGAATGCGATGTGTCTTGTCCTCAGGAAAGTGTAGTCGTCCTTCCGCATCCCATTGTTCCATCTTGGGCAGAGAAATGGCCCAGCCCTTCGCGGGCGGCTTGTAGCCCTTGTACTCGTAGGTCAGCGTTGGCCTGACGTCGGGATTCGCAAGATTGTCAGTGCAATATCGTCCACGCTCGGCGTCTACGAGTGGAAACTTTTCCTCGACCTCCTGTTGAGATAGCTTATCCTTGGTGAACTGCTCGTTAAAGGTGTACGAATCGGTCTTTGTATAGACCAAGATACTGTCGGTTTGCGTTCGGTAGCGGTCGGCGACGGAAGTAGCACCAATTGTCCGCTTCCAGACGATCTCGGTCATGAACCGGTCGACGCCAAATATCTCATCTAGGACTAGGCGTAGGTAGCTGTTCACGCGCCAGTCACAGTGAACATACAGCGTTCCGTCGCTGGCCATCAGCTCACGCATAAGTACGAGCCGCTCGTACATCATCGAGAGGTAAGAAGGGTATCCGGATCCCCATGTATCGCGGTATGCGTGCTCCTCGAGGATGGACGGCTCCTTCACCAGGGCCGAATCACCGAGCTGGAGTCGGATCACGAAGTCGTCGCCTGTGGCAAACGGAGGATCGATGTAGATCAGCTTGATCTGACCAGCGTAATCCTGAAGGAGGCTACTCATCACGAGCTTGTTGTCCCCCCATACGAGCAGGTTCCGCCCGGTCGTGTGCGAGTTGCCCCCGAACAGAGCACCTGCATCCCGCTCGCGAGTCGCACGAGACTCGTTGATCGTCTCCACAGTCTGGAACGGAAGCTGCAGGCGTTCAACCTGTTCGGGCTTTCCGTCCCATTCGAGGCGAACAGTCATGAGAAGTCGTCCTGGGTCCGAGGTGGGGTGATCCGGGTCAGCGCGCGCACGGACGACATCTTTACGATCGATTCGGTCGTCCGGTACGCGCCGCCCGCCGACCCGAAGCAAGCGGGCTCAAGCATGGTCAGGTAGTCGTAGATCGGCAAGCGGCCACCCGTCGCAGCCAAAGCGGACCCATCCGTCTCCGGCATCGCCTTGTACACGGACGCAGCGCACCTCCCAGGCGCCGCTCGGAGTGCCGATGGCCGCGCTTCCCACCCGCACGGTCGCCACGCGTGCAGGTAGGCTCGTTGGCCGCGCGGTCTTGGTGCCGTCGAGACACCATCTCCAGGGGTTAGCGCAGCGGTCGCGAAGCAGCTCGACGACTCCGGTGCGTCCATCCTCGAAGATTGCGGTCGGGCGATCGGTCTTCGACTTCCAGCCCGCCTCGGGCGCTGCGTAGACCAAGTACCCGACGGCAGGCTCGGACAAGCCGTTAGGAGTGCGAGCTTCAGCAAGTCCCAGACGGCCTCGTAGAGCTTGTCGTCCGCGCACAGCTTCGTCTCGAGGTAGACGTCGGTCGAGCCCAGGTGTGCCACCACGTCGGCTCGTCCGAGCCTGCCGCTCCAGTGCTCCTTGACGGGCGGCGGCAATGGGCCCTCGATACTCGCGACCGATCCGAGTTGGGCCTGCAGTGCTCGGCAGAGAGCCCGCTGGAGATCGCTCTCGCGCACGCCGACCTGTCCCGTCGCCGAGGCGCTTGCCAGTAGAGAGGCCATCGTGATCTGCAACTCGCCCGCCACCGCGAATAGCGCTCGCTTGAGCGTCTCATCCAGCGTCGAGACAGTTTCGCCGTCGTTCATCCGCCACGTATTGTCCCGACTGGGCGGGGTCGAGGTCATCGCGACACGTGGTGGACGTGGAGCCGTCGCGAGAGGCCTGCCCCGAAGGAAAGTTTCCTGGATCGAGGTCTTTGCCCCGACAGCAAAGTTGCGCAAACAAAAAAGCTTTTCTAGTATTTTGCATTTATCATGATCGCAAACGAGACCATCCAAGAAATCGATCTCATCGACGGGGCTGTTGCACGGCTGCGCGAGATGCTCCCACAAAGCTGGACGGTAGAGCGATCGAGAAGGGCCGAGGTGAGCGCCGACTCAGGAGAGGCACGCTCGCTGGCGGACGGAGCGATCAACCTTCGCGACCCCAGGGGAACCTACGTGACCCTCGCCGTCGAGGCGAAGCGATCATTCGATCCTCGCGCCGTCGAGCAACTCTCCGGCGGGCTGTCGAGCGTCATCCGCTCGCTCGCCAGCAATATCCCGATCCTCGCCGTCTCTCCATGGATGAGTGCGCGAAGCCGAGAGCTACTGGCCAAGGACGGCATCAACTTCATCGATCTCACCGGTAACGCGCTGATCAAGCTGGAGAACCCCGCGCTCTACATAAGCGCCGTCGGAGCCGCCCGGAACCCCCAGCCCGTGGCTCGCGGCCAGGCGAGGGTCCGCGGGCCCAAGGCAGCACGGCTGATCCGGCTGCTCATCGACGTCAGACCGCCCTATGGAGTCAGCGAGATCGCAGCCGTCACGGGCCTGACGCAGGGCTACGTCTCGCGGCTGCTCGACGCACTGGACCAAGACGCGCTTGTCGAGCGCACCCGTCGAGGACGGGTGCAGGACGTCGATATGCCCGGGTTGCTGCGGCGGTGGGCGGAGTCATACGACGTTCTCAAGAGCAACGATGCGTCCACCTTCCTCGCGCCGGGCGGGGCAAGCGATGCGCTCTCGCGGCTCGCCGAGCTGTCCGGCCCGGCGGTGGCGATCACAGGATCGTTTGCCGCCGTGCGCCTGGCACCCGTCGCCGCGCCGGCACTGCTCATCGCGTACTGCGACGAGATCGAGGCGCTGGCCAAGACGCTCGGGTTGCTTCCGGCCGACGAGGGAGCCAACGTCGTCCTACTGCGAGCGTTCGATCCGGTCGTGTGGGAGCGGGGGACAGAAGATGCGGGCCTTCGCTACGTCGCGCCCTCCCAGGCCGCCGTCGACTGCCTAACCGGTACCGGCCGCATGCCGGCCGAGGGCGAAGCGCTCATCGCGTGGATGGCGGAGAACGAACCGCGCTGGCGACTGTCCTCGATCACTGATGTGCGCTCCTCTCAGGCGGACACGTGACCGGCCCGAGCGATGTCTCACAACACCAGGACCTCGACGCGCGATACATAGCTGCCCGGCGAGTCCTACTTGACGCGCTCACCGTGCTCGCCCCCCACGGCGACGCCGTCATCTTGGCTGGTGCCCAGGCCGTCTACCTCCACACCGGCGCCGCCGACCTGGCCATCGCCCCGTACACCACCGACAGTGATCTCGTGCTGGACCCGCTTCTCCTCGGCGACGCTCCGGAGCTCGAAGCCGGGATGTCCGCCGCAGGGTTTCATCTTCAGCAGCAGCCCGGCGGTCACGTCGAGCCGGGCATCTGGCTGGCGAGCGCGTCCGCGGCCGGCGAGGAGTTCCTCGTTCCGGTCGATCTCATTGTACCCGAGGGCGCCGCGTCGGGCACCGGCAGACGTGCGGCACGCCTGGGCGGCCACGGCGCTCGCGCTGCTCGGCGCGCCGTCGGACTCGAGGCTGCACTGGTGGAAAACAGCACGATGACCATCGCGGCGCTGGACCCAGCAGACGAGCGCTCGCTACAGGCGACGGTCGCCGGCCCCGCGGCGCTGTTTGTCGCAAAGGCTCACAAGCTCCACGATCGCGTCGCAAGCGGTCGCGCGGCCCGGCTCGACGACAAGGACGCTTCCGATGTCGTGCGGTTCATGCAGACGACGAGGCCGGACGAGATCGCGGTCACGCTCAGCGCCCTCGCCCAGGATGCGATCGCCGGGCCTCCGACGACCGCGGCGCTCACCTACATTGAGGAGCTGTTCGGCAGACGCGGACGCCCCGGCATCGAGATGGCGTCAAGAGCATTGCGAACTGCGATCCCCGAGGACCGGGTACAGGCGATCTGCGTCGCATACGTCAGCGCTCTGCGCCCGACGGCGCTCTGAGTCAGCTGAGCTGGGCCGTGCCGTCGGCTCTCATTGAAACGGCAAGGACGTCGCCGGGGTGCAGAAGTTGACGCGCGGCGGTCCGGCCGACACGGATGACGCCGGAGCGCTCCTTCTCGCCGTAGCGCGGGTCCCATCGGCAGGTGAGCTCGCGACCGAACAACAGCAACGGAGATGTCCTGACGCTCCTGCGGAAGGATGGTCTTCGTCGCGCCGATGGGGATACGTACCTGCCCCGCCTTTATGTCACTCTCGGTCACGCGCTGAGAACGGAAATGTGAGGTTGTGGACGACTTGCCCGTTCGGGCTGGGAACGCGGTCGAAGGTTTGGACCCTGTCACCTTCGTTGTCTTTGGTACGGCTCCCGTCGACCTTGCAGCCTCGCTGGTCGCTCCTCGTATGCCGTGGCGCTTGCGCTGCCAGTCACCATCGCGCAGATTCGCAAACGGCATCACCACATCTAAAGCCGCAACCTCGAAGACACATATCTCACCAGCACTCAGTTCGTAGACAACAGAGCGCGTGTCCGGGAGTGGATTATTCGTAGCTTGCTCAAGGCGGGCATCTGGGGCAGCGGCCTAGACGCGCTGCTCGTAGTGCGAGCGACGGACGACTGGGCAGCTCATGCGCTGAGACCCAGGCGGAGCTAGTAGTAGGCCGAGAACTCCGCACGGCTTGAGATCTAGCCGGGCGCCGTCCCTCAGGGCGCAGGCACGTCAACGGTCGTCTGCCATCCGCCAGACGTGCATCCGGAGCGCTACATAGACTCGACCGTCCGATGTCCGGACCCGCTTTCATCGCCGCAACGCCGGTGACCGCCTTCCCCGAACGCCTCTTGGCGTTCCGGGTGGCACTGCAGATGACTCACACTGACCTTGCGCGTGCCGTTGGTGCGACTGTTGCAGCCGTGCGGAGGTGGGAGGTCGGAACGGCCAGGCCGTCCGCTGAGCAGGCTGTGGGACTCGCGCATCTCGGCATGGCTGACATCGGCGACGCCGACACAAATCAGCTGTCTATCGCGCGGCTCAATGACTCAAGCCCGCTCTCGCGGGCTGAGCAAGCCCGCTCGCATCGAGAGGCCGGTAGGCGACCGTTCGGGTTTGCCGACGAGGTCTGGGAGATCGTCCCAGCACCCTGCGTTTTGAACGGACCACCCGACCAAGTGCTTTTCCATGAGACGCTCCTTCGTATGCAGATGGAGCCGGTGATCCCGCCGTCCATAACGCCAGACCGATACCCCTCGCGCCTTTCACTGGTCGCTGACGTCGACGGCCAGCCTACATCGCAGGCGCGACTCGAACGGTCCCGTTCGACGGCGACCTTCTGGAACTCAAATTATGGGTCGCACGGATGGCACCGATATGTGGGCCGGTTTCCCCCACATCTGGTACGCGCCCTTCTCAATCACTTTCAGGCAAAGCCCGGCGATGTGGTCCTTGACCCATTTACAGGCAGCGGAACCACGAACGTTGAGTGTCGACTGCTCGGCGTTCCGTCAGTTGGCGTTGAGATTAGTCCCCTTTCCGCGCTCGTGGCCCGGACAAAGAGCGCCTATCCAGAGAGTTCTGTGCCTCTGCGTGAGCTGTCGACAACCCTAACCGACTTCTACTGTCGGCGTTGGTCGGCGTTTGTCGATCTCCACAAAGGTTTGATCCCCGATCACGCCACCGT
>Ga0209772_10000379_pt1 | contig 11280 bp, 5 predicted proteins | sample BogFormECP03_OM1_FD_188235 | JGI IMG/M metagenome (GOLD analysis project Ga0209772, IMG submission 188235) | Bog forest soil microbial communities from Calvert Island, British Columbia, Canada - ECP03_OM1 (SPAdes) (version 2) | ecosystem: Environmental > Aquatic > Freshwater > Wetlands > Bog ... | reverse complement strand
TCGGCAACGCGATCAAGCCGAGCGAGCCATATTTTTTTCGTCCCAGTGTGTCGCGATGCTTCCAAACCGCCTGAATCGTGCCGAAAGTCCACCGAAAACGCTGGCGAATCAATGCCTCAACCGTTTCCGGCACTTCGGTATGGCCAATGGCATCTTCGTCATAAAGAATTTTCCAGCCGCTGCGGCGAATCGTGATCGTAAGGTCCGTGTCTTCTGCCACAGTATCCTTAGAAAATCCCTCGCAACTGCGCACCAGATCCGCGCGCCAGGCTCCCACCGCGCCCGGCACCACCGGAATGCAATTCAGCAAATCAAACGCGCGCTTCTCGAGATTTTGGCTGGTGATGTATTCGAGCGCCTGCCATCGCGTCAGCCAGCGATTGCGATTCATCACCTTCACGTTACCGGCAACAGCGCCCACGCGCGCATCGGCGAAATTGCGCACCAATTTGGTGATCGCCACGGGATCCACGATGGTATCCGCGTCAATCGTGACCATAATTTCGCCCGACGCAGCAGCCAACCCATGATTGAGCGCCGCAGGCTTGCCGCGATTCGGCTGCGAAATCAGCTTCACGCGCGGATCGCCGCCAAACTCCTCGCGCACCAACTCACTCGTGCGATCGAGCGAGCCATCATCAATCACCAAAATTTCAAGCTTCGGATAAGTGGAAGCCAGCGCCGCCCGCACCGTGGCAGTAATCACCGCCTCTTCGTTATAAGCAGGAATCAACACGCTCACCGTCGGCTGATATTCCGGATGATCCCCGGGCGCAGGCCGAGCCTTCTCCACCAGCGCGAGCAGTCCGATAATCAGCGCACGGCCGCTCACCAGCAAAATCCCGGCCATGAAAATAAAAGTGATCGCCAGACGGAACCAATGCGCCAACTCGAAAATAAACCAATCGCTGCGCGCCCAGAGCCATTCCCTGTAGCTGAGCGGCTGCATCACTTCACTACGCGTCTCGCCCAGCAAACTAGAAACGGAAACGAATTGAAATCCCTGCGCCCTCATGCGATCGATTAGCAGCGGCAGGGCCGCGACGGTCTGGCTCCGGTCGCCGCCCCCATCGTGCATCAAGATGATGTTCCCGCCGTTGGTCTTCAACTGCTGCGTGGCTTGATCCACCACGCGCTGCACAATCGTAGCCGCCGGCGGAGGCGCCTGTCCGTTGCCTTCGCCCCAATCGTGAGGATCGATCTCCGCGCCGATGATGATGTAGCCCATCGATTGCGGAATCGGCAAATAGGAAATTTCGCCCGCGGTCTCCGGCTGGTGATCGATTCCGTAAGGAGGACGGAACAATATAGTCTTCACACCGAGAATGGATTCGAAAAGCCGCTCGGTGAGATTCAACTCGATCTGAATCTGCGTCTTCGAAATTTCCTCGATGTCGGGATGCGTGTAGCTGTGATTGCCGATTTCGTGGCCTTCGTCAAATTCGCGGCGGATCAGGTCCGGCGCATTGTCGGCATTCGTGCCAATCGCAAAAAAAGTTGCTGGAACTTTTTCCTGCTTCAGGATATCCAAAATCCGCGGCGTCCATTCCGTGTCGGGCCCATCGTCAAAAGTAAGCGCCACTTTATACGGCGCCGCGCCCATCTGCTGAATCCGCCACGACATCGGATAGCTCTCAAAGCTTTCGTCATCGAACATGTCCGATTCCGCGTCGAAGTCGAAGCTGCGCTTGCCGCTCACCGGCGTAGCGGAAATTTTCCAAATATCGCCGCGTCCTTCCAGAATCAGGTCGTATCCGGGCGGAATTTCAGTCAATTTGTTACGATCGGCTGCCGTCGGATGGGTCGCGTCCCAAATAAACCACATCGAGGAATCTTCCGAGCCAAGCCGCCACACAACCGTACCCTGCACTCCTAAAGCTTCCGCGCTGCGCAATTCGTTGTAAGCGGTGATCGCATCGAGCATCCACACGTTATGCACGACGTCATTTTCATCCTGATACGAATAGTGCGGATTGAGCGATGCGGGATCAAAAGTTACGTCCGCTTCCGACTCCACCGCGCGCACCACCGCTTCCTGGAAGGTCAAAGCAGAAGCCACCGGATGCGGCGCGTCTTTCGTTTTTTCCGGCCAGTCGTAGGCGTAATTGGCAATGCCCATGACCAGTTTTTCCGCCGGCACCAATTCCAAAATCTTGTTCAGGTTCGTCAAATACCAATCTTGCGCGGCGATCGGTCCGGACGGAGAAGTCAGCCAGTGCTGATCGTAGTTCATCAAGATGACCGCGTCCGCGGATTGCCCGATGCCTTTGTAGTCGTAGGCCCAATCCGCCGCGGGCAGCGCCACCATCAATTTCAAATTTTGCGTATGCAGCGATGCCGCAAGCTCGGCCACGAATTTCCGGAAATTGTCCTGGCTCGCGTCGGGCACCTGTTCAAAGTCCAGCGCCACGCCCGTGAAATGCTGCGTCATGTCGAATTGCACGAGCCCATTGATCAGCTTGTGCCGCGCCCCGGCATCTTCGAGAAGCGCCGCCATTTCCTTGATGTACCAGTTCGTGCCGTCCGAATTTTGCAGCAGCGGCATAATCGGCAGCTCGACGCCCGTCGTACGCATCCAGTTCATAATTTTCGGGTCGAGGTCCACGTCGAGGCGCCCGTCCGGCGAGACAGACATCAGGCCTTCGGGAATCAGCAGGTCGAGTTCTTTGTAATGCGCCTGCAGCGAAGCAAATCCGGTGGGATCCCCATTCGCGTAAAATGCGGCGCGCAGCGGGTCATAATGATCGGGCTGTTTGCCCAAGCCGGCGACGCGTTTTTTGCGGCCTTGCCGCACCGGCGTGACTTTGGCGGGCTTGGACTGGCGAATGGCGTGGCGAATAGGATGCCGGTCGGGAAGGAGCGATGCGCCCAGATCCGGATTGCGGAAAATATCGACGATGAAAACCACCAGCACAAACGCGAACAGTGCGCCCGCAATTTCCATAACGCGGCGCGTGCGTCGCCAACGGCGGCGCTCCTCATCATAGAAAATTGGCTTGCCATTACCCATGCGGACAATCCAAGCTAGCCGTCCCGAAAAAACGTGTCAATAACGACATCCACTAAGATGCGCGTAAGTGTTGCGCTGGCCGTAGGCTCTGGGCTGGCACTGCGGCTTTATCTCATTCACCGGTTCCCGATGAACGCCGCGGGAGATTCCGAAATTTATCTCGAACTGGCGCGCAACTGGCTGGATCGCGGCGTTTACGGCATGTCCGTCAACGGCCAACTCACTCCCGTTGATTTGCGTTCTCCGGGCTATCCGGCATTCCTGGCAGCAGTTTACGCTACGCTCGGGCGTTCGCGCTACGCCGTGTTGCTAGCACAGGTGTTCGTCGATTTGGGAACGTGTGCGTTAATCGCCATACTGGCGGCCCGCGTCGCGCCCGCAACGATGCGACGCCGCGCCGCAATGGCCGGCCTATGGCTCGCCGCCCTTTGTCCCTTCATCGCAAATTACAGCACAGTATTTTTGAGCGAAGTCCTCGCCACTTTTTTGACCGCGTTAGCGCTCGCCGTGCTGGCCAGCGGATTCAATGAATATGATCGGGCCGGAGGCCTCCGCGATCGATTTCCAGATGATTACGCGTTGCGTCAACCGCGAATCATCACCTGGCTGCGAAGCCCGTGGTTTCTCGGCGGCCTAGGCGCCGGATTCGCAACGCTCGTGCGCCCCGAAGCGCCGTTACTGCTAGCCGCCGCAGGGCTGGTGGTGCTGTTCCGCTGGCGCCGCCGCAACGATTGGCTGAAATTAATTCGCGCCGCGATCCTGATGTTCGTCGGAATGATTCTGCCTCTAGTTCCGTGGGGCGCCAGAAATTGGCGCGTCCTCGGCGAAGTACAATTTCTAGCCCCGCGCTATTCTCAATTGCCCGGCGAATTCGTCCCCAAGGGATTCAATTCGTGGACCAACACCTGGATGTGGCGTTTCCGCGATGTGTACCTAGTACCGTGGAAGCTCGAAGACAAAGAAATTCACGTCGAGGATATTCCCCCCTACGCATTCGATTCCGATGAAGAGCGCCAGCGTATCGCCGACGTGCTCGATCAATACAATGATTCGCTAACAATTTCGCCCGAAGAAGACGCCACATTCGCCGAAGTTGCCCACGAACGAACCGCCCGCCATCCGCTGCGAACTTATTTCACGGTCCCGCTAAAGCGCGCGTTCACACTCTGGTTCACGCCGCGCATCGAACTTCTGCCGTTCTCGGGCCAACTTTGGCCCATCCGCGCCGCCTGGGCCGAAGATCCCGTCGATTTCACAGTCACCGTCGCATTCGGCGCTCTGGTAATTCTGCTGGTAGGCGCGGCCATCTGGGGCGCTTGGCTGGCACGCGGCTCGCCAGTAACGCCGCTACTCGTAGCCTTCTGCATAGTCCGAACGCTATTTCTCGTGCACATAGATACGCCCGAGCCGCGCTACGTAATCGAGTGTTTCCCAGCCGTCCTCGCGCTCGCCGCCCAGATTTTCGTCGGCCGCCGCCAAACCTAAATGAACCGGCAAATCGGATTCCGCCACGCGCTAGCTGCCGCACAATTGCTGTTCTACCTAGCCGTAGCCGGCTATTCCCAATACACGCGGCACCAAATTCACAACTCAACCTACGACCCGATTAGCCTAACGGCCGGCAGCGCGCACGAATGGGTGCAAGTCTGCTCCATCGTAAACGCACCCGCCGAATTCGCCTTCGGCTGGATCGGCAGATCCGTGCCGTCGCAGCTCTCCTGGATTGGCATAGTTTTCACTGGCGCAGGAATTTTCGCCCAATGGTATCTAGTCGGCTTATGGCGCGATGAAAGCTCGGCTCTAATTCAGTTCGAAAGCCCCTCGAAGCCTGCAGCGGCAATGCTGATCCTATGGTGGGCAGGACTAGTAGCAGCAAGCCTAACCGGTTTGCTTTCCGTCGCAGTCCAGGTTTTCATTTTCAAGTCCAGCAACGCGTTTCTAATTTCGCTCGCGATGTGGTGCAGCTTCTTCGCAACCTTCTTGCTAGCTCGGATTCGGCAGCGGGCCGTAAAGTAGCGCCGACGTCCCTGCCGGCATCTTACGAGCAACAATTCGCCACGGCCACCACTCACGTACGGACCACATCTTCAATTCATTGCAGTCTTCAGAAGTTTTCTTCCGCCCTCGAATTCAGAGGCTCTGTAAAAACTCGGAAGTTTTGTCAGGGCACGACTTCAGTCGTGCCGTAAGCGGCGAAATATCATTTCGGCTTTAGCCGCTGAGGCCTGTTTCTCAAGTCGCCGCGCTCGCAAGATCCTGCAGCGACGCCGCCGCTACTTGTCTTCCACCGGCTCCGGATGAATCGTCACGCGAAAAATCTGCGGAAATTTCTCCTTCACGCGATCCTCCAGCGCCGCCGTAACGTCATGCACTTCCGTAACCGGCAAATCCCCAGGCATCGCGCAATGGCAAGAAACCAGAATCTTATGATCCACGCTGCGCACATGCACCTCGTGGCAATCCGCCATCTCGTTATATTCCGACTGCAATGATCCCAGGAAGAGCTGCACCGCCCGCCCCAAATCGCGCATCTCTTCCGCCCCGGCAATCTCCGCCCCCAGCGGCTCAATATGAATATTTATCATCGCCTGCGGATCAGTAGCCCGGCGAATATCGTCCTCAAGCTCTGTAGCCCGAAGATGCGCCTCTTTCAAGCTGGCCTTCTCGTCCACTTCTAGATGCAATTCGATAAAAAGATGTCCATCAAACATGTGCGCCGAAAGCTCATGCACCGGCAAACCGTGCTTCTGCGCCACCGCCCGAATCGTATCGAATATGTTTTCGCCCGAAGGAGCCCGAGGCTCGAGATGCACCACCACATCCGAGGGCACAATCTCACTAATCCGTTTTTCAACGGCATCGCTGGTAACGTGAGCCTGCTCCAAACTAGCCGTCCGTGGCACACTAATCGTAACGTCCACAAAATGCCGCTGCCCGGCCCGCCGCACCCTCACTCGATCCGTACTCAACACGCCATCCACCCCCGCCACCGCCTCCTGAATCCGCTCGCGCAATCCCGAAGGCGCCACATCCAGCAGCGCATCCACCGTCTGCTTCCCCAACCTACCGCCAATCCAAATGATCACTCCCGCAACCCCAAGCGCCGCGATTGCGTCCGTATAAGCGAGCCACGGAATGTCATATTTTTGCCCAAGCCAGGCCGCGGTAATGCCGATAAGCACCACGAAGGTGCTCCAAACGTCGGTGGAAAAATGCAGCGCATCCGCCTCCAGCGCCTCACTCGGATACTTCCTTGCTACACGCGACAACGCCCGCGAGCGCACCACGTCAATTCCCATCGCCAGCACCAGAATCACAATCGCCGTAATGCTCGGACGAATATGACTTTCATGCCGGAACAGTCGCTGCAGCGCCTCCCAAATAATGTAAAGCGCCGTCAAAAGCAGCAATCCCGTCTCAACAAACGCCGAAAAACTTTCCACCTTGCCATGTCCGTAAAGATGATCGGCGTCCGCCGGCTTATCCGCCACCCGCACCGAAAGATAAGTGATCACTGCAGCGATCAAGTCGAGCATCGAATGCATCAATTCAGAGAGGATGCCCAGGCTGCCGGTGGCAATCGCCAGAAACGCCTTGAGAGACACCAACACCACGGCCGAGCCGACCGATCCCATCGCGGCCAGCTTTTTCTCTCGAACGGCTTGTGCTTCGGCAGTCATCCCAGGGCTCACGGGATTATACGCTGGCGCGAGTTTGGCGGCGCGAACTCACTGCCTTACACTGAAGTGATCGAATCATGAGCGCGAATCGCACAATCCAGCGTCCACTGCGCGGCGCGCCCACCCGCGAAAATCGCAAGCGCGTCATTTGGGCGCTCGTGTTGGCCGCCGTGATTCTCCTCCTCGCCTACTCGCTGTGGATCGAGCCCTTTCGCATCGAAGTGGTGCACACCTCGGTACTAGGAAATGTCGCGACGCCTCTGCGAATCGCCCAACTCAGCGATCTGCACACCCACGGCATCGGTATCCGCGAACGCCGCATGCTCGATATTCTCGACGACGAAAAGCCCGACGTGATCGTAATCACCGGCGATTCCCTCGCCGGCTACGGCGGAACTTATAACAATGTCCAGGATGTCCTGCAGCAGATGCATGCCCCGCTCGGCGTCTGGGTGGTGCGCGGGAACTACGAAAATTGGAAGCCGATACAGCACGAACATTCTTTCTACGCCGGCGCGGGCGCGCATCTGCTGCTGAATTCCGGCACTCTGCTGCGAAATGATGTTTGGCTAGGCGGCGTGGACGATCCTTACACCGGAAAAGCCAGCCTCGAAGGCGCGCTCACCGGCGCTCCGCCGGGAATTTACACGATATTGCTCTTCCACTCACCCGCGTATTTCGAGCGCGTCGCAGGAAAAGTAGATCTCGCCCTCGCGGGCCACACTCACGGCGGACAAGTCCGCCCGCCATTTCTCCCGCCGCTATTTTTGCCGAAAGGATGCTGGCCGTACGTGGCCGGATGGTACGACGCCAAGGGAACTAATTCGAAGTTGTACGTGAATCGCGGGATGGGCACATCAGTGCTTCCGATCCGCTTCAACAGCCGTCCGGAAGTAACAATAATTACGATCGAGCCAGCCGCAAAGCCACCGGCTAGTTCAGCGGCGGCTCCGTAACTAATGGCAATCGCCGCGGCTCGCCATGGAATCCGCGGACTTCACCTTCCTCAAGCAGTAGTGACGGCGCCACAATCGAAGTGGGAATCCCAGCCTGCGCCGAGCCAAAAGCACCCAGCGCGGTCCCGGCAAATCCTTCCGCAGGATTTTCCATGTAATCGAAAACCGTTCCGTCGTTGCCGACTCCCGGAAGATTGCGAATCGAGCGCAGGTTCAATCCGTTCAGCAATCCGCCGCGGACCAATTCTTCATGTCCGTCCGAAACGTACACGCGATAGAGCACCAACGGCAATCGCTCGCCGCTTGAAATTCCCGCCGCCAGGCCGCCAACTGTCTCGTTGAAATCTTCCTGGCGCACCGACGAAATGGCCGGATTATCCATCCGCCGCACTTCGATGCACCACTCATGTCCATCATCCTTGCAAAGCGAAAGGAACTTCTTCTTCAAATCCGCGGGACTCTCCGCGGCATTCGATTCAAAAACCAAATTACTCGGAAGTGGATGGGTATCCGAAAGCAGTGCTGAACGCGCATGCCCATTCGAAGCATAAAACTCCGGGCCCGGACGCCGCGACATCAGCAAATCCTTCAAGATCCCGTTATCCACGATCGAAACGCGCTGCGCCCGCACCCCTTCATCATCCACGTCATAGCCGCCAATTACCGGCTTCCCTTGATAAGCCCCGATTGAGGGATCATCCACCAACGAAACTCCATTCGGCAGCACTCGCGTGCCCACGCGCCCAGTCCATTCGCTGCGCCCGCCTAGCCCCTGCATCATTTCGTCAAAGCGCGGCAGCATGGAAAGCGGCCCGCGCGCGCCAGATAACGATGGTGGCAAAATCTGGGCCAGCAAAGAACCCGCAGCAGGCGCATCGAAAAGCATCGGCCCGGTATAATCAGGCACCAGTGGGCTGGATCGCAGCGCCACGAGCTCGTTCCCTGCAGCCGCCAGCGATTTGCTCGCCTCCTCGGCCGAGGGCAGATCCGCCGGACGCGCCACATACTTCGCGTAATAATTCTGCACTTCCATGCCGTCGTCGGCGAGCGCGTCCATTCCTCCTTCGATGGCCGCAAAGCTGCGCGACACGCGAATCTGCGTCCCCTCGCTCGTCAGCAAATAATATGTCGTGTAAATCAGGTAGTAGGTGACTCGCGAATCCTTCAATTCCGGATTTCCGCGCACCGCTTTCGACGCCGCCCGCGCCTCATCTTCCCAATTTCGCGAAGTCCAGTCCGGCTCGAGACGCGGTTCGACCTGCACCACCGGCGAAGTCTTCGAAAAATCGTCGATCTCCGGCGGCTTGGTCAAGCTGCGCAGGAATGCGCGCTTCACCGACATCTGCGTCAACGCTTCCTTGTAAGCCTGGTCGGTCGAAAGCCAAAGATCCTGCCGCAGCGAGTTGTAATCGCGATCGATTCCCACCTGTCCGGCCGATCCAAGAAATCCGCGAAATTGTTCATCGCTCACAAAATTCGAGCTGTCCAGGTGATAGTCGCCCACGCGAATGGTAGCCAGCATGAAACGGCTGCGCGTCTTCGTAGAAGAAAGCAGCGCCCCAAACGAAGTCGTAATCGTCCGCGCATCAATATCCAGCAGTTGGTATTGAATGTGGAAGGGTTTCTCAGCCCCAGGAATGCTCAAGCGCTCTTGTGAGCGCGCCAATTCATCACGCAGCACCCGCAAAGTCTGATCGTTATCCTGCGTCTGCGGCGCGACCGCAGCAGCCGCGGGTTTCGCATGATGCAATCCCGGCTTGGACGCACCAGGCATTCGCACCGCCGGGGCAGCCGCAATGGATACAGGAAGCGCAAGGCACGTAGCGGCGATGCCGGCGGCAAGAAACAACGCACTCGAAGCTCGAATTCGGCGGCAAAACATTCTCAGTCATTTCCTTTCGCTTCGGGGTCGTGCGCCGGCGGCGGCAAAATGGGCGGCCGATCGGTAGAAGTTTCTTTCTTCTGTACTTCCAACTCAGAAATCAAAATCGCAGGAGCCGCAGCCGCCACTGGAACCGATCCAGATTCAGCGCCGCAATACCCGTTGAAAATTTCCTGCGTGTCGCCGGTAGCCACGATTTTCGTAAGCGAAGCTAGCGGCGTCCCCACAATATCCACGCCGCGCACCAGTTCATCCGGCTTCCCATCCGCAAAAACCTTGTAAACCACCAGCGGCAGCACCTGAAAAGCCTGCGGCTGTCCACGTCCGGTAAAAGTAAATCCGCCGGCAATGTCGTCAATTAAGAGTCCGTAAGGCTTGTTTTGCGATTTGATCAGCTCGATCAGTTTCTTTCGCAATTCCGCATTCGTGACCGTCTTCGTGCTGGTCACAATCGTGTTGCCCATGCGCGCAATCGGCTGAAATCCAAGTTGCCGCCGCCCGTGCCCATTCGAGTGCGGCACATCCACCAAAGGCGAGCGCCCCATCATGAAAGTTTTCAGCACGCCGTTATCCACCAAATGCACGTTCTGCGCCGGCACTCCCTCATCGTCATACGGATAGTAGCCCAGCAGCATTTGCCCGTTCAGTCGCTGCTCCGTGGGATCATCTTTCACCGAAATAAACGACGGCAGAATCTGCTCGCCAATCTTCTTCGTGAAAGTCTGCCCCTCGGAAATGTCCTTCTGCCGGAATCCCTCCAGCCGGTGGCCCAGCACTTCGTGGAAAAAAACGGCGGTAGCCCGCCCAGTGAGCAAAGCAGGCCCCGCATAAGGATCAACAAGAGGCGCGCGATCCAGCGCCTCAAGTTCGTTGATCAACACCCTGATCTTCTCGAAGACGGCCTTATCGTCCGGCGCTTCTTTCGGATCGATCCAATCGAAATTAGCAAACCGGTTGATATCCATCCCGTCCGGCGCCTTGCTCTGCACAAAAAGCTCCAGCCGGTAATGCAGTTGCCCAAAAGCCAGCTCCGTCCCCTCGCTATTCAATTGATATTGATTCGCAGCCTGCGCGGTAAAAGTAGCGATCGAGTTCAACACGTCCGGCGAAGTGCTGAACGCCGCCGTATATTTCCGCAGCTTTTCTTCCCAGGGCTTGCGATCCACCTTGATTTCCGCCCGAGGGCCAATAAACGTGTGCGGCGTCTCATGCGAAAAATCCGGTGCATTCCCTTCGTCGGTCTGCACCTGCACTTGCTGGCTCGTTTGAATTTTGATCAACGCCTGCGCCGAAGCCCGATACTGCCGGTCCGTCTCGCTCCAAATCTCGCGCCGCAGAACGGCTAAATCATCATCGATAGCGGCGGTGGTCCCAGGACTGGTCCAATTCGGCGCCCGATCGCCAATCTTGTGTGTGCTATCGAGCTGATAGGATCCCACGCGCGACTGGACCTCGAGCCAGCGCCCATGCGCGTCATCGCTAGTAAGCAGCGCCCCATTCGAGCCCGACACGGTAACAATCTCGCGATCCGAAACCGTATAGCTCAAAAAATAATTCGAAGGCTCGGCCTTGCTCAAAGTAGTAATCGAGCGATCCAGCTCCGCCTTCATAGCCGCCAGCACTGGAGGCGCAGGCGCCGGCGAAGTAGGCGTAATCCCGCCCAGGCAAAAAATCCCCACAGCAACAACCGCAATCGAAGCCAGCAACTTAGAATGTTTCAATGACGTAGGCATCTCAGTAGTTTTCATCGTC
>Ga0209772_10000378_pt1 | contig 11281 bp, 9 predicted proteins | sample BogFormECP03_OM1_FD_188235 | JGI IMG/M metagenome (GOLD analysis project Ga0209772, IMG submission 188235) | Bog forest soil microbial communities from Calvert Island, British Columbia, Canada - ECP03_OM1 (SPAdes) (version 2) | ecosystem: Environmental > Aquatic > Freshwater > Wetlands > Bog ... | reverse complement strand
CCCGCCGATGTCGGTCGCGTTGCGGCTGGCCGACGACATCGACGTCGGGCGGGGCAGCACGATCGTGCGCACCCAGAACCAGCCATCGGTGTCGACGAGCTTTGAGTGTCTGCTCTGTTGGATGTCCGAGCGGCCGCTGAGCCCGCGGCGGCGTTATCTCGTCAAGCACACAACACGCACTGCGATGGTCGGCGGCGTCGATGTTCGCTATCGGATCGACGTCGAGAGCCTGCGTCGCGAGGAGGACGCCACGACGCTCGAGCTAAACGATCTCGGGCGCGTCCACCTGAGGCTCAGCTCGCCCCTCGTGTTCGACTCCTACCGACGCAATCGCGTGACCGGCAGCTTGATCTTGATCGATGAGGCGACCAACGAAACGGTCGCCGCAGGAGTCGTCCTGGACACCGAGGTCGAGGAGGCCACCGAGGTCAAGAGCGAGCGCAGCCCCAACGTCCGCTGGCAAGGCACACGGATGACGCGCGAACGGCGTTGGTCCTCGCTCGGATACGGCGGAGCGACCCTGTGGTTCACGGGCCTCCCAGGCGCCGGCAAGTCGACGGTGGCTGCCGCGGTCGAGGAGCGGCTGATCGCGGCCGGCCAACCCGCGTTCCTGCTCGACGGCGACAACCTGCGCCACGGGCTCAACGGCGATCTCGGCTTCGACGAGGTTGCGCGTACCGAGAACGTGCGGCGCACGGCTCACGTGGCACGCCTGCTCGCGGAGTCGGGGACGATCGCGCTCGTCAGTCTCGTGAGCCCTTACGCGGCCGATCGCGAGGCCGCCGCCGCGTTGCACGCCACCGACGATCTGAGCTTCCTCGAGATCTTCGTCGATGCTCCGCTCGAGCTCTGTCAGGAGCGTGATCCAAAGGGGCTCTACGCGCGAGCGCGTTCGGGCGAGCTTGTCGGGATGACCGGGGTCGGCGCGCCATACGAGGCGCCCTCCGCTCCCGATCTCGTGCTCGGAAGCTTTGAGGAAACGGTCGAGCAGGAGGTCGAGCGCGTGATGGAGCTGCTCATCACCAAGAGGTTGATCCCGCCTGTGCGCGGTGGGCCCTAAGGGTCCGTCGTCGAAATAGCTTGTCGGGAGCGGCGACATCGTCGACGTCGCTCGTCGTCGTACTCCCGCCAGAGACGCGTCTTGAACCACGATCGAAGCGAGGAAGCATGAAGCGACCAGCCGCGCTCACAACAATCGCCCGGAAGACGAAGCTGCGAAGGCGTGCCATCAAGGCCGCTCACAAGCTCGGCCTTCCCGCCCCGATGCCCCCCGAATGGCATCGCGCGGCCGTCGGCGGCATGTGGGAGGAGATAGGGCAGTTCCAGTTTGATTTCCTCGTCAGCGAGGGCTTGGCGCCCGAGCACTACCTGCTCGACGTGGGGTGCGGAAGCCTCCGTGGCGGCGTTCACTTCGTGAAGTACCTCGAGGCAGGGCACTACTTCGGCCTCGACCACAACCCGCGGCTGCTCGACGCCGGCCGCTCAGAGCTCGAGCGCGCAGGCATAGCGGACAAGCGCCCAGTGCTGCTTGCCGACGACAACTTCAGGCTCGTGCGCTTCGCGCAGTCCTTCGACTTTGCGCTCGCGCAGTCTCTGTTCACGCACCTTCCGTTCAATCAGATCGCGCGCTGTGTCGCGGAAATCGACCGTGTGCTCAAGCCGGGTGGACGCTTCTACGCCACATTGTTCGCCAACCCAGGTCCGCGACTACGGACCGACACCTTCCCGGTCCGGGTGGATCGCCCGCTCGACATCAACCTCGACAAGGATCCGTTCTACTACGACCCCGATATCTTCCGCTGGCTCTGCGAGGGGTCTGATCTGAGCTTCGACTACCGCGGGGACTGGGGCCATCCCCGCTATCAGCACATGATGGTGTTCACCAAGCAGGGCGCCTAACTGTCGGGGCGCCCCAGCCTGCGCTTAGCTGTCCAGGCGCTCCCGGCCTGACTGTGCCTGGCTGTTCAGGCGCTCCCGGCCTGACTGCGCCTAGCTTTTCAGGCGTTCCCGGCCTGACTGTGCCTAGCTGTTCAGGCGCTCCCGGCCTGACTGTGCCTAGCTTTTCTTCTTCTTGGTCGACTTCCGGTCGGCGTTTGGCGCCGCCTCGAGCACGACGGTCGGGCTGTAGCCCGACACCACCGCGCCTGCGCGCGGCAGTTTGACGCCCGCGCGGTAGCGGCCGCCTACGCGCACCTTCACGATCGCGCTGAAGCGCGCGAAGGTCTTGCCGCCTTTCTTGACCACCGTGGTGAACTGATCGACGAACTTCGCGGTCACTTGGGAGCCCGGCTTGCCGGCCCCGGGCTTGACGGCCTCGTGGACCTGGAAGATGATCGGCGCGCCGACCGCGGCAGGCGCGACCGTGCCATAGAGGCGAACGAAGCCGCGGACCTTGCTCGAGCGCACGTGGAGCGTCACCTTCGCGGCCGCGTGCACCGTCTCGGTCTTGCTGTACAACGGGCGCGGGTCTAGCGTGGTCACCCGATACTCGGTGCTGGCGAGGATGGGCGGGACGCTGAAAGTGAAGTGCCCGGTCGCGTCGGTGACAGCGGGCGCGCTGATCGTCTTGAAGGCTTCGCGGTAAGGGAACGTGGAGGCCTGCAGGGCGATCGCGTGGGCTCCGTTGCCGAGTCCGCCGAGCGTTCCGCTCAAGGCGAAGGGCACGCCAACGACAACCTCGGCGGTCTTTGGCATTTCAAACTTGAGCCGATGCTTGCCCACCGTGAAGGTCCGATCTTTGCCGGGGAACGAGCCTCCAGTGGCGGTCACCGCTACCACGCGATAGTGATAGGTGACCCCCGATAGCAGGCCCGAAACCGCCTTGCCCACCTTGATCTTGCTCGTGCCGCTGCCGACATTGACGCTCGGCGTCTGGGAGCCGTAGCTCGTGGTGGTGCCGTACTGGAAGTAGTAGCTGGTCGGGCTGCCGTTGGGGGTGATCGTCGCGTTGAGCAGCGCCGAAGTCGCGAGAACATGCGTCGCCCGGCCAGTGGACGCAACCACGTTTTTAGATTTGGCGGAACTGGTCGTCGCCGCCGCCTGCGAGGCGATCGGCAGCGTCGCGACGGCGCTCGCCAGGATCGCTGCTATGAGGGCGCCTCGCCGGGCTGTCTTGCTGCTGCTCATATTCGAGTGCCTTCCTTTTCTCGCTGCCAGTTTCACGCCCGCAGGCCGTCTTCCGCGCGTGTGCGCCCCCTTGAAAACACGGCCAGCCCGAGATCGATGCGGTCCGTCATCACGGGCGGCGCGAGTTCGATGCGATCCGTGATCGCTGATTCTCCGAGCCATGATTCTAGTTGGCCAGAGCCACCATGGACAGCTCACGGGCGCGCACCCGCGATCTCGTGTCGAGAGCCAGAGCGAGCATCCCAGCGTACGGAAGAACGAGGACCCGGCCCTCCTTCCGATATTCCTGATAGACTTAGTGAGGCATTGGCCCCTCGATCGGAGCAACCGTGGTCTTCCTACTTCTCATCCCCGCTTGGATACTGATCCTCTCGCTTCTCGCCGGGGCGTGTGTGGCTGCACGCGCGGGCGATAGCCAACAACAGGCCGACCGACAGGTCGTCGTCGGGCCCATCTGGGAGGCTCCGGAGCCCGTCGTCGTCTCCCGCTGGAGCGTCGAGAGGCCCGAAGCGCACGCAGTGCTGCAGGACATAGCCGAGCGTTCCGCTGCGTAGCTGCGTCGACCCTCGCCGCCGGCGAGCTCTGCCGGCGCTTTACCAAATCGTTACGTCCCCGTAGCCATGTGGCCTGATGATCTGGCGAAAGCCCGACCCGCGGTACAGTGCGACGATCATGAGCGTCCGGTGCCCGGGAATGGCCGCACGGAGAAGTAACACGAAGGTCCAACCCTGTCCACCGAACCGATAGCCAGTCCAGTGCCCGCCACGGGCACAGAGTTGTGCGCCGGCTGCGGCGCGCCGCTTGCGGCCGACCAGCGCTACTGCCTCGAGTGCGGGCAGCGGTGCGCTCCCATGAGCAGCGTCCTGCTCGCGGGACCCCCCACACGCGAGCACTCACAGCCCTCTGGCGGGCCGCCCGTGCCCCCTCTGCCGCCCAGCTCACAGCCCGAGGGCGCTGGACGCAGCAACGCGCTCAGCATCATCGCGGGCGTTGGGGTGCTGTTGTTGGCGATGGGCGTCGGAGTGCTGATTGGTCGCTCCGGCAACTCCAAGTCGACCCCTGCGCCGCCGCAGGTGATCAGCGTCGCCTCCGCTCCTGCCGCGATTGCGCCCAGCTCTGCTGCCGAAGCGCCGTTCAGCGACGACTGGCCCGTGGGGACCTCGGGGTATACGGTCGAGCTGCAGAAGCTCCCACAGGCGGGCACGGCGGTAAGCGCCGTGGCAGCCGCGAAGACCTCCGCGAGCGCCAACGGCGCGACGGCGGTCGGCGCGTTGAGGTCCGAAGACTTCAGTGGCCTCCCAGCGGGCAGCTACGTGATCTACTCCGGCGTCTATCCCAAACGTGCCGAAGCGCAGAAGGCGTTGACGGGGTTGAGGAAGGCTTTCCCGAGCGCCACGGTCATCCGTGTCTCGGCAGCGCCCGCGAGCTCGTCCTCGGGGAGCTCCTCTGGAGCCTCCGGTCACGCCGCCAGCTCTGCAGTCGGCTCCAGCGAGAGCCACCCAGCACCGCCTACGGTGCTCAAGAGCTTGAACTCGACCAAAGGCAAGACCTATGAGGAAAAGTCCAAGAACCTCCCCGACGTCGTCGAAACCGGATAGTCACGTGGGCATCCTCCGCGAGACGGTCGGTAGCGATGGGCATGTACCGGTTGGCGAATCGGCTACTACGGCCGGTGCCGCGCCTGCGCCGCCTAGGAGCTTGCCTACTCCCGCGGGGCCGGACTCGCATGCGCGTGCGGCAGACGGTTCCTCCGATCTGAGGCGCCGGCGCGACGAGCTTGCTGCGGAGGTCACCGAGCTGCACTGGGATCTCGGCGGCCTCGCCTACGAGATGGCGATTCGCGACCACTTCCGTTTGGACGTGCTCGTCCGCCGAGCAGCCGTTCTGCAGGAGCGCGACGCTGAGCTCGCCGAGCTCGAGCGGCTCTTGCGGATGGAAGATGGCGCGGTTGCGGGCAACTGTCCGCAATGCTCCGCGCCACACAGTCGCGGAGCCCTCTACTGCTGGCAGTGCGGCGTCACCCTCATGCAGCTCGCGCCGAGCGCGGCGGCGAGCGACCCCGATTCGGAGATGGCCGCGATGGACGCGTCGCTCGCGCCCGACGGCGCCAACGCCCGACAGGCCTTTGGTGCGAGCGAGTAGGGCGCGGCCGGCATGAGCGCCGAGCGCGCCCGGTCTTGCGAAACCTGTGGCGTGCCGCTCGCCCCCGGCCAGCGCTATTGCATCGCGTGTGGAACCCGGCAGGGGGCTCCTAGCCCGCTGCTGACTGAGCTACTGCGACGCGTAACCCGCTCCGCGACCGCGAACGGCGACGACGCCGCAGGCTCGCCTTCGGGTGAGCCGCCGGCGCAACCGCCGTCGAGCGCAGCTGCTCGTGCCCCCGCGCTGGCGCTGCCTTCGCCAAGGATCTCGGCGTTGCTCGTGCTGGTGTTTCTCGGCTTCGGCGTGCTCCTCGGAAGCGCGGCCAGCCCCCATGTGACCGACACGCTCGCGGCTTCTCGCCAACACATCAAGGTCGTGCTCGCTCCTCAGAGCGCCGTGGCGGGCGCTCCTGCGCCCAGCCCGGCCTCCTCCTCCTCCTCCTCCTCCTCCTCCTCCTCGAACGAACCACCCCTGCCGGAAGCGACGCCGACACCGACTCCGGCGGCCTCGAGCACGCCCCAACCCGGGCCTGCCTCGGCGCCGAAGCCGTCCAGTTCGAGCGGCAACTCCTCAGCAGGCAAGGGGGCAGGTGGCGAAACGTCCGGCGGCGGCGGGACGCCCCAGGCGCCGGCAGCCGGGGCTGAACCGAAGCTCCCGCCGATCAAGCACGTGTTCGTCGTCATGCTCTCCGATCAGCCGTATGCGGCCGTGTTCGGGCCCGCCTCGGCGGTTCCCTACGTGTCTGAGACGCTCGAGCGCCAGGGCGAGCTACTGGCGCACTACGACGCTGTAGCCCACGAAGATCTCGCCAACGAGGTGGCGCTGGTGAGCGGGCAGGGGCCGACTGCGGAAACTGAGGCGAACTGTCCCAACTACGCGGAAATCGAGCCGGCGAGCACGGGCGCCGACGAACAGGCGCTCGGTAGCGGGTGCGTGTATCCGGCGAGCACCCAGACGCTTGGCGGCGAGCTGAGCGCCAAGCGCCTCAGCTGGCGCGCGTACATCGAGGGCATGGACGAAGCCGGCGCGCCAACAGGCGCCTGCGGCCATCCCGCGCTCGGCCAGCCGGATCCGACCGTTGGGGCCGCCGGCGTGGGGGCATATGCCACGTTCCTCAACCCGTTCGTGTACTTCGACTCGGTGACCGGCTCGGCTGCCTGCGCCGAGGATGACGTCGGGCTCGACGAGCTCGAGTCCGATCTGGCCGACCCGTCACACACGCCCAGCTTCTCCTACATCGCGCCTGATCGCTGTCACGACGCAAACCCGACTCCCTGTGCGCCCGGGGCGACGGCCGGGCTCGCGCCCGCGGGCGAGTTTCTGCAAAAGGTCGTGCCCGAGATCGTGCGTTCCAAGGCCTACAAGGACGGCGGCCTGCTCGTGATCACCGTAGACGATGCTCCCTCGAGCGGAGAATTCGCGGACTCGAGCTCCTGCTGCGGCCAGCCGCTGTTCCCGAACATCGTCCCCTCGACGACGTCCACCGGCCTCTCTCCACGTGGCGGGGGGGCCGTCGGCGCGCTGCTGCTCTCGCCGTTCATCAAGGGCGCAAGCACCAGCCAGGAACCGTACAACCACTTCTCGCTGCTGCGCACGATCGAGGATCTGTTCGACTTGAGGCATCTCGGTTATGCGGCGCTGCCCGGCGTGAAGCCCTTCGAAGCCTCGATGTTCACAGCTCGCTAAAGCTTCGCCCTGCCGCTGCCGATACGTGCGACGTGTTCCTTCGGAAGGCGCCAGCCAGCAAGCTGAGCATCCGTCGCCGACGCACACTGCAAGTCTTGGTGCCCGGCGTCCTGGCGCTGACGATCGGTCCGGGACTCGTCCTCCCCTCAGCGGCGCCCGCAAGACGCCAGCGCGCCATCGCGCCGTCCGCGGAAGGAGCAGCGCCCCGCGAAGGGGGTACACCACCCGCGGAACCGAAAACGCTGCCCAGCGAATCCGCGACCACGCCCGGCGAACCCAGCCCTCCATCCGGCGAATCAGGCATGTCCCCCGGCGAATCAGGCATGTCGCCCGGCGAAGCCACGACGCCGTCCGGCTCCCCTGTATCCGACCCGTCAGAAGAATCGGGCTCCACCGTGCCTGGGCGGTCGAACTCCAAGCATCCGCGACAGTCCGACAAGTCAGCGCCTCGAGACGGCGAACGAAGGGTCGGCCGCGGAGGCAGCTGCCACGTCGAGATCGAAGTCGCCTCTCGCCATCTCACCGTAGGCGAATCGGCGGCGGTCGACGGCTCGTTGACCTGCCCGATCCCCGCCGAAGCAGCCGAACAGACGATCGCGATCTATCAGCACACCGTCGGCACGCCCGGCTTCCTCGCCGCGGGCGCCGCCACGGCGCAAGCAAGCGGGGCATTCCTCTTCACGACCGAAGCGCTCGAGGCCAACAGCGTCTTCTACGCTCGCGCGTCGCACAGCCATAGCCATCGAGTATCGGTCAAGGTAGCGCCGCTCGTCACGATCAGCGGCCCCCCGGCAGGCGCACAGCTGGCGATCGCGCGCCACCGCGGCGCGGCGAACGCGAGCGCGAGCACGAGCGGCGGCGACACCGTGACGTTCAGCGGCACAATCAGCCCCGATCAGGCTGGCGCCCCGGTCGTCCTCCAGCGCGAGGGTGTCAACATCCAAGAAAGCTGGTCGCGCCTAGCCCTCGGCGTGGTCGGCGCGGACGGTAAATACTCGATCACTCACCGGTTCACCGTTCCGGGGACCGCCAACGTCCGCGTCGTGGCTCGGGTCAAAGGGATGCCCGTCGGTATCTCAGAAACGCTCTCCTACGAGGTCTCCCGACGCCAGAACCCGCAACTGACGATCCAGGCAAGCCCGGAACTGCTCACGTCCGGTGAATCGGTGACGCTCAGCGGAATTGCCGCCGGCCCTGGGGGCCAATCGCTCACGCTGCTGGCGAGCACGGACGGACATGCCTTTGCGCCGGTCGCCACGGCGACGTCAGAAAGCGATGGGAGCTACGCCTTTTCGCCTCAGTCACCGCCGCACGACACGCGCTACAAAGTCAGCAGCTCCGACATCAGCTCGACAACCCTGTTCGAGGGTGTCAAGCCGGCGCTGAAAGCATCCGCCCCACCCGAGAGCGCGCCGGGCGGCGAGCCGCTCGTGTTCACCGGCGAGGTCAGCCCGGGTGTAGCCGGTCAGGTCGTGGATCTCGAGCGGCAGAACCCCGGCGGGTTCGGTTTCCACGTCGTAGAGGTTGGTGCGCTCGAAGCGGACGGCAGCTTCTCGATCGAACACATCGTCTCGGGCTCGAGCATCCAGGCGTTCCGCGTCAAGGTGCCCGGCACCGCCGAGCTGGAGGGCGTGGCGAGCGAGCTGTTCACGGTCCAGGTCACGCATGCGGACACGACGCTTGGACCCGAAGCCCCAGCGCCGCCCCTCGGCGAATCCTGACGGCGAGAAAAGCAATCAGCCGATAGACCGGCTCAGCGGGCGCTCCAAAGTTCCTCTACGCGGTCGAGGATCTCCAGGAAGCGGTCGCGCTCGTGCGTGAGCCCATGGGCCGCGCTCTCCTCACGGGCAGATGCCAGCATCGGATCGCGCTCCGCAGGCGAGGCTGCGAGCGCAGCGAGCGCGGACTTGACGATCGCCCGTTTGCTGCGCTTGGGCACCAGACACGTTTCCCCGTCCCGGCAGAATGACCGGTTGCCGACGCAATCAGGACAGACGACGAGAGCGCCCAACGCCATGCTCTCGAGCGCCGGCATGTAAGCACCCTCGACCGATGCTGGCAGATGCACGGCCACTCGCGCGCGGGCCATTGCCAGCAGCAACTCCTCTCGCGGCAGCGGGCTATCGACGAGCAGCACGCGAAAGCCGGCTGCCGTGAGCCGGCCCGCGATGCCTCCTCCGAGCTGTCGATCCTTGACGGCAAGCACGACACAGTCGATATCTCGCTCATCGGCCGCACGCCCGTCTGGCAAGGACGCGAGGTCGATGCCAACTGGGACGGTGAAGATCGGACCCTCGACCGTGCCGATGTCCCGCAGCGCCTCCTCGATCTGGGCGCTCACACAGATGCGAATCGCCGGATGCCCGAGGAACTCATGCAGCGCGGCGCCTTTGCGCGTCGGGCGGAAGTCCTGGATCAGGTTGACGATCGGCACAGGCGACTTTGCGCGTTGATCCGGGTCGAGCGAGAGCCAATCCATCCCCGCGAGGAAGAGAACATCGGCATGGACGCTCTCCTCCGGACCGACTACGGTCTCGCGCAGCCGCGACCACGGGTTGGTGGAGTCCCAGGCCGAGTCCGGTGAAAAGCGAATCCTTGCCTCATGCGAGGGCGAGCTGCGCACATGCTCGAAGTAGTGAAAGACCTTTAGGTGGCCGCCCGTGAATCGTTGGAAGTTACGGTGAAAGAGGACCGTGCTCATCGACACGCGCGGATACCGAAAGCGCTACGTCGAGGGAGCTGAGGCTCAGCCGAGCTCGTCATAGCCCCACAGGGCCACAAGGTCACGATCGAGATACTCACTCAGTGCTTGTACTTCTGGCTTCAAGCGCCGGCGCAACTCGAGCATGAAGTGTTCGTCCGGCGGCGGCGGTTCGCGGTATAGGAGACGATCGCGAAGGGGGTGAAGCGCCTGTTCACGGACTCTCGGGGGCATCAGCTTCTTGAGGATTGCGTTCGTCGGACCCCAGATCACGCCTCGGCCGGATTGAGCCCGACGCGAGATGCGCGCAAGGCGCTTGGATCGAATGGCGATCGTCGGGTTTGCCTCGAGCGCCTTGACGGGCACCGTGTCATCCACCTCCAGGAATCGCAACACGCTTCGCATCGCGCGCTCGTTGTCGCTCCTGAAGTCGTCGTAGATGAGCACCATGATCTGCTCTGGCGCGAACACGGCGTCGTAGCGACGAAGCTGCTCGATATAGCGGATGAACTCTGAGTACATGAGCATTTGGGGCTGCTCGAGGCGCGCGGGCACGTGTTTCCCTTGCCGCCTCGCGTCCTCCAGGGAAATCGCTCGGGCGAGATCCGGCTCGGTCTCGACGTATTCCTGCAGTCTCTGCAGGTGCAAAGAGCGCAGCAGGCTCGCCGGCTCTCTCAGAATCGCGATAATGCGCGCGGCGGGCTGAACGTCGGCGATTGCGTGCGCAGCGACGCGCGACCTGAGATACGACGAGGACGCCTCGCCGACGCGCTGCTCGGCTTCCGCAGCCTGGAACAGTGACAGGTACTCCTCGTAGGTAGCCGGAAACTGCGGTCGCTTTTCGGGATCCTCGAGCGGTTGATTGAGGTAGGGCCGCAGGTCGCTGGCAAAGAAGAGCGGCTCCTTCATCTCGGGCATGTAAACCTGCGGATGGCTCTTCAACATCCTGTAAAGGGCCGTGGTTCCGCTCTTGGGCTGGCCGACGATGAAGAAGTCGGGCACTCTCTCCTGCACCCCGAGCGTATGGGCAAGCTGCGACTCAGTGGATGCTGACATCGAGCCCCGTAGTGTACACCTGGATTGAATGGACCCGGCCGTATACTGGGGGCGATTCCGCGATGACTCGACGCTCTCTGCGCAGCCTGCCGGCCCTTCCTCGCGGTGCCTATCGGCGCGTGTCTGCGGCTCGCAAGGATCGCGAGGAGGCTCGATTCAGCCCACGCCTCCGCGAGGACTCGGCCGCCCCGATCGTGGTGCTCTCCCCCCATTGTGACGATGCCGTCCTCGACTGCTGGAGCCTGCTCGCTGGCGATCGTGAGCTGGTGGTGGTGAACCTGTTCGCCGGGATTCCTCCGCCCGGCAGCGCGGGCGCGTGGGAGGCTCTTATCGGTGTACGAGACTCGGCCGAGCGCGCCACCGAGCGCATCGCAGAGGACGCGCGCGCACTGGCGCGAGCGGGGCGAGCGGCGGTGAACCTTCCGCTGCTCGACGCCCAATACCGCAGGCAGGCATCGAATTCGCTGGGCTTGGCAGAAATCGATCGCGCGCTCACGAGCGAGGTGCAAAGCGCGTCGCGCGTCTATGCGCCCGCCGGCATCGGCTCCCACCTCGACCACCTGCTAACCA
>Ga0209772_10000376_pt1 | contig 11291 bp, 9 predicted proteins | sample BogFormECP03_OM1_FD_188235 | JGI IMG/M metagenome (GOLD analysis project Ga0209772, IMG submission 188235) | Bog forest soil microbial communities from Calvert Island, British Columbia, Canada - ECP03_OM1 (SPAdes) (version 2) | ecosystem: Environmental > Aquatic > Freshwater > Wetlands > Bog ... | reverse complement strand
TTTAATTTCAACTGCATCAGCAATGCTTGAATGTCGTAGTCGTGGTTGAACGTGCCGTTAACCAGCACGGCCGTGCGCTTCTCGCTTTCGCGCGTGAGGTCGGGGAAGGGCTCGTCTTTGGCAACCGTTTCTTTCACGGGAGCGTCGACAGCCGCGAGCAGACGGCCCGAGTCGCCTTCGCGCGGCATCCACTGGATTACGCGGTCGTAGTATCTGGTTAGCGACGAAATTTCCGCCGCCAGGAACTCGTTCACATACTCGCGCCATGCGGGAATCTTTTTCGCCGGAAAAGGAGTTTCTCCAGCTCCGCGCGCCGGCGGTGTCGCCCGTGGTTGCGGCTGTCCTGCGTCTCTCGTGGCGCTCTCCGTGGCAATTTCTGTCTGCGTTTGCTGCATCAGCATCCTTTGAGCGGTCTCAAACTTTGTACCATGTTTCGCGTCCGCTCGAAGTTCCTTGGCGTGGCGTGTCATCGAGCAGGTAATGATGGATTCTCGGCGGTTGGCGAACGCGGGAGATGCCTGATCCGCTAAACTGTCGCCATGCGAATGCGCTCGACGGAGGCGAAATGTCCAGGTTGCGGCCTGATCGTGCCCTCGGCTTCACCCGCGGGCTCGCCTCTGGATCAACCAATCCTTCCCGAAAAAATAACGCTATCCTTACCGGGTGTTTCTCAGGAAAACTACGGCAAGGGGATCTTCGTAGAGCAGTTGAAAGCGCGGGTCGTGGTAGAGGAGTGCGGCCAGTTGTGTTCGGCGATCCAAGAGTACCAGGCGGCTGGCGAGGAGATCCGGATCGCTCGACCACTGCGGCGCACCCTGCTCGACGCGGCTGTAGCGCGTCAAGACCTCGTCCCCATACAAATCCGTCCTGCCGTCAATGGCCACGGGATAGCCCGGGAGGCTCCAGATGAGGAAGCCGCCCCAATTCATATTGTTGTAAATGGGGACGGGGAAGGTCGCCTTGCGGACGAACTCGCAGGCGCGCACGGGAAAGTAGCCGGCGAGAGCGCGCTCGAGCGACGGGTTATCGACCTTGGAATCCCAAGCCGTCATCAGAAGCACCAGCAGGGTCGCGAATGCCGTTACTGCCGCGAAAGTCCAGGCGCGAGCGCGCGAGACGACGGCTTCCTCAGCCGTGGCCAGCTTGCGCTCCGCAATCATCGTCAGAGCCGGGATGCAGACGAACCAGGAGTCCCGTTGCATGCGAAAAGCGACCAAGGCGCTCACTACCAGCAAGGCGAGTTTGAACGGATCCCGGCAGCGCTGCCAGCCCAGGGTAAAAAACGCCCCCGCTACGATCAAAAGCAGAATGAAGTGTTCCGGGGAGCGGAAGTCCGGCGCTTGCAACTCGACAATCAGGCTGAATGGCGCGCTGCTTCGTACATAGCCCAGAATGACGGCGTAAAGGTGCCACGAGTAGGGCCCGATCAGCGTGCCCATCAGGGATAGCCCGGCCACGGCCAACACGCTGGAAACCGGCAACTCGTGTTCCAGCTCAAGAGCAGTGCTCCAACTCTTAGGCAGCATCGGCCGCACGAGGCATACCCCCGTCAGCAGCGCGAGAACGAACAGGCCGTAGATGAATTGAATGTGAAGGTTGGCCCAGACCAGGAATAAGACCGGCATCAGGAAAAGCAGCCGGATGTTTCCGCGGCTTCGCGCCTCGAAGATCAGCCCAACTTCGATCGTAAACATCAGGATGGAAAGCAGCATGGGCTGCAACGCCAGGCAATGATGCATGGCCCACATTCCTACCACCGCCAGAGCCCACGCTCTCCAAAAACCGCCGCTCGCCCGCCGCAAAATAATGAAAAGAACGAGAGTGATGGCCACTTCCAGACCAGTCCGCATTCCGACCAACCCGACCAGCCCGAACCAGTGATAAAAGCGGGAGAGGAGCACTTCAAAGCCCCAGCTGTAGGCGGCCCACGGAGAGCTCGCAAGCTGGGAGAACACGCCCTGATGCGGAAACGCGTGCTGGGCAACGATTGCGTCTCCGTCGCGCAGGTGCCACCACAAATCGAGATCGAGGACGGCGTTGGCCATGGGCGCGAGATGCGTTGTCCAGGTCAGCAGAACCACCAGCGCCAAAAACCGCATGACGGGACGTTTCGAGAGTTGGGGGAGAACGTCCATACTGCTCCTTGCGCGCAGAATCGTCGGCAGCGCCTCGCGCGGACGCTATCTTAGGCAGTGCAAAATTGCAGAAATCGAAAATATCCTACTATCGAAGCGGTGGATCATTGCTCGCGATTCCCGCCGCTAGAAACTCGTTCACGTACCCCCGCCAAGCGGGAACCTTTTTCGGGGGAGCAGTAGTTTCTCCAGCTTCGCTCGGCGGCGCTGTCGCCCGTGGCTGCGGCTGCTCCAGGTCTCTCGTAGCGCTCTCCGTGGCAATTTCTGCATGCGTCTGCTGCATCCTGTTCCTTTTAGGGCTCTCAAACTTTGTACCATGTTTCGCGTCCGCTCGAAGTTCCTTGGCGTGGCATGTCCTCCAGCAGGTAATGACGGATTCTTGCCTTCCAGTGAACGCGGGCCGCCGCCAGTCATTGGTTTTATCCGTAACAATCCGTATTGACACTGCTGTCACCGCGAGCGACGATATTTCTGCCAGGACATTCCCGCCCCTGCCCTCGCCTTGGAAGTTCGTATCGCTGTTTGAAATTCTTTCTTCAGGCGGTTTTGATGAGCACAAGACTTTTGCGACTACTTTCTGCTTTCTCCCTCGGCCTTCTCCCCGTGTCCGCCTTCGGTCAGTGTCAGGACCAGCCTTGCCGCAATCTGCAGTACATTCTCTACGCTGCCCAAACGGACTTCCGCGAGTTTCGCGCCATGAAAACAGCCGGCCCTGAGATATCCGTGGGTGCGGCAAAGGTTCCCTGTCAAATGTCCACCTGGGCGAACAACGTGCCGATGTACATCTGCTACGCGCAAGTGCCGTTTGCTGACGGCGAGGAGTGGTACACCAAGACCCTCGCGGCCGCCCAAAAGCTTCAATATTTATGGCATTTCAAAATCGATTCGCCCACTTCGGACCATTTCGTGGACGGTGGCCCGCCCGATTGCGAAGTTCCTCCCCCTGCCCCGGACGATGGCCCTTACCTTGGCCAGTGTCCACTTCATTTCCAGACCGTCAAGCAGCCCGACGGCACCGCCAAAGTCTATCTCTGGCTCAACTCGTACTCTTCGCCGTATCTTATGCACAAGCCGCCAGCTCCACCCAAGAAACCGTCACCTCCATCGTCGGCAAAATCGTCACCTCAAAATTCGCGAGGCAATTGATTCGGCTGCTCCAGGGGTATGGCGACCCTCGCCTCGTCGGAGTTGTGCATGGCATGGGCGGGCTTTGCCACGTACCCGGTCGGCGCGCCTTCCCGGTTCGTTGACACGTTGCGATGCGTCCGTTACGCTTTTGTGTTTACCTGGACGAAATTATTGCTGCTGAGGAGAACGGACCAACCGCCGCATGGCTGAAGAAAAGCTTCCTACACGCGCTGAAGATTTTTCGGAGTGGTACAACCAACTGGTATTGAAGGCGCAGCTTGCCGATTATGCGCCGGTGCGCGGCTGCATGATCGTGCGGCCGTACGGATGGGCGCTGTGGGAAAACATGCAGGGGTCGCTGGACCGGCGGTTCAAAGCTACCGGCCACCAGAACGTGGCGTTTCCGCTGCTGATTCCGCGAAGTTTTATTGATAAGGAGAAGCACCACGTCGAGGGATTTTCGCCCGAGCTGGCGGTGGTGACGATTGGCGGCGGGGAAAAATTGGCGGAGCCACTGGTGATCCGGCCGACTTCGGAAACGATTATTGGGCACATGTGGTCGAAGTGGATTCAGTCGTATCGCGACTTGCCGGTTTTGATGAACCAGTGGAACAGCGTGGTGCGGTGGGAGCTGCGCACGAAGCTGTTTTTGCGGACGCTGGAATTTTATTGGCAGGAAGGGCACACGGCGCACGCTACGCGCGAAGAGGCGGAGATTGAGACGCGGCAGATGCTGGATATTTACGCGGATTTTGCGATTGCCGACGCGGCGATTCCGGTGATTGCCGGGAAAAAATCGGACGCGGAGAAATTTGCGGGGGCGGACGTCACGTATTCCATCGAGGCCATGATGGGCGATGGCAAGGCGCTGCAGTCCGGGACTTCGCACTTCCTGGGGCAGAATTTTGCGCAGGCGTTCGAGGTGAAGTATCTGGACCAGGGCGGGCAATTGCAGCATTGCTGGACGACTTCGTGGGGGCTTTCAACGCGCGTGATCGGCGCGATCATCATGGTGCATGGGGATGACCAGGGGCTGATTTTGCCGCCGAAACTGGCGCCGTATCAGGTCGTGATTGTGCCCATCTACAAGACGGACGAAGAGAAAGCTTCGGTGATGGATGCGGCGCGCAAACTGAAGGGCGAGTTGGTTGCGGCGAACGTGCGCGTGACTTTGGACGAACGTGAGGGACAGAGTCCTGGGTGGAAATTTAACGATTGGGAGATGCGCGGCGTGCCGGTGCGCGTCGAACTAGGGCCGAAGGACGTGGCCAAGCAGGCGGCGGTTTTGGCACGGCGCGATCGTCCTGGGAGAGAAGGAAAGGTCAGCGCGCCTCTCGCGGGAATGCCGCAGGCGATTGAGAAGCTACTGGCGGAGATTCAGCAGGCGCTGCACGACAAGGCGCTGGCGTTCCGCAAAGCCAACACGCATGACGCGAAGACGTATGACGACCTGAAGAAGGCCGTCGAAAACGGCTTTGCGTATTCCTACTGGTGTGGAAGCGCCGACTGCGAAGCGAAGATCAAGGAAGAAACGCGAGCTACGATGCGTTGCATACCGATGGACCAGAGCCTCGGCGAAGGAAGTGCGCGGCCGACCGGTGCCGGGGACTGCGTTTATTGCGGCAAGCCGGCGTCGGAGCGGGCGATCTTTGCCCGCGCCTACTGAAAAACACATCCAAGACAGTTAGCTTTCCGGGTACAGGGCGAGCGGCAAATTCTCGACACTTCGCTGGCGGGGTGCTAGCGTTGATTGCTAGAGATAGCCAGTGATTCCTGCTGCGCGTCGCCGCTATTTTGCGGTGGCGGGCGGCGCCCGGAGATGATTTAAGTGCACTTCGATGGCAAGCCCTCCAGAAATTTGTTGAAACGCCGGCTGTCGGAGCGCGGCGCGGGCAAACTCAAGACCATTCTGTTCATCGCCATCGCGCTTATCCTGATCTATATGGGGGTCAAGCTGTTGCCGCCGTATGTTTCGGAGTATCAGCTTTTGGACAAAATGCAGGAACAGGCGCGGTTTGGTGTAGCGAACCGGTATACGGAAGAGCAGGTTCGCGACAATGTTTTCAAGGTCGTTCAGGATTTGGAGATCCCGGCCAAGCGCGAAGATATCAAGGTCACGGTGACGCAGGCTATCGTCAAGGTTTCGATGGAGTACACTGTGCCGGTAGATCTTCTCTTCTACAGCACCGAGCTGCACTTCTCGCCTTCCTCTGAGAACAAATCGATTATGTAGCGAGCCAGGCGTTTCCATTCGAACAGCCCGGCACGCCCTTCGATGCGGCGTGAGTGGCTTTTGTTCAGGCAACTTTTGCCTCGGAACTCCGTCTTTCTTAGTGGGGAGCGTTGCGAGATAATAGAAGCTCAGCCCCGGGAGCTGCCGTTTGCGCATCCGAATTAGCAAAAGTTTTTTCACCTCTAGAATCGGCTTGACGATTCTGGGAATCGTGTTCCTCTTATTTCTCACCGCGGGCGGGATCTTCACTTTTTACTACGTCAAATACTCGCGCATGATCGACGCGCGGCTCTCCGGGAAAGTTCTGCAAAACACGACCCAGATTTTTTCCGCGCCGGAATACATTTCCGCGGGGCAGGCGTGGACCGCGGACGATCTGGTCACTTATTTAACGCGCATCGGCTACCGCCCCGAAGCGGATGAAAATGCGGTGGGGCAGTTTACCGTGCAGGGAAACACGGTGGATATCCGGCCGTCCAAGCTGTCGTATTTTGGCGGGTCGAATGCGCTGGCGGTGCAGTTCGGAGCCAAGTCGATTCGCTCGATCCGGCCGCTCTCCGGCGGAGCAAGCGTGGACACGGCGCAAATCGAGCCGGAGCTGATCAGCAATTTGTTCGACAGCGCGCGGGAAAAACGGCGGCCTGTGCGTTACGAGGATTTGCCGCCCGAGTTGGTGCACGCGATTTTGTCGGCGGAGGACAAACGGTTTTTCGACCACGGCGGGTTTGACTTCATTCGAATCGCCGGGGCAGCGTGGAACGATATTCGTCGCAGCTCTCACAACATCCAGGGCGCTAGCACCATTACGATGCAGGTGGCGCGGACGTTTTTCTTTTCGAACGAGCGGACGATGCGGCGCAAATTGGCCGAGGCCATGGTTTCGGTCGAGCTGGAGCAACGCTTCAACAAGCAACAAATCTTCGAGCTTTACGCGAACGAGGTGTACCTGGGGAATCGCGGGAGTTTTGGGATTCGCGGGTTCTCCGAGGCCAGCGTTGCGTACTTCGGCAAGGACATGCGGCAGCTCTCCCTTGCGGAGTGCGCCTATATGGCGGGGCTTATTCGCGCGCCCAATTACTATTCTTCCGCCGATCGGCATCCGGAACGCGGAGCGCAGGCGCGCGACCGCGTCCTGACACAGATGTTCGAGAACAAATATATTACGCAAGACGACCTCGAGGAGGCGAAGAAGGCCCCGCTGAAGATTGTGCGCACGGCGGGCTCCGCGAGCGAAGCGCCCTACTTCGTGGACATGGTGAAGGACCATCTCCTGGACAAGTATTCCGAAAACGAATTGTTGAGCTCGAACTTTCGCGTGTATACGACGCTCGATCCGGCGCTGCAGCGGGCGGCAGCCGCGGCGGTCGACGCGGGTGTGAAGAACGTCGACTCGTTGCTGGCAAAAAAATACGACAAGTGGCGGAAGGAAGCGGCTAAGAAGGGAAGTAACGAGCCCATTCCGCAGGTGCAGGTTGCACTGGTGTCGATCGATCCACGAACCGGGGAAATCAAAGCGCTGATCGGCGGACGCGACTATGGGCAGAGCCAGCTGAATCACGCGCTGGCGCACCGGCAGCCTGGCTCGGTGTTCAAGCCGTTTGTGTACGCGGCAGCATTTGACAATGCCGTGGATGGCGTACAGCCGGTGATTACGCCGGCGACCACGGTTGACGATGAGCCCACGACGTTTGAGTTCGACAACAAAGAGTACACCCCCAATAACTACGGCGAAAAATTCATGGGGCACGTCACGGTGCGTGACGCGCTGACGAATTCTCTGAACGTGGCGACGGTGAAAGTAGCGGAGTTGATCGGCTACGGGCGAGTGGTGCAAATTGCGCGGCAGATGGGGCTTGGCAATAACATCCAGGCGACCCCGGCGGTCGCGCTGGGCGCCTACGAAATGACCGCGGTTGACGTTGCGGGAGGCTATACAGCGTTCGCGGATGGCGGCGTGAGGGCGGAGCCGCAATTCCTTCACAGCGTGGTCAGCGCGGACGGCAGCGTGCTTGAGAAATTCGCGCCGCAGACGCGCCAGGTGCTTGATCCGCGAGTCGCTTATCTGGTGACCAGCCTGCTCAAAGACGTTTTGAACAAGGGGACTGGCGCGGCAGTACGCGCCCGCGGTTTCACGCTTCCCGCGGCTGGAAAGACCGGCACATCGCGCGACGGGTGGTTCGCCGGTTATACCTCGAATCTACTGACCGTCATCTGGATCGGATTTGACGACAATCGCGATCTGGGTCTGACGGGCGGCGCGGCGGACGCGCCGATTTGGGCCGACTTCATGCTGCGCGCGACGTCGCTTGCCGCTTATCGCGACGTGAAGGATTTTGCGATGCCGGATGGTGTGCAGTCCGTGCTAATCGACCCGGAATCGCAGCAGTTGGCTACGCCGAGTTGTCCGACAACGCGGGAAGAGGTTTACATCGCTGGGTCGGCCCCGACGGACTTCTGCGAATTGCATGGAGGGCGCAATGGGGCTACTTCGTCAAGCTCCTGGCTGGCACACGTTTTCGGCGGTGACCCGTCGAAACCGGTGCAGACTGATGCGAACGGAAACCCGGTAGCGACGCCCTACGATCCGAACCGGCCCCCCGACGCAACGGGCCAGGGTGGCGACCCCAACGCGCCACCAGGCGAAAAGAAAAAGAACCCTTTACAGAAGATTTTTGGTATCTTTGGAGGCAAGAAGAAGGACCCCGACAAGGCTAAGCCTAAGCCGGAGAAGGGAGACTCGCCATGACTCACCTACGAGTGGCGTTTCCAGCAAGTATTCTTCTCTTGTCTCTTTCGATTCCAGCCGCAGGTCAAACTGTAGAAGAAGCACGCGCAATGATGGCTCCGGGTGTGGCGCAAGTGCCCTCGCCGCAGGATCCCGTCATTGTAGTGCACCCAGAGCTCAGCGAAGAGCAGATGGGTGACTTGTACATGGTGCGCAAGCAATTCCCTGAGGCGGCCGGGATATACAAAAAGCTGTCGGATCAAAACCCGCGAAATCCTATTTATCTGAACAAGCTGGGGATTGCGCTGCACCAGCAGGCGGCGTTGACCATCGCGTTGAAATACTATGAGCGAGCGGTCAAGGTAGACCCGAAGTACGCCGACGCGGAGAACAACGTCGGTACGATTTGGTATCAGCGCAAGAAGTACGAGAAGGCCATTAAGGCTTACCAAAAAGCGATTACCATGCGCAGCGACATGGCCGTGCTCTATAGTAATCTTGGGTACGCGTATTTTGGCGACAAGAAAATCGAACAGGCCATTTCTGCGTTCCGGCAGGCGCTGGCAATCGATCCACAGCTTTTCGAGCACAACGGCGCGCGCGGCGGTTCGGTCCTTCAAGATCGCTCGGTGGAAAATCGCGGACAGTTTGACTACATGCTTGCAAAATCCTTTGCGCAAGCGGGCGACATCGAACGGTGCCTCCATTACCTTCGAAAAGCCAAGGATGAAGGATACAAGGACTTCGCGGGTATAAAGAAGGATCCGGCATTTGCTGCGGCGATGAAGGATCCAGCGATGCAGGAAATACTTACGCCCAAGCCGGTGGAACCCGCGCAGCTTTAGTCGCGTGTTTTAATTCGGGCAGTCCCGCTCCATAAAATTGGGTTTGTTTGTGCGCCAGCGTTCCGCCGTGCCCGGCCATTTTTTGATCGGGGCGCAACGCCACCGAGTCTGTCCCTTTTTGTACACTCCCCGCGGGAACATCAGACTCAGCAATACAACGCATCCGAGTCAACGCCGCACAGCTCCTCTGCTACAATGAAAGAAACATGAAGCGGCCTGTTTTCAGCGCGCATTTGTTGATTTTCTTGTGGACGATTACCTTATCCGGAGCGGCGGCTGCTCCCGTTATCGCCCAACAGTCCGCTGCGGTTTCCCGAGGCGCCTCTTCTGAATCTTCTCAGCAAGGAATCTATCTGGTATTTCCATTTGAAAACGCAGGCGCTTCGCCGCGCCTGGACTGGCTTGGCGAGGGACTTGAAGAGCTGACCATCCAGCGGCTCTCCGCGGCCGGGCAGCAGGTGTATTCGCACGCGGGGCGCACCGGCGAACTCGAGCGCTCGGGACTTCCTCCCAACGCGAAGTTGAGCCGGGCGTCGATGCTGCGCATCGCGCAGAATCTCGACGCCGATTTCGTGGTGTTTGGCAGGTTCACGTCGGACGGGCAATCTCTTTCGGTGGAGTCGCAGATTCTTCGAGTGAACCCCGCGCGTCTGCTTGCGGCGGTACGGGAGACGGGACCGCTGGATTCGCTAATGGATCTGCATTTGCGTTTGTTGTGGCGGCTGCTCAGCGCCAACGATCATACTTACTCTCGCAGTCTCGAAGAATTCTCGAAAGCCCAGAGGCCGCTGCGATTGGATGCCTTCGAACACTACGCGCGGGGCTTGCTGGCCATCGATGACGATGCCCGGTTGCGCGAATTGCGGGAAGCCGCGAGGCTCGAACCGGAATGGCCGGATCCGGATTTCGCGATTGCGGACGCATATTACGCGCGGCACGATTGCGATTCGGCGCTCATCTGGTTTGCCAAGGTTCCGAAGTCGCACGACCGGTATGTCGAGGCGGTTTTCGCAACGGGCGTTTGCCGTTTGCAGATGAATCAGCCGGACCGGGCCGAAGAGGTTTTCACGTCGCTGCAAGAGGCGCTGAGGAACAACCTGGTTTCCGGCGCGGACTTGCCGGAGATTTTGAATAATCTGGCACTGGCGCGGGCGCGACAGGGCAAAGCGCAGGCCGCGATGAGCGATCTCCGGCGTGCGGCGGAGCTCGATCCCGACGAGGATGATTACCCGTTCAATCTCGGATTGCTTGCGCTTGGTGCGAGTGAATTTGCCGCGGCCGCGGATTATTTTCGCGAGGCTTCCGGGCGCGAGCCTGATAGCGCCGAAAACCGCGCGTTGACTATTTTGTCGCTGGAAAAGGCGGGAAAAAAAGCGGAAGCCGATGAGGAGCGCGAAAGCGCGGGGGAAACATTTGGTCCCGATGCGCTGCCGGTAATCCATCTCGATGCTAAAGACCCCAAAAAAGATGTGCTGACGCGGCTGGAACGTGTGCGCACGGAGATGGATACTACGGCGCTGCGGCTGGAAATCGTCTCGGCAGGGGATGCCGCGAACGCCGCGGCGGCGGCTGGCGCGGATACTCCCGCAGCGCACATTCGCAGGGGACGGCAGGAGCTTTCTGCGGGGCGCGTGGATGCGGCCGAGAGTGAATTCCGCGCCGCACTCGGCTCGGACGTTGGGAACGCTTCGGCGCACAATGGACTCGCAGAAGTGTACCGCCGTCGCGGCGAGCTGGACGATTCCGCGAAAGAGTTGCAGGCTTCGCTGGAGATTCGGGACTCGGCCGCGGTGCGGACGACTCTCGCGCGCGTGTATCTGGCGCAAAAGAAACCGGAAATGGCACGCGTGGAAGCCGAGCGGGCGCTGAAGCTTGCGCCAAAGTACGCGGATGCCAAAGAATTGCTGGAACACTTGCAGAAGGTGAAACCGTCTGGAGGCGCGCAATGAGCGCTTATCGTTTGCTACAACCATTTTATCGTTTGAGAGTTTTCAGGGCTTCGACGCTTACGCTGTTTTGCGGTTTGTGTTTCGCCGCGGCAGCGCTGCTTCTTCCCAAGGCGACAGCCGATGAGCATTCGGCCAGTCCGCTCATTCTAAGGCTCCAGATCGACCGCGTGGTGGAGCCGGTTTTGGCCACCTACGTTGACGAGGGGCTGGCGGATGCGGCGAAACGACAGGCCTCGCTCGTTCTGATCACCATGGATACACCAGGCGGCCTCAGCA
>Ga0209772_10000375_pt1 | contig 11292 bp, 8 predicted proteins | sample BogFormECP03_OM1_FD_188235 | JGI IMG/M metagenome (GOLD analysis project Ga0209772, IMG submission 188235) | Bog forest soil microbial communities from Calvert Island, British Columbia, Canada - ECP03_OM1 (SPAdes) (version 2) | ecosystem: Environmental > Aquatic > Freshwater > Wetlands > Bog ... | reverse complement strand
AATAAATTGGTGGCCGCTGGTCTTTTCCGCGAAATGCCGCCAGATCGTCGCCATGGAGGCGGCCCTCGTCGATCGCGACGAGAAACATATAGCCACCTGCTCAGCCACTACCTCGAAGGATTCCACTCAGGAAGACAGGTTCAAATCCTACGCGTGGATAACCAACGAAGAAATCCAGCGGCGCGTCCCGCCCTGGCCGCAGCCCGCCCTGATCAATCGCCGGTTAAAACGCGATATTCTCGACTGGGGCTTTGCCGATGCGCTCCTGGCCGTCGGGCCCATGCGCAAATACCTTGTCGAAGGCATCCGCGAGCTCGTTCTGGCTTCAGTTACCCCGGCCGGCGCACAGGAATTTGTAGTCGTGTCCCATAGCCTAGGGAGCTACCTCCTGTTCTCTGCACTCGATTTGCAAAGCGACCCGCAAGCTGTCACCCAACCCGATTGGCAAAGTAGATTCGAACGAGTCCTCAGTCAAACCTCCTACGCCTACTTCATGGCCAATCAGGTTAGGCTTCTCGAACTCGCCAGCTTGGACGCCACCAAGAACCTCCGAGTCCATCTCGACAACTGGGGCAACCTCCGCAGCCAGGCGCAGAAAGCTCCTCCGCAAATCTTAGCTTGGAGCGACCCGGACGATTTGCTTACGTGGCAGGTTCCCGCGCTGACCCAACTCGCGGCGCAGGATTCGAGCGCGAAGCATGTACAGATAATCAATCGCCCCGCGAAGAACGCCTGGCGCTGGTTTGGGCTCATCGAAAGCCCTGCGGCGGCACACACGAACTATGACATTAATAAGAGCGTGGTCCGCGCAATGGTTCCGAAACAGAACCGCCGCGATCGCCATCCCCCGAATTCACGCGTGGATCTATCGACTTCTCCCTCCGCGCCGTAGCCTACCTCCTGTACCACGTTGTCCGAGTAGCAGAGGCACTCCTGGCTGTGTGGCAACTACGACGGCAAAAGGCGGGACTTAACGGCAACACCTTCGTGCGGGGCCGAAAGGCGGGAGGGCCTATAGACCAAGACCCTCTCGTACAAAGCCCACGACAAGCATTTCAGTCACCACATGTCGTGAGTGGAGCTGGGTTGCGGTACCAGCGCGGACAGTCAAAAACGCCGGCAGGCTGCCTGCGCCAGCGGGAATGTTTGGGTGATTGAAAGAATTGGTGGACGTGGCCGGGATCGAACCGGCGACCCCCTGCTTGCAAAGCAGGTGCTCTCCCAGCTGAGCTACACGCCCACGGACAGCACCGTTAGTTTAATGGATTTTTCGCGGGGGCGACCAGTTGCTTTTTTTCGCAGGTGCTCTTCCAAGAGCAGTTACATGGCGTTCGGCGCGGCTACCATGCTTTCAGCCGCGTAATAATCAATGCGGGGTGACTGCTATGCGGCCGGAGATTTCGCCGCGGCGCATTTGATCGAGGATTTCGTTGATTTGCGCGAGCGGGCGGGCTGCTACTTCACAGCGGATTTTTCCTTCGGCGGCTAATGCGAGGACTTCGCGGAGATCCTCGCGCGTGCCTACGGCCGAGGCTCGGATGCGAACCTCGCGGGCGGCCATCATTATCGGCGGGAAACAGATGTCTTCGGCGGGCAGGCCTACTACTAGCAATATTCCGGTGGGACGCAGAGCTGCAAAAGCTGAATCGTAGGCGGCTTTTGAGCCTGAGGTGACCATTGCTACGTGGACGCCGCCGCTGCGACGGAATTCTTTGGCGATATCGGTTGTTGCTGCGTTCAGAGTTTTTGTTGCGCCGAGAGTGCGGGCGGTTTCGAGTTTGCTTTCCGAAATATCGACGGCGGTGATTTCGGCGCCGAGTGCTTGGGCCAATTGAATCGCCAGGTGGCCGAGGCCTCCTACGCCAAAGATAGCGACGCGCTGGCCTCGCGAGATCTTGGCTTTTTTTAGCGCGCGATGGACTGTTACGCCGGCGCAAAAAAGCGGGGCGGCCTCGAATGCGGAAAGGCTGTCCGGAATCCGCGTGGCGTGAGTAGCTCGAACTTTTAGAAATTCGGCGAAACCGCCGTCCACGGTGACGCCGGTAATGCTTTGCTTCACGCAGAGATTTTCACATCCTTCTTTGCAAAATTCACATTCGCCGCAGGACCAGTAGAGCCACGGGACTCCTACGCGATCGCCGATTTTTAGATCGTGGACGCTGGCGCCCGCTTCGGCTACTCGGCCTGCCACTTCGTGGCCGGGGATCAGCGGCTTTTTTACGATTCCGGCGAATTGTTTCCAGTCGCCTTCGGCTACGTGCAGATCGGAATGGCAGACGCCGCAGGCTTCCACTGCGATCAGCACTTCATCGGCGGCGATCTGCGGGCGCGCGACTTCTTCGATCGCCAGCGGCTTTTTGAATTCGTGCAGGACGGCGGCTTTCATTTGGTGAAGTTTCCTTGCGCGTTTTCGAGCAACCGTCAATTTACACTATTTGTTGCGTGGCGAGGGGTTCCTTGCTATCAACTGAGCCTTTCTGATTTCGGGGGGATGCTATGCCGATTAGCCGTCGAGATTTGTTTCGTCAACTTGGAATAGGAGCTGCCGCCACCGCTGCGCTGCCTTCGTTGGCGGAAATTGGACTTGGAGCGGCGCTGCCTTTCCCTGCGTCGAGCGGTTCGGCTGGGCCGGTGATTTTGAGCCGCAACGAGAATGCTTATGGGCCTTCTGAGAAAGTGATTGCGGCGATGCGCGGGACGGTGCATGCGGCGAATCGCTATCCGCTGGCGCAGGATGACGAATTGCGCGATCGCGTGGCGGCGCTGCATAGCATCAAGGCGGAGCGGATTGTTTTTGGGTGCGGGTCGAGCGAGATTTTGACTACCGCGGTGGCTTCCTTCGCGGGGCCGGGTAAGAAAATTATCACCGCGTCTCCGACTTTTGAATTGCCAGGGCACGCGGCGCAGATTGAAGGATCCGAAGTGATCACCGTGCCGCTCGATAAAAGTTTCGGGCACGATCTTGGCGCCATGCTGTCAAAAGCGGATGCTTCGACGGGATTGATTTACATTTGCAATCCGAATAATCCGACGGCGAGCATTACGCCGCGGGCGGGGATTGAAGATTTTCTTCGGAAACTGCCCCGCACTGCGATGGTGCTGATCGACGAGGCTTATCATCATTTCGTGCCGTCGACGGCGAGCTATGCGTCGTTTATTGATAAGCCTGTGGATGATGACCGCTTGATTGTTGCGCGCACGTTCTCGAAAGTTTATGGGCTGGCGGGAATTCGCGTCGGGTATGCGGTGGCTTCTCCGGAAGTAGCGGAAAAACTTTCGGCGCGTTGCATTCCGGCGGGCGTGAATTTAGCGGCGGCGGTGGCGGCGGTCAGCGCGCTCGAGGATCAAGAGTTCGTGCGCGCTTGCGTGAAAAACAATGGCGAGAATCGGCAGGAATTTTCCAATCAAGCCAAAGCGCGCAAACTGGCGACGATCGATTCGAATGCGAATTTCGTGATGATGAACGCGCAACGGCCGGCGCCGCAAGTGATCGAGCATTTCAAGAAGAATGGCGTGTTGATCGGGCGTCCGTTTCCGCCGCTGGATAACTACATTCGCGTCACGCTGGGTAAGTCTGCGGAGATGGCGGAATTTTGGCGAGTTTGGGATCTCGCGCCGGCACACAAGTTGGGGACGTAGAGCTAGGCGCTTAATAGTCTGCGTGAGAGTTCCAAAAACAGGACCTCAGCGGCTAAAGCCTTACTGATTTGGGGGCATTTGTGGCATGACTGAAGTCATGCCCTGACAAAACGCGCAATCCGCTTTGGGCGTGGGGCGTTCTCTGGTAGCATTAAAATTCAACTATTCTGCATATTTCACAGTGGAGCTAGCTATGGCAATGGAATGCGATATTTGCGGCAAGAAGCCGAGTTTCGGCAACAACATCAGCCACGCGAATAATGTGACGCGGCGGCGCTGGAATCCCAATCTTCGACGAGTGAAAGCTGTGGTTAACGGCGTGCACAAGCGCGTGCGCGTCTGCACTGCTTGCATCCGCGCCGGCCGCGTCAAGAAGGCCGCCTGATTCCGGCACCTGCGGAGGATTCCTTTTGAAAAGAATTTTGGCGCTGCTGGCGATGCTCCTTGCGGGCACGCTGGCGGTTTCCTGCAAGCGTCCCGATGTTGCGCCGGGTCCGGACGTGTGGGCCACCGTGAATGGCAAGGACATCACGCGGCAGGAAGTTGAAAAATATTATCGCAACCGCGTGAATCCCGAAGCGGCCGCGCCTTCGCAGGAAGAATCCCTCTCGCTGAAACTGAGCATCCTCGACGAACTCATCAATAATGAAATTCTGCTGGAGCGCGCCACCAAACAGGGACTGGTGGCCAGCGATGCCGAAGTGGAAGATAAATTTACCGAAGAGAAGAGCCCTTACACCGAGGATGAATTTCAGAAGAAGCTGAAGGATGCGGGGCTTACCGTTGACGATTTGAAATCGGATTTGCGGCGGCAGCTTACCATTCAAAAATTGGTGAACCGCGAGATCGTGGCGAAGATTTCGATTACCGATCAGGACGTGAAGGATTTTTACGAGAAGAACCGGGCGCAATTTAATGTTGCCGAGCCACAATATCATATCGCGCAGATTGTGGTTTCGTCGCACCCGGATCCGTCGGTGCATAATCGCAAGAATGATAAAGCCACGAACGACGCGGACGCGGCGCGTAAGATTCAGATGCTCGAGCAAAAATTGAATTCCGGGGCGGATTTTTCTCAGCTGGCTATGGATTATTCGGAAGATACGGCCAGCTCGACGGGCGGCGATCTGGGATTTCATGGCGAGTCGTCTTTTAACCAGTCGGACCCAGCATTGAAGAAGATGGTTCTTTCTTTGCGGCCTGGAGAAATTAGCCGGCCGATTCCTGTGCGCGCGGGCGGCTTCGTGATTTTGAAATTAATTGCCAAGGAATCGGCGGGGCAGCGCGAGCTTTCGGATCCGCAGGTGCAGAATTCGATTCGCGAGACTTTAAGGAATCGCAAGGAACAGCTTTTGCGCGTGGCTTATCTTTCGGCGGCGCGGGATGACTCGCATGTGGTGAATTATCTGGCGCGGCAGGTTTTGGAATCGGCTGGGAAGCTGCCGGCTGGGGACACCGCAAAGTAACGCTGCTCGGTAAATCTCGAAATCATTCGTTGAGCCGATTTACTTGGTTGGAAATTTGTGCGTTGATGTTAGCTTGGTTGTGAGTCCGTCCGTGAGTTTCGGTGTTGGCTGGTTTTGTGGTCGTAAGATGCCAGCGGGGACGCCGGCGCTACTTAGACCACTACTGCTAGCGCATCGCCTGCGTTAACAGGCTGCCCTTCCGTTACTATCAACTTTTCGATGGTGCCCGCTTTAGGGGATTTCACTTCGTTTTGCATTTTCATCGCTTCTACTACCACGATGCCCTGGCCTGCTGCGACTTTGTCGCCTGCTTTTACCAGGACTCGGATCACTTTTCCTGGCATTGGGGCGGTTACTTGCTGGCGGCCTTCGGCGAGGATTGAGCCGGCGCCTTTGCGATAGCGGCGCGGATCGGTGACGATGGCCTCGAATTCTGACGCGCCGCTCGTGATCCGCAGGGCTTGGCCGCGTGCTTCGACATGAACTTCGAGCGAGCGGCCGCCGATTAAGATCGAATAAATTCCATCAGAAATCTCGCAGATATCTGCTTCGACGAGCCGACCGTCGATGCGACATTCGTATCGCTCGGCGGCGCGCGTTAATTCGATCTGTCTCGGCTTGTTCCTGCTGGAGCCCGGCTGGCTCGCGATTTCGACTTCGAGCTTCACGCCGCTGCCCCGCTTTCGCTTGCAATCTTGCGCATGAAATTCATGGACGCCTCGGCGTTCGGTCGAGCTGGTCGTGGCGCGCTTCGGACTTCCATCGCGATTCGGCCACTGAGCAGTTAGCGCGGCCGGTGGCCGTCGTCGCCGCGCCATTGTGCGAGGAGTGCCACAGAGCCGCCGCGATAATCGCGGCATCTTCTTCCGCCGAGTCGGCGGAGGATTCTACGGGCTTCTTCTCTCGGCTTAGGTATTCGTCGAGCCATTTGGTGTGAATGTCGCCGCGAATGAAATCATTTTCGGCGACTACGCGGCGTAGGAATTCGATGTTGGTGCGAATACCGAGGAAACTGGTTTCACCGAGCGCGCGTTCGAGCCGGGCGAGCGCTTCGCGTCGGTCGGCGCCCCAGGCGATCAGCTTGGCGAGCAGCGGATCGTACTCGCTGGGCACGCTCCAGCCGGTATAGACGCCGCAATCCCATCGAATCCCCGGGCCTGACGGGGCTTCGCAATCCAGAATTTTACCGGGAGACGGGAAGAATTGATTGTCGGGATCTTCGGCATAAATGCGGCACTCGATGGCGTGGCCGTGGATTTCGATTTCATTTTGCACGAGTGGCAGCGGCTCTCCGGCGGCGATGCGAATTTGCAGCTTGACTAGATCGAGCGAGGTGACGAGTTCGGTGACCGGATGCTCGACCTGCAGGCGCGTGTTCATCTCCAGAAAATAAAAATTGCGCGCTTCATCCACCAGGAATTCGAGAGTGCCGGCATTGGTGTATGCGCCGGCGCGGGCCAGCTTCACGGCTGCGTGGCCCATCATCTGGCGCAACTCGTGGGTCATCACTGGCGATGGGGCTTCCTCGATCACTTTTTGATAGCGGCGCTGCACGGAACATTCGCGCTCTCCGAGATAGACGATTGCGCCGCGCGAATCGCCGAGCACCTGGATTTCGATGTGGCGCGGCCGGGGGAGAAATTTCTCGATGTAGAGGCGGGCGTCGCCGAATGCGTTGAGCGCTTCGGACGAGGCGTCGCGCCAAGCTGCGGCTAAATCGGATTCGCGCTCGACGCGCCGCATTCCTTTGCCGCCGCCGCCGGCGATGGCTTTGAGTGCGATGGGGTAGCCGGTTTCATTGGCGATGCGTTCGGCGGTCTCGGGATTTTCTACCGCCTCGAGTGTGCCGGGTACGGTTGGGACGCCGGCTTGGCGCGCGAGATGCCGGGCGGCGGTCTTCGATCCCAATTTTTCCATTGCCTCGGGCGACGGGCCGATGAAAGTGATGCCCGCTTCGGCGCAGGCGCGTGAGAACGCAGCATTTTCGGCGAGAAATCCGTAACCGGGATGAATCGCGTCGCAACTGGAGCGCTTTGCTGCGGCGACTACGTTGTCAATTACGAGGTAGCTTTCGCGCGAAGGCGCGGGACCCACGCGGTACGCTTCGTCCGCCATGCGGACGTGGAGGGAGGCGCGATCCGCGTCGCTATAGATCGCGACGCTGGCGATGCCGAGTTCGCGGCACGCGCGCACGACGCGTACGGCAATTTCGCCGCGATTTGCGATCAGGATTTTCTTGAACATGGGCAGAGCGCGGGAATCTTAACATGCGGTGGGCCGCGAGACGTCGACGCGTAAGCGCATCTAAACGTCGCGTTCGGAGTCCGCCTGCGGCGTGTTTAGTTCTTTGAGGCAGAGCAGGCTGGCGATTTCGGATAGACCGCGTCTAGCGCGCACCAGAGAGCTTTTAGGGCGCGTTCGCCGGCTGCCAAGATTGGGGCGCCTTCGGATTCTGGTTGAGCGGCCAGCCATTCGCGCCATGCCGCGCGATGCCGGACATCGGCTTCTTCGTGCACGGCGAAGTAACGCAGGGCCGGCTCGTCGGTGATGTTGTAATGTTTTTTCAGGCCGGCGATTTTCTGCGTGGCGATTTCGGGGACTTGCGATTCGTACACGTAAAATGCCGCTACGGCTTGGGCTTTCGAGCCGTTTTCGGAAAGTTCGTCGAACGCATCCAGCAGCGCGGCCACTCCGGGCAGCGCGCGGCCAGAATTCAGCTCCGACTCGCGGGCGCCTACGGCGCCGGCGAATTGGCGCCACAATTTCGGATGCGGGCCTGCGGGATCGAGCTCCTCGGCCAGATTCTCGTTTACGATTGTCTGGAGCGGGCCTTCAGAGCGGCTGGCCAGCTTTTCGAGATTTTCGGGGAAAGCGCGCACGTGTTGGTAATACTGCTCGGCGTAGAGCGCCAGGGCTTCGCGCGATAGAGTGCCATTCGACCAGGCCTGATAGAACGGATGCTTCAGCAGATGATATTTCTCGACGAGCCGGTCGAGCCCCACCAAGACAAAATTCAAGTTGCGCTTAGACGCCACGATTGCTCCCCCAAGAATAGTCGGCTAGAAAAACTTGAAGGATGCTACCGCAAGCAAAGACGAAAAGCCAGCAAGCGTTTAATAACGGATTCTACAGCGGGATATTTCCATGTTTCTTGCGGGGATTCACATCGCGCTTGTTTTCTAGCGAGCGTAGGGCGGTGATCAGCTTCATTCGGGTGTCGGCTGGTTCGATTACGCCGTCGATATAGCCGCGCTGGGCCGCTATAAAAGGATTGGCGAGGCGCTCGCGGAATTCTTCGATTTTTTCGCGGCGCAGGGCTTCGCGTTCGGCTTCTGGGGCTTTTTCGATTTCGCGCTTGTACACGATATTTACGGCGCCTTCGGGGCCCATTACCGCGATCTCGGCTGTGGGCCAGGCGTAATTGATGTCGGTGCGAATGTGCTTCGAGGCCATCACGCAATAGGCGCCGCCGTAGGCCTTCCGCGTGATTACCGTGATTTTTGGCACGGTGGCTTCGGCGAAAGCGAAGAGCAGCTTGGCGCCGTGCTTAATGATGCCGCCGAATTCCTGTTGCGTGCCGGGGAGGAAGCCTGGGACGTCCTCGAAAGTGATCAGCGGAATATTGAAGGCATCGCAGAAACGGACGAAGCGCGCGCCTTTTACCGACGCGCTGATATCCAGGACGCCTGCGAGGAATGCCGGTTGATTTGCGAGGATGCCGACCGGGCGTCCATCGAGTCGCGCGAAACCTACTACTATATTTTTTGCGAAATGCTCGTGGATTTCGAAGAAATCGGCGTCGTCCACGACCGCGTGTATAACGTGTTTGATGTCGTAGGGCTTCATCGGATCTTCGGGGACAAGCGAATTCAGGGCGGGATCGCGGCGGTCGGGCGGATCGGTGGGGACGCGGCGCGGCGGATCGTCCAGATTATTCGAGGGCAGGAATCCGATCAGCTCGCGGATCATGGCTAGACACTCGGCATCATCGCGCGAGACGAAGTGCGCCACGCCGCTTTTTTCATTGTGGGTCATCGCGCCGCCCAGCTCTTGCTTGGTGACTTCTTCGTGCGTGACAGTCTTGATCACGTCCGGGCCGGTGACGAACATGTAGGAAGTCTCGCGGGTCATGAAAATGAAATCGGTGATTGCCGGGGAATACACCGCGCCGCCGGCGCAGGGACCCATAATGGCGCTGATTTGCGGAATCACTCCACTGGCCAGCGTGTTGCGCAAGAAAATTTCCGCGTAGCCGGCTAGCGACATCACGCCCTCTTGAATGCGCGCGCCGCCGGAATCATTTAAGCCGATTACCGGTGCGCCGACGCGCATAGCGTGATCCATGATCTTCGTGATTTTTTGCGCGTTGGCTTCTGAGAGCGAGCCGCCGAAGACGGTGAAATCCTGCGCGAAGGCGTACACCAGACGGCCATCTATGCGCCCGAAGCCGGTGATAAAACCGTCGCCTGAAGGCTTTTGCTTCTCCATGCCGAAATCGTCGCAGTGATGGGTGACGAATTTGTCCAGCTCTTCGAAGGTGCCTTCGTCGAGCAGCAACTCGATTCGCTCGCGGGCGCTTAGTTTGCCTTCTTTGTGTTGGCGCTCGCGGCGTTCCAGTCCGCCGCCCGCTTCGGCTTCGGCGTTCCGGCGGCGCAATTCTTTGAGATGGTTGTGGTGCTTTGTTGGATTGGTCATGGGCTCAGTCGTTTGCTTAGGAACACGAAGGCGTAGCGTGCCACATGGCGCAGTCCGCGGCAAGCAGCGAGCGCGCCGTTGGCGGACGCGGGCCCGGCACAAAGTGCGGGCCCTACGGTCGTTCGCCGAGTTTGCCCGGCTTTGATTTCAATCTCGATGCCAATTACTTAATCGGGTATACTTTCTGCGCTCCCATGCGTGGGTCGCGCGTGGAGGGTCCCCTCCGAAGGAGCTTCTCAATGTTGAAGGTGAACCATACGCTGGCGCTTTTGTGTGCAGGAGCTCTGTGCCTGCTCGTAACCGGGTGCCGGGGGAGCAGTGCTGCGGGAAATCTGGGCGGCGAAACACCTATTCTGGCGCTTTCGAAGTCCACTCTCACGTTCGCCGGCATTGAAGGAAGCAGCGGCAATCCTGCGGCGGCGTCCGTGGATGTGACGAATACGGGCACGGGAGCGCTCAGCTTTCTCACCACGAGCGATTCGCCGTGGCTAGCGGTTACGCCGACAAGCGGCATCGCACCGCAAACTTTGCAAATTTCGGCGACGATCGGGAGCCTCGCGGCCGGCAATTACACGGGCCACGTTGCGGTGACTGCGTCGGGCGCGCAAGGATCGCCGGCAACTATCACCATTACGTTTACAGTGAGCGCGCCGACTGCTTCGACATCGCCATTCTGGCAACAGTGGGGCTCGAATCCGCAGCATACGGGCATGGTTCCGGTCGCCGGCCAAAATCTCACCAGCATCCTCGCCAATGTCGTTTACGATCCGTTCGTGGACCAGGAAAAAGCGGAGAACACCGCCCTCTTTGGCGAAGCGGCTTTGACCGTTCACGAGCAGGCGCCGCTCACTGACGGCAGCGACGTGTACATGGTGATGAAATCGGGCAGCTACGATTCCTGCAATCCTGTGGGCGATTGGGTCAACGGAACGGCCTGCGGCCCGAATGCGTGGAACACCATGATTTGGAATGAAGCGCGATTTACTTGGATCAATGGGCAATTCTTTCAGGCCTGGAGCTTTGCGAGCGATTGGAAGCCTGAGCCGAATGCATCCGACTTCAATGCCGGGCGTCCGGGATTGGAAGGTTGGGAACCGGTTTTTCATCCGGTGGACGTGACGAATTTCCTTTACGTTCCCGGCGCGGGGGGCACGGTGTGGAAGGTGAATAAGACGACGGGCATGAGCGCTTCGCATATCAATCCGTTCGGCGGAAACGGAAACATGACGGCTGCGAATACTTTTGTCTCCAGCCCGCTAAGCGCGGATTCCAGCGGCAACATTTATTACAACGTGATCGAGCTGAATACGAATGGCAATCCCTGGAACGTCAATGACGTGGCGAATTCGTGGCTGGTAAAAATTGCGCCGGATGATTCGGCGGTCACCGCGACATACGCTTCGCTGGTGCCCGGCGCGCCGGCGGGAAATTCGATGAATTGCCCCGGAACCTTCTTTGACGATCCGAGCGATCCGCCATTCCCTTGGCCGCC
>Ga0209772_10000374_pt1 | contig 11306 bp, 6 predicted proteins | sample BogFormECP03_OM1_FD_188235 | JGI IMG/M metagenome (GOLD analysis project Ga0209772, IMG submission 188235) | Bog forest soil microbial communities from Calvert Island, British Columbia, Canada - ECP03_OM1 (SPAdes) (version 2) | ecosystem: Environmental > Aquatic > Freshwater > Wetlands > Bog ... | reverse complement strand
AACTGTCAATCACGACATGTGCCGTGCATCACGGAACACATCACCGTCAACCCCGCATTACATTCCAAAGTAGTATCCATGCCAAAGCACATGGCCCGACACAGAAACCTTAAAAACTCGATGAACTACACCCCTAACCACTACCAAAATACCGATCCCCCTGAAATACCAAAGCAAATGGCATCCCAAGCAGGTAAGGTCCATGAAACAAACATCTGTCCCAAAACACTGAGGAACGTTACACAGACAGCAAGCAATGCACATCATGCAACGCTACACACAGTCCGGCTCATTGTCAAGAGGCAAGCTCAATTGACCACCAGTCCCCGAAAGCAGACAGCAACACAGATTCCAAAGACGAACCTGGATGGGGTGAACGCATTTCGCCCACGCCCTGGAACGCTCCAGATACACCGACGCGATGGCTTTCCGCACGCGACAACGGTAAAGCTCGCCACTCTACACATGTCTCAAAGTTGACCATACAACGCCTTAGATACACCCTGGAACTATGGCCCCACGCCGCTAGATGCCAGCGACGAACCGTCCCTCGCTATGATACAGGAATTCCTGGACTTCGTCGACAAGAACCCTCGTCACAACATACTGCAAGGAATGGCCCGGTGCTCCAAGCTCATCGGTGACATCTACTACCGCTCCGCTCGAGATCAAAAATTACTCGACGCTCTCCTTACCATCCGCAACAACCTCCTAATCAAATCCGACACCATATTTAACGAAGGAAATCCAAGAGACTCCCGCCACCCAATATAGTTAACCTCCCCATAGCACTTCAATACACTCAATACATTGCTGCTCAAATCGTGTGACTAAATATAGCAATGGTATTCATAGATTCGACATCTGCAGATCACTATCATCACGATCTGACACCTCCTGCCCATCACTGATCGGATCATTGTCACTTTCGCCATCAAGACCACTAAGACGAACTCCGTCAAACAGAAAGTCTCTAGGCACCCCCTTGACATCTTCATCATCCTCCAACTTCCGTAGACCAGACCTAGATACGTCGAGTAAATCCAATAGTTTTTCGGGCATTTCAATCTTATGACGCGCGAAATAAGGAACTACCCTGAACGCTCCAACTTTGTTCTGGAAAACAGAGCCGTCCATTTCAGCAATTATATATGAGCCCCCTTTAGATCGTGAAACAACAATCATAGGTCCCATATACCTCGGCTTCATCTTCTTATCAAGCGAAGACTCGATCTCAGTATTACGCACGAGTACTAAGTCACCCGGCTTGAAATTCAAGTCCTTAATGGTATGCTTGTTCTCCTTCTCATACTTAAGTAACCAAGCTCGCTTCCTTTCATCCACACGCACACGCATATCCTCCACATGCTGCCGATGTTTTGCCAAAGCCATAGCTCGAAAGCCAATTAATTCAGCCGTTGACAAAACCCGCCCAGGAAATTCCACTAACCACGTCGCCTCCTGGATATCCAAAGGTAAAATCGGATGCGCTCCCGTAGTCATAAAGAACGGGGAACAACCAAAATATTTCCGTATCGTAATTCTGTCAGCCCACAAGACCAGAAAGAAAAACCAAAACCACTTTGCTGGATTACCGCCAGTTGCTTTCCAGAGCATCTGTCGAAGATCCCAATGGGGTCTTTCTATCTTCCCATTTGCCTTGGAATTATACGAAGATATTCTAATTCCTTTAATCCCATACTTCTTCTCCAACCAAGCCACCGCAGCTCGATACACACTCGCATTGTCCGTAACAATATTTCGAATACATCCCCAACGACATATTATATCCTCAAATAACCATATTCCCACCGATCGAGCAGTTTCCTCCCTCAACGGCCGACCTTCCGCCCATGAAGTCATCCCACACCTACCATGAGCAATATGACCGCATCCATTAGACTTCGGTGTCATACTCATAGTGTCAGCATGTAAAGTTTCAAATAGAGATGGCGTATATGTCACAATAGGAGGTATTTTCAACAGAGTCTTCTGTCGTTGTTGACACAACTGGCAAGTCCTACAATACCAGTGTACATCTCCTTCAAATTCAGGCCACCAGAAACGTTCTGCAATTAACATTTTCGTCGCATACGCTCCCCTATGCCCCAAACTATCATGTGCACCCGCAAGCATTCTCATTCGATCCTCCTTATCAACCACAAGCTTATGCGCCCCGTCCAATCCCTTTTTGTACAACCTTCCTTCTTTGGAAACAAAGAAGTGTGATGCCGACCGGATCAAACTTCGCATCAACCTGTCATCTGCTATTCCTGGACGTTTCAAAGGATCAGCCAACCAATCTTTCAGCATCGGTAGTCGTTCATCCTGCAATTTCCCACTTCTAGTCCTATGATCCTCAGAATATATCCCCACCTCCTCAGTCGTAGATGGTAGAATAAACTGATTCAACAATTGACTCTTCAACCCTTCATCGTCCCAATGCCCTGAAACCGCCTGATCAACACAATTCCTGACCATCGTCTCCTCAATAACACGATTTCTCCTAGTCCTATCCAACTCCTGACGAAAACACTTCACCGACAAGGCCAACGTCTGAAGGTAACCACCCCTTGAATCGATTTCATTCTTGAAATCCTCATAGTCCAAAGGAACCGGTACTCCATCTGTTAAAGTCACAGTCGGTGGTGGATTATTTTCTCCACTATCTTCGTCCTCTGGGTATTTCTCATCCCCAGGCTGCCCTTCTCTTCTACTAAGCCCATCAGGTCCGAATGTCTTCCCTGCCACATGTCTGATCTCAAAGTGAAACATTAACACCTTTTCAATCCAACGATTTATTGTAGCATTGGGTCCCATTTCTGGATGATTCAACATCCCCTTTAGGTACTTCGCATCCGTCTCAACAATCAACTTCCTGCAACCAATCAACAGATATTCGTTTACTTCAAGAGCACGCTTAAGGCCAAACAGTTCTCGTTTAGGCTGCGAATATGACGCCTCCCTATCGTTCAACGTAATAGACCCAAACTTCACGAACACCTTTTTGATTTTCTTCGAAGAACCCTCCTGATATATATAGTAACCCACGGCCTTGAAAGAAGTGTCCACCGCCAGCACTACAGCGTTGTCACACTCATAATCAATATTGCCCAAAGGCACTGCATCTAATAAGGCGTCCTTCAGATTCTGCATCGCAGTATCATGTTCCCCCTTCCACTCAAAAACCACACTTTTCCGAAGCAAATTATTCAAAGGACCGGCTAGTCACGCAAAATCCTTAATAAAGACCCTGCAGACTCCAATTGTTCCCAAGAACATCCGAACCTCCGACACATTCTGACAAGCTGTCCATCTCGTGATGACACCGACCCTATCCATTTCGGGTAATCTGCCGTCATAGGTACATCTGTGCCCGACGACTGTGATTTCCTCAGCACACAAGGTAGTTTTCGGCCCAGAAAATGTTCCTCCACAATATTTCATTCGTTGCACTACCCTATTAAGATTCTGGAAATGCTCCCATACGAAATGTCTGATCCCTGAGTTGTCAGGAATAGTTTCATAGGTACCATCACCATCCACATATCTAGAGACAGGACCCTTGATGGGTACGTCATCTATAAATGGAATAGTCACATCCGGTATCTCCGGCTGCAAGATGAAAGTAACATCATCATGAAAGATAGGTACCGAATTGGTCCACCCCATAGGTAAAGTAACCAACCGTAGTGCACCAAAAGGTGTTTGAAACGTAGTTAAGTCCCTGGAACTTTCAGAAAGTGTCCGTTCGTCATAGCCTACATACAAATCTAACATTCCACCACACGCTCTCCCTGCAAATTGCGCTGCTAAGGTTTCCGTTGCTGGTGGTAACCCTGAGTGAGCAATAGTCACCTCATTCAATGGCTCCAAGCTGTGGACTAAGCGCAAACTCTTGCCATCCTTCTTCAACACACAAAACCAACGTGACCGATAGGAAGAGTTTGATGGTTCGTACACTCCGGCATCCATTTTTGACTTGATAATCCTACACACCTCTGGGTACAGACCAGGTGGTATCGGAATATTCTTCAAAACCCACGGTTTGTGAGGTACAACAGGTATATCAATAGGAGGAAAGAAATCTTCACGAAATCTTCCGCGCTCTTGTTCTTCCCATGCAAAACCGCCATTCTGCAACATCATAAAGTGGTGCATTAATTTCCTTTCTTCACTCACAAGAAATCTCCTTGGTGTCGACCATCAATCTTTTCTTTTCGTTCCTGAGTATACCTTCCCGTCGGTTCAAATTCCGATGGCGTTGCCGATAACTTCGGCATGTCCAATAATGGATCACCTACTATCGTCCTTCGAATTCTGAACCCGCCAGGCAACTCTCCAATCACTGGCCTCGTCTTCAAAGCGACAGGCTTGTATTTATACACACTCCTAGTCTCTTGATCGTCCTCTTTCTTTCCTAACACGCTCGCATTCAAGTACGCTGACAAGATCTCCCTATCCGAGTCCTCGAAACACTTATTTCCCATGCCTTGGGCAAGGAACGCATTTCTTAACTCCCCCTCTTCAAAGTTCTCACCTCTCCTTGGCAAAGTGTAGCTAACAAACTTAATTGCTTCGCCATCTCGTTCAACTACTAGAGCCACCTCTCCGCAGTTTAACATTGCTTCATCGAGGCTTGCCGAAAATCCGGCTTCACGGCCCGTTTCAAAATCTCAGGGACCTTTCCTCTTTCGTACGTATGCATCTCACATCTTTCACCAGTGTTCGGATCTGTCAACGTCAAAGTTTGACTTCCGTCCCTTTCATTCTTTACCAAACTTTCGGTTATGCTGTCAAATGGTCGCCCTAATAATACCTTGTAGGCCGGATTAGACATAATATGTATCTGTAGATACACTGTAATGCTTCCACATGCCAATGGTACGTTCTTTGCTAAACCAAGCGTCCTTTCTAAGGATCGGTTCGCGCTCTCCATCTCAATGGTAATATCAGGGTCCCAACTGACGTCCAGTTTTTGAGCCACTGTCCTCGCCATCGAAATAATCTGAGAACCCGAGTCCAAAAGACTTTCAACTTCTCCGACTCCATTGATCAACGGATATATAGCTCTTAAACCCTGTGACTCCCTAGCGACAACCGCAATTTTTGGTTTATCACCAGGTTTAAGCGTCGCAAGATATTGAGAGACTGGATCCCCAATCACAATATCACCCTTACTCATTCCTTCCCTATCTTCCTCCAGAATTTCACACGTAGCCAAAGGTAGCTCGTCTATAAATTTTCTGGCAGTCGAGCTGGAAACATCTCTCCATGGTTCATCTATCTTCTTCGGTTCGCTCGCAAAAGTCACAGACTTCTTCTCAATTCGCCGTTTTGTCAACATCCGTTTGAGTTCCATCCTCATAGGGTCAGATATATTTAATACATCTTCTGCCGTCAAGCCAATAGGATTCTGAAGTAATTCTATCAATAAATCCCTAGCTCGTTCATCCGCTTGTAGAGGTGCCTTATTTTGAAAGCCCGCATTACTCTTTACGGTATTTTCTAAATTTGGTAACTCGACAGTTTCCCTAAACGGGAAATCGGACACTTTCTCCCTTGAAGACTTCTGCTCGTTCCCTCCATTCTCAACAACTTCTACTACTGGCTGACTAGTTCTTTCCTTTTCCTTGACTATATTCTCTTCAACCCTGGTTCTATTTTCCTCCGGCGGCTTACCAGTTTTACGCTTACGCCTAGCCGCCATCATTGTACTCAAAGAAAACCCGGCTTACTCTGCAAAGCAGCCAACTCTTCATCGAAACGCTCAAGTAAAAATGAACGAACATCAGGTTTTTCTGATGCCTTATTTTCGAGTTTTAGTTGCTTTGCGAGCAATGCACTCTCCCTTTCTCTCAGCTCTAACTCTTTTTCAAGCTTCGCCAATTTCAATTCTCGCTCATCTACCTCTCGATTCACATATGTAGACCCCCGAGGTAAATTTCCTCCCAACTTGTCTTCCATGTCTTCGAAAGTACCGTAATACGATTGTGTCAATCTTTTCGACGCGTAGTATTTTTCTACCCTTTCCACTAAACAGGCTCCAAACGGTACATTAGGTACCTTTGACCCATCCGGTAGACATACTCTTCCTTCGCGATTCCTTACTATGGCGCCTCTAGCAAATAAAGCCTTTACGCGTTCACAGTTATTCTGGAAATGATCGACTGAACCACAACCGAAACAAGTAAGTTCAGAGCTATTTGAAAAACTTTTGAAAGTCTTCTGAGCCTCTTCATTCCGATTCTCTGTTTTACTACCCTGCCCTACGTGTTGTACAAAACTAGCCGGAGGCTTCTCTTGGTTGGTTGATAGCACGGTCTTAATTAAACCCTCAATCGACTCCAACCTAGCTCCCAGTTGCTTGTTTTGGGCATCTGCTTTATCTTTCTCTAGGGCCTGGTTACCCTCGATACTTTCCAATCTACTAGCTAAGTCTGAAGTCCCCCCAAAGGTATTTTGTACCAGAGATGACCCTTTCTTTTGCCCTTGACCGGAGACTGTTGGCCCCCATTTATACGACAACATTCCCTGTGCGTTTTCTGACACTTCGCCGGCCGCTCGACACACCTCATCTAAGTCGTAGCGATCCTCCGGCCTTCTTGCCTCAACTGTATCCGTAACTCCTTCTGTTGCTTCTGGCTTCTCTGACGCTTTGGTCCTTGCAGAACCTCCTAAATGCTGTAGGATAGCTTGTCCCATTGACATGGACAGGCCCCCCATAAAAAGTTCCACAAGTTCACGGTTCGACATAACCATCGGAGGCTTTTTCAGCTTACTGGCTTCAGCTAAGAACGCTCTTCGATACGCATACAGACTAATAGCATCACCGAGTTCGATATTATCAGCGTCTCTAACGATCTGCCGAATTCTCGCCGGTGTACCTCGTTCTGCAGCCGATGCTTCTGGATAATTATCCAGCAATTCCTTCTTAAACTCGACCCAAGTATACCCCTCGTTATAGGTCTCAAGAGCACTCCACTCCTCCTCGCTTTCTTGATCTGCGTATTTTCCTATGCTTTCTTTCTTTTCTTGGTCTTTCACAATCCCTGCATCCTTCCACAGGTCCTCGAGCTGCCTAATAAATCGTCTCAGCTCTCTTGGCCTGGCTGATTGAAATTTCGGCGCATCACGAGATCCCGGAATTACCATGGATTTATCTTTAACCATTGCTGGTAAATTTCTGTTGGTCTGGGACTCCGATTCTTCTGGTTCAACGTCTATTCCTACTTCTTCAGTTTGTTTCTCTACGTTTTCGATCCTTCGCCTCAAATCGCTAACTCGTCCTGATTTCTCGTTTCTCCAACCAAACTCCGCTGATCCGGACACTCGGCTTCGACTACTCTCCAATCCTGGCTCTTTCCCTGCCTTCAGAGAATTCTTCGATAATCTCGGAATATAACTTGGTTTCACTCTTCGGTCTGCCGTGATTTTTAAAACGACAAATTTCAAAGTGTTAAGGTTACTGGATGAACGACAAGCAACCAAACCTAAGTCTTTTTACAGAACGTTCTTTATTCAACACCGAAGACCCTCGCGGTGGGCTCCAAATGAAAAGATGGTCTCGGTGAAAGATGATAAGATCTTATAGATAAGATCACACAACCAACACACAAGCACAATAAAATGGGTCTCGGGTTTCCTAGATAGTATAACCACTTCTTGTGTTGAATAAATACTTGTTCTCTTTGTTCTTTCAATTGAATAAATCTGAAACCACTTGAAATATATCAAGAATAAATTCACAAATTATATATATCTACTTTGCGTAACTTAATACGTCTACAAACTCAGCGTCTGTTAAGCTTTTCCAAATAAACCCAATGAACTTTGCGTAACTTAATACGTCTACAAGTTTTTAGTACTTGTTAAACTCAAAACTCTTCGCAATCTCTTTCACTTCTCAAAATCCTGATATGTCCAAAACGACCAAACAACCACAAACACGGTGACGCGCTATGTTCGTCTTCGAATAACTTCAAAAGACTAGTAATAAGCTTGTCGATCGACCTCTTAATTCAAACTATTGCACCACCCAAAGCTGTGAGCGAAGTGGGGGTAAGAAAGAACCAGAAAATCGATGATATTTTACAACTACAAGGCCCCATTTATATCTCCTCGTCGTACATGTGATAAATTAAATATTTCTACCGGTTTCTTTCATATTACTATATATATTAATGTCCATGAGGTATTCCGACACCGATCCGGTGGCTTCGCACAGTTGTTGCCATGTTTCGTGCAGAATGAGCGAGCAACCGCTCATTCTTGAACTTTGATCGTAAATTTGATCCGCATGCCGGTGATGCCGAACATCTTCCGCTGTCCTCAATTCCGCTACTCGGACTCGTAGTGAGCCTCTCGCCCCGGTAACCTCTCGGACAAAGGTTGGTATGTCATTTCGAAGTGTCAACTATTATTTCCGTCGGTGACCCTATGATTGTCGTCGTCGCGTGCCACCCAATAGACTTAACACGGTAATTTAGAGTAAAGTCCTAGGTTTCTTTAGATAGAATAGTAAACAGGCCTAGTTAGACCATGCTTAAAGTCCACCATAATTTAATAAACACGTTCGTTGACTTTAATTGACACACGCGGGTACGCGTACAATTCTCTACGATTTATTATGATGCGAACATGACTTCTGTTATTTAAATGAAGGATAAATCACTAAAATTCTGCGTATCCGTGTCTATACACAGAACTGGCGTATCATCTCCCCCGAACAGAAATACTGACTGTCCTCAGTCACTCAATCGCTTCCTGGATTTGTGGACACTCTAATCTGGTAACCGCACTTTGACTCGTTTTTGGGTCATACCCCACTCGTCTACATTTTACGAGTCCACCTCCTATTACAACCTTGCTCCTTTCTATTCTGTATTTCTGAGTTCGCAATTCGAATTACATGTTCGGCCTGTTGGGCTTTGCACATAAATAGAGGCGTTCTCATCTTAGCAGACTTCACCAATGTCGTCCAATTTTATCAATCAATCCGCTCAAGGTGAAGCCGCTTTTAAAAAGCTCGCCGAGACCGTTAGGATCTCTTTACAAACTTTCAACGCGATTCGAACTATCCCTTCTACTGGAACTGTTTCTAGTCCCCTTCGTCTAGCTGTTACTGAATTGACTAATGCGGCTGTACGTCATTTTTCGCTATTTTTATCGACCACTTCCCTGATAATTAAATCAGGTCAGCTTTGCTCAGTATCCAGCCTTCAATGGCCATCCTTTATTTTTGGAATTAGCCCCAGCCGTCCACAGTGCCGTCGACAAATTTTACAAAGAATATAAGGATTTTAAAAGTCCAACTACAGCACTTATTCTCGCCGGTTTAGACGCACGTGCTAAGGAGGTCATTGCTTCTTCCAGCAAGAGAAGTAGCTATCCTTTATTTCCTGTTCGAAAGTTTCACAGAGCCTTTCGCATCGCCATTGCAGACGCCGCTGATGCCCCTACTGGATCGCGTCCCGAGAAGGTCAAGAAAACCAAGAATTCGGTGCACTTTTAAATTTTACCCCGTAATTCTTCTCAAATTGATTTCCCTTATTTCAGGTTAAACGTTCCCGTCTCTCCAAAGAAACCATAGAAAATTCCGATGACGAAACTGTCCCGTCTAAATCGGAATCTTTGGCTCCTCGTGCAGAAGACATTCCGCCCATTCCAAACGAAGTCCTTGTTTTTGACAACTCCAATGGAGAGCCGGTATTTCTCCTCTTCAAAATTCTATCATTTAGACTTTCTAAGAATATTCTCAGAAGGCCCCTATCGACAATGGTGCAAGTTCGCTCATGGATGTCGATCCCAGCCCCATTATTACTAATGTACCTGTAGGATCGTCCCCCGAGTCTGCTCCTGTCGTATGTCTCCCGTATTCTCTCGTCCCTGGTTTAGATACCACTTCCCAATCCTACCAGAAAGCCGTTGCTACCCTTGGCAAACAGCAGACCAAAACGGTCCCTATTGCTAAAAGTGTTCCTCTTATTTCGGTTCTTGATCGAGGTATGACAGTTTATGACATCATCATTACATGTTTAAACTTTGACTTTTGACAGACGTCGTGATCAGTGCCTCTCAGGATCCCGATCCCGAAGCCATCAAAAGATCTCGTAATATCATTAACAACGCCGTGATGCAAGAACTTGAAGAGGACAATCCTTCCAGCTCTGATATTTATGGAAAGGTTCTTCGTCACCACATCATATCTGCCTGCCAACACCTTCGCGTTTCTCTTTTTACCGTAGAGGCCCTCATGTCTCTTTACAACGAACATGCAGAAAAGAAGAAGTCCGATGACAATTAAGCCTAAGGCCTTATTTCGTGTAGTCACCATAATAGTTCGATTAAACTATTTGTTAACAATGAAAGTGTCATCTCGCGTGAATCCTTATTCTCTTGTCTTTGATCTATTCCCCAAGCTTTTTAATTAAAATCTTTGAGTTTCGATTCCAAACCGGATTTCGGTAATCCACGTGATCTCTTCTCGACATATAAATTCGCGCGATTCGAGAACTCGTCTTCTATCCGTTTCTTAACTTCAACCACCATGTCCTCCTCTAATATTACCTCTGAATCGAGTGATCAGTCAGGTAGAATTTTATTAAATCCTTTTCGACTTCTCATTTCAGATTTGATTAACCCACATTTACAGGTCATCGCGTCTGTGCGAAATGTCACTGCGTTCATTGGCCTACCGAGTGCTTGCCTCCATGTATTTCCAACCTCCCTTGTTGTCGGAAACCCTTCTCCGATTATTTTTGGCCTTGTGAGCCCTGTGCTCAATCTGACGCTTCAGAGCCTTCTCGTCCCGACACTCCTCCTCTTCCTGGTAAGCTCTTTGTTGGGTATTTCGTTCCAAAACTAAAATCTCGCAGATCTTCTTTTGTCTTCGACTCTCCGACAAGATCTCATTAATTGCGCCAAGCGTGCACTCAGCAAGCTCCGTAATATTCAGGATGAGTTGGTTGCAATCGAGTACATTCTTTCGAAAGATGAGAGCTCCTGATTTTTATGTATCTTTCACTTTTCCTGCCTCGTAAAATAAATAAATTGTGTTTTTGTTTTTCCTTCGTGTGACCTTAAGAGTTCGGTTTTATTCAGTTCCTGGTGAAATAAAATGACTTCTTCCAACTAAGGAGTTTTTCATATTACAAAACCACAAGAAAAAGGCTGACATGAATGTTTTTGAAAATTGAGTGCGATAACTCTTATTTCTATTAATTATCTAGTCTGACTCTCCCCCGAACAAAAATACTAAACACCCGTTTAGAGTCACATTTGGATAATGGTCACAAAGATACAGC
>Ga0209772_10000373_pt1 | contig 11310 bp, 3 predicted proteins | sample BogFormECP03_OM1_FD_188235 | JGI IMG/M metagenome (GOLD analysis project Ga0209772, IMG submission 188235) | Bog forest soil microbial communities from Calvert Island, British Columbia, Canada - ECP03_OM1 (SPAdes) (version 2) | ecosystem: Environmental > Aquatic > Freshwater > Wetlands > Bog ... | reverse complement strand
TGAAGAAACATGTTTTGATTGATTTTCCTATATAATAATATAATCAAATTAATTACTAACGTTTATAGTAATTTTGGAATTAATTAAAATTTAACCTAGGCAATTTCTTACCAAATCCTCCCATAGTTAGAACTTAATCTAATTATCGACTGTACGTCAAATATACAAATATATACCCACTAATTTACCAGTCCGTTGTGATTTTTTATTTAACCAATGGTCTGCAGACACCAAATCTTTAACCATATTCATTAGCGTTACCTAATAATAATTATCTTATTATCCTATGTCATATCTAGACATACTACTATTCTTAATTATCTAAATATATTATATATCTATTTAAACATATTTCTAAATACATTCGAAATATAATTTTCTAATAGTAGGATTTTTAAATTATTATTAATAATTTAAATTTGGCCATTATATTATAACCATTCCTGGCATGCTTAATATAACTTGCAATGTAAATAACTTAATAGATTATTGAACATTTACAAGCACAGGGCTATCTCTTTAATTTATATTACTTATATAATCCTTAACATAAATTATTTCACATATAGTCTCTAAAGAAACGTTTTTAGTTTCTAATTGATTTAATAAATAATTAATATGTATTATTCCCAATTAATAGTGAAAATTACAATAATCCCCTGAGGTATTATGTGGCCATACCTTTAAATATAAGAATTACCAATAGTAATACAATTGAATTTTTCTAATTTTTTATTATAATATAATGAACATCAAGTTTAATCTTATATATATGAGAATTTTCATTCATTTCTATATAATTTTGTCATTTTTCCATTAAGGTGATTTCTTATTGTGCCTCGATCTCCATTTAATTCTTTCGATAATTGATTTAAAGAAAAACAGATCTTATTTAATTTGGGGTTTAACATATTTTCAGCATATATTTTTTTACTTTTTGCTTGAATTTTTATATTATATATTAAACGTTTTTCTGATACTAATTTTTGCAAAGAAATTAAATCAGAACCATTTCCATTATCTCCATTTTCAATAATTTCTTTTGAAAAAAAGAAAGTTTTTAAATATAAATGACCTCCTATTAAGCATCTATTTAGAGTTCTATAATCTATATTAATATATTTATAAGTAGACTCTTTACTTATAAATGTAAATAATAATTTCGAATCTTTACTGTTATACATATATATTTTTGCACCTCAATCTTTGGGACTATAGCCTCCTGGTCTAGCTATTGATTCCATATTTAATGTAGGTTTTAAAGTATCTATATAATATTGTTCTAATTTCACCAAATTTCTTAAACTAATAGTTTGATCACTAGGTATATGTATTTTTAATTTTACATTATCAAACCCATATTTTTTAAAATATATTAATACCTTTCTAGTCGCTTTTCTTAGTATTCAAGGTTCGAAATAAGAAACTATGCGATTATATAAATTTATTGAATACCCAACATATGCATCATTAGATCCTATTATTTCTCATATATATATTCCTTTAAGGTTTTTCGATACTTTACCAATTAACTTTCTATTATAATATGGGTTTTTTACTTCAACCTTTATACTATTAGAAATATAACTTTCAAATGATTTTCCTATTTCATTTATATTATTCACATTTATTATTTTATTATTCTCTTCTTTATAATCATTACAGGTATATAACAATATAGAATTATATTCGATGGAATAAGAATTAGATATTCTTTTATATTCTAATGCTATTATTTTATATTTGACCATAAAAAATATCATGATCAGCGCATGTGCTGTAATAATTGTATTATACAACTGTGCGTCATTAGCCAAAATTTGTGTTCCTGGTGATGCTAATTCTATTCTTATTAATAGTGATAAACAAGTTCCTATCATACCACTAAAAACTGCAAAATAAAGGTACAGAGTCCCGCCCGAGATGGAAATAGTCCTCACAGACTAGACCCCTCAAAGAACCGTACGTGCCAGTCACCCAGCATACGGCTCAATCAATGTTCCGGTAATAATTTCCATTGAGTCATGTAATCACCGCTTTTTTGTACTTTTATTACCGAGCTACGTTTTTTTGGTCTTGTTATTTATTTTCTTTATGGTGTTCTATATGACACGTAAAGTGGACCAACTGCATATTCCCTATATTACCTTTGGATCCTCCTTTCGATCTTTTTACCATATGATGAATATGTCATTCCCCTTCTAAAGGCATGAAGTCTTCACTATCCATCAAAAATTCTTTACATAATCCACATCGTCCCTTTTGCTTTTTGAATAATTTCGATTTAAGAGTTCCTGTTTTGATTACGGACTCCACAGCTAATCGTTGATTATTCAATATAAGTTTTTCATATTCAGGATGATATGCATGAACTTTTTCTAACTTTGCCGGGATTCTGTATCTTTTAGCACTCATAGTTTCTATTATTTGTGTAGGATCTATAAGTTCGATATATTTTCCACCCTCAAATTCGTTATAAATAGATGATCTTTTAGTAAATCCTCGAAATATTCATTTCTTTTTGTTTCCAGTAAAATACTTGTTTTTGTAGCTTTCTCACCCTTGTTTCAGTCTTAAGGGAGTCAGGAAATAGTGCAAAGCTATTCTCTTCTTACCCCATCTAGGATGTTTATGTCTGGCCCAAATTCAAGTAAACCTATATAACGCATAATTTAATCTATTTCTTAGATAATAACTCTGGCTCATATTGAAGTAGTTTGCTCATCCTCTAATTTTTGGATTTAATTTGGTTATTAGAGTGTAGGCCGTGTCATTATAACTCTTTCTATATATATCCCTTAATTCCTTGACTATCTTCACATAATTTTCTTTTTGAGGATAACAAGCTATACCCTCTTTGCCCAATCTATCGTTGAATTGATTATATTTATGTGAAAATTTATTTTGATATTGAAAGCAATAACCTAAGAAATGTATCTTATCAGATCTTCGCACAGACAGTATTTTTGTTTTTTCTTCAGAAAGACTTAGTCCTCTTATATTTAAAAACTCTTCTACTGCTGGTCGTACAGTCGATATTATCATATTCTTAGATCTACCTAGAACTAAAAAGTCATCACCATATCTTATAGTATTAAGTTTTAAGCTAATACTCCTTCATACATATTTATCATCGGTTTTTCGTTTTATATTAAATTTATTACTTTTGAATCCTCTATATGCTTTTTTAACTTTTTCAGCTATATACTCTTCTAAGCCATTCAATGTGAAATTAGCTAGACATGAACTAATAATTCCACCTTGAGGAGTTCCCATTTCTGATACTTCAAATTTGGACAAGTATATTGATCCTGCCTTCAATCACTTTTCTAAGATAATCTTAAATTTCCTTTCTAATGGGATATGTTCTAGAAGTCATTTATGTGATATGTTATCAAAGAAACCTTTAATATTTCCATCAAGTACATGCTTGTCATAATGATCCGGATTACTACTCAAGTTAACTCTAAGCGCTCCAATAGCCATTTTAGCAGATCTATATCTTCTAAATCCGTAACTATGTTTGTCGCTTGTACTTTCAACTAGAGGCTCTAAGACTAAGTTTAGAAGTGCTTGTAAACATCTATCTTCAATATTGGGTATGCCTAGTGGTCTTAATTTATTATTACTTTTAGGAATATAAACCCTTTTGACAGGCGACGCTTTATATTTTTTCGGGTTAATTATTCATCATTTTAAGTCTTCAACCATTTTGCACTTTTCTTCACCACTAGTTATCAATTTACCATCTACACCTGGAGTATTCTTTCCTTTATTAGTAGTCACTTTTCTCACTGCTAATAACCTAAAGTTTAGACTCAAGGCTAGTTTTCTTTGATAACTTAAGATCTCCTTTTTATCAGTTCCACCATATTTTTTCGCTAATACACACAGCTTCATTTGCCCTTCAAGTACTTTTCTCTCTATAGTTTGCCATTTCAAAGGCCAGCTATAGAAAGTCCTCTTATCCTTCCTAAAAGTATTTCTCTTTTCTCTGGTGTAATAAGATATAGCACGTGAGGTCAAGTTGTTGCGTATCGACATTAACATTACAGAATTTAGCGATCTATCTAATTTGGATAAACCATGGAATTTCATATGGAAAATTTTATGATTACCACTATCCAACAAATTACTGTTGGCATTTGCTTGGTCTGCTGTCCTGCCCCCGTTCTGTCTACAAGCATACTCCCCTAGGTATAAAGCTAGACTTTGCATCCTTGAGGTATTATTTTTCAAATACAGTTCAATATCTATATTTTTATATCTTACTGATATTGCTACAGAAGGGCTAATGTTAATTATTAACATTAATCCTTTTTCCGAGGTTACCATATTCAGTTTATTTTCGTTATGCATAATTATTTCCTTAACTCTAAGCTTTATTCCATGTTTTTTAAAACTCTCTTTTAAATCATTAATTATACAAAGCATATAACTTGTCATCTGTATGAGTGTTGAGAGGTAGGATGACCATCAATTTACGACATTAATAAATTTTTCTACCATAATTCTCAGGAGTTTTAGTATTAAGAACCTCCTAGCCAGTGTACTCATTTTAAGACAATGATTCGCTTTCGCTCAAGTTATATGTTTAGACTTTCGGCACGTTTTGTAAAACTTCTTTTTCATACCTCGTTTTACTATCCTTTTCATTAGAGCTTCTACCAATACTACGTTAAGTACTAGTAGTCTAAATAAGCCGCCTTGTTTTTCGACATTGTCTAGATCACCTACAAGATATACAGAAACAGTACAGTTTGAACTGAGACTTCTACTGAGAGTACAGTTAATAATGACACTTGTACTGAATTCAATATTTAAAAATAAACCTTTATGTCGCAAAATATCTTTCGCATTTGTCGAATAGAGTCATCTTTTCCATCAATCCGCTCGTGATACCTGATGATAATGCACCGAATCCTGGTGCCTATCGCTCTCATCCGATTCTTTCTCAGTTTTCTCTTTATCATCTTTTCTCTCATTATTATTATTATCTTTTGTTACGTGCATATCTTTCATTTTTATATTAGGGCAAAATCAATAGGGAAATATAAAACTTCAACTTAGTAACCTCATTAATATTATAATTAATTTAAATTATTTTTTCATATTAATTCATATGGAATAATATAATCAAATAAACCTTTCATTTTTAAATGAATAAATTAATCGTTGTAATCCATTAAATATAAATATTTATAATTATATTTATAATTATATTTATGTATATTTATATTTATATTTAATGATTAAACCCTTTCTACAATTACCCTTGCTTTCATTAGCTAAGTCTTAAATAGTTATAAAAAAAAAGATTTTTACTAGCTGCATTTATAAACTAAGTCCTAATGGACTTATAAATGAATATTACAAGAGCATATTTTACAACAATTTTATTATAATAATTTTTATTATTATAATAAATTAATTACAACTTATTAATATATTAATTACTAAAGGTGCTTAACATTAATTATTAATATATCAATGATAAAAATCTTTATTAATAGTATTGATTTTCATTTTACTTACTTTATATTATTATATTACATAATAACTTAAATTAATTATAATATAAAATATAGACGCTAAAAATTCAATTCCAAAATAAAGGAAATAAATATATATTTATTTCTATTATATATAATTTTTACCCTCCGCTATTACGATAATTAGTTTTTATAGAAGCTACTAGGTCGGTAAAATAACTCCAAAATACTTTTAAAACAGTTATAAATTTACTTTACTAACCTTTTAATTAATAAATATATACAATAAATGTTTATCTCTAATATCCTTACTTAATTAATTAAGCACAATTAGTTAAATCGATTAAAAGAGAATACTTTGAATTTATTCTTGTTTTTGTAATTATACAACATTAATAAATTAGAATACCTTAATTTATTCAATCATTACATACTGTAATATTTTAAAATATTCAATAACATTTACTTTGTAAATAGGCATAATTAAATAATAATCTTAATTAAATTAATTATTATTTGCCATAAAGACATTAATTAATATATTCCTATATAAAACATAAATCATTAAAATTATTACGATAGTAATTTATATAATTATATATTATAATAACACAAAATATTTATGAATATATATAATATATCAATTAAGAATAAGTAATATCTAATTAATAGTGATTTAAAATAACATAAATACATTATACTAAATATAATATAATGTATTTATGAAAAGAATTTATTTTAATCAGGTATCTATGTTTAGATCTTATAAGTCTAAATAAAGATCTTATTATATCTAAACATAGATATATTAAGAAATTAATATTAATATTGCTTATTCAAGTAAATAAATTATTAATAATCCATTAATGGTACAATATTATAATCCCTAACAGGTACTTGCAATTCAATCCCTTTCTAGTATATATTATATTTTATTATTATATATAACTAGAAAAAAGCGAATTCTATATTTAGGGTAAATTTGAATTAGAAAAATTTAAATTATACTTCTTTCATTTATTTGATTAAAAATCATTAAGATTATATTTTATTCTTATCTTTGGATTGGAAAGATTCGAACTTACACAAGCTGGGCCCAAATTCCAGGGACCTACCAATTAGTCAACAATCCAGACTACCTATTATCATTCTTTAATTACATAATTATTATAACTAATATATTAGTTATAAATAATTATGCTTTTATTTATATTGAATTCATCAATCTGAATTCAATATATTAATTTTTATATTTTTTTTATATTAATCTTTATTTACTATTTATTAATATTATTTACAATTTTCCACGTCACTTTCATTGAGCTTTCATTGAGAATGATAAGATTCGAACTTACAACTCTTCGCTTAAAAGGCGAATACTCTACCAATTGAGTTACATTCCCTAGGATTATCTCAAATAATAATTTAAACATATATAATTTCGGAATTGTTATTTGAGATAACCTGTAATAATTAATATTAGGTCAATAAGTTAAATTGACATAATGAATAAATAATATATAATAGAACTAATATATAGTAATGAATATATTTAGTACAATATTATTATATTTATATATTTATAATCTAATTAAGAATAAGAGATTATTAATATTTACTATTTTCTTTTATTTTCTTTATTTTTAAATAAACTTCATTTATTAAATTTATTATTTTTTATAGTATTATTATTATTATTTTTTGAATTTAATTTATCACTATTATCAATTTTTCAATTATTTTTTAAATTATTTTTCTTTTTTGTATAATTAGTTTGATTTGTTTTATTTTTTCTCAAGTTAAATTTATTAATAAATTTATTATCTAATAAGATATCATTATTCATTTTATTATAATATGATTTATTAAAATTTATATCTTTTTTACTTTGTATTTTATTTTTAGGTAAATATAAGCTATGTTTAGTATTAATAGAAGATAAATTATTTGATCTATTATTTATTAAAATAATATTAGCACTGTTCAATCTTTTATTACTTTTTAATTTATTTATATTATTAATTATAACTTTTAATCTAGCTCTTCAAAGAAATATATTTGCTAATCTTTCATTTAAATCTTTACTTTCCTTAAAATCTTTAATTATATTATTAAATATTTTCGCATCCCTTTCAAGTTCTTTTATACTGTTTTTATATTTTTTTCGTTTTAATGTTAATAATTCATTTTCTCTCATATCTTTAACTTTTAATTTTAAATAAGGATTTAATTGGGGTCTTCTATAAATATGATACGTTTGGTATTTTCTTTTTATACTTTTCTTAAAATTTTTGTATTTATTAAGAGTAATAAATTTATCAATAAGTGCTTTTTCTTTAAATCCTGGAGATACTAAATAATATCTACTAATTATTTGATTATATACATCTTTAATCCGTATTAAATGAACAAATAATTCATGTATATCACTACCCATTAAACTTGACATTCATACTTTTAAAGTTAGACAACCATTTCTATTAACTGTTACTTGTCTAGCAAATTCTATATTAGATTTATGAAAATTTCTTAATATAGGATTGTATAAACTTATTTCTTTTTTTGTTAATCAATTATAATGTTTAGGCCCCAATAAATTACCATACACAACATTTCTAGTTAATTTCCTCATATTTGATCTTCTGATACCTGTTCTTCCTCCTATTTTTATTCTCATACCTTCAATATCATATCTTTCTTTCATTTGACTTATATAATTATTAATAGGGTAAAAAATATCGTTTCTATACATCTCATCTTGTCTATATGTTGTGTATAATCAATTTTCATCTCGTGGCAGTTTACCTCCTCCTTTAGATACTTGTTCTCAATAATTTCACATTGCTGGTCTAAGGTGATCATTAACATTGCTTAATATAATTCCAATATCATTAGCTGGAATATTATAAGTACCTAATAATTCATTTTTTTCAAATTTAGGCATAAAATATTCAAAAAAACTATAATTTAAGCTTTGTATATTAAGATGTGTTTTTTTTTGATTTTTCTCTTTCATAAATTCTAATAAATATTTTGGTCATCTATTCTTGTTTCCAATAACAATTTCTCGATCTTCTTCACTATAATATTTATAACTTCTTGATATTTTTCCTATTGTATATCTACTCATAAGTTGTCTAGTAACCCTACCAAATGTCGTTTTAAAATTTTGTGAGTTATTTCGATGATTAATAATACCTTGCAATCTTTGTACTAATATATAACTATTTAAAAAATATCTTTTTATAGGTCATAATCTTATAATTCCTCATTTTCCATATATCATATATAATATATCTTCAATATAAAATACAAAGGGTAGTAATATTTTACGTTTTGTTTCTCTTTGTGAATAAAATACAATTCGTTTAAAATAATGAGATGCTAATTTATGATATCTTAATCAAAAATTATTAGGTGTTCTTCTTAATCTTCTAAGATATTTTATACTAGTAAATCATGTATTAATATTCAATCTTATTCATTTTCTTTCATTTAATTTTAATTTATTTATATCATAATATTTTACATTCATTCTTATTAAACTTCTATAATTATACTTTAACATATCAAATAATGTTTTTACATATAAATGATGAGATAAACTTATATGCATTATTCTAAATATATTTATTTTTCGTATTAATTTATTTGTTATTAATGAATAGAAAAGTCTAAATCCTAAAGTTCGCATAAATTTTTTATATCTTCTAATCATATAAATTGACATCATTGCCCGATAATATGGTTTTATCAAAGTTCCCATATTTCATACATTAACTATCCCAGAATTAACATTAATATAATCTGATTTATCCATATTTTTATATTCATCATTTCACCAATAACATCTATTATTTTTTTTCCCTTCCATATTCAAGCCATAAGGTAAAAAATAATTTCTAAGCTTTTCATCTTTATTTCCATATTTATTTATATTTATATTTACTTCTTTCATTGTTGGAATTCTTCCACTTACTTGTAGTATATCTTTAACAACTATTAAATACTCTTTCATCATTATACCTGTATAATATTTTCCTAAATCATATTTATTACTATTTACTACGCTCATTATATAATTCAATACATTATCAAAGGATAATGAAGAAAACCCTAACTTTTCCTCTTTGTTAAATTTAAATATTTTACTTAAAATCCTCATAATTGAATTATCTAAATTATCTCATAATACTTTATTATCTTTGATATTATTATTTTTTTTTTTCATTGTTAAAACACTAGATATTCCTTTTTCTGAATTAGTTTTTAATTTTCTTCAATTTACTTCAGTATAATTTTGAAGATATTTACGATTTCAATTAGGTAAATTATAACTTATTTTATTGACTAAAAGACTAGGTAAATTAAATAATAAATGGTTTTTAATATTATTAATATTATCACTAATATTAATAGTATTAAAAATTTCTTGTGATTTATTTTTTTTAGTCTTTAAATTAATATTATTATTATTCTTATTATTCAATTGTATTTGAGCTTTATTTTTTATCTTAATATAAACTTTTTTTTTACTAATTAAATAATAGAAATTCTTATATAAACGATTATTAAATATATCTTCTTTTTTATCCTGAGATTTTATAATATTATTTAAATATTTAACTCTATTAAATTGAGATGGAACAATATTATCATCAGAATTTACTTTATTTTTTCCTTTTAATATTAAAGTTTTTTTTTCTTGCTTTTTAGTAATTAATTGTAATACTCGTTCTCTTTCCATTTTAATTAAGATATTCTTTTTCTGTTTATCAGTTGGACCAAGGGGCATTCCTAATAATTTTTTTATTTTTTTTCTTCTTTTTTTGTCTTCTTTTATTATTTTTGAAAAGTCTTCATCACTTCATCAAACTTTTTTATTATCTGGTAATATATCTGGTTTCTTCTCTTTTCCTTGATTATCTTTAATTATAACACCTGGTTCTTCAACTGGTGTTGCCTTTTCAGGATCTTTTTGTCATTTTGTTGATAAATTAAAGGCTTTAATTTTTTCTTCTCATAATTCAGGTGCTAATTTTCTTTTTATTTTACCTGCTGCATAGTATATTTTTCTTTTATACTCATTTAATGAATATTTATTTTTATCATAATTTTTTTTCTTTTTGACCTTTTCTCAGGGTTTTTCTATTACTTCTTTATTTAATCCTGTTCTATCTCATAATGTTAATTCTTTTAATGGTTGATCTCATTTTTGTCTTAATTTTTTATGTTCTAATATCTGTCTTTCTAAACTTGATAATAATCTTTTTTTATCCTCTTTGTATATTTTTCTTTTCTTTTTTCGTTTTTTTATCACTATTATTAAACTTGGTCCTTCTCATACTATTTTATTTTTTGTAAATAAATGTAATTTTGCAATTCCATCTTTCTCATAAATATAATCCCTTAACTCATTTTTTCTTATTCTGTTCAATATCAATCCAAATGAAAAAGCATTTTTTTCTATTACTTTATATATTCGTTTCACTATTTTTTCTTCTAGATATACTACTTCCTTATTCTCTTCTTCCATGTTATTACTACTATCTTCTAGTAACACAACTTTATTCTTTAAATTTGATTCAACAATTTTATTTGATATTGTAGAATTATTTATTAAAGATTTATCAGAGTTATTCATTTTATTTAATATTTTATTTTTCACATTTAATCCTAATAAATTTAAATTAGATTGGGAATTTTTTCGATTATTATTTCATTTTAACAATTCCATACAGAAATAAATTAATACTCCTTTTTGTTTTGATATTAAATATTCTTGATATCTTTCTATAATTATTTTATAATATTTAGC
>Ga0209772_10000372_pt1 | contig 11311 bp, 10 predicted proteins | sample BogFormECP03_OM1_FD_188235 | JGI IMG/M metagenome (GOLD analysis project Ga0209772, IMG submission 188235) | Bog forest soil microbial communities from Calvert Island, British Columbia, Canada - ECP03_OM1 (SPAdes) (version 2) | ecosystem: Environmental > Aquatic > Freshwater > Wetlands > Bog ... | reverse complement strand
TTCCCGTTCTGGATCGGCTTCGAGCTGCTGGTGCGGCGCGGAGGTGTGGCGATTTCGACGCTGTGGGCGTCGCTCGGGCGCGTCCTGATCCTCGTCATGATGGGCGTCGGCGTGGCGATGGGCGTCTTGCCGTTCGTGCTGATGCTGGTGCTGCCGATTATCGCGATCGGTTTCGTAATGATCGAAATATTCTCGGCGTCGACCTACAGCGCGTCGCGCAACCTGATGCTGATAGCGGTGGCTGAGTCGCTATGGTTCGCGTGGATGATCGCGGCAGCGGCGCCAATCACGATCATGTTCTAGTTTTCAGTTTTTCAATCTCGTCGCGAGCGCGCGTCTAACAGCAACCTGAGGAGAGAATTCATGGCGAACAAAATAACCGCGATACCGGTCGGGCCGCGGGCGATCACTGCGTACCTCACGATCAAGGGCGCGGCCGCGGGAATCGAGTTCTACAAAAAAGCGTTCGGCGCGAAGGAGTTGATGCGCTGGACGGGACCGGACGGCAGAGTGGGGCACGCCGAGATCGAAATCAACGGAACGCCGGTGTTCATCAGCGACGAACATCCGGAGATCGGCGTGATCAGCCCCGAGACCCTGGGCGGCAGCGGTGTGGGCCTGCACCTGTTGGTCGAGGACGCGGACGCAACCTTCGCGCGCGCGGTGGCGGCGGGAGGAAAAGCGGTCCGGCCGGTGGTAGACGAGCCGTACGGACAGAAGTCGGGGACCCTGAAGGACCCGTTCGGGCATCGATGGTACGTCACGCAGCGCACGGCGGAACTGTCGGAAGACGAGATGGACAAGATCGGCAAGTCGGCGGGCTACAAGACGCTGCGCTAGAATTTCCCGGACATTTTGATGCGCCCCAAAGGGGCGTATGCGTGCTAGGCTTGGGCGGGTATCAAGCCCAGCTCAGGCGTCCATCGGAATTGAACCCGTCGTGCGCGACGGAAGAAAAGGAAAGCGCTCATGCTCGAAACAGGAAAACCGTTCGTAGATTTCAACCTCCAGAACCAGGACGGCAAGCAGATGAAGCTCGCCGATTTCGCCGGCAAGTGGCTCGTGGTCTACGTCTACCCCAAGGACGACACTCCGGGATGCACCATCCAGGGCAAGTCGTTCACCGCCAGCAAGGCCGACTTCGACGCGGCGGGAATCAAGGTGGTGGGCGTCAGCGCCGACGACGTCGCGTCGCACAAGAACTTCTGCAACAAGTTCGCGTTTACGATCGATCTGCTCGCCGACACCAGCGCCTCATTTCTTAAGGCGGCCGGTATCGAGCAGACCGAATTTAACGGCACCAAGTACTGGAACCGCACCAGCTTCGTGATCGATCCGAACGGCAACCTGCGAAAGGTCTACGAAAAAGTGAATCCGAATGGGCATGAGAAGGTCCTGCTCGAGGACATCAAGGCACTGCAGAAGGGCTGAGCGCCGGAGCAGGGGCGGGCGATGCCGATTTGCTCCTGGAGGAACGTTTTGTTCTCGCCGTGAATTTTGATTTGATGGATCCAGCGGTCAAGGGTCTTGACCAGGTGGCAGCGATGGTTGTTCGTTCGAGCAGGAGCCTGAATTTCGGCCGAAATTAATCGTCCGATAACTAGATGGTCCTGTCCTTGCCCCGCCTCATGACCCAAGAGTTACGCTACATTCCAGGAGGAATGCATGGTTAAGAAGATCGCCGCCATAGCCGGCGGCGTTTTCATCGGCTTGGTAGTAGCCTTTGCGCGCGTTGGCGCGTTCCCGTTCTGGGGTTCCGATTCCGACGCCTCCAAGGCAGCCCCAACGCAGCAGGCACAAGCCGCTCCAGAGCCTCTCCCCGCGCCGCCAGTGCCCGGAGTCCAGGTCGCGCCATTGGCGCCCGCGGCGCCGAACACGCCTGAGCCGGGCGAGAAGGTCGGCGTGATCACCTCGTTTGCGCCGCTGGTCAAGAAGATGATTCCAGCGGTGGTGAGCGTCAACGTCGTGCAGGACGTGAAAGTTTCGGGAATGTTCGGCCAGCAGGGCGGCGGCGACGACAACGGCGAAGGTGGTGACGACAACGGCGGCGGCGGCGAAGTAGGCCCCGGCGATCAGGGCGGCGGCGATCAGGGTGGCGGAGGCAGCGGCGGCGGTGGCGCCGATCCGTTCGACCAGTTGCGCCGCTACTTCGGCCAGGGTGGTCAGCGTGAGTACAAGCAGCACGGACTCGGCTCGGGCGTGATCGTTTCGGCCGATGGCTACATCCTCACCAACAATCACGTGGTCGGTAACGCCGAAGAAATTCACGTGACGCTGCAGGACAAGCGCGAGTTCACCGCGAAGGTAATCGGCAAGGACGCCAAAACCGATCTCGGACTAATCAAAATCGACGCCAAGGAACCGCTCCCGGTCGCTCCTCTTGGCGATTCCAACACCGCTGACGTGGGCGACTGGGTTATCGCTATCGGCAACCCGTTCAACGTCGGCATGACGGTGACGGCCGGTATCGTGAGCGCCAAGGGACGAATCCTCGGCGGCGACTACGACGACTTCATTCAGACTGACGCATCGATTAACCCCGGCAACTCGGGCGGCCCGCTAATCAACACGCGCGGCGAAGTGATCGGAATCAACACCGCAATCTACAGCCGCACCGGCGCCAACAACGGCATCGGCTTCGCCATCCCCATCGACATGGCGCGCAACGTGATGGATCAGTTGAAGGCGCATGGGCGCGTGATCCGCGGATGGCTGGGCGTCGAAATCCAGGAAGTGACTCCCGACCTCGCGCAGTCGTTCGGCTTGCCCAAACCCGAGGGCGCTCTCGTCGCCAGTGCGGACAAAGACGGACCGGCCGGCAAGGGTGGAATCGAGCGCGGCGATATCGTGCTCAGCTTCAACGGTCATCCGGTGGACGACGAGCATGAGCTGCCGGCCCTGGTCGCGCAGACGCCGATCAATCAGAAAGTGCCGGTCGAGGTCGTGCGCAACGGCCAGCACATGACCCTCGAGGTTACGATCGGCGAGCGCAAGGAGCCGCAGGTGGCGTCGGCTAAGACCGAAGAGCCGGGCGGCAACTGGGGCATGCAAGTGGGCGATATCACGCCCGAGATTGCGCAGCAGTTCCATCTCGAAGGCACCAAGGGCGTGGTGATTCAGAAGGTCGCGCCCGACAGCCCGTCGGCTGACGCGGGATTGCAGCCGGGCGACGTCGTGATGGAAATCAATCACGACAAGGTGGCGGCGGTCTCGGATTTCGTCGCCAAGGCCAAGGAAGCGCAGTCGAAGAAGACGCCCGCGTTGCTGCTCGTGCAGCGCGGCGGCGCAACGCTCTACACGGTGATCAAGCCGGCCGGCCAGGCGCAAGGTTGATCGGCTGATCGCAAAATAAGTTACGCCAGCGAACCCGCGGCGCATCGAGTATCTCGATGCGCCGCTTGTCTATGGGCGCGTGTATGCTAGCCGTTGAAGCGTCCGATGGAATCCACGCGAAAATTTGACGTGATGATCGCCGGCGCCGGTCCGGCGGGATTGGCGACGGCGTTGTACGTCGTGAAGCGCAAGCCTGCGCTGGCGGGGCGAATCGTCGCAATCGAGAAGTCGGCGCATCCGCGGTTCAAGGTGTGCGCCGGCGGGCTGATTCCCAAAACAATGCTCGCGCTTGAGGAGCTCGGAATCCCGCTCGACGTTCCGGCCGTTGAAGTGATTCGCGGCACAGCGGCGACTCCCGTCGGCGAGGTCGATTTGTCGCGCGATGGCGACGTGTTGGCGACTGTTATTCGTCGCGACCGCTTCGACGCGATGCTCGCGCGAGCGGCGACCGATGCGGGAGTGGAAATCGTCGAGCGCAGCCGCGTGCTCGACGTCGTTCAGGATGACGACGCGGTGCGCGCCGTCACAGACAGCGGCACCTACAAAGCGCAGGTGCTGGTGGGAGCCGACGGCTCGGGCAGCAGGGTCCGCCGCGCCGTGTTTGGCGCGCGCAAGGAAACGATCGGGCGCGCATTGATGACGGACATAGCAGTCGACGCCGAGGGCACGCCCGAATTCACCGCAAAACGCTACCGCTTCGACTTTCGATGCGTCAGCCGCGGAATCAGCGGCTACAGCTGGTCGTTCCCGTGCCTCATCGACGGCATGCCACATCTGAACGTCGGCATTTACGATCAACGTCCGCGCGATTTCTCCGAAAAGGCAGGCGGGCAATCGCGGATGATTGCGGAACTCGTCGCGGCGTTCCCGGAGCTTCCGCTCGACGGCCTGAAGCGGCACGCGACCCGATGGCATTCGTTCCCGATTCGATGGTTCGACGCGAGCGACCGCTACGCATCGGGACGCGTTATCCTGGCGGGCGACGCTTCCGGCGTCGATCCGCTGATGGGCGAAGGGATTTCGTGCGCCTTCGAGCACGGCAAGCTCGCCGCGAGCGCCATCTGCGACTACATCGACGGCGACGGCGGCGCGTTGCGCGCCTACGATCGCGCGCTGCACGAAGGGTCGGTGGGCAAGAAAATGAGCAAGCTCGCCTTCGCCGCGCGCAATTTCTACGGTCCTCGTCACCGGATGTTCTTCCGCGTTGCGAACATCAGCCGTCGCGCGCAGGAGCTTGGCGTGGACTGGTACAACGGCGCGCGCCATCTCGACGAACTGCCGACGCGGCGCCTCGTCGCGCGATGGGCTCGCGCAGTTCTATTAGGTGAGCCTCTGCGGTAGCATTCGGGTGGCGCTCGCGGCGGAGGAAGTCAGGTGGCGGATCGAGTACGAGCTGCGCCGGCGCGAAAGCGCGCAGGCGCGAGGCGGCCGGCGAAGAAGAAGCGGAGGCGGCGGCCGGGAATCATCGTGCTCGCCCTGCTGGCGGCGCTCATTTTGGGATTTTTAACGAAGCGAGTTATGATTCCGTCGGCCGTGCATTACATCGCGTATCGAGCGCCCGATCAGCCGCAGCCGCCTGCCGCGTCCCAACCGCAGAACGAAGCGGATGATTCGGCGGCCTCGACCGCGAAATCAAATGCGGGCGCGCGCACCGGTGCTGAACAACTGACGCCCAGCGATCGCCAGGAGCTGGACGCGATCATCAAGCGCAAATCGAGGTAAGGATCGGAGACCGAAATGAATTGGCCACAATCGCCGCTGAAATGGTTTGGGCTCGTTCTTGTTCTCGTTGGAGTCAGCGTGATTCCGCTGACGTTGCTGGTCTTCCAGACTTTGCAGGTCGCCTTCAATCACCAACAGTTTCGCATCACCTTGACAGTGCTGCTGGCGCTGGGCGACGGCCTTCTCGTCACCGGGGTTTTGATCATGATGCCGCGCTTCAGCCTGTTTCGCCGGCGCGTGAATTCATCGGCGCAAAGGGAGCCCCAACCGGAGCATTGAGATGGCGGGCGCGACGCAAATAGCCGACGACATGGGCTTCCGCGTCGAGCTCGAGCGCCCGCCCGCGCGAATCGTGTCGCTGGTGCCGAGCTGGACCGAGACGCTCTTCGCGCTCGGTTTCAGCTCCGAGGTCGTAGGCGTGACGAAATTCTGCGTCGAGCCGGTCGCGGCCGTCGCGTCGATTCCGAAAGTTGGCGGCACCAAGAACCCCGACATCAACGCCATCGTGAAGCTGGAGCCCGAACTGGTCATCGCCAACGCCGAGGAGAACCGCCGCGAAGACGTCGAGAAGCTGCGCGCCGCCGGCATCCCCGTTTTCACGACGTATCCGCGCACTGTTCCCGGCGCGGTCGAATCGATCCTGCGCCTGGGCCGCGTGCTGCGTCGCGAGGCCGCCGCCGCCGCGCTGGCCAAGGAGATCACGCTCAGCGTCAGCGGCATCGAGGCGGCGCTCGGCGTATGGAGCAAGCTGCGACTGCGCGTCTTTTGCCCGATTTGGAAGAAGCCGTGGATGTCCTTCAACGGAGACACCTACGCGCACGACGTGCTCCGGATGCTCGGCTACAACAACATCTACGCGTCCGCCGGCGAGCGCTATCCCGTGACCACCCTCGAGGAGGCCGTCGAACGCCGCCCCGACATCGTCATACTTCCCGACGAGCCCTATCCCTTCGACGAAGCCGACGTCGCCGAGGTCAAGGCTCTTGTGCCGCCCGCGCTCAGCCGCCGCGTGCTGATAGTCGGCGGCCGCGACCTGCATTGGTACGGCGTGCACATGGTGACAGGTCTCAAGTCGCTGGCCGAGCGAATGGCGCGAGTGCGTGCCGCGGTTCTATAATCGGCCTGCGCGAAGTGTTCGTGCGATCGGAACGATTGGAGAGATTGTTATGTTCGCGAAAATCAGTCTGACGGCCGCGTTCCTTTTGTTGATAGCGCCGCCAATCGCGTGCGCGTCGAATCGCACCGCGGCCAATCCCGCGTCAAACAGTCCCGCATCGCCAGCTGGCATCGTCGTCGCGCAGGACAATCCAGCTATTGGCACCAACGACAACGACAACAACACCGACAGCGACGCCACGGACAACGACAACAACGGCGATTCGAACGACAACGACGACAATCAGAACGGCGACGGCACTCAGATGAATGAGCAAAATGCCGCGGGCGGCGACGATCAGCAGGCGCAGCCCAACGCCGGCGACAACGATCAGAACGACTCGGTGCCACAGTTCAATCAGCAGCAGCCGGAAAATCCGAATCAATAGAGTAGAGCCACGATGCCTGCACCACTCGACGGAATCAAAGTACTCGACCTGACCAAGCTCGCACCGGGGCCGTTCTGCACGATGATCCTCGCGGACCTCGGCGCCGAAGTGATCAAGATCGAGGAGCCGGGCCCTCCCACCGGCAGGCGTGCGCAACAAGCGGCCGCGGCCGACACGCGGGCGCAGACCAATACCTTCGGCAGCTCGCCGTACAACGCGCTCGCGCGCAACAAGAAATCGATCGGCATCAATCTGAAAAGCGGCGTGGGCAAGGAAATCTACACCCGCCTCGCGCAACGCACCGACGTCATCGTCGAGGAATATCGTCCCGGCGTCGCCAAGCGCCTCGGCATTGACTACGAGAAGCTCTCGTCGCGCAACTCGCGCCTCATCTATTGCGCCATCACCGGCTACGGCCAGACCGGCCCGTATCGCGACCTCGTCGGCCACGACATCAACTACATCGCGACCGCGGGCGTGCTCTCGATGTTCGGGCGCCCCGGTTCGCCGCCGACAATTCCGCACAACCTGGTCGCCGACTACGCCGCCGGCGGGATGAACGGCGCTATCGGCGTGCTCGCGGCGCTGGTTGCGCGCAATCAAACGGGCCGTGGGCAATACGTCGACATCTCGATGATGGACGGCAGCCTCGCGCTGCTGGCGCAGGCGTTCTCGACCTTCTTCGCGAACCACAAAGTGCCGCAGCGCGGCGAGACGATCTTCGACGGCGGCATCCCGAACTACAACACCTACCTGACCAAAGACGACAAATACATTACGATCGCCGCGATCGAGCCGTGGTTCTTCGCCAACCTCTGCCGCGCACTCGGCCGCGAAGATTTCATTCCGCACGAGTACGACTCGAGCAAGCGCGCCGAGATCGCCCGCGTGTTCACTGAAACCTTCAAAACCAAAACACGCGACGAATGGTTCGAGATACTCAACAAGAGCGACATCTGCGCAGGCCGGATGCTCACCCTCGACGAAGTGCCGAACGATCCCCAGGTGCTGGCGCGCAACATGATTGTCGAAGTCGAAGCGCCGAGCGGCAAAAAGGTCAAACAGGTCGGCATCGCGGCGAAGTTCTCAGACACTCCCGGCTCAATCAGATCGCTCGCGCCGCAGCTCGGGCAGCATACCGACGAAATCCTCGGCGACCTCGGCTACAGCAAAGAAGACCTCGACCGCTGGCGCGAATCCGGCGCCATCAAGTAGCTTCCTCCATTCCTCACGTTGCCCGCCGCATCGATTCGCGGTTAAGATTCATCCATGCCCGACACACCGATGTTCATGCGTGGTCCGCACGATCCCATCCGCATCGAGCGCGCTGAGGGCCCCTGGCTCTACGCCTCGGACGGCAACAAGATCCTCGACGCGGGCGGCGGCGCCGTGGTGGTGAACATCGGCCAGGGCCGCCGCGAAATCGCCGAGGTCGCCGCGCGCACCATCGCCAATCTCGACTACATCGTGCCGGTCTGGACTTCGCCCGAGCGCGAGAAGCTGGTCGATCGTCTCACGCGATGGACCCCAGCGGGGCTCACGCGGTTCTTTTTCACGAGCGGCGGATCGGAGTCGGTCGAAGCGGCGCTGAAGTTTGCGATTCTCTATCACAAGGTCCGCGGCAAACGATCGAAGAGCAAGATCATCGGGCGCCGATTCTCGTATCACGGCAACACTATCGCAGCGTTATCTGCCGGCGGCAGCGGACGCCGCGCCGACTACGAGCATATTCTGCTCGATTGGCCGAAGATCGATCCGACCTATTGCTACCGATGCCCGTGGGGCAAAACCTATCCGTCGTGCGATCTCGACTGCGCCGCCGCGCTCGAAAAAGAAATCCTGAACCACGGCGCCGACTCGATCGCCGCTTTTATCGCCGAGCCGATGATGGGCTCGAGCGGCGGCGTCGTGCCTCCGGTCAAGGAGTACTGGCCGAAGATTCGCGAGATCTGCGATCGCTATGACGTGCTGCTCATCGCCGACGAAGTGATGACCGGCTTCGGCCGCACCGGCCGGCGCTTCGGCGTCGATCACTGGGACGTCGTGCCGGATATCCTGGTCGGCGGCAAGGGTCTCACCGGCGGCTACATGCCGATGGGCATGATCGCGGTCAAGGAATCGCTGGTCGAGGAAGTCGAGCAGGCGAAGGCCGATTTCATGTTCTATACCTACAGCTCGCATCCGGTAGCGTGCGCCGTCGCCGACGAAGTGCTCGCCATCATGGAGCGCGAGCGGCTGGTAGAGAGGTCGGCGGAAGTCGGCGCGCGCCTCGGCTCGAGCTTGAAGGAAGAATTGTCGGGCCATCCGATGGTCGGCGACATCCGCGGCACCGGGATGTTCTGGGGCATCGAGCTGGTGCAGGACAAAGCGACTCGTACGCCGTTCGCTCCCGAAAAGAAAGTTACCAATCGCGTGCTGGGCGCGTCGGTGCGCAAGGGGATGTTCTTCTATCCGGCGACCGGGATGGCGGGGAAGGCGGGTGGCGACGCGATGATGATCACGCCGCCGTTCATTATCGGCGACGCCGAGATCGAGTTCATCACTCGCACGGCGCGCGCGGCCCTCGACGAGATCCAGCCTAACCTGTAGCTTTTGACGCTGACGTCTTAGCTTCGTGGAGAGACCGGCACATGGCCGATAGCATCATCGGGCCGACTTCGCATTATTTTTATTCGCAGCGCCTCAAACTGCACTACGTCGATTGGGGCAATGCCGACAAGCCGCTGCTCGTGCTCGTGCATGGCGGCCGCGACCACTGCCGCAACTGGGATTGGGTCGCGCTCGATTTGCGCCGCCACTTTCACATCATCGCGCCCGACCTGCGCGGTCACGGCGACTCCGACTGGGCAGTAGGCAGCGGCTACTCGATGATCGACTACGTGCTCGACCTCGCACAGCTCATGAACGCCGTAACCAAGGAACCCGCGACGCTCATCGGTCACTCTCTCGGCGGCGGAATCGTTTTGCAGTACACCGGCACGCATCCCGACGCCGTCAAGCGCGTCGTCTCGATTGAGGGGATGGGCCCGCCGCCCGGCATGATCAAGGACACGCCCGCCTACGATCGCATGAACAACTGGATCGGCCAGATGCAGACGCTCGCGCGGCGCAAGGTGCGCGAGTACCCGTCGATCGAAGAGGCTCTAGCCCGCATGCGCGAGGCTAATCCGCATCTCAGCCGCGACCAGGCGCTGCATCTCACGATTTGGGGCATTCGCCGCAACGAGAACGGCACTTACTCCTGGAAGTTCGACAACTACGTGCATGCCACTTCGCCGTACATGTTCAACAACCGCGACGCGCGCGAGATTTGGGGGCGCATCACCTGTCCGACGCTGCTGATTCGCGGCACTGAATCGTGGGCGGGCGATTGGGTCAAAGACGGGCGCATCCAGGCCTTCAAGCACGCCGAGTCGGTGACCGTCGAAAAGGCCGGCCACTGGGTGCATCACGATCGCCTCGACGAGTTTCTCGCCGTCGCGCACCGGTTCCTCGGCGTCTAGCGGCATCGGGATTTCATGCGACGACCTTCGCTTTCGCTGCGCAGCGACCAGTTCGAATACGTCCAGCTGATTCTGCTCGCAGTAACCGTCGGGGTGCTCGCGGCGCTCGGCAATCTCGGATTTCGCGCGCTCATCGAATTTTTCTCGTGGCTGTTTCGCGGGTTCGAGTGGAACGCGCTCGGCATCGACCACGGCGGATGGTATCGCGCGCTCATCCCCGTGATCCTGATGAGCGGCGGCGTCGCCATCCTGGTGCTCAACTGGATTTTTCCCGGCGACGTGCTCGGTTACGGCTTTCCGAATTTTCTCGAGATGGTCAATCTCGGCAGTGCCAGGGTCAAACGGCGCTGGATCTTCGTCAAGGCAGCCGGCGCCTCGCTGTCGTTGGGCGCGGGCGCATCGGTCGGCCGCGAAGGTCCGATTGCGCAGATCGGCGGCGCGATCGGCTCGACCATCGCGCAGCTGCGTAAGTTGTCGCCCGATCGCGCCAAGGTGCTGGTAGCAGCTGGCGCCGGCGCCGGCATCGCCACGACCTTCAACGCTCCGATCGGCGGCCTGATGTTCGCGCAGGAGATCGTCCTCCTCGGCCACACCGAAATCGCCAACCTCACGCTCCTGATCATCGCCACCTTCAGCGCCGTAATCACGTCGCGTGCGATCCAGGGCAACGCGGTCGTCTTTCTCGCGCCCGAATTCGTGCTGCGCAGCTACTGGGAGATGGCGACCTATGCGCTGATGGGCGCGCTCCTCGGCGTGCTCGCCGCCGGTTACATCCGCTTCTTCAACGCCACCGACTCCTGGTTTCGCCGGCTCGATCAACCGGTCTGGCTCAAGCTGATGGCAGGTCTCGCAGTGGTCGGCGCGATTGGGATTTGGCTGCCGCAAAACTTGTCCGACGGCTACCCGGTAATCAACGCGGCGATGGCGGGCGAGTTCGGCATCGGGATGCTCGCGGTGATGACCTGCGCGAAGTTTTTCGCCAGCAGCGTGTCGCTCGGATGCGGCGCGCCGGGCGGCTCCTTCGGCCCGACCTTCTTCATCGGCACGATGGCGGGCGGCTTGTTCCAGCGCGTGTCGGTGAGGTTGATCCCCCACCTGACGGGGCCGCGCGGCTCCTACGCGCTGGTAGGGCTCGGCGCGTTTCTGGCCGGCACCACGCACGCGCCGCTGACGGCGTTGTTCCTGCTCTGGGAGATGACGCGCAGCGAC
>Ga0209772_10000370_pt1 | contig 11335 bp, 8 predicted proteins | sample BogFormECP03_OM1_FD_188235 | JGI IMG/M metagenome (GOLD analysis project Ga0209772, IMG submission 188235) | Bog forest soil microbial communities from Calvert Island, British Columbia, Canada - ECP03_OM1 (SPAdes) (version 2) | ecosystem: Environmental > Aquatic > Freshwater > Wetlands > Bog ... | reverse complement strand
TGGCGCCCAAGGGTCCCGGCCACCTGGTTCGCCGCCAGTTCACCGAAGGCAGCGGCGTGCCGGGGCTGATCGCGATCGCACAGGACGCGACTGGCAACGCTCGCGCGCTCGCGCTCGCCTACGCCAAGGGGATCGGCTGCACGCGCGGCGGCGTGATCGAGACCACGTTCAAGGATGAGACCGAGACAGACCTGTTCGGCGAGCAGGCCGTCCTCTGCGGCGGCGCCTCCGAGCTCGTCCAGGCCGGCTTCGAGACGCTCGTCGACGCCGGCTATGACCCCGAGATGGCTTACTTCGAGTGCCTGCACGAGCTCAAGCTGATCGTCGATTTGATGCACGAGAAGGGCCTCGCGGGGATGCGCTTCTCGATCTCCAACACGGCCGAGTACGGCGACTACACACGCGGCAAGCGCGTGATCACCGAGGAGACGCGAGCGAGCATGCGCGAGATCCTCGAGGAGATCCAGTCGGGCGACTTCGCGCGCGAGTGGATCGCGGAGAACCGCGCCGGCCAGGAGAACTTCAAGCGCATGCGCGCCGAGCAGGCTGATACGCAGGTCGAGCATGTCGGCGCCGAGCTGCGCTCGCACATGGACTGGATCAAGCCCTCCTTCTAGGACGAGCTCGCCGTGCTCGCGTATCTCTTCTGGCACCAGCCACGCGAGCGCTCCGCAGTCGAAGCCTACGAGCACGCACTCCTCGCCTTTCACCGCTCGCTTGCGCACGCCCCGCCCGCCGGCTTCCTCGGTTCGGCCTGTTACCGCGCCGCCGCGATCCCCTGGCTTGGTGGCGAGTATGGCTATGAGGACTGGTACTTCGTCGAGGACTACACGGCGCTCGGTGTGCTCAACGAGGCCGCGGTCGCCCACGGGCACAGCAGCGTGCACGACGAGGTCGCACGACGCTTCGGCAGCGGCGCGGGGGGACTGTACGGGCTGATCGAGGGCCACGAGAACCGCCACTCGGCGCTCGACGAGCAGACCTCGGCCGCCCTGTGGATCGCGCGGCCGCCCGGATCACGGCGCGAGGCGCTGGCGGCGCTGCTCGGCGACGGCATGGACCCTCAGCGCGCAAGCCTGTGGCGTCGCCAGCTCGTCTTCGGCCCGGCGCCCGAGTACTGCCTCCTCGCGGGCGAGCCGCCGGCGGGAGTCGCTCCGGCGCGCCTGCCTGTCGACTGGACGGTCACGACCGTCGCGAGGGAGCGCCTTTGGCATGGTTGACGTGCTGCTCGACCGGGAGCTCTCGAGCGGGGCGTTCCAGCGCCAGGAGAGTCGCTTTCGCGAGTGGGTGGGGTTCGATCCGCGCGGCGGCGAGGAGAGCGGCTTTGCGCCCGAGCGGAGCCGCTACCACCTCTACATCTCGCTCGCTTGCCCGTGGTGCCACCGCACCGCGATCGTCCGCCAGCTGGCGGGCCTGAAGGACGCCATCGCGGTCTCCTACCTCGCTCCGTTTCGCGATCAGCGCGGTTGGGCTTTCACGGGCGAGCGCTTCGATGACGGCCCCGGCGGGGAGTACACCGACACGCTGCATGGCTGGGCGTTCATCAGCGAGGCCTACCGTCTCAGCGAGCCCGACTTCGACGCGCGGGTGACCGTTCCGGTGCTGTGGGACTCGCTCACGGGGCAAATCGTCAACAACGAGTCGAGCGACATCATCCGCATGATGGGCGCCGAAGACTCGCTCGGCGGCCTCGCGCATGGGGGAGAGCTGGATCTCTATCCGCAGCCGTTGCGCGCGGACATCGACGCGATCAACGAACGCGTCTACGACACGGTCAACAACGGCGTCTATCGTGCCGGCTTCGCTCGCAGCCAGGGCTATTACGAACACGCATTCGGGGAGCTGTTCGACAGCTTCGATTGGCTCGAGTCCCTGCTGGGCGAGCGCCGTTACCTGCTCGGCGAGGCGATCACCGAGGCCGATTGGCGCCTGTTCCCGACGCTGATGCGCTTCGACGAGGTCTACAACCTGCACTTCCGCTGCAACCGCCGCCGGCTGGTGGACTACCCGAGCCTGTGGGCCTACGCGCGCGAGCTATACCAAGTGGACGCCGTCGCGGACACGGTCGCGATGAAGCAGATCAAGCGCCACTACTACACCACCCACGACGAACTGAACCCCAAGCGCATCATCCCGGTGGGTCCGGGCTATGACTGGGCGGAGCCGCATGGCCGCGACCGGTAGCAGACACGCTCGCGGCGATCGACTCACCGCCGGCTTCGTTCGCTAAACTCGCCTTCGTCGTCGCGACTGGCGCTCGGGTGGAGTACACCACCGGGGAGCGATGACTCGGCACCGCCGCGCGCCTGGGCACCCTCACGAACATCGATCATCCCCTCCGGGTCAGAACGAGCGAGGAGCCCCCATGACGACGAGCCCAGCCACAGCCCAAACGCCACTTGTCATCCCCGAGGAGTTGAAGCCGCTCGACGGGCGCTTCGGCTGCGGTCCCTCGAAGGTCCGTCCGCAGGCGCTCGCGCGCCTGGCGAGCGACGGCGCCGCCCTGATGGGCACCTCCCATCGCCAGAAGCCGGTCAAGGCGCTCGTGGGCGAGATCCGCGCGGGCCTGCGCGAGCTGTTTGCCACGCCCGAGGGCTACGAGGTGGCGCTCGGCAACGGAGGGGCGACAGCCTTCTGGGACGCCGCTGCGTTCGGGTTGATCGAGCGCCGCTCGCTGCACCTGTCCTTCGGCGAGTTCTCACAGAAGTTCGCGACGGTGAGCGCCGGCGCGCCGTTTCTGGCCGAGCCGATCGTCGTTTCCGCCGACCCCGGCGACGCGCCGGATCCAGCCGTCCTCGGCGCCCCCGCGACGGACGGCGGCGCAGACGTGCTCGCGTGGGCGCACAACGAGACCTCGACCGGCGTGATGACCCCGGTCGTGCGCCCGGGAGGCGCCGACGGCGCGCTCGTGGCGATCGACGCGACCTCAGGCGCGGGTGGCCTGCCGGTCGACGTCTCTCTCACCGACGCCTACTACTTCGCTCCCCAGAAGGGCTTCTCCTCAGACGGAGGGCTGTGGATAGCGCTGCTCAGCCCGGCGGCGCAGGAGCGGATCGCGGCGCTGCACGCCTCCGAGCGCTGGATCCCCGAGTTCCTCTCGCTGCACACCGCGCTGGAGAACTCGCTGAAAGACCAGACCTACAACACGCCCGCGCTCGCCACGCTGTTCCTGCTCGGCGAGCAGATCCGTTGGATGCTCGACGGCGGCGGGCTCGACTGGTGCGTCGCGCGTACACGCGCATCCTCTGATCATCTCTACGGGTGGGCTGAAAGCGCCGACTACACGACCCCGTTCGTCGCCGATCCCGACAAGCGCTCGCTGGTGGTCGGCACGATCGACTTCGAGGACTCGCTCGACGCGGCGGCGGTCGCCGCGACGCTGCGCGCCAACGGGATCGTCGACGTCGAGCCCTACCGCAAGCTGGGTCGCAACCAGCTGCGGATCGGGATGTTCCCGGCGGTTGACACCGCCGACGTGCAGGCGTTGACGGCGTGTATCGACTGGATCGTCGAGAGGCTCGGCCAATGAGCGCCGACGCGCAGGAGCGTCCGCGGGTTCTCGTCAAGGAGAAGATCGGCGACTCGGGCGTCGCGCTCCTGCGCGAGCACTTCGACGTCGAGATCGGGGTCGACTGGAGCGATGAGGAGCTAGCCGAGCGGATCGGCTCCTACGAGGGCATCGTGATCAGATCGGCGACCAAGCTGACCGCTGATCTGATCGAGCGGGCGAGCAGCCTGCTCGTGATCGGGCGGGCGGGGGTTGGCGTCGACAACGTCGACGTCGAGGCCGCAACCAAGCGCGGGATCGTCGTCGCCAACGCGCCCGAGTCGAACGTCGTGACGGCCGCCGAGCACACGATGGCGCTGCTGCTCGCGCTCGCCCGCAACATCCCCCAGGCGTATCTATCGCTGATGGATGGCAGGTGGGAACGCTCGAAGCTCTCGGGCGTCGAGCTGTATGAGAAGACGCTCGGCGTCGTCGGCTTCGGGCGCATCGGCCAGCTGGTCGCCCAGCGAGCCCGCGGCTTTGGCATGCGCGTGCTCGCGTTCGACCCGTTCGTCAGCGCCGAGCGCTATCGCGAGCTGGGGGTCGAGAAGGCAGACGGCGCCGAGGAGGTCTATGCGCAGGCCGACTTCATCACGATCCACCTCCCGAAGACCCCCGAGACCGAAGGCTTCATCGACGCTGCGGCGTTCGCCCGGATGCGCGACGGCGTGCGCGTCCTGAACGTCGCGCGAGGCGGGCTGATCGACGAGGACGCGCTGAAAGACGCGCTCGACTCCGGCAAGGTCGCCGGAGCGGCGCTCGACGTGTTCAAGAGCGAGCCGATGACCGAGCACCCATTGTTCTCCTACGCCAACGTGATCGCCACCCCGCACCTGGGCGCGTCGACCGCCGAGGCGACCGATCGGGCTGGCTATCAGAGCGCCGAGCAGGTCGTCGCGGCGCTGACAGGCGGGGTGGTCGCCACTGCCGTGAACATACCCGCGGTCGGCGCCGAGGACATGGAGATGCTCGGGCCGTTCCTGCCGCTCGCCAAGCAGCTCGGGCGCCTGGCGATGGAGCTCGCGGAGGGCAGCTCGGTGGAGCGCATCGAGGCGGCGTTCCTCGGCAGGATCGCCGACTTCGACACGCGTCTGCTCGGCCTCGCGGTGATCGTCGGCGCGCTCGAAGGGCGCACCGAGGAGCAGGTGAACCTCGTCAACGCCCCCACGATGGCCCAGCAGCGCGGGATCGTCTTCGAGGAGCGGGCGGTCACCGAGGCGCAGGACTTCAACGAGCTGATCCGCGTGACCGTCACCGCGGGCTCCGAGCGTGTCGCGGTAGCTGGCACGGGCATCGGCCCCAACAGCGTCCCTCACCTCGTCGAGGTGCAGGGTCGACGCCTGACGATCGAGCTGGCCAGGTACGTCACCGTCTTTCGCTACGAGGACCTGCCTGGCATGGTCGGCAGGGTCGGCACGATCTTCGGCGCGCACGGGATCAACATCTCCTCGGCCGCGGTCGGCCACACCGTCGAGGGTCACGGCGACGGCGAGGAGCAATCCAAGAGCGGCCAGCGCCTCGCGGCGATGGTCGTCACGACCGACGCCGCGGTGCCGCGCGAGGTCGTCCAGGAGATCGTCGCCTCAGACGGGTTCGTGAACGGCTGGTCGGTCGACCTCGGCTGACCGCCGAGCGGCCGTGCCGCCGAGCATGACGACTGGCTGACTGGCCAAATCGGGTAGGCTGCCCAGCGATGCGGGCCGTGGTCATCACCAAGCACGGCGGGCCCGGCGTGCTGCAGGTTCAGGAGCGCCCGGATCCCACGCTGGGAGCCGCGCAGGCGCGCATCGAGGTGGCGGCTGCGGGGATCAACTTCGCCGACGTGATGGCGCGCATGGGCCTGTATCCGGACGCGCCGAAGACCCCGTGCGTGGTCGGGTATGAGGTCGCGGGCACGATCCTCGAGCTTGGCGAGGGAGCCGAGGGCTTCGCGGTCGGCCAGCGGGTGATGGCAGGCACGATGTTTGGCGGCTACGCCTCGCAGGTGGTCGTGCCGATTCGCGACGTCGTCGCGCTGCCCGACCGGCTCACCTTCGAGCAGGGCGCCGCGATCCCGACAAACTACGCGACCGCTTGGGCGGGGCTGATCGGCTACGGCAGCCTCAGGGCCGGCGAACGCGTGCTGATCCACTCGGCCGGCGGAGGCGTCGGCATCGCCGCCACCCAGATCGCCAAGCGCGCGGGAGCAGAGATATATGGAACCGCCTCGCCCGGCAAGCACGCGCGCATCAAGGAGCTCGGGGTGGACCATGCGCTCGACTACACCAGCCCGGGCTGGGAGCGGGGTCTGCCGAAGTTCGACGTGATCATGGACGCGGTCGGCGGCCGGAGCTTTCGCACGGACTACACGCTCTTGCGGGCGGGCGGGCGATTGGTGGCGTTCGGCGCCTCCGCGCTCGTCACCGGCGAGCGACGCAACGTGCTCACCGCGCTGCGCACCGTCGTGCGGATGCCGCGCTTCAACATGATCAAACAGATGTCCGACTCGAAGGCTGTGATCGGGCTGAACATGCTGAGCCTGTGGAAGGACCGTGGGACGCTCGAGCCGTGGATCGGGCCGCTGCGCGAGATGCTCGACGACGGCACCATCCAGCCGGTCGTCGCGGGCGCGTTCGACTTCGACGAGGCCGGCGCGGCGCAGAGCATGATCGTCGAGCGGCGCAACCTCGGCAAGGTCGTGCTCGTCCCCTGACCGTTCCCGGCGGGCGCAGGGGCGCTCGCCCGGTTCGGCGGCGTGTGAGCGATGCGCTGGGTCCCTGCCCCACGCCGATCGCGCACGCGTGAGCCGATGTGTAGCATCGCCGACTGTGTTGGGCTCGACGTTCGCTGGCGGCGCCTCGACCCGCTACGGTCGTCGCCTGCGCCTGCGCGTATCGGGCGGGGTGCTCGGCGGGCTTGCGGCGCTGATCGCGATCGCGCTGCCGGCGTCGCCTGCGCTGGCGAAGCCGAGTTCCTACCTGGCTAAGGATCGGAGCCTTGTCTACGACTACGTGGCGATAGAGGGGGCGAAGGTCGGCGTGGTTCTGCCGGGAGGCCCCGAGCGCTTCATCGAAGTGAAGGAGTCGAGCAAATCGCTGCTGCCGACGCCGACCGGACCGGCGCTCGGCCTGACCGATTGTCGCGACGCGTCGAACGGACAGGTCGGGCCGGCGACGAAATGCGTGATCGAGTTCGCGGTCCTGCCGCACAAGAACGGAGAACTGAGGGAGACGGTCGCCCACGAGGTCTTCCACGTCTTCCAGGCGATCATGTCGGGGACGATCGAGAACTTTATCGGCGAACCTCGCAAAGACTGGCTGATCGAGGGCTCGGCGATGTGGGTCGAGTCGGATCTGGTGAGCAAAGACAGGGGCGCTCGCAACGAATGGAAGCGCTATCTCCGGGCTCCGAGCACGCCGCTGTTCAGTCGCAGCTACAGCGCGATCGGCTTCTTTGGGCACATGGCTTCGACCGGCCTCTCGCCGTGGCCGCGGTTCAAGGCGATCTTCGCCGCGACGAGCTCGGCGGCGGCATACGCGGCGGCCGTCGGCGGCGACCCTCAGTTCCTGGACTCGGAAGCGTCGGTGTTCTTCCGTGAACCAAAATTCGGCGCGCTGTGGGACCAGGAGGGACCCAACGTGCCCACACGCACTGAAGTGGGCTTCAAGCCCACAGCGGTCAGTGTCACGAAGGCGAGCGCGGCGCAGACGCTCATCGTCAAGCCGTACGCGGAGGGCCCCTATGAACTGTCGATCAAGGGGCTGCCGCCCGAGGAATCGGTGGTCGAACTGCAGGTCGTCTCAGGCTACGTGCGGCTGCATTCGATCGAAGGCGGCCGCGTCACGGAAATAGTCAACGGCCAACTGCTGCTGTGCTCAGATCCGATGGGCTGCAGCTGCCCGAGCAGGCCCAACCACTACGAGGACTTCATGCGCGGCGACCTCGCGATCACGGGCGGGCCGAGCGGGGGCGAGGTCAGGCTCACCCGGCGCAAGCCATGCGAAGTGCTGCTCGCTCCAGTCATGTGCGAACAGCTGCTCCCCGGGTTCTCGAACGAAGTGTCCACCGGGGTGGGAGCGATCCTCGGTCAAACGCTTGGCGCCCACGTGAGCACGCCCGAAGGCACCACTGTGTCCAACTGCGGGTTCCTCGACAAAGGCCATCTCGACAGCGAAGGCAACTTCGTCGGCGTCGTAGCCCCGTTCGTACAGGTGCTCAGAGCGTCGACGATCGCCGGGGCGATCAGGTACTACAAGCTCATCTCCGTCCCCATACCCGGATATCAACTTTCCCCGACGCCGACGATCGGTGAAGAAGCCGAGCTGCTCACCAAGGAAGGGACGGGCGGGACGGGCGAAGTCGAATACGGCAGCATCGCCGCCGTTCGAGTGCACAACATCGTCCTCTACTACGGTCTGTACGGCACGCCTGGAAACACCGAAGCGTCCCCCGCGGCGTCGCTCGCATTGCTCCGTGATCTCGCCTCGGCACTGTGAAATGGGGAGGGCCCGCGCCCGGGCGAAAACACCCCGGTCTGCTGCTAAGCTGCCAGTCAAGATGTCGTTTCAGTTCTCGTCCCTGCAGCTCCTCCTGCTCCCCCCTCGGGGGGAATAGCGCGTGGCGGCCGCGTAGCCGCAAACCCAGCAGAGAGGACCGATCAGAGATCGGTGAGCAAGCGAGATAGAGAAGGAGCACGAACGACATGAGCATCGACGACGTAGGACCCGCCGGCGGCGTGGACGCCGATAAGCGCGTACCCGCGGACCGAGTGAAGATCTTCGATACGACCTTGCGCGACGGCGAGCAGTCGCCGGGGATCTCGTTGAACAGGCAGGAAAAGCTAGAGATCGCCCACCAGCTTTCGCGGTTGGGCGTGGACGTGATCGAGGCGGGCTTCCCGATCACCTCGCCCGGGGACTTCGAGTCGGTGCAGGCGATCGCTCGCGAGGTCGAAGGCCCGGTGATCTGCGGCTTGGCGCGCACGAGCAAGCAGGACATCGAGGCGGCGTGGCAGGCGGTCAAAGACTCCGAGCGCCCGCGCATTCACACGTTCATCGCGACGAGCGATATTCACATCGAGCGCAAGTTGCAGACGACGCGCGAGGACGTCAAGGGCCAGGTGCGCGCGGCGGTCGCTCAGGCGCGCGAGTACACCGACGACGTGGAGTTCTCGCCGGAGGACGGCTCGCGCTCGGACGTCGAGTACATGGCCGAGGTGATCCAGATCGCGCTCGATGAGGGCGCAGGCACCATCAATGTGCCCGATACCGTCGGCTACACGATGCCGCGCGAGTACGCGGCTATGTTCGAGGAGCTCTACCGGCTGGTTCCGGGCCTGCGCGACGTGGTCGTATCGGTGCACTGCCACGACGATCTGGGTCTCGCCGTGGCCAACTCGCTGGCGGGCGTCGAAGCCGGCGCTCGGCAGGTGGAGTGCGCGGTCAACGGGATCGGCGAGCGCGCGGGCAACGCCTCGCTCGAGGAGATCGTCATGTTGCTGCGCACTCGCGAGCCCAGCTTGGGTCTGTGGAGCGGGCTGACAACGACCGAGATCGCGCGCACGAGCAGGCTCGTTTCGCGCCTGACGGGCTACCCCGTCCAGCCGAACAAGGCGATCGTCGGTCGCAATGCGTTCGCGCACGAGGCCGGCATCCACCAGGACGGCGTGTTGAAGGAGCGCACGACGTACGAGATCATGGACGCGACTACCGTCGGCCTGCGCAGCAACTCGATCGTGCTCGGCAAGCATTCCGGTCGCCACGCGCTGAGCAAAGCGCTTCAGGAGATGGGATTCGAACTGGACGGCGCCGCGCTGAACACCGCGTTCAAGCGCTTCAAGGAAATCGCCGACCTCAAGAAGCAGGTCACCGCCATGGATCTCGAGGCGTTGGTCACCGACGAGCTGCGCGAGGAGATCGCCGGCTATGCGCTCGACTGGTTCGAGGTCGAGGCCTCCTCTCTGCGCCCGCCGCACGCGCGCGTGTCGGTGACGCTGCCGGAGGGCGGCTCCGCGACCGGCTCGTTCACCGGCGACGGGCCGATCGACGCGGTATTCCAGGCGATCAACGCGGCGACCGGCGCCGCGCCCAAGCTCAGCGAGTTCGTCATCGGCGCGGTAACCGAGGGCCAGGACGCCCTCGGAGAGGTGTCGGTCGTGGTCGAGCTAGACGGCTTCACCGGGGCCGGCCAGGGCGTCTCGACGGACATCATCGACGCGGCCGCACGCGCTTACGTGCGCGCGCTGTCGGTTGCCACCGCGCGCTCGCGCGCGGATCAGGCGATCGGCCTGCCGGAAACGGCGACGCCGTGACGGCGTGGTGATGGCCGTGTCCCGGCCGTCGGCGCTCTAGTCGAGAGGAATATGGCCTGGCGCTAGGGTCGGGCGGCGTCAGATGACGACCCATCGCCGCGGCGTCTGGCAGGACGGCGGCGATGGGAGACAGTTGGGTCGATTGCTTGACATTCGATGGCGCGGAGGACTAGACATGATGGCACAGAACCACTAGTCCGAATTGACCCGGCAGTCGGGACCAGGGCACGATCCCGCTCAGGTCTCCGGGCCGGCCATCATCGATCCAAGGGAGTAGATCATGAAGCGAACATACATCGCGGGGCTGATCGTCGTGTCGGCGGCGCTTGGGCTGAGCGCGATCGGAGCGTCGCCGGCATTGGCTTCGGAATGCTTCCATGTCGACAACCCGGCATTCGAAAGCGGCAACTTCGAAACCAAAGCCAGCTGCGAACTAGGCACATCGTTAGACGACGGCGGCAACTGGTTCAAGGGCACCGCGGATCGCGACGAATTCTTACCCTGCGTCTTAGTTCAGTTAGACCTGGACTTCATCATAGGTTATACGTCATTAGCGGAATGTCAAAAAGAATCCAATACGCCGGGCGTGGAATGGCTGATGGCGACGCCGTTCATCATCCCTGAACCGGTGGTCTTCGTCGAAGAACTCGAACTGGAAGACTTCGGAGGCGGTGAAACCAAACCGGTGAAGTTTGCCACCGGCGAAATGAAATTCACGACGAAATTGGCATCTGTCGTCTGCAAAAAAGGCGAAGGCGCCGGCACGGCCATCGGTGGCACTCCGGGAACCGCCAAAGCGACGCTCAAGTTCAAAGAATGCGAAGTGGTAACGCTGAAATGCAAAGTCATGAACAAAGGAGGAACGCCTGGCACGATCGAATTCAAAATCAACGCCGAATGGGTCAACCTGACCAAAACGGGGCTTGAAGAAGGGTTATTGCCCTATGGCCTCCTGGTCAAGACAACCGCGAAAGGCGAAAAAACGCTCGTGTCGCTTGAATACTCAGAAGCGTGCGCCTCGAAAAATGGCCCGGTCACGGCGACGGGAGAAGAACACGGCGCGGGCATCGAAGGCGTCGCGGCCATCGTATGCAAGCTCGGGGAACCTGAGGAATCGAAAGAAGTGCACGAAATCACCTGCGCAGAAAAAGAACAGACGTCGTTCTTTTACGGCAAAGAAGCAAAAACCGCGAATGAAGGCAAAGCGGGGATAGAAGTTTTCAAAGAAAAAGCCGAACAGGTCGGCAAAGCCAAAATCGAATTCGAATCGAAAGCGAAGTGGGGCGTCGTAGGCATCTGAACGTCGCGATGAGTCGCAAGCTCTGCGGCAAAAGACAAGCAGTGGGGTTCCGTCCTCGAGGGGGCGGAACCCTGCCCGCCGCTGCGCATGGGTCCCTGAATGCTGCCCGATCCTCAGCGAGGCGCGTCTGTGATAGCATACGTTTGTATGGCAACCCTCAAGGACCGGCCGAAACGCGCGCAGCGTCCCGCGAGCGGCG
>Ga0209772_10000368_pt1 | contig 11346 bp, 3 predicted proteins | sample BogFormECP03_OM1_FD_188235 | JGI IMG/M metagenome (GOLD analysis project Ga0209772, IMG submission 188235) | Bog forest soil microbial communities from Calvert Island, British Columbia, Canada - ECP03_OM1 (SPAdes) (version 2) | ecosystem: Environmental > Aquatic > Freshwater > Wetlands > Bog ... | reverse complement strand
GGGAAGTTGGCGGTAACCTTCGCTTCTTCCCAAATCGATGACCGTGGACGGGCGCAGGACGCCGTCGAGATGCTCGTGCAGGAGCACCTTGGGGAGGGCGGCGAGGGTGGCGCGGTCTAAAGGCACAGGGTGCCCCTCCACCCATATTTTGTAAGTGTTGCAGCTAAAGGACTTAGATATTGTGTAAGTGCTTTAGAATCAGCACTTGCAGGTGGGCACTTAACTGTTGATTTTAAAAGGCTTACGGTTGATGGAGTGGGGCCAGCCAGAAGGCACCGGGAAGGTCGTAGGTCAGCCGGAATCCATGGACTCAAGTCAGGTAGGGCAGCCAATTGGCGGGCGGGTGTGCAAAGGAAGGGGCCAGAGGTGGGGAGAAGCGGCGAAGGTTGCGCAATCGACGTCATACATGCTTATAGCACAAAAGAGTAAACATGTCAAGTCATTTATAAGTGATTAGGAGTCAGTGGGTTGCGGGGGGGCGAATGGGCTAAGAGGGGAGGGGTGGAGCAAAAGAGATGAAACGGCAGCGGGAGAGGGCGCTGCCGTTCCGCGGGGAACGTGGAATACCCCACCAGGGCGATTCCACTGGGTACAAACTCAGAAGATAAATTTCAGGGACATCTGGATTTGCCTCGGGCTGCCGATGGTCTTGTTAACGATGCCGATGCCGCTCAATGTCGGCGAGGAATAAAGGGTTGTGCCGTAAACCGGGAAGTCGTTGAAATTCAGGTTTTGGGTGACGTTATTAATGGGGATGTCGAAGCTGGGCGTGTTGAATAGATTGAAGACGTCGAAGGTGAACCTGGCACTGACGCGCTCGGTCAACTGGGTCAGTTTGATGAGGGAGAGATCGGTGCGGCGCTGCCAGGGCTGGCGGAAGATGTTGCGCTGGCCAGTTGTGTAAGTCGTTTCGTACGTATCGCCTGCAGGGATAGCGCCGTTGAGAGCGCCGGGGCTGAGTAGCGGCAAGGTAAAGCAGTTGGGGTTGAGGGCTGGCTGGCCGGGGGTCGTTCCGCTGGCGCCGGTGAAAGCGTTGGAAGGGGTGCAACCGGGGGCGAGGGGGACGATGGGATTGGTGATGCCGTCGCTGGTGCCATAGAAGAGGCTGCCGACGGCTCCGGAGTAGTCAATGACACTGTAGGGCTGGCCGGACTGGATGATGGCCAAGCCGGAAATGGCCCAGCCGTCAGCGAACCTGCCGCGGAAGGAGGTCAGCTCGTAGAATTTCGGCAACTCATAGAGGTAGGTGAAGTTAATGACATGCTTGCGGTCGTAGTCCGAGAGGCCGTAACCGCTACGAAGGTCGGTGGCATTGTTGCCGTTGTAGAAGAGGCCCATGCCGCTTTGTTCGTCGGTGGCGTGGGAGAAGGTGTAGGAAAAGCCGACCTGGAGACCGTGGCTAAGCCGTTTTTCGACGTGAGTTTGCAGGGCGTTATAGGCGGAGATGCCCGCGGCAGTATAGGACTCCGATTCGGACGAGTAACCGATATAGGGTACGCGAAGGTCGATGTTGCCTCCTTCGAAGTTGGACATCATGGGCCCCGCCCCGCCCGGAAGGTTAATTGGCTGGCAGCCTGTGGTCACGGCGGGGCTCGCGTTGGGATTGCACTGTTGGGTGTACGCGCAGCTCGCTGCGGACGCACCTGGATCGCATCCTTGGGGACCGAGGACGGTGTAGCCGTACGTGTAGCTTTGGCCGTGAATGGGATGGCTGGGGGAAGCGATGCCAGCCTGGTTGAAGGGCAAGGGAATGACCTCATGACGGCCGAGGTTGCCGACGTAGCCGATGGTGATGGCGAGATCCGACCGCGGCTGCCATTGGATGTCGAGTGTCTGGTTCAGAGAGTAAGGGAGTTTGTTCTGGCGGTTGTAGTCGGCGAAAGAGAAAAGCTGTGCGCCGTTTTCAATGGCTGCCTCATTAGGAAGGACGATAGTGGCCGGATTACCGGTGGGCGGGGCTTGGAGCGCTGCACCCCATGGATTGGAGAAAGAGCCGCCCGTTCCAGTACTTCCCGGGCCCGCTTGAGCTTGCGTGGGATCGCAAGTGGGGATGAATCCCTGGAAATAGCTGCCGATGGTCTGGCAAACCTGGGAATTCACGAAGGGTGGAGCCTGGTTGACGCCGAACGGGCCACCGGCAATCACGCCAGCGGCAAAACCTGGCGAGAGGTAGGTGAAGAGTTCGCCGCGGTCGTAATACATGCCCCAGCCCGCGCGGACTACGATTTTGTTATTGAACTTTTTGGGGCTCCAGGCGACGCCGAGACGCGGCGCGAGACCCCATTGGCGGCCAGTGAGGGTTGAATCGCTGACGCCCTTGCTGGGGAAGAGCTTGTTATTGCCGGCGATGAGAAAGCCGGTGTTGACGATGGTGTCGGTGGCCTGGTCGTAATCGTATTCCGAAGGATCAAAATTGTAGAGGCGGCCGTATTTTTCGGTGAGACCACCATGATCGTCGAAGCGAACGCCGAAGGTAAGGCTGAGGTTGGTCCGGAGCTGAAACTTGTCCTGGAGATAGAGGCCGGTATCCTTGGAGCGATAGTAGCGGTTGGCATCGCCCTGGAGGAATGCGGTGGTGATGAAGCCATCCGGAGTGTAAGGAACCACCAGGCCCTGGAGAAATTGGGAGAAATCGGCAAAGCCGATGGTGCCTTTGTCGGTTCTCTGGTCGCGAGCGTCGAGTTGGGTATAGGCGAAGCTGCCGCCGAAAGTGAGGGTGTGCTTGCCGAAAGTCCAAATGGCGTTGGCAGAGGGCATGAAGCGGTTTTGGAAGACGCCGGTAAAAGCGCCCTGAGAAGCGGCGCCGCTGCCGATGTTTGTCGCTGCGTTGTAGACGAAGGCCTGGTTGTAGGGATTCTCGGAGAAGCCGGCGTTTTGGTTTCCGTAGTCGTCAACGATGGAGATGCCGGGGAAAAAGTTGGAGCCGAAGGTGTTGATGGTGGAGTCGGACAAGGAGGCGCCGGTAAGCTGCTGGACATAGGCGCCAAACGCCTGGGGCGTGAAAGGCTGCGAGATGGTGCTGTAGACCTTTTCACGGATGAAACCGAAGACTTCGACGAGGCTGAGATTCGGCTTGATGGATTGCGTGTTGGTGATGGAAGCAACCTGGCTGCCTGCATCGAGATGCTGGCTGAAGCCGGGGGAGCCGGAATAGGCGTAAGGAGCGGTGCTGGGATCGTGCTGGAAGTAATACTTGAGGGCCACGGTGTCTTTGGAGGTGGCGATCCAGTCGAGATTGGAGACGGCCTGGTGAGAGAGGAAGTAGGCGGTGCCAGGAGTGAAGGTGTTTTCGGGGAAGGTGATGGTTGGGACGAAACTGTTGGCTGAGGGGATCAGAAACTGGCCGTTGGGGAGCTTGTAGTTGAGCAGGCCGTAAGCGATGGGACTGATGTCCCCGGGGCCCGTGCCGATCGTGGCGTTAACTGGCTGCTGAGAAGCGGAGAAATTGCAGGGAAGCGCGGGACATTCCGCGGAAGTGGTGCCGTTGACGAGGGCGGCCAAGGCGGCGGGGGTCCGGGTGTCGGTGAGGCCGGGCGGAACGGCGACGCGGGCGCTGCCGATTTCGGCGTCGGAATCTTCGATGTGCTGATAGGAGATGAAACCGAAGAGCTTGTTTTTGAGAATGGGGCCGCCGAGGGTCGCGCCCGCGGTGTAGCGGTGGAGACCGGGGACTTTGTCGCTGGCGGGAATGTTGGGGTCTTCGTTGTAGAAGAAGGGAGCGGCGTTTAGGGCGTTGCTGCCGCGATGGATGTAGGCAGAGCCGTGAAGACCGTTGGTGCCTGAGGCGGTGCTCATATCAATGTGCGCGCCGCTGGTGGAGCCTTGCTGGGCGTCGTACATGGAAGTGTTGACGCGAAATTCCTCGATGGTTTCCGGAGCGGGCGTGGGGAGCGCCTGACCAATGGCGAGATAGGGAGATGCAGTGCTTTGGATGGGTTCCGCAGTGGTGCTGGAGATGCTGGCGGCGCCGCCGATGCCGGTGTTGTTGACGACGCGGGCGGAGGCCACGGAGCTGGTGCTTTTGCCGTTGAAAAGATTGCTGGCATCGACGCCGTTCAGGAGGAAGGTGTTGCTGGTGTCGCGCTGGCCGTTGGCCCAGATGGGTTGGTTGCCGAGGCCCTGGTTGACGCCGGTGCCTCCAGAGAGTTCTGCGTTGACGCCGGGGGAAAGAATCGCGAGGCCTGTGAAGCTGCCCGTGGGGAGCGGGATGGATTCGATCTGATCTTTTTCGAGAATGTAGCCGTTGGTGGTGTCTACTGCGTTCAAGAGCGGGCTGGCTTCGACGGTGACAGTGGTGCCGACCTGACCGACTTTTAGAACGGCGTTTACCGTGGCGGTGCGATCGGCCTGCACGCCGATGGAGGGGATTTTTTGCGTGTCGAAACCAACATGCGAGAAGGTGAGAGTGTAGGGGCCGATGGGGAGATTCACGAAATCGTAGCTGCCGGCGCTGTTGGTTTTTTGCGTGCGGGTGAGTGTGGTGGCTTCCGAAACAACCGTGACATCGGTGTCGCCGATGGCGCCGCCGGAGGCGTCCGTCACGACGCCGGTGATGCCGCCGAGAGTTTGCTGCGGAAAAGCGCGCGCTGGAGAAAGAAGCGCGAGACAACAACAGAGTACAAAAGCGAACAAAGAAAATTTGAGTGATTGCTTGGCCATTCGGTAACGCCTCCCACTTTCTGTGAACACTCCAGCGGCGCCGTGAGAAGGAGTTGGACCAAGCAGGATTTTGCAAATAGGTTTGGTTTCCTTGCGCTTGGCCACGCCCCGTACGGCAATAGGTTTGGAGGAAAGTATTTCAATTGGGCGCAGAACCGAAACGCAATTTTCGGTTTTCTTGAATTTGTTTTTTCTATTTCGAAAGTGGCGGCGGAAAAGTGATTGGAGGGGATTCCCGGTCAACCATCGGCGGGGGCTGGTTTGCGATTGCGGACGCGGAAGAAGAACCAGAGAAGGCCTGCGACGAGGTAGGCCAGGTAGATGTAAGGGAGCTTGCCGTAGGGGCCTTCGGGGACAGGATAGAGATTTCCGGCGAGGGCGAGGAGCATGGCGCAGCCCGCCAGCCAGGGAATGATTTGCGCGCCGGGACGGCAGGCGTTGTGGGCTCGGAGATATTTTGGGAGAGCGATGCACACCAGGGCGTAAGTGACGATGAAGCCGTAGGTGGCGAGCGAACCCATCCAGCCGTAGACATCCAGGCCACTGGCGCCGCGGGCTGCGAGAATCGCTACGGGGAGAACGGCGGCGGTTCCCGTTACGGCGATGGCGAGACCGGGGGTTTCGTTGCGGACATGCGTTTTGCGCAGGGAGGTGTGGGCGAGGCCATTGTGGGACATGAGAAGCAGGACGCGGGCTGCGGCCGTGATGCAAGCAAGAGTTCCTGCGAACATGCTGACGAGCGCGCCGATGTCGATGAGCAGGCCGAGGAGGGGAAGGCCACCAATTTGCGCCAGGACGCGCATGGGAGCCTGGCTTGTGCCTAAGTCCTGGCCTGCGGCGCGAAGGCCGAGGACTTCGGTGTAGGCGCAGGCGATGAAGATGGCACCGGCCAGGAGAGCGCTTTGGATTACGGCGCGGGGGATGGTTTTGAGAGGATTGCGGGCTTCCGAGCCGAGAGTGGTGGCGCTTTCGAAGCCGACGAAACTGAAGAGCGCGAGCACCAGGCCGAGACGCAGGCCGCTACCGCTCATGCCTTGCAGGTGGAATTGTGGCCAGTCGGCGTGCCAGCCGTGACGCAGCAGGACCAGGACCACGACGATCAAGATGAAGGAGACGGAGACGGCTTCGATCCACAGCATGAGGCGAGCGGAGATTTTTACGTCGCGCCAGGCAATCCAGATGGAGATTGCCGCGACCAGGATTGCGAGGAATGCGGCGGAGGTGCCGTGGCCGGTTGCGTCGCGAAGCAGGAGATTTGCGAAATGGTAGAAGCCGCCGATGACGCTGGCGCCTGTCGCGATGTAGGCGAGGAGCAAGCTCCAGGCGGCGGTGGCTCCGAGGGGCGGCGGAAGAATCATCGAGGCGTAGCTATAGAGAGAACCCGGGGAGGCGGAGTAACGCGCGAATTTGCCGATGCAGAGAGCGACGAGGAGGATGGCGGCCGTCGCGAGAACGTAGGCGAGCCAGGTGCCGTTGCCGGCGAGGGCGCAGACCAGCGGGATGGTGGCTACTGGAGTTGTGGTGGGAGCAATCGTGGAAACCGATTGGGCGAGGGTTTCCATCGGCGAGAGAACTTCGCGCCGGAGGCCATAGCTGCTGGCTTGAGGAGGCGTTTGCGACATTTTACGTTATGGCGCCGGCTTGTTCCTCTCTTCGTTTCATCGCTCGAGGAGCAAGAACGGAGCGGCTAAGGTATAGGTTGTGTTCACCCTACACAAGCGGTTTTTGAAACTACAAAAGCAGTTTTTGGATTTGGCGGGCGGTTTTTTGGGCGTGACTCAGCTTGGCAGTTCTTTCGAAAAACGTGTGTGAGTAAAACCAAGAAACAGATAGACAGGAATCACGGAGAATTTTTTGAAGGAAAATGGCCGGGGCGAAAGGATTTGAACCTTCGACCTCCTGGTCCCGAACCGGATTCCGTGCCGCAGCAGGAAAAGGGCGGCGCCGTTCCCGTGTCAGTTCACTCGCGAGTGCCGAACCGAAAAACCAATCCCGTCGAAATCCGCAGGTTATTCTGTGTAGCCGAACTTCCATCTGGATGCGCGAATCGCGTCAGCAAAAAATCCCCCTCAATCAAGCGAACCGCCAGTCGCCGTGTGACGGCGAAATCCGCGCCGCCCCCTATAGCCATCGCAAAGCTATTTTCCCCCGCATTGATTCCCCCCGAACTGGCGTTCAACCGCCCGCCGCCCGCCAAAACCTGCAGGAACGGCTTGATCCGGCGGATCCGATGCAGAGGCAGCCGCGGCCCCGCCATGTAGGTGTACATCGTACTGCTCAACCCTCCGCCCAATCCGTAAAATCGGTAAGCACCCAAATCACCAACGAACGAGAACCGGTCCCGGTAGTTGTACGCAAACGATGCGCTTGCACCATCCAGGTTGAATCCTCCGCCTGAATCATCCGCATTCCCGCGCATGTACGAAAACGTTCCCGCCATTTCGAATTGCGGCGTCGCGAGCGCAGGCGCTTGCGCACAGCCACCATGCGCGAACGCGCAAGCGAGCACCGCCAGCGTTCCAAAACGTCCGGCGATAGTCATGATTTGCAAGAGCGTCTTGTAGATATAGCTCTTGTGGTTGATCGCCATGCCTTCGCTCATCTGGACACTCCAATTGTTCACAAAGTTCATGGCTGCACCGTTAGGGTAACCGTCGCCGAATGTTGCACGTTCCCCAAAGTACCGGTGACGGTCACCGTATAAACTCCCGGCGGCGTGCCCAGTTTTTGAAAGTTGCGAGCGCTAGCACAGCCGTAGAGCCCGGTAGTGCAACACACCAGCCCCAGAACCAGCAGCGATCGAGCCCATTTTATTTTTGTTCGAACACGTTTTCGAAAGCTCGTGCCGGCAAGTAGGAGGCCCATTAGCGGCAGCCCTGCAAGAGGCACCCAAGTGCCGTAACGCGTCTGTCCCCGGATGCCGATGTTGCGCACGAGATAGGGATCGCCCTCAGTCGTCAAAATCACGAGAGTATCCGTCGCTGCATTCATGCCAAGAGTTACGGAAGCCACCTGCAACGTAGAAGACGCGCTCGCCGGCAGACCTGCCACTGACAGACTGATCGGGCTCGAAACCGGAACGTTGTTCAGCGGCGTCAGCGTGATCGCGAAGGCCGCCCTGGTTCCCGCCTTCACGGTGTCGCTCGCCGGGGTCATCGCGATGGAAAAGTTCGGCGGCACAACGTCAATGATTGTCGTGTCCGAAGCGGAGTCATTGCTGGTGTTGCTCTCGCCGCCTCCGGAAACCACCGCCGTGTTTACCACCGACGCCGGCGCGACGCCGGAAACATTGACCGCCACAGTGATAGCCGGGTAGCTCGCCCCGATCGCCAGAACGTCGCTCCTCGTACAACTCAACGAGCTAAGCGCGCATGTCCATCCCGTCCCTGCAATCGCCGTAGCCGTCAGCGAAGCGGGCAGGTTATCCACGACGCTTACGGTCCCAATGGTTGCTGCTGTTCCCTGGTTGCTAACGGTGATGCCGTAGGCCGCGCCCGTCTGTCCCTGGGTGAAGTCTCCGGCGTGCGACTTTGCGATGGTCAAGTCCGCCGTGAGCACGGTGACCGAAGCCGAAGCCGTCGTGCCCAATCCTCCTTCCGTGGAAGTGATTGCGCTCGTCACATTGTTCTGCGCTCCGCCGGCGATCGCGGTCACGTTCACAGCAAAACTGCACGACGCGGTCGCTGCCAGCGTGGCGCTGGAGAGAATCACGGTTCCCAAGCCCGCCGCGGCTGTAATTGTTCCTCCGCCGCACGTCCCGGTCAGCCCGTTGGGAGTCGCGACCACCAAGCCTGCAGGCAAAGCGTCGCTGAATCCAATGCCCGTCACGGCTGTTGCCGCGTTCGGATTGTGGATGACAAACATCAGCGAAGTCGATCCGGCCAGCGCGATGCTCGCGGCCCCAAACGATTTTTGAAACGTCGGAGGAGCAACCACCGTTACGCTCGCATTCGAAGTGTTGCCCGTTCCGGCGTTCGCCGAAGACACCATCACGCTGTTGTTCTGTGGTCCTGTCGCGGTCCCTGTCACATTCACCGAGAACACGCAAGAGGCGCCAACCGCCAGCGTCGCTCCCGCAAGACTCGCGGCCGCGGAGCCCGCCGTCACGGCAATCGTTCCTCCGCCGCACGTTCCTGTCAGCCCATTCGGAGTCGCAACCACCAGCCCGACTGGCAAAGAATCTGTGAACCCCACTCCGCTGAGCGGAACAGTATTCACTCCCGGATTGTTGACCGTGAACGTCAGCGAAGTTGATCCATTTAGCGGAATCGTGGCCGCGCCAAACGTCTTCGAAATTACCGGTGCGCTTGCCACGGTCAGATTCGCCGTCGCCGTGTTTCCTGTTCCGCCATTCGTCGAGCTGACCGCGCCGGTCGTGTTCGTGTATTGCCCCGAAACCGCTCCCGCCACCGTCACGCTAAGCTGACACTGGCTGCCCGTGGCAATCGCTGCGGCCGTCAGAGCAATCCCTCGAGGCGTGGTGGTCGTCAGCGTGCCGCCGCAAACCGTCCCTGACGAATTCGCAAGCGTCAGCCCGCTTGGCAACGTGTCCGTAAACGCAACGCCCGCCAGCGCGACCGTGTTGGCTGGCGGATTTGCAATCGTGAATGTGAGCGAACTGCTTCCGTTCAATGCAATCGCCGCCGGATTGAACGCTTTGGCGATCGATGGCGGCGCCACCACCGCGATATTGGCCGAAGCTGTTCCACCCGTTCCGCCTTCCGTCGAAGTCACCGCGCTCGTCACGTTGTTCTGCTGCCCCGCAGTGACCCCCGTCACGTTCACAGAGAAGTTGCACGAACTGTTCGCAGCCAGCGTTGCTCCGCTCAGGCTGACCGCGCTCGTTCCCTGCGCAGCCGTGATCGCTCCCCCGCCGCAAGTCCCTGTCAGCTCGCTTGGCGTGGAGATCATTAGTCCCGCAGGGAGTGTGTCGCTGAACCCAACCCCAGAAAGGCTCTGCGCTGCGTTATTGTTTTGAAGGGTGAAGCTCAGCGAAGTCGATCCGTTCAACGAGACACTAGCCGCCCCAAACGCTTTAATAATGACCGGCGGCGCCGTCACGGTAATATTTGCGCTAGATGTGTTTCCCGTTCCGCCTTCGGTCGAAGTCACCTGCACGCTGTTGTTTTTCACTCCCGCCGCCGTGCTCTGCACGTTCAGGGAAACCGTGCACGACGCGCTCGCCGCCAGCGTCCCGGCCGACAAGCTTGCCGTACCTGAGCCGGCCAGCGCTGTCGTCGTGCCGCCGCAAGTGCTGGTCAGATTGTTCGGAGTCGCCACTGCCAGTCCCGCGGGCAAATTGTCGGTAAAGCCCAAGCCGGTGAGCGGAACGCCCGTATTTGGATTGTTCATGTTGAATGTCAGCGACGTTGTTCCAGTAAGAGGAATCGTCGCCGCACCAAACGCCTTGGTGATCGCCGGCGGGCTGGCCACGGTCAGGTTCGCAGAAGCCGTATTTCCTGTGCCGCCATTCGTCGAGCTCACGGCCCCGCTCACGTTTGTGTACTGGCCCGATGCCGTCCCCGTCACATTCACGAGCACGGTGCAGGAAGTGTTCGCTGCTGCGATGCTCCCGCCCGTCACGCTAATGCTCGTGCCTCCCGCCACTGCCGTCGCCGTCCCGCCACACGTATTGGAAAGTCCATTCGGCGTTGTCACCACCAAGCCAATGGGCAGCGTATCCGTGAACGCCACACCGGTCTCCGCCACGGTGTTGGCAGCCGGATCGGTAACCGTGAAAGTGAGAGAGGTTGTCCCATTCCGCGGAATCGCCGCCGCGCCAAACGCTTTGGCGATCGAGGGCGGTGCGACCACATTGAGACCAGCCGAAGCCGTTCCGCCCGTGCCGCCTTCCGTCGAAGTGACCGCGCTCGTCACGTTATTCTGCTGTCCTGCCGCAGTGCCCGTCACGTTCACCGAAAAATTGCACGAACTGCTGGCGGCCAGTGTCGCTGCCGATAAGGCAATCGCATTGCTTCCCGCGGTCGCCGTGATCGTTCCGCCGCCGCAAATCCCGGTCAGGCCATTGGGGGTCGAGACCACCAATCCTGCGGGCAGCGTGTCGCTTAAGCCGATCCCCGAAAGGCTCTGCGCCGTGTTGTTGTTCTGAATGGTAAAACTCAGCGAAGTGGATCCGTTCAGGGGAATGCTTCCTGCTCCGAAGACTTTTATGACCGCCGGCGGCGTTGTCACCGTAAGGCTGGCATTCGAAGTATTTCCAGTCCCGCCTTCGGTCGAAGTCACCTGCACGCTGTTGTTTTTCACGCCCGCGGTCGTGCCTTGCACGTTTAAGGACACCGTGCACGATGTGCTGGCCGCCAATGTTCCCCCCGAAAGGCTTGCCTGGCTGGAACCGGTCACGGCCGTCGCCGTTCCCCCGCATGTGCTCGCCAGGTTGTTCGGCGCGGCCACGGTCAGACCCGCGGGCAGATTGTCTGTGAACGAAACGTTGGTTAGCGCCACGCCGCTGTTGGGATTGCTAATGCTGAAGTCCAGTGAAGTTGTGCCATTCGAAGGAATCGTCATTGTTCCAAACGTCTTGGTGATCGCCGGCGGGCTGGCCACGGTCAGGTTCGCAGAAGCCGTATTTCCTGTGCCGCCATTCGTCGAGCTCACGGCCCCGCTCACGTTCGTGTACTGGCCCGATGCCGTCCCCGTCACATTCACGAGCACGGTGCAGGAAGTGTT
>Ga0209772_10000365_pt1 | contig 11422 bp, 7 predicted proteins | sample BogFormECP03_OM1_FD_188235 | JGI IMG/M metagenome (GOLD analysis project Ga0209772, IMG submission 188235) | Bog forest soil microbial communities from Calvert Island, British Columbia, Canada - ECP03_OM1 (SPAdes) (version 2) | ecosystem: Environmental > Aquatic > Freshwater > Wetlands > Bog ... | reverse complement strand
TAAACTATAATAAAACTATATATAACTGTAGTTATAACATATCTACATCTAAACTAATTATAATTCCATTACCCTCCCTACTCCCTTATTAAAATTATTTAGTACGGCTTAAAAAGTGTTTTAGTACTAAATAATTTTAATTCACAAATCTATTTATCTAGATTAGCTTTTAATTTTGTATTAAAATTGGATAATTCTATTAAACTGTTTTCAAATAAACTTATTACAGGTACTATTATTAAGAAATGAGAAAAATAAAAAACTGTACTAATTTGTCCAAATTCTATAAATGGGGATTCAACATGTTTAGCTCCTAATTGCATTAATATTATGAAATTAGCAACAAAAATATAAAAAGTTATTTTACTTAATGGTCTAAACTGTATACCTCTACTTTTACTTAAGTCTGTTAACGGCATTACTAGTAATATTAAAATTGCACTAAACATAGCGATTACCCCTAATAATTTATTTGGGATAGACCTTAATATGGCATAGAAAGGTAATAGATATCACTCTGGTACTATAGCAGGAGGAGTTTGCATAGGATTAGCCATAACATAGTTCTCACTATCTCCTAGAGCATTAGGCATAAAGAAAACAAATATGCTTAATACTATAATAAATATAAATATTGTTATTAAGTCTTTGAAAAGAAAATAAGGGGAAAAAGGTAATCTGTCATAATTACCTGAAACTCCTAAAGGATTACCTGATCCCGCACTATCGTGAAGTGCTATTAAATGCATTAAAGCTAAAGCTGCTAATACAAAAGGTAATACAAAATGTAAAGAAAAAAATCTATTTAAAGTAGCATTATTAACACTAAAACCTCCTCATATAAATTCGACTATGTCTTGTCCAACCCAAGGTATTGCACTCATTAAATTAGTAATAACAGTTGCACCTCATAAAGACATTTGACCATATGGCAATACATAACCTAAGAAAGCTGTAGCCATCATCAATATAAATATAACTGTACCTATGGTTCATACTAAAGTTCTAGGAGTTCTATATGAACCATAGTATAAACCTCTTCCTATATGTAAATAAACTAAAAAAAAAAAAGCTGAAGCTGTATTACTATGTAAATAACGTATTAATCAACCATTATTCACGTCACGCATTATATGTTCTACTGAATTAAAAGCTTCTAAGACATTGGGATTATAATGCATAGCTAATGTTACACCTGTTATTATTTGTATAACTAAACAAAAGGCTAATAATGATCCAAAGTTTCATAAATAACTTATATTACTTGGCTGTGAAGAATCGATTAGATAAGAATTAACCAATTTTAATAAGGAATGACTTTTTAAAATTCTCATAATATTAAATTTAATTTAGTTTTTTCTTTTAAATATTTATAGGTACATTTAGGATATGACGATTAATTACCTATTATATATAATAGGTAATTAATCGTTTACTATTAAAATAAAAATAGTAAGTAATTTATTAGTTTAAATAAAACTAAGTATTTATTTTTGATAATGAACAAATCTAATGAATAAAAATATATTTTTATTACCTGTGTGAAAAAAAAACAGTAATTATCATTACCACTACTATTGTGAAATAAAACAATATTAAATCTATATATTATATATTAAATATAGTATTTCACAAAATAATTTTTTTAATACTATATTTAATATATTAAGTCAATATATTAGTTAGAAACCTTTGACATACCTATATAATCCAAGTCAGTTATCAAACTTAAGAAAGCTAATAATATTAATAAAAGCAAACTATTATCCATTAATGATAAATAAGGGATTAATATATAAAAGATAAGACCAATTAATATATATAAGGCGTAACTAGTTACAATACCTGTATCTAAATTAGAAATACTTTTACTTAAGTATATTAATCCTTTCTCTAGACCAAAGGGGCCTAATAACTCTATACTCCCTTTATCTAAAAATTTGGTGGTTAAACCCCCAAATTTAAAAATAATACCGATAATAAATTTATTATAAAAAAGCTCAACTAAAAAACGTTGATTAAAAAAACTAAATGTATTATAACCTAATTTACTTAATTTAAAGTAAATTAACATTTTTGGGAAAAATTCTGATAAAGTAATAGCTAAAACACTAAGTAAAATAGTAAACATTAAGGGCAGCAATTTAAATAAAGTAGATACAGCAAATTCGGTATCCAACATGATTTCGTGTAAAGGATGAATAAATATACTGTTATCTGAAAAAAAATCTGAGCCTAATCCAAGAAAAATATCTTTAGTTATATAACCAAAAAATATAGAAAAAATAGCTAATATTATTAAAGGTAAGCTCATAAAAATACTTCCTTCATGAGCATATTTATAATTAATAACAGGTCCATTAGGGTTAGTTAAAAAAGTTAAATATAAAACTTTAACTGAATATAAAGTAGTAAACATAGCACCTATTGTGGCAATGAAATAAACTATTGTACTACTAAAATAGAATTGACCATAAGCAGATTCTAAAATAAAATCTTTACTATAAAATCCTGTCATAAAAGGGAAAGCTACTAAACTAAGACTTGCTATTAGCATAACAGAATAAGTTAGAGGCAAAAATGGTAATAACCCCCCATATTTTCTAAAATCTTGGTTATCAGAAACCGCGTGTATTACAGCACCAGCCCCTAAAAATAATAGTCCTTTATAAAAAGCATGATTTACTAAATGAAACAAAGCAATATTATATGAAGATAAACCTATTGCTATAACCATCATACCTAATTGGCTCATAGTACTATAAGCAATAACTTTTTTAATGTCTTGTTGAAACAAACCAATAAGACTACTAAATATTGTAGTTATTGCCCCTACTCATAAACATAAAATTAAAACAGTTGAACTATATTCTATTAAAGGACTAGTACGCATTAATAAATATACACCAGCAGTTACCATAGTAGCTGCATGTATTAATGCACTAACAGGTGTAGGACCTTCCATTGCCATAGGCAATCAAACATGTAATCCTACTTGTGAACTTTTAGCCATAGCTCCTATTAATAAGCAAATACCTACTATAGTAACGAGATTTTCATTAACAAAAGGAGCTAATGAGAACACAGTACTATAATCTATATTACCAAAAGATCATAAAATAGTAAAAATACCAACAGTTAGAAAACAATCACCAACTCTATTAGTTAAAAAAGCAGACATAGAACTTTGATTTGCTGCTATTCTAGTAAATCAAAAACTTACTAAAAGATACGAACAAATACCAACTCCTTCTCAACCTACAAACATTAACAAAAAATTATTAGCTGTAACAAGTATTATCATCATAAATGTAAATAAACTTAGGTAACTAAAAAACCTTTGGTTATGGGGATCACGACTCATATATCCTATAGAGTATATATGTACTAAAGAACTAACTATTAGCACAGGTATTAACATACTAACTGTTAAACTATCAAAATGGAAATTTCACAATACATTAAGGGATTCACTATCTATTCATTTAAACAGATTCATTGATACTGGTATATTATTACAACCTACCTCAATAAATGCTACTATCGCTAATATTGTTGTAATAACAATACATAAACATGTAATTAATTGGGCACCACTAACACCAACTTTTCTACCAAAAAATCCAGCAACTATTGATCCTAATAAAGGTAAAGTTATTATGGCTAAATACATTACTTATATTCTATAGCTATACTTCCTCTTAATCTATAAAAAGCAACTAGAATACCCAAACCTATTGCTGATTCTGCACCAGCAATTGTTACAATATACATAGCATAGGTTTGACCTAATATATCATCAAAGCTAAGTGAGCTTATCAATATTAAAAATGTAATAGCTAAAAGCATTATTTCAATTGAAATAAGCATTAATATTATATTCTTTCTATTTAAAACAAATCCTAAGATTCCTATCAAAAAAAGTATTAAGGATAAATTCATTATATATACTTAGTATTATTAAATAATTGGTTTTTATTAAAAAAATAATGAATTTTTAAGCATTTTAGATGTTTAAACTAAATATTATTGTTCGTAAAGTCATGATAAAAATTTCTCTATGCTTACTGTTTCTATAACTATAGGCATAGAGCTATGTAATATACCACATATTTCTGAACATTGACCGTAATATGTTCCTTCTCTATTTATAAAAACAGAGGATTGATTTAATCTACCTGGATAGGCATCACATTTAAGACCTAAACTTGGACAAGCAAAAGAATGAATAACATCAGCAGCTGTAACAATAAATCTAATATGTGTTAATTCTGGAACGATAACTCTATTATCAACCTCTAACAATCTTAAAGCTCCATCTTCTAAATCCGATTCTGGAACTAAATATGAATCAAATTCAATAAATTCACCCTCTGAGTTTATAAAGTCAGGGTATTGATAACTTCAATACCATTGATGACCTTCTGCTAATATAGACATAGCGGGATCGCTAACCTCGTCCATTAGATACATTAATTTAAATGATGGGAATGCTATTAATATTAATATAAAAGCTGGGGTAATAGTTCATATTAATTCTATTAATGTACCATGGTTTAAATATTTATGTGATATAGGGGCTTTAACAATAGTATATTTATTAACAATTGAAATCATTATTCATCCTACACCAAATAATATAATGACAAGATAAAACATAATATTATCATGTAATTCTACTAATCCTTCCATTTGTGGGGTTGCACTATCTTGGAAATACAAACCTCAAGGTCTAGGTGTATCACAGTTATTATACATAATAATATGTAAAAAATTAAGCATTTAATTAATTATAAATGTGTTTTGTTATCTCTTAAATTATAAGTTAAATCTATTCCAAGGTTAAATATAATTTTTATCTATTACTATAGAGTAATTATTTAATGAAATAACAACCAAAGAACAGCTAATATAATAGTAAAAATATTATTTTTTACTATTATATTATACAACGTAAGTATTTAATATATTAAATATATATATTTTATTTAGTAATTTCCTATATTTTTGTTTTTATTATACAATTCTGATATATAAGCTTTATATGAATATACCCCTAAATACGTTTTTAAATTAGGACTAATACTTTTTTTAGAAATATATTCTAAGTCACTTTGTTTTGAGTTCAATTTCAATGCACCTTTACCTATTTCGAATGCAAATCCTAATGTTAATGCTAAAAAAAAAATAAGCATTATCATTAAACCATATATATTATTAACATATGCACTAACTACGTAAGGATATATTAAAATAATTTCTAAATCGAATAATAAAAATAATAAACCAAATATAAAGAAAGAAATATTAAATTGACTTCTATTTTGTCCTAAAAAAGAATGAAAACCACATTCAAAAGGGGAATCTTTTTCCTGATATGAATTATGAGGAGCAAATATTAAGTTTACAGCTAGTAAAATAATAGTTAATAAAGGAATAAAAATAAAAAAAAAAGTTACACTTGTCATTTAAGGATTAAAAATTATTAGTGCTAATATATTAGCCATACTTAATCATTCTTGAGGCATTAATAAAAACAACAATATTACTAGTGTTAATATAGAAATAGTTATACTTAGATAACTTGATAATATAATACTATTGTTTTTAAACACTAGTTTGTATAAAAATATATTATTTTTACTTACAAATGAATACGTATTAGTATTTTTTATAATAGGATTAATTTCATATTCAGGTTTAAAAAAAAAAACTTGTTTTATTACATTTAAATAATATACAGCACTTATAACACTAGTTAATATAGCTACTATAACAAGAAAAACATAACCACTATCTAAAGCAGCACTTAAAACCATCAGTTTACCAAAAAATCCTATAAGAGGTGGTATACCTACAAAAGAAAATATAGTAATAAATAGACTTATAGCTAAAATAGGGTTTATAAAAAAAAATCCTTTTATTTGACTAATCAATTGCACAGGTGAATTATTTTTATCTTTTAATTCTTTATATTCATTATTATCATTTACATAGTAATATAAAGAAAATCCTATACTAATTAATATTATAAAAGCATTTAAGTTACTTAAAGAATATTGCATTAAATAAAATATAAACGCTTGAATAGATTCTATACTATTAATACCTAAAGCTAAAAGTATAAATCCTAAATGACTTATAGTACTATAGGCAAATAACCTTTTTATTCTAAATTGTGTTAAACCTACAATTGTACCTATTATTAATGAAAGTAAAGAACTAACCAATAAACTTGAAGTCCAGTTAAATTGAGTAATAAATAAAGAATTATTAGTGTAATGCACTAATTCTAATAAGAATACAAATATAGATATTTTAGCAATTATAGCCACAAATGTTGTTACTATAGTAGGTATTGCATCATAAACATCTGGAGATCAAAAATGAAAAGGTGCAGCACTTACCTTAAATAATAAACCTACACTTATTATAAGTAAAGAAATATTTATATAATTAGGTTTATATCAAAATAGTAAATTATCACTATCATTAGTAAGATCACTTATATTAGAAATAACATATATACCATCCAAATTTGTAGTACCTAAATTTGTATATAATAAACTTGCACCTAAAAGTATAAAACAAGAACTTAAACCACCTAATAAAAAATAAGTAAGACCACCAGAAGTAGCAAGTTCTGAGTTTCTATACAATGTACTTAATAAATATAACCCATAACTTTGCAACTCTATACTTAAAAATATAGAAACCAAATCGCTAGTTGATACTAAAAATACAGATCCTGTTATTATAAATAATATAATTAAAGGATATTCTATTATTTTAAATTGTTCTCCCATTTTATTTATTATTTTAGTATTGTAATAAGTAAAATTGTAAAATAACAATTTTCTTAATGAAGAATGTTCTTTTAATCAAACTCTTCTAGGATAAAATCCTGTAAGTTGTAATATAACAGCGCTTATTAAAAAAATAAATAAATGAAATATTTGTGTGGTGCTTGTAGTATGAAATAAACCACTATATAAACCTATACCTATATCTAAATAACTTATGTATAAACTTTCCATGGTTAGTATAGATGAGTATAATATAATAATTATAGCTACTCTACTAAAAAGTATTGATTTGTCTCGTCTTAAATTGACGGCATTAGATAATAGTAAAAATAAAATTGAAAAAATCAACATTTTTTTATAAGGAATCAAACCTTTTTATTAATTATATAAAAAATATGCTATAATATATACTAAGTTATATATATTATAGTAACATGCTTATTTATTAGCCGGGAGAGAAATTTGAATTCTCATTATTAATGCATGAAATTAATGTTTTAACCTATTAAACTATCCTGGCTTTATAGTATATAACTATATGTTATATTATAATATATATATTATAAAAAAAAAAGGGAGGATATCCTGATTTGAACAGGAAACATATTGTGCCACATACAATCGCTCTACCTATTGAGCTATATCCACCTATAATACATATCACATTATAGTTTATTCCGGAATGATTCGAACATTCAATATTAAATACCAAAAATTTATGACCTACCTATTAGTCTACGGAATATTTAATAGGAGATATATACAATAATAATTAAATACCTTTATTAATAAGTAAACACATTTTACGAGTGGTGGGATTTGAACCCACAAAGCTAAAAGCCCCAGTATCCTAAGTACTAGATGTAAACCAATTCCATCACACTCGATATAAAAATAAAAAAAAGTAGGAGGGGGTGAGGGTAATAAATAAATATATAATTAAATTAAAAAAGTGTTTTATAACTAACTTATATATATATATATAACTTAACGCTCGAAACAAGATTTGAACTTATAACCTAAACATCTTCAGAGTTCCGCTCTACCAATTGAGCTATCCGAGCTTATAAAACAATAATTAAAAAACCCAAATGATATAAACTACTTAAAAAAATTATTTTTTTAAGTATAACTACCTAATGCTTAAATTCCTTTTTTTAACATACTAAATATTTACTTATAAACAGAGGTAATATTTTTATGGAGAAACTAGGGCTCGAACCTAGAATAATAATGTGCAAATTTATTGTATTTCCAATTTATACTATTACACCCCTCCTACTTTTTTATATAAATATATATTTTTTTTAATCTTACATTGTAAATAGATACTAAAATATCTATTAGTATCCGAGGAACGACTTGAACGTTCACGACTTGCATCACTTAAGCTTAAGTTAAGACTGTCTACCAATTTCAGCACTCGGATGAGATATATATGATATATATGGTGTATATATCATGTATATCTAATAGGGCCAGAATGATTTGAACACTCATCTCAACCGTCATGAGCAGCTTGCTTTACCTTTTAAGCTATAACCCTTCCTTTTATATAATATAAAGTAGTACGGACAAAGGATTTGCACCTTTATAAACTGATCATGAGCCAGTTATGTTACTATTACATTAATCCGCATTAATCCATACCTTTTTTTTTATCAGTAACTACTACACTATACATACATTAGCTTTAGAGGGGTTCGAACCCTCGTATATAGTGATGAAAACACTATGTCTTAACCTACTTGACTATAAAGCCTTACATATAATAAAATAATTTATAAAGCTTATATAAGCTTTATAATATAAAAGCCCGGTGCAAGTATCGCACTTGCTTCAACTGATTACAAAACAGCTACATTACTTTTATGCTAACTAGGCTAACTAACTAGCATTTTTTTTTAAGCTTTAAAAAATTTTTAGTGAGATATAAGTAATAGTTAGTAAAAAAAAATTAGTACTTTATGTCTAAAAACATTTAAATTATTTCAACTAAAGCCTATTAATTATATGTTTTAAATTATATTTTTTTAACATATAAAATCGTAGTGTTATACTACGTATATTTAAGAATATATTATAGTAAGTTTCGTGTTTATATGCTTTCAGCACTTATCTTTAACTAACATAGTGTTCCTGCCATGCTTATGTTATAAATTTACTTAAGTGAAAGTAACATCCCTGTATAAAATGAATTTATACTTAAATTAATATTAGGCACATAAACAACAGGTAAACCAGAGGTTAATATACCCAGCTCCTTTCGTACGAGGGGGCTATCCATATTTTATTCTAATTTCCTCTAGAAGATAGAAACCATACTGTCTCACGACGTATTTAACCCAGCTCGTGTAACTTTTTAATCGACGAACAGTCGAACCCTTCATGATTTATACATTCATGTGGATAAGTTAAGCCGACATCGAGGTGCCAAACTGCGCACTCAATTTGTACTTTCTGGCGCAATTAGCCTGTTCAATATTTGTTAACACAAAGGTTCTTTATCCTTTATTTCCATCTTTCACAAAATGGTTCAGACTATTTCTTCCTTTTTATATATTATATAGTTAATGCGACACGATAATTGTGAATTAGCAATTGTGTAATATAATACTATATTACACTAAACAAAATTGGTTAACGTTAAATAAATATATTTATTTACTACTTATTCAACCTTTAAGCCCAAAAGCTCCATTACGATTTTTTGAATTCATTATAGAATATTGTATATTTGATTTAGCATGACCCCTTAACATAATTGAGGATAATCCTTTGTAAGAAGAATCTATATTCTTTAAACTACCTTTTCATTTTATTTTATAAACAGATCTTGAAGCAGTAAAACGTCTTGTTAATCTACCTTTGGCCTCTAACCTAACTCCTGTTATTTCTTTATACTTTAATGTATTTAAGACAAAATTTATTAATATACTATTTGTGGCATAATTATGTATACTCTCTTCTTCTTTTTTTAAAATAAAAGAATATGGAAAAACATCTAAAAGTAATTTATTTAAAATATCATTGTTATTAGGATATTTGGCACAAATTGAACTAACTTTTAAATTTTGAACTTTATTAGCTCACAATTCTTTTATAATAATTTTATTATATTTCTCTCTTATTTTGTTTATTTTTGGTAGTTTAACCATACGTAAAGAAGATCTTAATATATTTAATACTTTATTGTTTCTATTCTTTAATTTCAATGATATAACTTGTGTGAATATATCACCATCTAAATACAAGGTCTTTAAATTAACTATATTAAATTCTACCTCTTTATTATAAATCTTACTAATTAATGGTTTCAATCTTAAAAGAAATTTGTCCTCAAATTTAAATTTATTTAAATTTAATAAAAGCTTGTAATAAGCAATTATCATTATCTCTTTCTCTAAATGTTTTTTACTTAAAAATTCAAGATAAACATTTTCATAGTGTTTATAAGAAACAGGATCGCTCTCACAAATAGAAATAATGTTTATTATATTTTCTAAATTTTTTTCTAACATTTTAATAATTAATAGTTTCTCTTTTTTTAATTTTAAATTTTTAGTTATTAAAATATTTTTTACTTCTAATTTAATTAATTCAATAATAGATAACGCTTTTAACTCTAAACATCTTGTTAATGGAATTCTATCTTCTTGAATTTTAATTATATTTAACTTTTCTTCTAAAGATAAAACTCTATTTTTATTATTATAATATAATTTACATAAAGAAGGGAAAAGCAAAATTTCAAGCCTTTTTATTTTATTAATCAAAATCCTTCTTTCTTCATTATACACATATAAAGTAACTAACACTTTAGTGTTAGTATGTTTTAATTCTGCTTTACTAATAAATATCTTTTTCATAGATAATCGTCTTAATCTTACAGCTATACGCTTAGACTTTAAAAATTTTTTTCTAAAAAAAAAATTAAAGTAACTTTTAATTAATTTATTTAAATTTTTATTTGCAACATTTAAATTTTTAATGGAATTATTATTATAAGAATAAATACTATTAAATCATTCTTTAGTTGTAGGAGGGAAATGTCTTATAGGACCCAAAGTATTAAAAATAATATTTAAAGGTATAACATTATGTTTGTTATTTACTTTTTTAGTAAATATATTAGGCTCAGTTATTTGTACATTTTCATTATTATTATTATTCATTTTTTTTTTACTATTTTAACATATATATGCCATAGCAATATATAGTATATATATACTATTAATGTTATTAACACCAAAGTTATATTTGAAACATAAAATTACTCATACTTAACTATATAAAAATAAAAGATTGGGCATTTTTAGAAAGATTATTGTTAGCATTACTCACTATCTAGTCGTTGAACGGTTTTACTCTTAATTAACTCATAATAAATTAAACATTTACTCGAAAAGAAAAATTAGTGCTAAAGTAAACTTCGCTTCAAGTACACATATAATATATTTATATAAGTCATTCTTGAAATTAACCCAATAAATACCAAAGAATTTATTATATTATATAATAAAACATTGGAGGACTAACATCCCTAGCGTAGCTTTTTCAAAAATCCAAGACCTTTCCTTTCTGCATCTTGTGATCATATGCCCCGCTTACGCGAC
>Ga0209772_10000363_pt1 | contig 11464 bp, 19 predicted proteins | sample BogFormECP03_OM1_FD_188235 | JGI IMG/M metagenome (GOLD analysis project Ga0209772, IMG submission 188235) | Bog forest soil microbial communities from Calvert Island, British Columbia, Canada - ECP03_OM1 (SPAdes) (version 2) | ecosystem: Environmental > Aquatic > Freshwater > Wetlands > Bog ... | reverse complement strand
GGGAGCGTCAAAAGCATCACCTCGTCCAAAAAGATCATCTCTTGCAGCGTTAAAATCTACACCTTGAACGTTTGGAATAACTGGGACCGGCAGTTGATAATATGGTGTGCCAAATTGCGTCCACCTTACCCTATTCGGGTAATTTAAAATTCCCGAATCATTGCCTTCCCAAGTATTTAAAAATAATAAATAACCCTTGTAAGCAAACATCAAAAGGCATCCGGCCAATGCATTATCTGGATTAAGAGGAGGATTGTAATTAACCCAAGTATTGCCCACGCCTGTAGTTGCATAGAATCTAATTCCATCTTGACCTATGGCTTGTCTTGTGGTTGAAAGAGCCATTCCCGTTCCAGCTGCTCCATCGGTAAAAGGCCCTAAACCGTCTGTTGATTGAACTGTAAACGGATTTCCGGCTATTGTAACAACTGCTTGCCGTAAATTATTTGGAGAAGCAGCGCCTGTCACATTTATAAAATATATTACATCTCCAACTTCAAAATTATTTCCTGCAGCTGTGACTTGAACTGTCCATGGTCCTGAACCGGCTTGATTTTCAAAAAGAGTGACAGCAAAACCATTTAATCCAGGATTATTATTAGTGACCCAGAAAGCATTCGCATAATTTATGCTATAAAAAAATTGATAGTCTTCGCCGCTCCACACTACATCCATTTCAGAAAACAAAGGAATAAAATTAGTTCCATTAAATACATAAGATTCAGTTGTGTCAAAAGCTATAAGATCCTCTTGATCTACGGCAAAAAGCTCTCTAGTTCTTAACCCCATTACAGGCGTTCCATTTCCTAGTCGTCCTAAAGTTGTGTAACCTCTGCGCCTTATTACCCTCCCCCGAAATTGATAAGCGTTTTCCAGGACTTCAAAAGCATCTTCAGGAATAGCAAAAGGTTTTACATCTTTACGCAACCCTTCTTTTATCGGACCTATGAGAAAGCTTTGTGTTGTCATGCTAAACCTATAGCCATCCAGCTAAATGAATATGATCCTGAAGCGGTATCAGAAATGATTTTGAAAGTAGAATTATTTATGATATTCGTTGCAGTATGTGAGGGAAAACCGCTCACTGTAGTGTTTGGAACTGCTAAGGCTAATAACAAACTAGATGGAGCGGGAGACAAGGTAATATTTACCGCGATATTGCTTGTGCTGCCAAAGAAAAAAAGATAAGGACCACGAGAATTGCTTTGCAATTTAGCGCTTGGTAAAAAGCTCTGATAATTCGGACCTGCGGTATTTACAGTATTATAAGTCAGAATCATCGGAAAATTCGTAATGCCTGGTAAAAAAGTCGGCATCTGTACAAATAATTGATTTGAAGCTACCCCTGGAACCACATTACAATACAAAACGTCGTAATTGCCAGATACTCCAGGAGCAATAAAAACTTTAGATTGAAAAATGATAGCTTCATGATCGCCTTGATTAAATGTGTTAAAAGCGGTATGATTATTTGCGAAAATAGTCGAAAATTCAGAAAAATTTGTCTGAATTTCACTTTGTTGTAGTGCTGGCGATAGTTCACTAAGAGGAATATTGGGGTTATATGTCATATATTTGCTAAGACCACGTAATAAAATGTCTGAGTAGTTGGAACGGAATTTAAAGCACTATTAAAAAGATTTATAGTATCATAAATCCCATTCATCGGAGTTTGTAAACTTACATATGGAGAACTACCACTACCACTACTTGTACTTTTAGTGCAGAAATTCATTGTTGTGATATATTTAGCTATAGCAGGAGTTAATTTAAGCGGTACAGGTTTTGTACCTGCAGCAAAACTACAAGTAATTGTCCCAAAATAAAACAATATTCCACCTGGTAAAAAAGTAAAAAACTGAGATTGAGTACTATTTTGATTTAAACCATATATTTGATAAGGAATAAATTGAAAAGCAGTTTGATTACCTTGATATCTTAAGAAAATCTGATCTGAAGTTTGATTTGCTTGATTTGTTACCTTTTTCGTATAAACTGAAATTTCTCCTGCATCTGTTTGAGAATCTCCGCCCTGTTCTAATAGTTGTATAATAGTGTGATTTCCAGCACTTGAAAGCGCATCTAAAGCTACATGATTTTGAGAAAAAGCATTATATAATTCTTGAAAATTTGTTAAGAAATCTCCTTGAGAATCGGCAAATATATCTTTAGGATTAGGTACATTTGGATTATATTGCGGCTCAGGTGTTGACATTATTGACCTATAGCTAGATAATAAATATCTATTTTAGTTGCATTCTGAAAGTTTATAGTAAAAGAAGAGCCCGAAATGCTGGTAGCCGCAGAAGTTACTAAATTACTATTGGCTGTTACATTGGCAGAAGTCAAACCTACATATTTTAAAGTCGTAGATGGGGATAGGGTTACCGTATCGCCATTGGCAGGATTCTTGATTATGCCGCCATAAACAACAAATGGACCTGCTACAAATGAAAATTGCTGAGCTTGATTTGCTGCAGTGCTTATATTAGGTGATGTAAGCTGAATGGGCGTTGCGCTATTAGCAGCCATAAAAAATAAAACTGGTATGGGTGGGACGCTAGTGTCAAGTTTATTATATAATGCTATTTGAGCAGAATTTGTTGTGGGATCTGAGCCTTGCGGCCGCATCGTCAAAACATCATGCATACCTTGATTGTTACTCGTTAAAGGCTCATGGTTATTTGCAAAAACCGTATTGATAGCTTGGTAATTAGCTTTAATCTGATATTGAGATTGTGGCCTAGGATCATTTGCCTGAGGAATATTTGGATTATATGACATGTTTACCCCAAATCAGAAATATGTCTCCATGTCCTTCTCCTACAAATATCATATACCGATTCTTGAGCAATGCCAAATTTATCGCCAATTTCAACATATGTCTTATTTTCTTCTTTCCGAATTCTTCGTATTTCACGAACGTCTTCTTCCGTTAATTTTGCACAATAATGCTTTCCACCAACACTTAGGCGACCTTTCAACATACAATCGACCATATTTTCTTGTCTTGTTCCCAAGAATAAATGATCCGGATTAATACATTGACGATTATCACATTTATGGCATACATCCATACCTAAAGGTATTTCACCTTTAAAAATCATATAAGAAGCTCGATGAGATCCCATGGCTCGCATCTTATAATTGAATGTTCCATATCTCTTTTTATTTTGTCTCCTACATACCCAGCACTCACCAACTTTTTCAAAACTTACCATTAATCGACAGTAATCTGAACACTGCCAAAGATAATGTTTGCTTGGGAAAAACAAATCTCCGCAGTGAGAACACTTGTGTTGATAATCGTTTGTTCTTGTCTTCTCCATTTCCTCTCTCCTTGTTGAAGAGAAAGGATTACATATTCTATATTTTCTGGGTAACCTTTATCACCCAGATGTGCCACTGTACTCGGTGCCCCAAAACCAACTTGCAAGAGGTCTGCCAGGCTGACTAAAGATAGTTGAAGCTCTTTGAGTTCCTAATTGCTTTAAAGTCCTGCGTTGAGCCAATTGCAGCTGTTCTTGAAAAATATTCATCACGTAAGCCATACCTTCTTCATCTGGAAAATCTGTATATATTAGCTTTGATGCTCCAGCGCATATAAATAAGTACCATTCACTAAGCTCAGGCATAGAGCCGGAAGTCAATAAAGCCAAAGGCTGTTGGCTAATCTGAAATTCCACTTGAAAAACTTGTTGAGGACAAGGCCTAAAAACGATTTGTTGGTTATAGAAAAGCACATCAGTAGGTCTTGAAGACTGATAAGGAACTACAGCCGCAAATATATTGGCCGAAGATGGGATGGTTGTTGAATTGGCAGGTGTAAAGTCGAAAACGCCTGTTATATAATTTACATTGCCTACTCCATTTTCCTGATCATCAACTAGATTTCCAACGTCAGAACCAGCCTGGGGCACATCGGTCAACACGTATGTAAAGCCAGAATTTTCATCTCCGGAATTATCAAAAGCCGAAATTATAACCATAGCTTCTGTCACATTCCCAAAAATATCCAATTGAGCTCTATAAAATGGTGTGGAAGGAATAGTTCCTGTATAGGCAATGTTAGCGCCTTGTCCCCCAACACCTATTTGCTGATTTACAGAAAGGTTAGGCCATCTATTATAAAAAGTTGTCTTATCCTGAAAAAATCTCAAAATATAACCTTGACAATATGCCGGAGGGGAAAGTAAAATGTTTCCAGGCAATGGATTTCCCACCGGATCAGTTACTAGACCATCTTGATAAATGAAGTCATATGTATCCACATTGGGTATGGTAGTGAAAACATAAGGTTTAGTGAGTTTAATATTTTTGAAGTGCTCAGGGAGCATTAGCGTCATGAAAAGATTTATGTAATTATAAATCTGTTGGGTAGTCATTTGCTGCGGAGTATATCTTGCCGTCATTCTTCTGACGGTAGTTTCCATTAAACTTAAATTTACGATCGGAGCTGTCATACACCTCCATTAATTGGACTGTTCGGCTGTCCATTATTATAAATCACACCTTCCAAGCTATCTTGATTACCATATGGTAATGGTTGAGGAGGTAAATAAGGCCCAGAAGCATTTGGAATGACACTGGGCGGTGTGAAAGCATTAGGCAATGGAGATGGATAAGCAAATGCGGTAAAATTTATTGAATTTAAATTTAGGGTTAAAGTATTATTCGTGACGCTCGTAACATTGGTATTGATGCCATTCAATTGCTGCATTCCAAATTGAGTAGGAATCAGAAAAACGACATTAATACCCGCTGGATAACCATGATTATTGACAGTAGTAACAACGCAAGGATTTGCTTGAGTAATAGATTGGATTGTCTGCACAAGCAAATTCGGCTGCACTTGAACTTGACTATAACCTGGATAATAAATGATAGCTGTCATCAATCTTCAATGTAAAACTGCTTTACATTTCCTAAGTGGTTAAAAATTAACGGGAACGAATGCATACATCTTATTACTAGAATCTACGGATGCAATCGCGGAGTTTTCTCCAACCTGATTACTCAAAACTTGATCGCCATCTTTTTTAATGAATTTAGGTATGTAGTGACAAGGATCTTGCTCTGTGCCGCCATTGATTTGATCTGCAAAACCTCTGGGGATTGTGTATACTTGTCCATGGTTGAATGTGTGCAGCTTAACTGGGTCATCGTTGTATTTGATATATGGAAGCTTGACAGATTGGCCAGGAGCTCGTAAATTCATAAACTTACCAGTCAACATCACATTGTCATAAGCTTTCTGCTTCTCAATCTTAATGGCTAGTTCACTCTTTTTACCTTTTCTTGCCTTCTGTTTCTCTATCAGATCTTTCTCGTCTTGTGATATTTCACGACCTGCCGGAACTGCTTTCAATTCCTGTTTCTTTTCTTGGATTTCTTTTTTTGTTTTTTCTAGCTCTAATCTGGCCTCATCAATTTCCATTTGTAGAGCATTCAAATCATTTTCTTTAGATTCTAATTGCGCATCTTCTAAAACGGTATTCTCGGTCATAAAATCACTCCTTTTTTACTCAGTAATAAACTTAAATATTTAAATTGTCAGCAAGAAAAAAGAAAGGAGGGGAGAAATCCCCTCCTAACTCCTATACGTAGTTTAGACCAATCAATGCAGGGAATTCTTGGGTCGATGTAATCGCCCTCCATTCCCAAACATCTGCTGTTGCACCTATAATACCGCCGGTTGTATCAGCATCCGTCCCGTCCCCTGCACCAACATATACTCCAAGAGATCCATTGCCTTGCTTAGCAAAGCTCAGAACATCTTGGTTGGCATATGGAAGAGGACTTGGAGTAACTCCAAAGGCTTGAAAATTGTTTATATTTCCTTCGCCTTGGGGTACCATGACAGGGAAGCTAAACGGATAACTAGAAGATGCAGGCCATCCATTAGCACCCCCAAACACACCAAAATTAGTACTATTTACAGCTAATCCGATTGTTTGCGCGCCCACAGCATTGTTAACCGAAATAACGGTCGCTTGAACTGGCAAACCGCTAGTTTGAGCTGATAACTGGGGAACACCGAATAATGTCGGCATACTAAAAGTTACAACATCACCAGCAGCATAATTTTGTTGGACAAGAGTTGTAACATACATTGGATTTGTATTTGTAATTGCTGAAATAACTCTATTATCTGGATAAGTTCCTTGCTTTGTAGGAATCAAGAAATTACCAGTCTTAACAACAGAACCGACACTAGTTGTAGCACCAACGCTATCAAGAAGTGTTGTAAAGGTATTTGAGCCATTAGTTGCAATAACAGTCATAGATAGACTACTAAATTGTGGTGCGCTGGTTAAACCATAAACACGAACAGTATCACCCACTTGATATCCATGATTTGTACTTGTCGTGAATACGGTTGTATCTAGAGTCAAAGAAGCTGGTACAGTGATAGAGACTGTTGCTTGTGTAAAAGAAGCAATAGCAACCACTGCATTTATAGGAGGATTTGAAGAATCGTATATTGTAATACCATTCTGTTTCAAATTACCAATATTCATGAGAGCATGATTACCCGAAACTGTTGAGGTTTGGATAATTTGTGCTGTCCCTGGATTTTGATAAGCTTGATTAAAGAATGCTTCCACAATTCTAGTAGCTGTCAAAGCTCCTGCTGTAGATCCAACAGTAACACCGGTCCGAGTTAAGTTTTTTATTCTGAACTCACTTACATATTGCTCTAATGGAATAAAAAAAGGTGTTGAAGCTACGTTTGTAAACATGCCTGTGCATACTTGTGTACTCATATCACGCCTCCTATATTGCAACTTGAAGCGTGCAACGCAGTGCCACGATCCAAGAGGTGTTTGTGATATTGAATACCTGTGCCATCTTCCAGCCTGCTGTCTGATAGAGCCTCAGACGTGGAGAAGCAATCTCAGGCGGTGCATAGATGAACTCAGCGGAATAACCGTCCAGATCCACCATGTCATAACTTTCCTGACCAGGCAGGAATATATTATAGATGTCAGCACCGTTTGCAGAAGCATTAGGAATAATCGAACCGACAGACGACAACAGGAATCGAATATTTCTAATCGAACCCCATTCGGCCATCAACAAATTGCTGTTATTCGCATAATTAGCAACGTTGATAAAGCCGACCATCTGGTCGAGGTCTGCACTCAAATTAGTATGAGCCAAACCAAAGAAGGCTGTACGGACAGGTGCTGTACCGAACTTATTCTCGCCTTCAATCATATCCTGGATAAACTGAGCGTTAGCAGTGCGCAATAAGCGTACGGCTTTCGAACAGTCTAGAGGACTGACGTTAGTGGGGTTATCTCCGTTTGTACCTGATGTACAATTAATCGGAGGTGCCAATTTCTGTTACTTTCGGTTCCCAAACCTACTGACCATATTTCTATGGCGAGGAAGCCTATTGCACTTCCCTCACTATGTCTCCATAGTGTTCAGAGTACCGCATCAACGATATGAACTATCTTTAACAAAACTATTTGGTTCAAAATCGTTGTCTTCTCGCTTACTACGTTCAGGCCGCGTTTGTATTAGGCATGCTTTGCAAATAGGTTCAAACATTAGTGATTTTCCACAAACAAATTCTCCACCAATTAATTCTTTAGTTCCACAGTTAGCACATACCCAATCCATAGCTTGCCCCTTGTTTTCCCTCGACCTTATGCCGCTAGGAGTTCCAAGTCAATCAGAGAAGATTTATAGGGGGCACACATTTTACCCCCTTCCATCATCGAACGGGCTAGCTGGTCTTCTGTTTCTCTCAAAGATTGTCCCAAAACGCTTACAGCGCTGTTTAGGACAGGGTCTTCGTTAATGAGCATTACCTGCTCTTGCAGGATAATGTAAGTACCGTACCAGTCGATCCTGGCGTCGATGTCCAGAGCTGTCAGCTGTTGAGCTGCGGGGTCAACAATACCGTTTCCGAGCGGTACTGGTGCGGTTTTCAAGTTTTGATATCTACGTCTTCGTAGAATATCTCCAGCTTGCTGATCCATCGTAATGGGATACAAATCTGTTACTTTTTGACCATATGTAGCTACCTACATATGGCGGAGGGTCTTGTTAATCCCCTCTCACTGCCTTTCGTACAGTGTTCAGACTATATCTTCACGTTACCGTGTCGGGCGTATAGTCGTTGAGGATTCCAGGTTTCTGAATTCGAAGGATTTCATTCACAATTTGGATTTCTTTTTCGCTATATCTAATTCCGTGAAATTTATCCTGTATCAAACTGCTTCGATACTTGCAAAATTCAAGGATTTTTTCAGCTACTATTTTCTTTCCTGTTCTAAGTTCTGGTAAAATCCATTCAATGAACTTCATAGATCTGCGAAGTCCAAAAGCGTGAATTTTCCATTGATCCTTATAATGTGAATATCTTTTCTTAACGAAATATGTTTTATATTCAATCCCAGATTCCGTTAATATTCTTTCGCATTCTTTTATAAGAAAAGCATCTGTATTATTCATACAAACATTAGGTATTATATGAGTACTGTATCCTTTGCTGTTTGGTCTTTTGCTTCTTGTTATAACAAAAGAACCTTCGCCCTCCATAATTCCTGCTAACCATGCTTTGTCTTTTCCTAGTCTTTCCTGCTGATTGTCCATTGTTTCATCTCCTGGATTTTTACACTACAATGTTGTGGTTTCATGTAGTGTACCAGAAAGCTTTAGGAGTTTCCAGCAAATAGTCCGATTTTAAATGAGCAATCCCTATTCTTTACCCATTGTAGTGTGGATCAAGTCTGGCATAGGACGAGCCAACAATTTCATGCTCAATTGCTGTTGTACAGCAGGAGGCAGAATGCTGGTTGTAGTAGGGCCTGACATTGTCTTAACTCCATGTTAAGACGAAGGCTAACGGCGGGCTGCTGCTTGCGTTTCTTTCCAAAGCGCGTTTCTTTGCTCTTTGGTTATCTTGGAATTAGACATTTGAGCCGCATATGTGACAGCATCAGAGCGTACTCCCATGCTACCTGTTTTTGGCTTAGTTTCTTTTTCCTCAATTCTCTTCTGTTCTTGAGAAACAGTTTTTGTTTTAGCAGCAATATCGTTTTGATAGGCTGCATTCTTTTTGATAAGATTATATACCGTTCTCAAAGGATTAGAAGAACGCTCGACAGCCTGACGCATATCTTCGTCGTTCTTAATATATTTTTCTATATTGTCGGCCGTGACGATGTTCTTGAAATCAGGATTGTTAATAGAAAACTCTAAAGCCTGGATTTTGATATCTTTTTCATTCAGTTTTTGCTCATATTGAGATAGTTTTTTATCTATCTTTCCAAAAGCTTTAACAATACGTTTCCCATCGGGATATTCTTCTTGTTCTAACTGTCTAAAATCGAAATCATCCTCTTGAGTTTGTTGCTGAGGCTGATTCATTTGGGAATGAATCTGCTTATGCATTAACTCAAGTTCTTTTTTTGCTTCCCATGCCTGACGTTCAGCGTCCTCTTTGGCCTTTCGAAGCTCTGCAAAACTCTCTTGCGGAGACTTCTTTTCTTCATGGGTTTCTACAGCCTGAGCAGCCACTTCAGGATTTTGGGCTTGTTCTGTTTGTTCCATGTTTTCCTTTGAGGTGGCGAATCTCTTTTGCGCCTTTTAGATTTCTAAGCAATGTTTAATTAAAACTTTAATTTAACGCAAGCGTTGTATAAAAAGAAATTTTAAAAAGGAGATTTTATGGTCAAGGGAAGCGGTAAGACTTATGGGGAATTGATGTTAGAAGCTAGATCAAAGACTGATCGGCAAGAGGTAGGGGAGACCGTTGAGCCGTGTATGGATAAATTTAAGGAAATTATCGAAGATGCGGTGCAAAAGAACTATGAAAATGGAGTGAAGGGAAGGTATTACATTCACATATGGCTACAAAAAGAACCTTACGCAAATAACACTCTTCATATATACCCGCAATGCCGTAGAACACGGCCAAGCCCTTATCAAGGCCACGACCATTATCTTTGGAGCGTCGAAGATGGGGGATTGGTTAAATTTGAATGGTGCATACCTAAGAAAGAAGCTTTACAATACATTTTGAGTCATCCTAATATGTTTGATGTGAATTACATTAGGATGTTGAGAAAATATGTTGCGGATAAACTGGAGAATATTGAGGACTATTTGGTGGATGGGAAAATCAGTTGATTTCATTGACATTAATACGAAAAGTTAAAAATCCGACACATTTATTGTTTTGTAAATCACAAATTTGATCGGTATAAAACATTTCAAATTCTGTCTCATAAAATCCTTTTTGACATCTAATTGCAACTTTTTTACAAAGAGTTTTCAGGTCTTTTTCTGAAATAGTGTAGAACTTCTCTTCAATTTTCATTGATGCTTGTTCCTTTCTTCGATGGCACATAGTCTGCCATGAAAATCTCGCATTTCCGATTTCATTTCTTCAATTAATTTCATTATATAAAGAAAATCTGCACGTCTTTCTCTCATGCACCATAGGATCATAGCAAAATTAGCTGCGACAATCGTTAAGACTTGTATCCATTCCATATATTCCTCCATTTTCGAGGAATTATACCTGATTCCGCATATAAATGGGTATAATTATCCCTGATAACGTCTAAATTTCATTATTGTTCCAGACGACATTTCAAATCTTTCTTTTTTACGATTTGATTCTAAGTCTTTCAAATAACCCTTTGTGATATCTACGAGTGTCTCTAAAGTAATCAAAGGGTCTTTGATATTCTTGGCCCGTTTTTTCTTTATATTCTCTTTCTTTCTCAACCACCCGCCCATATAGCCTCAAGAATTCTTGTTCTAATTTTAAATAATTTGATACAGTATTTTTATTGTGACAAGTTTTTTTAGACAATTTATCTCGTATGTAAATATAAATCTTCCAAATCCTTTCGCTGTCATCGCAAAACTTTGGAACAGGTTTTGATAAAAGATTATGATCAAAATATTGACATATTTCATATGGAATTACTGTTGTTATTATAGAATCCATTATCTCACCATCTTAGCGCCACCCATATACAATCCTCGTCCACTATGAACAGAACCTTGTGAAGGTTTTTTTATATAGCCTTTAGGCCTATGAAGATTGGGTAGGCCTTTGATCTTTGGGGGTATCATTGTCATTTTTGTAACCTTTATCTAAATCTGGAGACATAAAATAAAAACTATTCAGAATGTGCATTACACATTCCATTCCTAGAAGATTGTTTATTTCGCAAAAATAATGAAATTGTTTCTGAAATTCTTTGAACCCTGTCGCATGGTCAATAGATTTCATTTTTGATGGAACTGAAGTTATAGGCATGATATCCATGAACAGATCCTTGTGAAGGTTTTTTTACATAGCCTTTGATCTTTAAGTTCTTCCCACTCATATTCACTTAAACCTAACATAACTTTGGCCACTTCCTAGGTTTTTTGTTTCCAAATTCAATATATTTGTAGTGATGATGCTCTCCAAAAAGCTTATATTCAA
>Ga0209772_10000362_pt1 | contig 11482 bp, 9 predicted proteins | sample BogFormECP03_OM1_FD_188235 | JGI IMG/M metagenome (GOLD analysis project Ga0209772, IMG submission 188235) | Bog forest soil microbial communities from Calvert Island, British Columbia, Canada - ECP03_OM1 (SPAdes) (version 2) | ecosystem: Environmental > Aquatic > Freshwater > Wetlands > Bog ... | reverse complement strand
GCGCCACTTCTTTCGGATGTTTCAGATCGGCGAAATCAATCACCCGCAGCGAGCCGGTCGAATCGTCGGTGATGTAAGCATAGTGCTTATCAATGAATGCGCTGTGCACGCCGCCAGTCACCGTCTCGGTGTATTCCGAAGCGATTTGCATTTTTCCGGGCGTCGAAAGATCGAGAATCGCAATTCCATTCTTCCGATTCGAAGCGCCTTCGCGCGAAATCACCCCGGCCTTTTCGTCGGGCGTGGTGCTGACGTCATTCACCAGACGCGCGTCCACTTTGAGCATGTCGAGCTGCTTGGGCTTCGAGGGATCGGAAACGTCGTAGAGAAACACGCGATCGGCAATCGTCGAAAGATAAACGTGATTGTTGATCACCCATTCTTCGGCGGCTTGTAACGGCTTGCCATCGTCGTCTTTGGGCTGCACGTGCGCCACATATTCGATAGCGCGTTCCGCATTGCGCGGCGCCACATTGATTGACGCCGAAGCCGCGTGTGCGCCAACTTGCGCGGTAATCACATAAAGCCCCGGCCGCGCGGCCACAAACCCGCCATCCCAGTACGCAGTTCCGGCCGGACCGCTTACCGACCAGCGCGCCGCAAGATCCTTCACCGGTTTTCCGCCAGCATCGCGCGCCGCCGCTTCGAAATGCACCACGTCGCCCGTCTTCGCGCTCGCACTCCCAGGCTCCACAGAAAGCCGCCGCACGGAATCCGCGACGACGCGAACTTCGGCGTCTGCTCTGGCTTTGTCGGAAGAAGCCTGAATTTTCGCAGTGCCGGGAGCGACGGCCGTCACCAGTCCCGCCTCATCAACTTTCGCGATGTTGGGCGTCAGCGATTTCCACGAATACTGCGCATTGGGCTGCGGAATTCCGTCGGCGGTATAAGCCGTGATTGGAAGCGCGATCGCCCCACCCACCGCCAGCGCGCCTTTCGGCGCCATAATTTCAAGACGCGCCACCGGATCCGCCGCCACCATCACCTTCGCCAATCCGACTTGCTCGCCAAACACCGCGCCAATTGTAATTTCGCCGGGGCTGGTGAAATGCACGAGGCCATTCACGTCCGCAGTCGCTGCGTCAAAAGGCGCCGCGAACCACACCGTGGGCTTCATATCCAGCACGTTGCCCGCAGCGTCTTTAGCCACAGCTTTGAATTGCAGTTGATCGCCTAGTTGTGCGTTCCCGGTCTTCGGCGTGACCTCCACGCTCGCGGCCTTGGGCCCTTTCTGCTCCTCGGGCTTTTTTTCCTGATCCTGCGCGCGCGAAACTGCTGCGGATAGCAGCGCTACAAATAGCAACGCGAGCGTAGCGGTGCCGAATTTCCGAATCCATTCTGGGCGAAAATTCATTCTTCTATTCTCCTGTCGAATCGGGCGTCCTCAGCCGTTGCGTGCGTCAAGGCTGGCTCGGCGCCATCTTCCAGAAATCCACTCCCGCAGCCTGCTCGCCCACATCGAGCGACGCGAGGCTTTTGTACGTCGTGAGATCCATCACTTCCACGGTCCCAGGCTCGGCGCCGATCCCCTCTTCGGTAATAAAAACGTAGCGATTGTCGGGCGTCACCACGGCTCCGTGAACGACTTTGCGCTTCGTCGGCGTGCGCGCAAGTTCCTTGCCCGATTGCGGATCGAAAAACGAAACGGATTGCCCGCGCTTGTTCGTGCCAATTAGCCGGCCGTCTTTGGTCATCGCAAGGTTATAGACGCCCGTGCCGGCCGGAAAGCGTTTAATCAGCGACCACTTTTCCACATCCACAGCCACAATCTCGTTCGATTTATTGCAAGCCACATAAATCACGCTGCCGTCATTCGAAGGCTGCGCCCAAGTCGGCGTGCAAGTCGCATTCATCAAATGCTTGGCGTCGTGCGCGGCGAGCGGTGGCGACATAGCCATTTCTTTCCCGGCCGAAACCATGAAGTAGCGCGAAACCTGCAGCGTATTCGTGTCAATTTCCGCCAGCATATCGTCCATCATGCAAACGGAATAGTGTTTGGTGCCCTGCGGGTTCAAGCGCGACCCATGCGGCATCGTGCAAGTAGTGATGCGCTTTACCTCCACCGTCGCGTCGGTAGTCACCACAGAAATTGAAGAGGGCACCATATCGCCATGGAAATTGGCATTGGCAACATAAATAAACCGCCCGCTCTTGGAAATATCCACAGTCGCAGGAAAAAGCCCCAGCGGCGCAAAGCGCTCCACTTCGTCCGTCCCAGTATTCAATTTCCACACCGAGCCATAAGGCCGCCCATGCGCCACCGAAACATAAAGAAACTCGCGGTCCGGCGAAATGGCAATCCCATGCGGCCCATTAATATCCGCAGGCATCAACCCGATATGAATTTCACGATCCAGCTTTAGCGAAGGCGCATCGCCGGGATGAAATCGCACGCGCTCCACTTTATCCGCCGATTCGCAAACCACATAAGCAAGATAATCCTCCGCAGCGTTCTGTGCCCGGTAAATCGGAGACCCAAGCAAAACGAACAAGCAGAGAACCAGCAGCAAGCGTCGAGAGAACCGCATCAATGGAGAGGAGCCTCCGGAAAGTGCCCAGCGAAAATGAACTGGATTCGCCCCTTTGTCAATAGCCGCGGGCACACGCGAGAGCGACACGTTTCCTGCTGGCCTTTGCGCGACGAGTGCACCGGCACAAGCGCCGCGCCAATGGTGTCTAACCGATCATTAGAGGTCTGTCCGACTTGCAAAATCGCGCCCTTGTAACCCGAAGATTTCTGACCGCATCCCTCTGCGTCTGCGCGGTCATCGCGCTATTGGTGCCAATCGCCAATTTGCCCGCGCAAAACCGGGAGCTCATTCGCCCAGACACTTCGTCCACCAAGCTAGCGGAGCTGATCGATACGGTTCGCGGGAAGGCCAAAACTCTCGAAACCAGCACCGGCATGCGCCTGGGCTTTCAGTCATTCCTATCCGCGCACAAGCTCGCCCCCGAAAGCATCAATTATTCCGACTACGTTCTCGTGCGCCTATTCTTTGAGGCGACGAGGGACGCAGGATTCTGGAACCTTCATTGGTACATCACCGACCAGCCACCAAACTCCGATAATATCTGGCGGCAGTGGCAAAATGTCAAAACGCCGTCCGTATCGACATCGACCGCAACCGCAGAGTGCGATGAACTCTCAGCGCTATATGCATTTTTGGTTGAACGCTCTGGGGTTAAAGGCGTGGGGCTGTTCTGGCCGGCCGCAAATCACACCGTTGCAGTCTGGACAGTACGGCCAGCCGGGGCTACGCCTATTCGTGTGGTCGTGCCGACGAGCCAGATATTCCTGGACGAGACGGACTTCTTTGACACGAAGAAATTCGATCCCTGGCGGCAGAAAACCATTTACGAGTACACGCGGCGCGATGTTCCAGACTCATTTGAACTCCCCAAGCCGCTATTCGATTTCTTTCTAGCACAAGTGGACAAGTATGCCGGCGCCAGTGATATCACCCTTCAGCAACTGAGATATCTGCGAGAAGCTGTCTTTCTCCGGAATTTGACCCCCGAGCAGGCCGCTCGTGCGGCTCTCAAAAAACGGAACAGCCTACCGGCCGGCTCACCCGAGGACTTGGCCGCTTTTCAAACTTTCGCGCAGGATATGCGATCCGAGAGTGGGCAGTAAGCGCTTTCTGAACGACGACTACGAAGCTTTTTCCTTCGCGTAGGCCAGATATTCCTCGTAAGGGCCCTTGAAATCTTCGATGTGCCCATCCTTGAAATGCCAGATGCGCGTGGCCACTTCCTCGATCACGTCCTGGTCATGCGTCACCAAGAGCACCGTGCCGTCATATTTCTGCAACGCGATATTCAGCGCGTTGATCGATTCGAGATCCAAGTGATTGGTCGGCTCGTCCAGCACCAGCACATTCGGCTTCAGCAGCATCAAGCGGCAAAAAATCAACCGCGCCGATTCGCCGCCGGAAAGTGCCTTCGTAGGCTTCAAAGCATCGTCGCCGCTAAAAAGCATCTGCCCCATCAACCCGCGCAACCGCTCCTGCGTAGCCGCGGGATCGAACTCGTGCAACCACTCGATCGCCGTCACGCCCTTGCGAATGGTCTCCGAATAATCCTGCGCAAAGTAACCGGCGGCAACGTTGTGCCCCCACAAAACCGTCCCCGCATCAATCGGAAATTCCGTATCCGCGCGATCGATGTGCCCTGGCGCATTGCGAATCAGCGATTTCAGCAAGGTAGTCTTGCCCGATCCGTTGCGCCCAATCAGCGCAATCTTTTCCCCGCGCCCCACGCTAGCCGAAAACCGGTGAATCACCTTCGCGCCGTCATACGACTTCACCACGCTCTTCACCTCAAGCGGGTGCCGGCCGGAATGTTGATCCATCTGAAAGCGGATAAACGGCCGCGCAATATTCGATCGCGCCAGTTCCGCCGACTGCAACCGCTCCACTTCCTTCTGCCGCGAAGTAGCCTGCGCCGAGCGCGTGCCGGCCGAAAATCGCGCGATAAATTCATTCAATTGCGCGATTTTCTTCTCCCGCTGCGCATTTTCAGATTCAATCCGCGAGCGGATCGACGTCTTCGCCACCACCATATCGTCATACCCGCCGTTGTACATGATCACCGTTTCATAATCGATGTCGGCGGTATGCGTGCAGACGCTATTCACAAAATGCCGGTCGTGCGAAATGATGATCGGCACGCCTTCGTAATCGCAAAGATACTCCTGCAACCAATGCACCGAATCGAGGTCCAGGTTGTTCGTAGGCTCATCCAAAAGCAAAGCCGGCGGATTGCCAAAAAGCGCCTGCGCCAAAAGCACGCGCACTTTCTGCCCGCCCTGCAAATCTCCCATCGAGCGTTCGTGCAAAGAATCCGCCACGTCCAAGCCGTCAAGCAGCACTCCGGCATCAGCCTCCGCCGTATAACCATTCTCATCGCCCACAATCGCTTCCAGCTCGGCCAGCCGCATGCCGTCATGATCCGTCAATTTCTCGTGCGGCTTCTCGTACAGCGCATCGCGCTCCTGCAACGCATTCCACAACGTAGCGTTGCCCATAATCACCGTATCAATCACCCGAAACTTGTCGAAAGCAAACTGGTCCTGCCGCAACACGCCCAGCTTTTTAGGCCGGCTAACCGAACCTTTCGACGGCTCGAGTTCCCCAGTGATAATTTTCATCAAAGTGGATTTCCCAGCCCCATTCGGCCCGGTAATGGCGTACCTCCGCCCATCAAAAAACGTGCAAGTCACGTCGTCAAAAAGGATACGCGCCCCGAAGCGCATAGAGATGTTATTGAGAGTAATCAAGACCTTTAATTGTAGCGCATCATTCGCCGGCGCGCAGGTTCGTACCGCTGGTGTCCCGCCGGCTCTTTCGACCAGAACGTCGGAAAGGGCTCAGTCGCGGACGGAGCAACACCACGGATAGGCCATTCTGGTTGGGTAAAGCTTCGACTTTCAGGAACGCGCAGCAGCAATCTCAGCAGCAATCCGATCAACGGCTTCGCGCGGATCTTTCGCAGCGGTAATCGGCCGCCCGATCACAAGATAATCAGCCCCAGCCCGAATAGCCTCCCCAGGCGTGGCAATGCGAGCCTGATCATCGCTGCTGGAATCGGCCGGTCGGATGCCGGGAACCACAATCAACATCTTCGGCCCGATAGCCCGGCGAATGTCGCGCACTTCGCGCGCCGAAGAAACCACCCCATCCAATCGCCCCGCCTTCGCCAATTTCGCCAGCTTCACCGCGCGCGCAGAAAGCGGCCCCATGACTCCCACCTGCCGTATGGAAGCCTCATCGTGGCTGGTAAGCAGCGTGACTCCGAGTAGCTTCGGCGGATGCTTCACCGAATCCGCCGCCCGCCGCGCCGCCAAAATCATCTCCGCCGCACCCAGGGTATGTAGCGTCAACAACCGCACCCCCGGCAACCGGCAAGCCGAAGCCACGCCATGCCCCACCGTATTCGGAATATCGTGGAATTTCAGATCCAGAAAAATGCCAAAGCCCATCCGGGCCAGAGAGCGCACCACGGATGGGCCTTCGGCAGTGAAAAGCTGATTCCCCACCTTGACCATCCCGACATGCCCGCGAAGCCTTCGCGCCAATGCGCAAGCCTCCTTGGCGCTGTCGAGATCAAGGGCGACGATTATTCGCCGGGAGTCGGGACGGAGCGTGAAGGCACCTCCAGGAGTTCCAGCCGCACTTTCGCCACTCCGCGCTGGTCAAATCCAAGCCGCCGCGCTACTTCGTAAGAAACGTCCAGTCCGCGTCCTTCGACATAAGGCCCGCGGTCGTTGATACGCACGATCTGACTGCGGTTATTCTTCGGGTTGATAACCCGGACGATCGATCCCAGGGGCAGGGTTGGGTGGGCGGCGGTTACGCCGTACATGTCGTAGGTCTCGCCATTAGCGGTAGGCCGGCCATCGAAATCCTCGCCGTACCAGCTTGAGACACATTCCCAGGTCTTCCCCGGCTTAGGTGCCAGGGCTGGGTTAGGGTGCGCCAGGTTGGAGCTTGAAGGGAACAACACCGCATCGGCCTGAAGTTTGGAGTCAGCTGCCGCCACGGATGAAGGAGCATTCAAAGCAGGGGCGACGAAAAAGAGTAACATACCTAAAAGTACGGCCCCCACGGTTGCGATGTTTTTGTGACTCATATTTTCACCTAACCTTTTTTGAATCAGCGAATTATAGCACTTTCGAGCTCTGATTTCCATCGTTAAGCCTTCTTTAGACTGCCTTTCAATTCGCTGATTCTAAGTGTGTTATCGTCCCGGCACCACTTTTCGAGTCCCTCGACCAGCCCCTCGCTGGCCCTGGGATCCACAAAGTGGGCCGTTCCGACTTGCACTGCCGAAGCCCCGGCGGCCATATATTCGACTATGTCACCCGGGCTTTCGATACCTCCGAGGCCGACGATCGGTAGCTTCACCGCTCTCGATGCCTCATGTACTAGCCTCACAGTTATAGGTTTTATAGCCGGACCGGACAATCCGCCAGTAGTACTCCCCAGATGGGACTTCCGAGTGTGTGGATCTAGACACAAAGCAGGGTAGGTATTCGCAATGGTGAGGGCGTCGGCCCCAGCCTCTTCGGCGGCCTTAGCCATAAGTCCAATAAATCCAACAGTAGGTGCCAGCTTAACCCAGAGCGGCCGACTCGAAGCCTTCTTGGCCGCCCCGACGATGCCGCTAAGCAAGATCGGATCGCTCCCGAACTCAGCTCCGCCCTTCTCCACATTCGGACAGGAGACGTTTAGCTCATAGGCGGCGACCCCGTCGGCCTCGTTGAGCACCCGGATGACCTCAAGGTACTCTTCGACCGAGCACCCGAACACATTAGCAATTACATGAGTGTGGTAACGGCGCAACAAAGGCAGCTTCTCGGCAACGAACGCCCGCACCCCGACATTCTGGAGCCCAATAGCATTGACCATCCCCGAAGCCGTATCCCAGATCCGAGGCGCAGGCGCCCCATCCATAGGCTGAGCCGAAAGCCCCTTGACTACCAGGCCACCAAGCCGGTTCAGGTCGACAAGCTCGGCAAACTCCACCCCATAGCCGAATGTCCCGCTGGCAGCAATAACAGGATTTTGAAACAGGAGTGTTCCGACGCTGACACTGAGGTCAACATCCGCGGGCCCGGTAAGCGCTGTGACCGGCTGCGGTAAATTCACTGGCCGAGAGTCTAACACGCGAGTCAAGATGAGACAGCGGGTGCCTGTGGAAAACGCGAAGCGCATCCGAACGTAGGGCCCGCGCTTTATGCCGGGCCGGGCTAGATCGCCATTAATGCGGCGTCTTGGGCATTGCTCAAATTTTCATGAAAGAGATCAGTGGGTAAGCGCAAATAAAAGTTCCAATGAGAACATGCAAGAAAAGGCCGAGCCGAACTCCGCGCCCGAAGCAATATTCGAAAATCCACCCTCCCAGCCAACCCTGAGAATTCTTTCAGCTCAAGCGCAGAAGGCGCCAGCGCTTAACGCGATTTCCCCGCCCCACCCACAACGGGAAGCGCATGCCCATCCGTACGCGCGATGGTAATGCCAGTAAGCTCCGCAAAAGTAGGAGCAATATCAGCAGGCGTAACCGCCTCCGCAATCTTCCCAGCCCGAATCCCAGCCCCCATCAAAATAATCGGCACCCGCTGATCGTAAGGATAAGGGGACCCATGCGTAGTCCCCCCGCCCCAACCACCCGATTTATCGCGCCGGTCAAAAAACCAATTAGGCTTGGTAATCACAAAAAGATCCCCGCCGCGCCCCGGAAATTCACTAAGCAAAGCAGCCCGAGCCAAGGGGTTCTTGTCCGCAAGCCCCCCAAGCTGATCCACGCGAAACACATCCGCCACACCAGCCACCCCGCGAATAGCCGCAAACACCGCGTCCAGCGCTTTAGGATCCACGCTAATCTTGTCCCAAATCCCCGCCGCAAAATAAATATCGCCATCAGCAAAACCCGCAACCGGCTTATCACCGCCGCTAAAAGGCTCGAGCGCCTTAGTAACGCTCGCAGTCAATTCCCCAACATCCGCCCGCCCAGCATCCACTCCAGCCCTCGCCGCAATCTCAGGAACCCGCGCCACCCCGTGATCCCCAGTAATCGCCACCACCCACTTGCCCTTTCCGACGTGCTCATCCAGTTCGTCAAACAATTTCCCCAGCGTCGCGTCCAGTAAAAACAAAATCTCGCGCACGTCGCGACTGTCAGGCCCCTTCGCATGGCCAATGATATCCAGCGCGGAGAAGCTGATCGCCAAAAAATCCGTCCCTTGACCACGGCCGAGCCTAAGTTTGTCGATCTCGACTTCAGCCAGCTTTTCGAGATAAGCGTCCGAAAATCCGCTGGCCTCCCAGCCTTCGTATGACTTGATCGCCTGCTCTGGCGAGGCGAAGTCATACGGCAGACGTTGCCAGGGAGCAGATGACACCGCAGTTCCCGGTACCACAGCCATCGTCCCGCCGCCTTCAGGAGGAACCGTTAACACTTGGCCGAACTCGCCCTTGATCGAATGTGATTTGACGTACGCCTCGATCTCCGGCCGCGGCGAAGCGCCATAAGCAGTCGACGTCGCCCAATTTTCGCCGTTCAACCAAGTCACGGAATCCGCGCCATGCCCCGCCATAGAAATCGCCGCCCGCGCCTTGAGCGAAAGCGTAACAACGCGCGAGCCAGCCGACTGCGCGCGAAGCTGTTCGGCAAACGACGGCGCCTTCATCAGCCAATCGCTCTCCCCCGATTTCGCATCCGCCGCGCTCGATGCCGCTGCCCCATACACAATCAGCGAAGTTTTCGGATCGCCGGTGCACGTAATCGTCTTCCCCGAAGCGCGATCCCACCAAGAGTTATTGATCATCCCGTGCGTTGAAGGAAAATCCCCGGTAGAAACGGTCGAGTGCCCAGCACAAGTCACCGTCTTAGCGTAAGGATAAGCCGCATGGGTGAACCACTCGCCGTTCTTCATCAGCCGCTTGAATCCATTCTGAAAATCCGCCGAAAATCTCTCCAGATAGTCCGCCCGCATCTGATCCACAACAATCAACACGACAAGCTTCGGACGCCCGGCCAACCCCGGATTCGCCGCCGCAGGAACGCGAGCGCCGAGCAGCACCGAGGCAACAAGCAACGCAACAAAAAGTGAGCGTCTGGCAGTTATCATGCGTCTATTCTGATTCATAATTCGGGAGTCTAGCACGTCGCGTCGCCACGCGAACCTGTAGGGGCGGGGGTTCACCACCCGCCCGGCGTGGCACTGGGTGTGGGTTTTGGTCCGCCTCTCGATTTCAGGCCAGCCCGCGCACCCCGTCCACCGATTCCCGAAATCCCAATCCCTATGTTAGGATGACCCACCAATGCGCGTCGTCGAGAAAAGGCAACTCCTCTCCGCCGAAGAAATCGATCGCACCCTACAGCGTTTAGCCCATGAAATCGTAGAAAAAAGCGGCGGCACAAAAGATGTAGCCCTGATCGGCGTGCGCCGCCGAGGCGTCCCGCTAGCCCAACGCCTGGCAAAATATATAAACGGTTTCGCCCACGTAGAAATCCCAGTAGGCACGCTGGACATCACTCTCTACCGCGACGATCTCTCCACAGTAGCCGCCCATCCAATAGTGCAATCCACAGAAATCCCCTTCGTAGTAGACGATCAAGATCTAGTCCTAGTAGACGACGTCCTCTACACCGGCCGCACCGCCCGCGCCGCCATGAACGGCCTCTTCGATCTAGGCCGCCCCAAGCGAGTCCGCATGTGCGTGCTAATCGATCGCGGCCATCGCGAGCTACCCATCGAAGCCACTTTCATCGGCCGCAAAATCACCACCGCCGACACCGAAATCGTAGAAGTCCGCCTGCAAGAAATCGACAAGGAGGAGCGCGTGATGCTCGTGGACCGCGTTGACTAGCGCCGTCCCGATTCCACTAAAGCCCGTGCCTCAACACCTGCGCCATCTGCTCGGCATCGAGCCGCTAACCGCCGAGCAAATTATTCAAATCCTCGATCAGGCGAAGCCATTTCAAGAATTCCAGCGCCACCCCCTAAAAAAACTGGCCACGCTAAGAGGCAAGACGGTAGCGCTAGCCTTCTTCGAGCCGTCCACGCGCACGCGAATCAGTTTCGCCACCTCCGCAGCCCGTCTAGGCGCGGACATAATGAATCTCCAAGCCGAATCCTCCAGCCTGAAAAAAGGCGAATCGCTGATTGACACAGTCTGGACGCTGGAAGCGATGAAGCCCGACGGAATCGTGATCCGCCACGCAGCCTCAGGCGCAGCAGATTTCATAGCCCGCCGAGTAGATATCCCGGTGCTAAATGCCGGCGACGGCACGCACGAACATCCCACCCAAGCCTTACTCGACGCGCTAACCATCCGCGATCGCAAAGGCCGCCTCGACGCGCTCAACGTAACAATCCTCGGCGACATCCTCCACAGCCGAGTGGCCCGCTCAAATATTCACCTGCTAAGCAAATTCGGCGCTCGAATTACTTTGAGCGGCCCAGCCATGTGGGTCCCGCGCGAGCTAGAGTGTCTAGCCCCAAATATCCACCGCGAGCCGCGCATAGAAAAAGCGCTGGCAGAAGCAGATGTAGTGATCGTCCTGCGAGTGCAATCCGAGCGCATCAACGAGCCACCAATCTCACTCGATGATTACATCCTGCGCTATCAATTAACTCCTGAGCGCCTGCGCCTAGCCAAGCCCGACGCCATCGTCCTTCATCCAGGCCCAATGATCCGCGGCCTCGAAATCGATCCATCGGTAGCCGACGGCCCGCAATCCTGCATCCTCGAGCAGGTAACTAACGGCCTGGCAATCCGCATGGCCCTACTCTTCCAGCTAGTAAGCGGCGCCGCCCCCGACGCCCCGCATCCAGCAAAGGAAAATCTCGCATGATTCTAATCCGCGGCGGACGCATCCTAGATCCCGCAAGCGGCACCGACGCCGCGCAAGATATTCTGCTCGATGGCGCACGCATAGCACGCACGGGCGCAGCGCTTAGCGCCCCCGACGCAGA
>Ga0209772_10000361_pt1 | contig 11513 bp, 10 predicted proteins | sample BogFormECP03_OM1_FD_188235 | JGI IMG/M metagenome (GOLD analysis project Ga0209772, IMG submission 188235) | Bog forest soil microbial communities from Calvert Island, British Columbia, Canada - ECP03_OM1 (SPAdes) (version 2) | ecosystem: Environmental > Aquatic > Freshwater > Wetlands > Bog ... | reverse complement strand
TAGCTCTTTTAGCCATTGATCATTTATCGCTCCGGCAAGGCGTTCGACTTTGAATGCTCCAAGGTAGACTGCGCACCAGTCCGAACCGTCGAGACCCTTGGCGAAATCACGTCCACAGCGCGAGCATTGGCGAAGGAAAATCAACTCGCCTTCCTGTTTGAACCGACGAGGATTTGTGTGTGTCCAGAGGTGCGTTTGCAGGACAGTAAGGTCAGCGACCGAACCGGCTGTGCGACGCCTGCGAGGAATACTTGAGATTTTGCGACGGGTGCGCATCGAAGTATCTGATCGAAAGGTTCGCCAGAATGTTCTCGAGGCGTAGTCAGCCCGGGAGCGCCTCGAATATCTTTCGGCCTTGAGGCGATTCAACCAACGGGAGCCCTGGCTAAGCGGTCACCTGCTTACGCTCATGGACATAGTTAACTGCCTTCAATTCGCCAAACTCGGTCGGCTAATCCGTAGCTGATACTCCGCTACCGAAATGATTCGCTGTGCACGCGTGTCCCAGAGAATGTATTTCAGGGCTTTGTGAATCTGAGACAACTTGACGCGGGTCACATCCGAGAAGAGTTCCCTATATTCGTTGTGGCACTTGATCAAGCAATAGTTTGGAATTCTGGCGGAAAGATGGTGGATGTGATGATAGGCGATATTGGCGGTAAACCAGTTTAACCAGCGTGGCAGAATCAGAAGACTCGAACCCTCGATCGCGCCCGTATAATAGTCCCAGTGTCTGCCGTCGCTCGCATAGGAGCCCTCAAAATTATGCTGAACGGTGAACAGAACAATTCCCGCTCCGGCGGCGAGCGAAGCGCTGACCAAGTAAATCGTAAAGAAAAGGACGATACCGAAAGCCCAGCACATCAGCACCCATACGCCGATCAAGACGACGTTGTTCCAGAACATGTGCCAGTACTCTTTGCTCGATTTCCAATAGCGCGTTTCAAAACTGGCGGCGAGCGCCTTCATCGAGAGGTTTGGCTGCGCAACTTTCCCTCTAACGATATGGCTCACAAGGCCGATACTGCCTTTGAGCCAGGTAAAGCGCGGGTTGAAGATCACATATATAAGGCCGGCAAAAGGAGCGACCGCGATGCTGCACTTGCGTCTGTACATGCGCTGTTGCGCGTCGGTCTTCGCCGCGTATTCATCGACTGACAGTGTCGTGTAGAGTCCGCGATATTTTTCCCAATTGCCGTTGTTGGCGTGGTGAAAACTATGATGCCGAGACCACACGTATTGCGGCATCCCCGAAATGACGCCTAGAAGAAAACCGAATGCGCGATTGAGCCGCTGGGTGCGAAACAAGCTGCCATGTCCGCATTCGTGCATCAGCGCAAAAGCGCGCACAGTGAAGAGGCTGATTAGCAATACTGCAGCGACGGTGAGCCAGTAGGAAACGTCGACACTCAACAAAGCGGCCCACCAAAGGAGCGCAAGGGACGCCAGCGTCGTGAGAACTTGCGTGGACGCTTTAACATTATCTGCCTGCGCATGCCGACGAATAATGGCTCCCTTCTGTTCCTTAAGGATGCGGATCGACGACTCCTTAAGGCACCTTGGATCGAGCGATCGCCTGTGAGGAGTCGAAGGTAGGAGGTCTTGCGAACCCACCCTACCACTCCTCTTCGTGGAGCTTCTTGACGTCGTGATCGCGTGTCTGTAGGTACGCGTCTTGAACCGAGCCATACAAATCTATCGCGTAGCGATCCGCTTCCTCGAATTGGTTCAGATTCAGCGAGCGGTAGTTCACCGCTTCAACTGCGCGCTGCCCGCCCGCAACCGCAATCGACACGTACCACGGCACGAAGTAGCTGATCGGATCCATCGCCCCGTCTGCGACCAGGCCGACCGTATCGCCGATAGTCGAAGGGCCAAAGAACGGCAGCATTACATATGGGCCAGCCGGGAGATTGTAGTAGCGAATCGTGAGGCCGAAATCATTGGGATGCTCTTTGAGGCCGAACCATTTGTCGGCGGGATCGAACAAGCCGCCCACTCCGACCGTCGTGTTGATTCCAAAGCGGGCGACCTCACCACCGGCCTCTCGCAGCTTGAGCTGAAACAAGTTGTTGGCGAAACGCGGGATGACGCGTGCGTTGTCGAAGAATCTGCCGACGCTCTGACGCACGGGAGTAGGCGCGATGTCTGCGTATCCGCTAGCGACCGGACGAAGCACCCAATCATCGAGCTTGAGATTGAAGGTAAACATCGGCTCATTGAACCCTGAAAGAGGGTCGGCATAGCCGCCCTGATTGTTTTCGCCCGGTGGTGACTGCGAATCGGGCGCAGCCGCTGCCGTCTGCGAGGCCGGATTCATCGAGAGGGGAGCGATGCCTTCGCTCATTGCCGGGGTCGTAAAAAGTACTGCAAGCAGGCACGATGCGAGCGCCATCCATAGCGCACCGGTCCCTTCTGTTGGTCTCAAATCAGATCTCATTTGAATCTCCTGCGATACGGCTTGGTCGTGGTCTAAAACGTCCAGCCGACGATAGATTTCAGAAATATCCCATTGCTTGCTCGAGTCACTCCGATGCCAACTCCAAGGTTGAGCTCGAGTTGGGGTATGAAATCGAAATTCAGAGCCGGCACGATGAAATGCTGCTGTTCCTGCACCTTGGCCAACGGTTGGATCGAGCCCATGTCGCCGTAATACTCGACCGCCGGCGACAGCCATTCGTTCAACCTGTAGAGCAGCATGCCCGACGGATCGAATTGAAAGCCGTGATGTGCACCCGGACCGCTGAACGGATCTTCGAACGCGAAGTTCCCCACCAGCCGAAAATTCTTGTAGTTCGCGCCTGCAATCGGACGCAGCTCAAGCGTCGTCGGATTTTCCTCGGCCGCATGCCGCATATAGTCGAGCTCGACGTTACCGCCGAATTGCACCGGCCACTCGAAGGTCTGCGGGATTCCAAAGTGAACCTTGGTGCGCGAGCCCGAGTACTCGTAGTCGCCGTTGGACAGCTTCGCGGTGCAGAAATACTGGCCGACTTCGAGCCAGCGCAGCACTCCGTATGTCGCCTCGACCGTCTCGTGTACCTGGTAAACGTCCATCTGGCTTTTCGCGAGTTGCCCGGTCGCCGTCGAGGTCGTGTTCGAATGCAGTTCGAGCTGAAGATGACCGGCCGGCGTCGTGTCCGTGTCGTAAATCTCGATCTCGTAGAAATCGATCGCATCCGAGGGGCTTGCACACGCGAGCAATCCCAGAATGCACACGGATAGCGGAAGTATCGCTCGGAGAACGCGATCCTGGCGAGCCTCGTAGTTCCGGCCTATCAACCTGCATCCTTGATACGATGTTTGCCGAGCTTGTATGAAAGATCGCTTTTCGACATTCCAAGCCGGCGTGCGACTTCCGCTTGGGCGCCGTCGGTTATCTTCAGCGCGCGCTGAATCACGGCTTTTTCCAGCGCGGCCAGAAAGTCCCGAAGATTGTGCGTCTCGGGTATCATCTCAGCGAGCTGGTCCGGAGTGAGCTCGGCGGAACTGCGGGGCCCGGCGCCGTTTGCACTGCGCGGCGTCGATACCGGGAAATTCTCCGACGTGATCTCCTCTTGAACTGAGAGAATGCAGGCGCGCTCGATAAGATTGCGAAGCTCGCGAATATTCCCCGGAAAGTCGTAGCTGAGAAGCGTCTGAATCGCCTCGGTGCTGATTCTGCGAGGCGGCGTTTTGAGGTCGCGCACAGCTTGCGCCAGAAGATGAGCACAAAGCTCGGGGACATCCTCGCGATGATCGCGCAGTGCAGGAACGGTTAGCGGGACTACCGCAAGCCGATAGTACAGATCTTCGCGAAAGCGGCCTTCCTCAACGCGCCGCTTCAAATCCCGATTGGTCGCGACCAGCAACCGCACATCGGTATGACGGGGCTTGGTCGATCCGAGCCGCGTGACCAAGCCGTCAGTCAACACCCGCAATAGCTTGGCCTGAGCTGGCAGCGACATTTCCGCGGCCTCGTCGAGAAAAAGCGTGCCTTCGTCTGCTGCTTCGAAAACGCCCTCGCGCGCGCGATCGGCGCCGGTGAACGCTCCACGTTCGTGTCCGAACAGCTCGCTTTCGAGAAGCGTTTCGGTGAACGCCGCGCAATTCACAGCGACCAACGGCTTTTGGGCACGCAGGCTGCTACGATGAATTGCGCGCGCCACCAGCTCTTTTCCGGTCCCCGTTTCTCCAGTTATGAGGACAGTTGCGTTGGTGGGTGCAACCCGCCCAATTTTCTCGCGAAGCTGACGAATTAACCCGCTGCGCCCCGTGATCTCCGACGAACCTTCAAGGCGCACCAGCGTGTCGCGAAGCCTGCTGTTCTCACGCACAAGTCGCGTGTGCTCCATCGCGCGAGTCGCTGATGCCATCAGGACTTCGGGAACGAAGGGCTTGGTAATGAAATCAAACGCGCCGCGGCGCATGCTCTCGACCGCGAGTTCGATGGTCGCAAACGCGGTAAGAAAAACGACGGACAAAGTCGGATCGGCCTCCCGCGCCGCTGCCAGGACATCCAGTCCTTCACCATCGCCCATTTTCTGGTCCGTTATGACTACGTCGAAGGTGTGTTCAGTAAGTGCGCTGCGCGCGTCGCTGACCCCGGCGGCCTCGACGACTTCGTGATGCTCCTGCTTGAGATTGGAGATAAGAATCCGCCTCAAATGCGGTTCGTCATCTGCAATGAGTATCTTCCCCATAGTCAGTCCCCTAGCTGAGAGATTGGCGCCCGGAGTGCGATGGTATCTCAATCGAAAAGCACACTCTGCGCGGTTCATTGATTCTCAGCAGGATATCGCTGCCGTGCGCGCGTAAGATGTTGCGCGCGATCGCGAGTCCAAGTCCGTTGCCCCCCTGTTTGGTAGTAAACAGGGGCTCGAAGATACGGGCCACAATCTCAGCCGAGATCGGCCCCTCTGGATCAACTACGTCGATTCGTATGTTTCCGTTTCCGTTTTTCTGGGCGTCGAGTTTCACCAGGTCACCCTGATGGCATGCATCGATTGCGTTCAGCACCAGGTTCAGGAGCGCCTGATGCATCTGAGTCGCATCGAAATCTCCCTCGAGGCTGGTGTCGACGGCGACCTCGATCGTTACGCCTTCGTTGGCTGCATGCGCGCGCGCGACGGTTGCGACGTAGTTCAAGGTGTCGGCAAGATTTGCCCGCGCGACCTGCACTGGGCGCGGACGGGCGTAGACAAGGAAGTCTGTGGTGAGCCGTTCGAGACGCACGGCTTCTTTCGCCGCGATCGAGAACATTTCTTCTCGCTCCGCTTCGTTCTGACCCGGCCGGGTGGCGGTCGCTAATGAACTCGAAATCATCGCCACAGGATTTCGGATCTCGTGCGCGATCGCCCGCGACAGTCTGCCTATAGCTGCGAGCTTCTCTTCAGAGAGCAATTGCTGGCGTGTACGCTCGAGTTCTTCGAGATTGCGCGCAAACTTTGCCTCGCGTGTGCGCAAATTGTTGATCAGCAGCCATACCAACAGTCCCATCACGCTGTAAATTACGGCCATCGCGCCAGCTTCGATGTACTCGCCGAATTTTAGGCCGTACGCGCCCATGAAGCTGATGAAGTCCGCCAGCGCGATCACCGCGATCGTGACGCCAAGGCTGAGTCTGAAGGACGCTTCGAGTATGGGAAGAAGCATTAAGGCGTAATAGGCAGTGTCTCCTCTAATCGTTAACGAGGTGAGCACCAGCGCCAGTAGGGAGTTGAATCCTAGTGACCAGTAGGTGAGGAAACGTCGCGTACCTTGCGAAATTGTCGCGACCCTCGTGCGAAGCCAGATGAGATAAACCGCCTGAATTGTAAAACCGGCAGCCAGGACGAGAATCACGGATTCAGAAGGCCGACCGCGGACGATCTTTGAGATTGCTTGCAACGCTAACAGCGCGCCAATCAGCAGGAGGTTGAGGGCAGCAAAAACGAATTCCTGCCGGCGAAATGAGTCATGATCCTCAACCGCGAAGTCGCCAGCACCCATAGTGCTTGCGAGTGAACTGAGCGCCCAGAGATTCTTGCTCGATTTATCCTCGGTCATCTTTGTTAAGCGTTCGCGAATCGCCCCGACGCTTGCGCCATCAGCGATCATCTGGCTGCTTCCGAAGGGGACACGCCTTTGAGCAAATGCGATGCCGCTCTCCGAGATTAAAATTCGTTAATAATCGCTCCAATTTCACGATCTCCAATGTTCCTTCGTTCAAACTTTTGTACGTTAGTCTGTTTCACGCGTTCAAATTTTGGAACTACCAACAGTCGTTGTCGAAATGCGGAGATGAGAAGTCGTGCGATTGCCCAACGATACTAGCGTAAAGCAATGGCAGGCCGCTTGCTAAGAGTTTGCACCCGCCGCTGCCAACGACATCGCCTCTACGGGCAGACGACACGAATCGTGCCCTGAAGGCCGACGAGACCTCCGGTTCAGGAGAGGCACAGGACGAGTGAGCCGACCGCGTTCGACCGAAAGACGAGCGAGACAATGCCTGTAACGATGCGTGAGCGAGCTTATCAGATTTATCTCGATTTTCTGGAAACGGCAGAGAACAAGCGACGCTGGAACATTTTCAACGACGTGCCGTGGGAGAAACTGGACTCTGGTAAGGCGACTGGCCAGGTCGGCGACCGCGTGGAGATTTTCTGCACAGAAGAACTCTACGTGCCTGACTACAGTTCCAAAGGACTCGATTTGACGCGCTCCATATTTGGGATGGCCTGGTTTCAGACTTGTTGGGCTTCTGAAGAATCCCGACATGGATTGGTTTTTCGCGAGTATCTGACCCGCTCGGGTCTTCGGTCTGCGGCGGAGTTCGAAGCTCTAGAGACGGCGACCTTTTCAAGGGAGTGGCAACTGCCTTTTCGTACTGTTCGCCAAATGACGTGTTACGGAGCCCTGCAGACAACATTTACCGCTTACAACCTGCAGAGAAACAAGGCTCGCGATGCTGGTGATGAGGTGTTGGAAGCGATTTTTCTTTTCGTTGGCCGCGACGAGGCGGCGCACGCCGGCTTCTACCGCAACATGCTCCAGTTGGAGCTGATCCAGCACCGTGAAGAGACGCTGGCCGATCTCGCGTATGTCCTTTCAAACTTCAAGATGCCCGGCGACGGTCTGATTCCTGATTATCGGCGACGGTTGGCGAGTTCGGGGGCCGGAATTAGCCCCGGGTTTTTCTCGCGCGCGTGGTCTGGCCGTTGTTGAGCATGCTGGAAATCAGTCGTGAAGAAATGAAGAGCGCAATGAAAAAACACGCTCCTGTGACGGTGTCGAACGAGCGCGCTGAAATTAGCGTATGAGTCGCCTGGAATCGCGGTTCGATCAATCTTCGGAAAGCCAAGCTCTATCGGGGAGCATGTCCAACGAAATAGTCGCTCAGGCACCAACGAGAATCGTTCCGAGAATTAAACGGAAATCGAACGACACAGTTCGCCCTGTAGGGCATGAATCGCGTGATCTCAGTCGGCGGGTTTCTCCGCGTGAGTTCCCGGAGCTTATGGATGGTGACTGTAGTTATGAGGATTTTCGTGACTGCCTGCGCAGTCTGGAAAAAGCGAATCGCTGGCTGCTGGGCTATCGGCCGACGCTGACGTGGCTGGAGCGGCTACCGCGCGGCTTGCATGAGCCGATGCACATCGTCGACCTGGGCAGTGGCGGTGGAGGTCTACTGCGGCAGATTGCAGGCTGGGCACGAAGACGGGGCATCGCCGTGCAGTTAACGGGAATCGACTTGAATCCTTATGCGGCGCGCGCGGCAGCGGAGTCCACGCCGAAGGACCTCGGAATTACATGGGTGACCGGCGACGCCAGGATGTATCGGCCGGAGAAGCCGATCGATATCGTCGTTAGTTCGCTGCTGGCACATCATCTGGAGGACGAAGAGATCGTCGCGCTGGTGCGGCGGATGGAAGCGACCGTACAGCTGGGTTGGTTTATCAACGATTTGGAACGGGCAGAGTGGAGTTATCGGATGTTTGGGTTGGTGCGGTGGCACCCGATTGTGAGGCATGATGGCCCGGTTTCGTTCCGGCGAGCGTTCCGGAAGGAGGATTGGGTACGCCTGTTGGCTGCGGCTGATGTTCCGCCGGAGGTGGTGACGGTAGAACATTGGCGCCCGGGACGCTTGTGCGTGGGGCGATGGAAGTGAGGTCGGTGATCCTGAAGCGTCTCGTTCGACTAAGAGATGTGAAGCATATCGCCCAAGCCGCCCTCGCGACGCGCCTCATCAAGTCTAACCATCGGAGAGGCGAATAATGGCATCTTTCACCCTGCCTACACCCAGTGCCAGCCGTTCGAGATTCAAAGCCGTTCTCTGGATCTTTCTTGGCGTCACGACGCTCTTTGTCTTCATCACGTCAGAGGTCCTTCTCCTCATCGACTACCCCATGTACCATGCCTACCGCCTACAGGTCATAGCCGACCGCGGACTCCTAATCCCGCACACGCTCTGCGGAACCTTCGCTCTGCTGGCCGGCCCTCTGCAGTTCTCGTCGCGCCTTCGGCAGCGTCACCAGAAGCTCCATCGCGTCGTCGGCCGAATGTACTTCTTCGCCGTCATCATCGGCGCCTTTACAGGGATCGCCCTTGCCACCGGACGTCCCGGGCTGCCTGGGACCGCTATGCAAGGCGCTGCATGGATCGTCTGCACTACCGCTGCCGTGATCGCCGCGCGTAACAGACAGATCGCCGTCCACCGCCAGTGGATGGCCCGCTCCTATGCGGTCACGTTTGTCTTTGTCTCGAGCCGTGTGCTCAACCTTGTGCCCGCCTACTGGAGCCATCTTGGTGATGTACTGTCGGCGGTTGGCGTCATCGCCTTCACCCTGGTCTCCATCGTTTTTGTCGACCTCGGGCTCAACTGGAACGAACTCACCACGCGCCGAAGTTTGACCGTAGCGCATGGTCTATCTCCCGAAGCTGGCTCCCTCGAGATCCGAGCCGACTACAGGCCCGTAACCACGCAGCTGTCCAACGATCTTCAGGGATAGAAAAATGGAATCCAGCTACACATCGATGGAACATCCGTGAATCAGGAGCAATGCCTTGCAGGATGAAGTTCTCGTCCTCGGTGGTGGAGTGGCAGGCTGTGCCGCTTCCATCGCGCTCGCCCGAAAGGGACGAAGCGTCACGTTGATCGAACGCGAGCCCACGCCGCGCCATAAGGTCTGCGGAGAATTCCTAAGCGGTGAGGCCCTTGAAGACCTGCATGCACTTGGCATCGACGTGGCCTCTCGTGGCGCAGTGCCCATCGATTACGTTCGCCTAGCCGCAGCCAGACGCGCCGCGGAGGCTCCGCTACCTTTTCCCGCAGCCTCGCTCACGCGCAAGGCGCTCGATACAGCGCTCATTGCCGAGGCTGTCACTGCCGGAATCCGCGTCGAGCGCGGTCGCAGTGTGCAATCGCTCAGCCGCGCGACCGCCAACCTCTGGCGGGTTACGCTCGACGACGGCACCACATACGAAGCTCCAACCGCCTTTCTCGCCACGGGCAAGCACGATCTGCGCGGCCACGGTCGCCCGAAGGACCCTCACCAATGGGTCGCCTTGAAGATGTATTATCGGTTGTCTGCCGCCCAGACAGCTGACCTGGCGGACGGCTCCGAGTTGACGCTCTATTCCGGAGGCTACGGTGGTATCCAACCGGTGGAAGACGGCATTGCGAATTTCTGCTGTGTGGTGAAACGGTGGTATTTTGCACGTGCAGGTCTTCGCTGGGAGGGCCTCCTTGCGAAGATGCAGCAGGATTGTCCCCACCTCGCAATGCGGCTTGACGGTGCGGAGCCGCTGCTCGACAAACCGATCGTCATCACTCATATCCCTTACGGTTACATCCGTCGCACAACGGAGGATGGGCTCTACTGCATTGGCGATCAGGCGGCCGTCATACCTTCGTTCACCGGTGACGGCATCTCCATCGCGCTGCATACTGCCCGCCGTGCCGCCGCTGCGTATCTTGCAGCGGAGCCGGCGCAGGTCTTTCAGCCAAAACTGCGCTCCGCAATGCTGCTCCAGATGCGTCTTGCCGAGGTCGCCGACCACGGCTTGAACAACGCACTCGCGCGCGCTGTGCTGCCGTTCTGCCTCAGCGTCTGGCCCGGTGCAATGCGCGTAACAGCTAGGCTCACGCGTGTCACCCAGCCCGCCGCTGTTGCTCCACAGGCGTTCGCCAACTGAAATCGAGCGACGCCAAAACAACTCTCGTAATCAAAACTCTCCATGGGAGATGCAATGAAAGTCTTCGCAGTTTTAGCACTTCGCTGTCGTCATCGCTCCGGCCGCACTCGCCCAGCGTTAGACCGTCGTCGTCAATCCCGAGCTGAAATGGTATCGGCGTTGTAATGTTTCAATGAGTCCGGCAAAGGCACCACTTCTCGAGGCGATCGAGATTTCGAAGAGTTACGGCGCGCGGCTTGCGCTTGACAATGTCAGCCTCGCAGTAAGGCCAGGTGAAATTGCCGCTTTGCTCGGACCCAACGGCGCGGGCAAGACCACGACGCTGTCGATTCTTGCGACTCTACTTAAACCCGATAGCGGTTATGTTCTTATCAATGGTAAGCCGCGAAAGAGCGACCCGACTGGACTGGGACGGATGCTTGGGCTGGTGCCGCAATCGCTCGCGCTGTATCCCACGCTTAGCGCAGCGCAGAACGTATGGCATTTCGCGCGCATGCAGGGACTCTCCCACAACGACGCAATAGAGCATTGCCGGCGGGCGCTCGAGGAGGTCGGTCTCGGCGATCGGGCCGACGATCCTATGCACTCATTCTCCGGCGGGATGAAGCGGCTGCTCAACCTGGCCTGTGGAATTGTTCATAGTCCCTCCGTGCTGCTGCTGGACGAACCTACGGTTGGCGTCGATCTTCAGTCGCGCGAACAGTTACTGGCGCTGATTCGGCACTATGCCGATGCGGGCGCGGGCGTGATTTACAGCACCCACTACATGGAAGAGGCAGAGCGCATTTGCGATCGCGTGCTGCTGATCGATCGCGGCAAACTGATCGCCGAGGGCGACCTCGAAAAGGTGATCTCGCTCGGAGGCAGCCGGCCTCGCATCGAGCTGACCTATCGCGGGCAGTTGCCGGATGGCCGCTTCGGCAGCCTTGCCGGTGTGCGCGAAATAGGAACCACCGCCAGCGAGGGCAAGGCGATCCTCGAGATGAACAGTTTCGCGCAGGTCGCGAAGGTGCTGCACGGACTTCGCACTCTGGATGTGAACGTCGTCGATTTCAACCTGCACAGCCCGAATCTGTCGGACGCATTCATCGCGCTGACAGGCCACACGCTGCGCGACCAGGTCCTCTGAGCGTATCGCTATGCTTCGAGCAATCTGGCTAACCACTCAGAATGAGGCCCGGCTCCTGGTCAAGGATCCGATCGTGCTGTTCATGCTGTTGTTCGCGCCGGTCGTAATTATCACCGTCGCGGGATACTCGCTCGGCAGTCTGTACGGTGACTCGGCGAATTCTTTTCGGCTACCCCTGGTCGACCTCGATCACGGAAAAGTGGCCCAGGGAATAATTGAGGCTTTGCGC
>Ga0209772_10000359_pt1 | contig 11544 bp, 8 predicted proteins | sample BogFormECP03_OM1_FD_188235 | JGI IMG/M metagenome (GOLD analysis project Ga0209772, IMG submission 188235) | Bog forest soil microbial communities from Calvert Island, British Columbia, Canada - ECP03_OM1 (SPAdes) (version 2) | ecosystem: Environmental > Aquatic > Freshwater > Wetlands > Bog ... | reverse complement strand
AATGTGGTGGATTTGGCGGTCGGCGTGGTGATCGGAGCTGCGTTTGGATCGGTGGTTACGGCCCTGGTGAAGGATTTGCTTACGCCTCTGATCTCGGCGGTTGCGAAGCAGCCGGACTTTTCAGGGCTTTTCTTTCAGTTGAACGGCTCGAAGTTTCTGTACGGAGAATTTTTCAATGCGCTGCTTTCGTTCATTATCATCGCGGCAGCCGTTTACTTTTTTGTAGTCCTGCCGATCAATGCGCTGATTGCGCGGGCCCGGCGCGAGCCGCCTGCTGATCCGACCACTCGGAAGTGCCCGGAATGTTTGAGTGACATTCCGATCGGCGCGAAGCGGTGCGCGTTTTGTACTTCGGTGATCGCGGCTTAGGCGGCGGCAAATTCCTTTAAGCTAAGACGTCTCTTTAATGGGGGGTCGCGACGATGGGCACGCTCGGCGTGGATTTGCATCTTGCTCGGCATAAAGCGCGGGCCCTACGTACGGATGGCGCTGGCGCGCTAATGCTCGCGGCGATGATCAGTGAGCCGATTGCCGCGTTACTGTGCCGGAATTGGTTGGCGCTCGGATTCTATTGCGTTCGTCAGGCGTCTGGTGGCTTCGCGCAGGCGCACGGCTAAATCGACGACCGTCTCGACTCGTTGCAGGGCGGCTACCGGCAATTTATCGCCATAGTGCGCCAACAGAAGTTCCGCGTTTCCCAGAATCCCCGTCAGCGGATTATTAATTTCGTGGCGCAGGATTGCGGCGAAGTCCGCGGGAAGCTCCTTCCAAGGTGCTCCGGCGGGCGAGTCTGCCTGTTCGGCCCAGCGAATGCGGCGAAGAACGATGGCAGCGGCGAGCGGGGCGAAGTCTCCGACGCGCGAGATAAATTCGACGTCGCCTCTCGCTACCCAGTGGCCAACCTCATTGCACCGTTCCGGAGCAGCGACGAGGGCGACGGGCGCGAGTTCGGTGAACCTCAGCAGCGTTTCTTCCAGCGATGCGCTGCCGAGTATCTGATCGTCGAACAACACCACGCATGGAGCGCGGCGACGCAAAGATTCGTGCATCTTCGCAAGGGTGACGGCTGCGACGCAGCGACATGACTGGCGTGCTGTCGCAACCGAGGCGGAGATGCGCGTTACTGTTCCTTCGTCTGCGGAGCCGAGAAGAACCAGGCGCTCTGCGGATTGCTCTCTGATGGCGGTTGAGTTCACGATGTTTTCGATACCTCGAGTTGTTTCTCGTTCGAGCTCGTGCCGGGGTCGGCGGGTGAGTTCGATAATTCCGAAGGGCCGATGTCTGAACTGCGACTGCGCTGGAGGATGCCGTGGACGGCGAGGATGAGTTCTTCCACGAGAAATGGTTTATCGAGATGCGGCAAGCCGCGGGGCTCGAGAAAATCGCGCGTTCGTGGCGCGAGTGTATCTCCGGTGATAAAAAGAATGCGATACTTCATCGGGCTCCCTGCTTGAACCAGGGCGTCGTAAAAGCCCTGGCCGTCGAGCCGCGGCATGCGCAAATCGCACAGAATTGCGTCGAAATGACCGCGCGAGAGCCGCGCGAGCCCTTCCTGGCTGTCCAGAGTGAACTCGACGTAGTGCCCTTCGCCCCTCAACACGTCGGAAATCAAATTGGCGACAGAAGCTTCGTCCTCGACCACGAGTATGCGGCTGGCTCCGACGGTGCCTGCGTGCAGCTCGCGCGGTGAGCTTTCTCGAGGCGATTCCGGTTCGGCGGCGGAAATCAGCGGGAGATCCACGACGAAGCGGGCGCCTCCGCTGGGCTGATTTTCGAAATAGACTTCGCCACCGTGCTGCTTGACGATGCCATAAGCGATGGAAAGGCCCAGGCCGGTACCCTCGCCCGGGGCTTTCGTCGAGAAAAACGGATCGAAGATTCGCGAGGCGATATCTGCGGGAACGCCGGGGCCATCGTCGGCGACTTCGAAGGCCACACGCTGCGCCGACGGTTGATAAGTGCGGATGGAGACGCGCCCGCCACCGCGGCTGTGGAGCAACGCTTGTTCGGCGTTCACCAGGAGATTCAGAAAGACTTGCTGGAGCTGGTAGGGGTCCGCGAGCGTGGCCGGCAAATTGGGAGAGATGGAACACTCTACCGAAATATTTTCAATTTTGAGTTCATAGCTGCGAAGGGCGAGCGTGCGCTCGACGATTTCGTTGAAATTAGCCTGCGAGCGTTCGGGCTTGCTCTCGCGCGCGAAGAACAGCAGGTTTTTCACGATGCGGCGGGCGCGTTCGGCTTCCTGATAAATGTGTTCAGCTTCTTTTAGAGGCTTCGGGCTTTGGCCGCGGCCCAGTAGAAGCTGCGCATAGCCCATGATTGCCGTTAGCGGATTATTGAGTTCGTGAGCAATGCCGGATACAAGTTGGCCCAGCGCGGCCATTTTTTCGGTTTGCAAGATCTTGGATTGAAAATGGCGCTGGCTGGTGATGTCTTGATAGGTCTCGAGCCATCCAACGGCGCACCCGCTTGAATCGAGGACCGGCCGCGAAACGCGCTCGAGAACGCGACGGGCCGGCGTGCTGACTTCGAGTTCGTCACTAGAAGATTCCATGGAGCCTGCGAGGTGGGCGCGGCGGCGATATGAGAATGCCTTGCCATCGCGGAAACGGCTGTCGAGCAATGCGGCGAGCGATTCATAGTCTTCGATGTCGCTCAGGCTGTGAAACTCCAGTCCGAAAACCTGCGCGAACTTCGCATTTGTGTATCGAATGCGGCCAGCGGGGCTTAGCAGCAGCACCCCCGCGGGCACGGTATCCAGCACGCTGCGGAGTTCGGCATCGAGTAGCGCGTCGTCGACTTCAGGCATCACGTCGGTCTTCAATCCAGTCAGGGACATGCTTTTTCCAGTTACTACCGGGCGCGGGCGGCGGGAGGGCTTTGGCGAAGGAGGGGAATCTGCACGGTCCTCGCGATGCAGGTCGAATAAAAGAGCGTCGTGTGTACCCTGCGTGTGTCGGCTCGATTTTTTCATTCGTCCAGCTACCACCGTGCGTAGGTAATTCCCAATCCGCACATTATTCCAAACCAAACGGTGATTGCGTATTCGATAGCGGTTCGAACTAGGTGTGCGGCTCTGCGTGAGTTATGGCGTGTCATTGTGTCCCTCCTGGGCGAGAGACACAGCAAAACGCCTACCAACCTTCGAGCTTGGCTAAGTGGAATTGAATGAGTAAGTTGAGCAAAAACTCCAATTGCTCTATTCCCATTACGATGCGGCGGCGTTCCCGTCTCGGAATCGCGCTACGTATTGCTACGGACTTTGTTGGCGAGGACCTAGCGTTGTACTAATTTGTTACGGCGGACTGAGCGTCGTACTGTTTCAACTTTCGATAGAGTGTGGTCTTGCCGATTCCCAAAAGCCGCGCAGCCCTGAGTTTGTCGCCGCCCGATTCACGGAGGGCTCGCAGAATCGCGCGCCTCTCCAGCTCCTCGAGAGGAAGAAATTCATCTTTGTCCGGCAATGGGGCGGGCATGTCGTATTTCAAATTTGAGGGCAGGTCGCCGACGTGCAGAATCGGGCCTGAACCGAGGGCTACGGCTCGTTCCACCGCATTCTCGAGCTCGCGCACATTTCCGGGCCAGTCGTAGGCTAAGAGCCGCGCGATGGCATCCTCGGATATGCTGCGCACCCGCCCTTGTTCGTCGCTGAATTTCTCCAGAAAAGTATGGACGAGCAGCGGAATGTCATTTTTACGTTCGCGCAGCGGCGGGAGTTTGATCTGCACCACGTTGAGCCGGAAGAACAAGTCCTGGCGGAAAGTGCCGCTGCGAACCGCCGACTCGAGATCGCGGTGCGTCGCAGCGATCACGCGGGCCGAGATGGAGACGCGTTCGTTCGATCCCACGGGCTTCACTTCGCGCTCCTGCAAAGCGCGCAGCAGCTTAGCCTGCAGATCGATGGGCAGATCTCCGATCTCGTCAAGGAATAGCGTGCCTCCACCGGCCGATTCCAGCAGGCCCTGCTTGGTGTGATTGGCTCCCGTAAAGGCGCCTTTCACGTAACCGAAGAGCTCGGATTCGATCAGCGTGGGAACGAGCGCCGAACAATCTACCGGAACGAAGGCCTTGTTGCGCCGGTCGCCCAAGTAATGAATGGAGCGGGCCACCAGCTCTTTTCCCGTTCCGCTTTCGCCGAGCACCAGCACTGGATAATTGTGGTGGCTTACCTTCTCTACCAGGCGGTAAACGCGGCTCATCTTTTGCGATGTCCCGATTAATTCGCCGAATCCGGGACGGGTGCGTAATTGCTCGCGCAGCACGCGATTTTCCTGGTCCGTCTCCAGCGAATGTACCACCCGCCCCAGCTTGCTGCGCAGCTCGTCGATGCGAAATGGCTTGGTCACATAATCGGCCGCGCCCATGCGCGTGGCCTCGACGGCGCTATCAATAGTTCCGAATTGGGTGAGCATCACGACCGCGGTCTGCGGATAGTGCTCGCGTACGCGCTTCAGCAATTCCAGCCCGCCAAGCTCCGGGACGCGCAAGTCGGTGATCAGGATATCCACCGGGAATTGGTCCATAATTTCGAGGGCCTCTTCGGTGGTTGCCGCGCCGCGGGCCCGCAGCCCGGTGTCGGTGGCCACGTCGCAGCACAAATCGCGCGCGGTTTGCTCGTCGTCCACAACGAGGACCGAGACGGTGGTGGGGCCTTCGAGAGCGCGGGCGGGCTCAGGTTTTGATGACACTTTGCAGATCCTCCAATTCTTGGAACTACGGGGCCTGGAAATTGCGAATCAGTTGATTTGAATCCGGTTGCAAGGTCAAAGCCATTTTAGGAATGTCGTACAGTCTTTCGAACGCCTGATGACTTCATCCCTATCGGCAGCAATTCTCGCTGCGTGAATCTATTCCCGGATTGGGATTGGGCGCAATCCGCATTAATACGGAGAGGACGTAACTTCCCGTCGCGCAATAGGTTAGAACTTCACGTTAGAACGGCGGAAAACGGGTTGACGGGAATCGGCGAGTCCGCGAGCGAGCCCAGCGTGCACGCCGCGTAGCACAGGCTGCCAGCCGGCGTTTTTGTGTGGCGAAGCCTACCCAAATCTTAATGGCTAACTCTGGGCCGTTCACCTGCTTGGATCACAGCACTACGCTATTCGAGCGGGGTGAAGTCGAGGTCGGTCCCACGTCAAAAGCCCGGCAAATTTATTGATGGGTTGCCTGGCCGCAGAAAGACGCGGGCTGGCAGCTTGCGCTACGGGTGCCACTCGCTCAGCGGCATTCGCAGCCTATTGCACTGCTACGTATACGGAGCAACTGGCCGGCACACTGCGAGGACCGGCGTCCACTCGGGCGGTTAGCGTGTAGGTTCCCGCGGGTAGGCCGGTTGAGTCCCAGCGAGCAGACGGGCCGGATTGCTCGAGCTTTCCGGCGGAGGCGCTCCAGGAATAATTCAGCGGAAAATTTAGGGAATCTTTCGCCAGCACGGAGGCTACGACGCGCTCGCCTGAGGCGGCCCGCAGCGAGGTTTTGTCGGCCGAGCATGTCGCGTTGATTACGTCGCTCGAAGCTTTGTAACTTGTTTCCGAGGCGGGCCAGCGGGCGGTGTCAAACTTTAGGACGAATCCGTTGCGGTCTTTGTGATTGGTCAGATCGACCATATAGCGGTAGGCGATATCGATGGCGAAGTTGTGCCAGAAATACAGGCGAAAGCCGCTCACTTGCGCGACGGGATCGCGCGGACCGAAGGTTGTGTTCGGCGTATGCGTGCCGACGAAAATTGTAGCGGTGTATTCCGAGATGATTTGAAACCGCTTCTGCGGGAAGAAAAGGAACCCGGCGCCGAGATTGACTTGATCGGCGAGTTGTACGTTCTCGGTGGTGCCCGCGACGGTGAACGATGGATCGAGCATCAGGCGATACTGGCCATTTAAGGCTGCCACGATTCCGCCATGGAAGATCGATTTACTTAGTTCTGCGCCGATGCCGTAATTGAATTTTCCGTTTTGGCTGCCGTTGCTTAGCAGATCGCCGAGTGACGTTTGCGTTGGAATGTAAAAATCATTTTTGATTGAAAGGCTGAACGGGCCGCCGCGTTTCTCAGAAAGGAGATTGACCTTGAAGCCGAGGTCCACTTCTCCGACGCCGCCGCCGCTTTGCGCTGCGAATGGAAAATCTTCCACGTACGCGGGTGCGGCGCCTGGCAACGGCACGATAGTGCGGTAGATGGTGTTGCCGAATTGCGGATTTCCGATGGTGTTGGCCGAGAGGCTCAGTAGATCTGGGCGGCCTACGTGGACGTGATTGTAGGCGTCGAAATTGACGAACGCAGAAATGCGATTGGTGATTCCGGCGGCAAAGCCCCAGCCGTAGGACACAACAGTGATGTTTCCAGGATCGCGCGAGAATTTATCCGCGCCCGCAGTGAATGCGAATCCGCTGCGAGGCAGAGTCTCGCCGGTTTCGACTGTAAACATCCCGGGATTCCCGGACTCCGCGGGCATGGGCGCCCATTCCCTGGGAACATCGGCGGGGGTCGAGTTTGCGGGTGCGGGAGGCTGCGTTGGAGCGGGTGCCGCGTCCGAAGCTGTCGAATTTGTTGTAGCCGCCAGCGGGGCGCTGGTCGCGGGGTCGGCGCTCGCCGCGGTCTTCGAGTCCTTTGATGTGGCATCGTCGTTCAAGCCGGCGCCGTTTGTTCCGGCAGTCGCGGTCGTCGTTGAAGCCGGGGCCTTGTCGTCCATTCGAGCCGCTTGCGCAACGCACGCGCTTGACGCGCCGAAGACCAGTAACATTCCCGCGCAAATTGCCCACGATTTCATACCCGCCTCCGTGCCGCCTGCACGCACGCCGCAGGCGCCCCAGCGCACACTGGGGGTTGACTAGGGTAGTGAAGAACTCCGCGAATCGCAACGGCCTAGTTGCGCGCTCCGGGAAGCCGCTGCATCGCTCCAGCAAACGAGAATTCGGCATTATATGCGCGTCTCACGGACATCGCGAAAACCTTTCTTTGCGTCCAAGCTCGTGTGATGACTAGGATGTTTTGTCAGAACATGACTTTTTACTCTGAGCGAAGTCGAAGGGCAGTCATGCCGCAAGTGCCGGAAAATGAGTATGGCTCTGGCCACTGAGGGCCTGGTTTACGAGTTCCACACAGGCGATAGACCACCCCGCGAAGTGTAGTAGCATCCATTAGTCCATTGGCAGTTCGCTGCGTGAGCCTGGCGCGCGGACTTGCTGAATTCCGTCGGCCCGAATTCATACTCGTAATTTTATTCGCGCATTTATTGAGTCTAATTTTATTGGGAGGATCCTGATGCGATTCAAGATTGCAGTTCGCCTGCTCCTCGCGTTCTGCCTTTGTTCTTTTCTACCGGCACTTCTACCGGCTCAGCAGCAATCTCAGACCAATGACAATTCCTCCGCGCCGGCCGCAGCCCAGCCGCCGCAAGATTCGCAATCCGATTGGCAATCGCCGCAGGTTCCCGCGGGCACGAAGTTCCTGGTCGGCCTGCTCGACGAGCTCAATACCAAGACTTCCAAGGCGCATCAGCAATTCACGGTGAAAACGCTTGAATCGCTCGATACTCCGGACGGCCGCGCGATTCCCGCCGGCACGGTCATACGCGGCCACGTAAGCCGCGTCGAGCCCGGCAGCTCCACGGGCCGTGCCCGCATCTGGCTCACCTTCGACGATATCGAAACCCACGCCGGTTGGAAGCCGCTCGTCGCCGACGTCACCGAAGTCCCCGGCGAACATTCCGTAAAATCCGGCGAAATCAAAGAAGGCGAAATCCAGGCCCGCACCAGCCCCGCTGATCGCAATCTGCAAGCCGCCGCCGCAGGCGCAGCCCTGGGCGCTGCCCCCGGCGCCGCCAAAAAGGACGGCAAAACCGCAGCGATCGGCGCCGCCACAGGCGCCTTGACCGCGTTCATAGTCTCATCCGGCCTAGGCCAAGAACTAGATCTAGTCAAAGGCACAAAGTTAGAGCTCGAGCTAGAGCGCCCGCTCTACCTGGCCCGGCGCTGAGCATTCGTTCTTTACCCTCATCGTGCGGGCAGATGGCGAACAGGCGCACAACGGCCGCTTCGACGGGTGTGTTTGTACCCGATTAGAAGCGATGCCCACCCTTTATTTTCGATGAGCTACGCCGATTCCCAATTATCTTGCATGCGATTACAAATCCGGCGCGGCTTCAGTTAGGCTTTATTTAAAAAAACCTAACCGCTTGGGTTTTATGATATAATGCCAGAAGTAGATGAAATAGACGGACTAAGGGTTGTGATTTACCCGAACGATCATCGGCCCGCTCACGTGCACGTCATCGGTGATTGCGAGGCCGTCTTTAAATTGAATTGCCCGAACGGTCCACCGGAGTTGCGAGAGAACTATGGTTTCACGTCCGGTGATGTAACGAAGATTAAAACAGCTCTAAAGTTAAAATTAGCACATCTATGTGCGGAATGGAGCCGAATACATGGCCACCCATAGAGAGGAATTTGAGGCAGCTAATCAACGCGCTTCCGCTCTATTAGCGAAAACGCCTAAGGCTATTGCTGCTCGTTATGACCGCCGAGATGGTCGCATTGTGATTGATCTTAGCAGCGATATTTCCATTGCCTTCAAACCGCGTAATGCACAAGGGCTGGAACATGCAAATGCAAGCCAGCTATCTAAAATTGAAATTTCACCATCCGGGTTAGGGTTGCGTTTCCCGGCGCTAAATGCTGACCTTTATTTGCCTTCCCTTTTAGAAGGATTTTTAGGTTCGAAACGCTGGATGGCCGCACGATTAGGCAAGGCTGGAGGACAGACGCGCTCTAAAGCAAAAACAGCTGCCGCGCGTTCTAATGGCAAGCTTGGTGGTCGTCCCAGGAAAACTTCTGTCGCTCGCGTTGCCTAGCTCTGCTATCACGTCCTCCCAACACTACCGGATCAGAGAGTGGGGTCTTTTGTCGTTTTGGCCCACGTCGATGGCTTCGGCGTAGCGTGACGAAATTCCTCTGGGACACTTTTTCTGGTGATCTCGCGGACGCTGGCTCGCGGGGGCGCGCTCCTCGCTTGGCTTTCGTTGCTGCTGCTGATACATTCGCTTGGAGCGATGGCTGAGACCAACAATTCTTTGCGCATCCTCATCGTCGAGGATGAGGAAAACGCGCGTAAGGGCTATGAGGCGCTGCTGCGGCGCTGGAATTATGACGTGCTGGGCGTCGGCAGCGGCGAAGACGCGCTCGAAAAGTTTCCCGAATTCCAGCCTGGCGTAATTTTGGCTGATGTGGAATTGCCCGGGATCAACGGGCTTGAGCTTCTGCAACGGTTGGGCGAAGAAATTCAGCGGATTCCCGTCATCATTATTACTGGACGCGGTAGCGACGAACGCGTGATTCAGGCGATCGAAGCCGGGGCCTTCTGGTACATCGAGAAGCCGCTCAAGGCGCCGGTGCTGAAGGCGCTGCTGGATCGCGTTGTGGGGCGCGTGCGCGATCAGCGGGCGCTGGCCTCGCTGACGCGCGAGTTGCGCGATACGGGCAAGATGGGCTCGCTGATCGGCATTTCCAAGCCGATGCAGGAAGTAATGCACCAGATTGAAATGGCCGCGCCTTCGACTGCTTCGGTGCTCATCACCGGCGAGACTGGCTCGGGCAAAGAAATCGTGGCGCGCACGCTGCACAAACTATCTCCGCGCTCCGAGCGGGCTTTTGTGGCCATCAATTGTTCGGCAATTCCCGAATCTTTGATGGAGAGCGAAATTTTCGGCCACGAGCGCGGCGCGTTTACTGGAGCGGCTGAACGGCGCATCGGCTGCTTCGAGCTTGCCGACGGAGGCTCGCTGCTGCTGGATGAAATCGGCGAAATGCCGGCGCCTACGCAGGCGAAACTGCTGCGCGTGCTGGAAGATCACAAAGTGCGCCGGCTGGGCAGCAAGAGCGAAACGCCCGTGGACGTTCGAGTAATCGCCGCCACCAATAAAGATCCGCAGCAGGCCGTAGCGAAGGGGCAATTGCGGCAGGATCTATTTTTCCGCTTGAATGTGTTTCACATTCACCTTCCGCCGTTGCGCGACCATAAAGATGATTTGCCCGCGCTGGTCGAAAGCCTGCTCAAGGACATAAATCAGAAGCACAGCCGGCAGGTCACTGGCGTTGGCACCGAAGTGCTTGAGCTTTTCAAATCTTATCCGTGGCCGGGGAACATTCGCGAGCTACGAAATGTGCTGGAGCGTTCTGCCATTGCCGCAGATCGCGGACCCATTGGGCGACAGCATCTTCCGGCTGAATTCGGGCACGCGCCCGTCGCGGATAATCTTGAATTGGCCGGGCTGCGGTTTCCCGTAGGCACCACCGTGGAAGCCGCGGAGCGCGAACTGATTTTGCAAACGTTGGTGGCTACGAATCAGAACAAAACGCGCGCCGCCGAATTGCTCGGCATCAGCCTGAAGACCTTGCACAACAAGTTGAAGGAGTACGAAACGAATCGCCAGCATGCGGCTCAGTCTTAAAACGAAATTCACGCTAACGACGTCGCTGGTAGTGCTATTCGTCGTCGCGCTGGTTTCGTGGCTGTATGTGGGGCGGCTGGCGAATGAAGTTATCCGCGACATTAACGAGCGGGCTACGTTCGTTGCCGACCAAGTACTGGGCGCCAGTGGTCAGGCGCTGGCCGATTCCGCCGAACACGGCGCGACGCTCAATTCCGACAGCGCCGCCGACCTGCGCGAATACGTACAACATTCCCTCGACAACAGCAGCGCGTTGAATTCCCTTCTGGAATCGGCGATCGGTTACGCGCCTACGATTTACGAAATCACGATCACCGATCAATCAGCCAAGGCACTGGTGTCGAGCGATGCCAAGCTGCGCGGGCGGCCGATCCCCGTATATCCGAATGCGTCACTGCTGGTGCGCGCGAGTTTCATCCAGCAATTGCGGATTCTTTATGGCCCGCCGAGGGTTTATCAGGTCACGCTGCCTTTTGATGTGAGCGGCGCGCCCTTCGGCGAGGTGCGCGTGGACATTTCGACGGCGCTCTTGCGCGCCCAGATTTCACGAGGACTTTACTCGGCCGCCGAGGTTGCGTTGATCGCGGTGTTGGCCGCTACGCTGCTCGCCGCGCTCTTGAGCCGCGTGGCTCTCGCACCCCTGGCGCGGATTTCCGATCAATTGGATCGTATCTCTGCCGGTCAGTTCGATGTTGAGCCGGTGACGCAGTCCGATGAACTTGGGCAGGTGAGCACGAAGATCAGCAATATCGGAAAGCAGTTGCGCGATGTGCGCGAAGTTTTTAGCGCGTTGCGCGAAAATCTGAATCACGTGATGGCGGGCCTTGAGGATGGCTTGCTGCTTTTCAATGCCGAGGGCCGCGCTGTTCTGGTCAGCCCTTCGATCGAAAAGTTTCTTGGGGTAGCGCCTGCCACGATTCTGGGCCGCCGGGCTGGGGAAATTTTTCCGCCGGGAAATCTGATGCGCGACGTGCTGCACCTCAAAGGCGATCGCATGCAGGCGATCGAAGATGCCGAGCTGCATCTCGAGACGCCCGATGGCCCGCGGCGCATCTCGCTGATCTGCCAGGTGATCAGCGAAAAAGGCGAGCCGATGGGA
>Ga0209772_10000358_pt1 | contig 11545 bp, 8 predicted proteins | sample BogFormECP03_OM1_FD_188235 | JGI IMG/M metagenome (GOLD analysis project Ga0209772, IMG submission 188235) | Bog forest soil microbial communities from Calvert Island, British Columbia, Canada - ECP03_OM1 (SPAdes) (version 2) | ecosystem: Environmental > Aquatic > Freshwater > Wetlands > Bog ... | reverse complement strand
ATGTATCGTGCTTTCGGCGCGCTGTGGCAGGGTTGGACGAAAAATCTGTACGAGCTGATGGGCGGAACAGCCGGGTCGTTCGCGCGTGAAATTCTGGAAACTTTTCCATGGCTTGAAATCGTGCTCGTGATCTGCTGGCTGCGCTTGGGAGGCATCCCCGTAATTCTGATTTTGGCGATGGCGATCGTTCTCGTTGGAAGCCATCTACGGTATGCCCGTGAGCTTCGCAGGAATCGTTATCCGCTCTCGATCATCCAATTCTATATGCCTGCCAGCTTGCTCTACGCCTGCGTTTTGACCGCGTCCGCCTGGAAACATGCGCGCGGCAAAGTGGCCTGGAAGGGCCGCCGGTACCCGGCGGGGACGCGATGATTCGCATCACCCGCAAGATTGAATTTTCGGCGGCGCATCTTTACAACAATCCGAAACTCTCGCCGGAAGAGAACCGGCGAATTTTCGGCAAGTGCAATAATCCGCACGGGCACGGACATAACTACACGCTCGAAGTGACGGTTGCAGGCGATCCCGATCCGATCACCGGAATGGTTCTAGATTTGAAGGAGCTCAAGGAGATCCTGCAGCGCGAAATCATCGAGCGCATGGATCACCGCTTCTTGAATTACGAAGTGCCGGAGCTCGCCGGGCAGATTCCGACCACCGAGAATGTGGCGCAACTGATTTGGAAATTGCTCGAGCCAAAAATCACACGCGGGAAGCTCGATCGCGTGCGGCTTTACGAATCGCCGGATCTGTTCGTCGATTGCACGCGGAATGGCGCGGCATGAAGCTGACCCTGCATCGGCGATATGCGTTCGCAGCGTCGCACCGGCTGCACAGTTCACAGCTCAGCGAAGACGAGAATCAGCGCGCCTATGGCAAATGCAACAATCCTTACGGGCACGGGCACAATTATATTGTTGAAGTCGCGGTGAGCGGTCCAGTCGATCCGGATACGGGCATGGTCGCGAATCTTGCCGATCTCGATTCCTACGTGCAGCGAGAAGTGCTCGACGCATTTGACCATACGTATATGAATGAGCAGGTGCCCGCGTTTCAGCAAATGGTGCCGACAACCGAAAATGTCGCGCGCGAAATCTTCCGGCGCCTCGAGAAGTTTCCGTCCGCCCACCTCGAGCGCATCAAAATACAGGAAACCAGCTTGAATAGTTTTGAGTACGATCGCCAGACGCCAGGAGGCTCATCCTCGTGAAAGAAACTAGAGAAACCACGATCACATTGCAGCCAGCCACCGAGACGATCCCCGATCTCGTCCGAAAGATACTCGTACAGCTCGGAGAAGATCCCGAGCGCGAAGGCTTGCAGCGCACACCGGAGCGCTTCGCAAAAGCGCTGCAATTTCTCACCAGCGGCTACCGCCAGGATCCCGAGAAACTTTTCAATGGCGCGGTGTTCAGCGTCTGCTACGACCAGATGGTAGTCGTGAAAGACATCGAAGTCTTCAGCATGTGCGAGCATCATTTGCTTCCATTCTTCGGAAAATGCCATGTGGCATATATTCCGTCGAAGAGAGTAATCGGCCTGAGCAAGATCGCGCGGCTGGTGAATATGTACGCGCGCCGTTTGCAGATTCAAGAGCGCCTCACCAGTCAAATCGCGAAAGCAATCCAGGAAAAACTGAGCCCCGAAGGCGTCGGCGTAATCATCGAAGCGCGCCACCTCTGCATGGTGATGCGCGGCGTCGAAAAACAAAATTCCTCGGCGATGACCAGCGCCATGCTCGGCGCGTTCCGCGACAACAAAGAGACCCGCGACGAATTTCTCTCTTTAGTGAGTACCCCAAAGTCTTGAGTTGAGGTGCGCCTTCGCCGTTGAAGCGGTATCGAACTGCCACGGCGCGAGAATTTGCTCGTGGCGAAGACGCTGAGGGAAGGGCCGTATTTTCGCGCCCAGTCCTATGTTCTTTATCTCCATCCTCGGTTAACTTGGCTCGGGAAATTGCGAATGTACTTCTCCGCCACGCCGAGGAAAACAATCCGACCACGCAGCCCAATCCGCCAATTTCTAATCGAAATCCTGCAGTTTCTAATCGAAATCGTGACGATTAGAAATCCGGCTATCCCACTGAAAACAAATGACAGCTTAACTTCTAATCGAAATTAGGCCTGCAGATGCACGATTAACCGCAGGCGCGCCCTGCTGCCTCGGTGGAAAAGACCGAAGCGCCTTCGGTTGCATCTGAAGACTTCCTCCCCGGCTTCGGAATTTCTCAGAAAAAAGTTCTGCTTCGGGCGGAGAATATCAACAGCGTTAGACATACGCTAAATCCCGTCGCTGCCTTCGGCAAAATCTGCTCCCGGTTTTCACAAAAATGTTGCTTGGAGCCTGCAAAGCGGATGTGCTACGCTGAAACAGTAGACGAAGAGACGAACAGCGCACAGGGGTAGCGACGTCCTAGAAAGGGGAATGCGTTTGAGCGAGGCCAAGATTGAAGTGATGGAGCAGTTCCGCCAGCACACCAAAGATACAGGCTCTCCAGAAGTGCAAATCGCCCTGCTAAGTGAACGTATCAATTACTTGACCACGCATCTACGCTCCCACGTCAAGGATCACGCATCGCGCCGCGGGTTGATCATGATGGTCAACAAGCGCCGGCGGTTGCTGGATTACTTGAACCGTCGCGACCCGGATCGGTATCGCGAGATTGTTGAACGGCTTAGTTTGCGCAAATAGCGCGGCTCACCTGAGCGGCTTCGACCGCAACTGCCTCTCGAATCGCATCGCAGTAGTGTCTGGAAAGCGTCCGCATCAGGCGCGTTTGTATTTGCATTTGTAGCGCGCCCCGAGCCAAACGCATTCAGCACCGCTTCTCGCCTTCGCACTCTTCCTACACTGACGGAATAATTTCCTTCAGATTCAAAATGCGCCTGGACGGTTCCTGGCGCGGAGGATCGTAAAGAATATGGTTCATCAAGTGAGCGTGGAAATAGGCGGCAGGCTACTAACGTTTGAGACCGGCAAAATGGCCAAGCAGGCGCACGGGTCTGTCGTGGCGCGTTACGGAGATACGGTGTTGCTGGCCACCGCGTGCATGGACAGCAAAGCTACCGAAAAAGACTTTTTGCCTTTGACGGTGGATTATCGCGAATACACCTACTCCGCCGGAAAAATTCCGGGCGGATTTTTCAAGAGAGAAGGACGCCCTTCGGAGCGCGAAATTTTGACTTCGCGCATGATCGACCGGCCATTGCGGCCGCTGTTTCCTGAGGGCTGGTCCACGGAAACGCAAATCGTGGCCATGGTTCTTTCTGCGGATGCCGAGAACGATCCTGATGTGATTGGCGTTACGACGGCTGCGGCGGCTTTGTATATTTCGAACATTCCGTTCGACAAGCCCATTGCCGCGGTGCGCGTAGGATTGCTAGATGGGAAGTTGGTTTGCAATCCGACGGTGGCTGAGCAGAAGACCAGCTTGATGAATATCATCATCGCGGGTTCGGACGAAGCGATCGTGATGGTGGAAGCGGGCGCGCTGGAAGTTTCTGAGGAAACGGTGGTGGACGCGCTGGCTTTCGGCCACGAGCAAATCAAGAAGATCGTCGGCGCCATTCGCGAATTGTACGCGTTGGTGAAACCAGTGAAGCAGCCGGTCACGCCGCCTGCCTTCGACGAATCGCTGGCTCGCGAAATCGAGAAGAGCTGCGGAGAGAAGTTGCACGATGCTCTCGACACGGCGAAGTATCCGAAGCTCGAGAGCTATCAGCGAATCGACGCCATCAAGAAAGAAATCAAGGCCGGCATTCCCGAGGACGACGAAAATAAAATGAAGCTCGCCATGCGCGCTTTTGAGCGCATGCGCGAAAAGTATTTCCGCGAGGATATGCTGGTTCGCCGCCGGCGTCCGGATGCCCGGCCGTTCGATCAGATTCGCAAGATTACTTGCGAGGTCGGCCTGCTGCCGCGCGTACACGGTTCGGCACTCTTCACGCGAGGCGAGACGCAGGCTCTTGCCACCGTCACACTCGGCACGAAGGAAGACAAACAGCGCCTCGATCTTCTCTTCGAAGAGGAATCGTTCAAGCGCTTCATGCTGCATTACAACTTCCCGCCATTCTCGGTGGGCGAAGTGAAATTCTTGCGCGGACCAGGCCGTCGTGAAATCGGTCACGGCGCTTTGGCGGAACGTGCGCTTTTGAACCTGCTTCCGTCGGAAGAAGATTTTCCTTACGCGATGCGCGTGGTCTCGGACATTCTCGAGTCCAACGGCTCGTCGTCGATGGCCACGGTTTGCGGCGGCTCGCTCGCGTTGATGGATGCAGGCGTGCCGATGAAATCGTCGTGCGCGGGAATTGCGATGGGCTTGGTTGTTGAAGGCTCGAACTATGCGATTCTTACGGACATCGCGGGCGCGGAAGATCATTACGGCGATATGGATTTCAAAGTCGCCGGCACGCGCTCCGGAATCACGGCTCTCCAGATGGATATCAAGGTTCTCGGCGTCAGCATCAACATGATGCGCGAAGCCCTGGCGCAGGCCCAAAAAGCCCGCTTCCAGATTCTCGACATCATGGAAGCCACCATCAAGACCGCGAAAACGGAAATCTCAGCCTACGCCCCGCATCTCTTCATGCTCTCGATCCCGACGGACAAAATCCGCGATCTAATCGGACCGGGCGGCAAGAAGATTCGCGCCATCACCGAAGCCACCGGCGTGAAAATCGACGTGATGGACGACGGCAAGGTCCACGTCTTCGCCAGCGACGGCAAAGCGGCCGAGCAAGCACTGAAAATGATTCGCGACGTCACCGCCACCGCCGAAATCGGGAAAACTTATCTCGGCACGGTAGTGCGCATCGCAGAATTTGGCGCCTTCGTAGAAATCTTCCCAGGCACCGACGGCCTTTTGCACATCAGCGAAATCGCCGAGCAGCGCATCCGCACAGTGCGCGACGCGTTGCGCGAAGGCGATCAGGTGATGGTGAAGGTCCTCGCAATCGAAGGAAACAAAATTCGCCTGAGCCGCAAAGCCCTGATCAAGGAACAGCGCGACAAGCAGCAAAAAGATACGGGCACGACCACCACAACTCAGGAATAGTCCGCGTTCAAAAATAGAACGGCCCTGCTCCAACGCGGGGCCGTCTTATCTTCAATCTCGCACTCGCATTGATCTGCAGGTATTCGATTCGATCGCGCTGGGTATTTCCGAGGTGACTCGCTTTCAAATCCGCTCAATGTTCGCGCCCAAGTCCTGTAGCTTTTCCTCGATTTTCTCGTAACCGCGATCCAGGTGATAAATGCGATCGATATAAGTGGTATTCGACGCGACCAGCCCGGCAAGCACCAACGATGCACTGGCGCGCAGATCGGAAGCGATCACCGTAGCCCCGCTTAACGGCGTCGGTCCCTGGACGACAGCGTGGTGCCCGTCAACCGCAATATTCGCCCCCATGCGAATCATTTCCTGCGCGTGCATGAAGCGATTCTCGAAAATCGTCTCGGTGATTACGGACTTACCTTCAGCCTGCGTGGCCAGCGCCATGAATTGCGCCTGCATGTCCGTCGCAAAGCCGGGATATTCCTCGGTAGTGATGTCGGCGGCACGTAGTCCTTTCGGCGCGCGCACGTGCAGGCAGGATAATCCCTCTTTCTGAATTTCGACGCCGCAAGCCGAAAGCTTGTCGATCACCGCGGTGAGATGCTGCGGAGCGCAGTGCGAAAGCTTCACGTCGCCGCCGGTGATGGCCGCCGCAACAATAAATGTGCCCGCCTCGATCCGATCGGGAATAACGGCATGCGTCGCGCCATGCAATTTGTCCACGCCCTGCACGCGAATCGTGGAAGTCCCGCGCCCCTCGATCTTCGCCCCCATTTTGATCAGCAGATCGATCAGGTCGGTCACTTCCGGCTCACGAGCCGCATTGCTAAGAATCGTTTCGCCCTCGGCCAACACCGCCGCAGTCAGAATATTTTCCGTTCCGGTCACCGTGATCTTCTCGAAGTGAATCTCAGTACCGCGCAACCGCTCGCAGCGCGCCTCCACGTATCCATGATCGATCGAAATCTTCGCGCCCATTTTCTCGAGCGCCTGAATATGCAAATCAACGGGCCGCGCACCGATCGCGCAACCGCCGGGCAATGAAACGCGCGCAAATCCAAATCGCCCCACCAGTGGCCCAAGCGTCAGGATCGACGCCCGCATAGTCTTCACCAAATCGTACGGCGCCTCGGCGTGCGAAATTGTCTCCGCGGCAATCGTAAATTCGCTCGGCGGCAAATCCGGGCTCTCGACGCGCGCTCGCATGTGCGCCAGCAATTTCGCCATGGTCATGATGTCGCGCACAGCCGGAATATTCTGCAGACACACCGGCTCGCTAGTAAGCAGCGCCGCGGCCATCGCCGGCAGCGACGCATTCTTCGACCCGCTGATGCGAACCGTGCCTTCCAGCCGCCGCCCGCCTTGGATTTTGAAGCGATCCATGTCAGTGTCTGCCCGATATCCTTATATTAAGCGCGATCAAGTTCAATCTTTAGTTCGCGGCAATCGCAATCCCGTAGCAATCGCCCGTCGCAGATTGCCCCTGCTCGCCGCCAGCAACCAGCGCGCCTGCTGCGCGTCCACCCCCGCCTTCAGCATCACCAGCGCCGCCCGCAAATCGTGTCCCGCCTGACGCACCGCGTGTTCCACCGACGACGTTCGGATGCCGCTGGCCGCCTCGATGATGCGCACCGCCCGCCGCCGCAACTTCTCGTTCGTCAAGCTCACATTGATCATCAAATTATCGAATACAAATCCCATCCGCACCATCGCCGCAGTAGAGAGCATGTTGAGTACCAATTTTTGCGCCGTCCCCGCTTTCAGCCGCGTGGAGCCGGCGATCACTTCGGGGCCGGTGGCTGGAGCAATGGCGATGTCTGCCAGGCGCCCGATAGGCGTGCGCCGGTTTGCAGCCAGCGCTACGGTTGTCGCGCCGCGACGCTTCGACTCACGCAACGCGCCGAGCGTAAATGGAGTCGTCCCAGCCGCGGCGATGCCGACGACCACGTCGTTCGGCCCCACGCGCCGCGCGGCAATCTGCCTTGCGCCATCGCGCGGTGAATCTTCCGCGCCTTCGACAGCGTGGGTCATCGCTCGCAACCCACCGGCGAGAATTGCCTGCACCTGCGTTCGTGGCACGCCAAAAGTGGGCGGGCACTCGGCGGCGTCGAGCGCGCCCATTCTGCCGCTCGAGCCCGCTCCAACATAAATCAGCCGGCCACCGTTGCGAAAGGCGCGCACGATTTTGTCCACGGCCCGCGCGATCGCGGGAAGTTCGCGCTCGACCGCACGCGGCACGCTAGCGTCCTCGCGATTGAGTATTCGCAAAACCTCGATCGTCGATTTTCGGTCGATTCCCGACGAACGAGGATTTCGCCGCTCGGTCTCCGGCAATCTGGCCTTGCGAGATTTCACCTCGGAATTATAGCGTTTCAATCGGCGCGCCATGAGAAGAACGAATGCGCATGTGGAACTTGTGACGTGGCAGTTATCGCCCAGCAGCGCGGCCCGAAACGAGACCGAGACCTTCGACAATGGCATCGTGCAAGCGCGGCCGGATTTCGCGGATCTTTATATTTTCAGCCGAGGGAAAAACGCGATTGGTGAGCAAAATCACAAAAAGATCTTTTTCCGGATCGATCCACAGAGACGTTCCCGTGAATCCATTGTGGCCGTAACTTTTCGCCGAGAAATATTTTCCGGTGGAGGATGGCTCGACCGGAACGTCCCACCCGAGTGCGCGTGCTGAATCACCGATTTTGACGCGGGCGGTAAAGTGTTCGATGGTCTCGCGTTCGAGCAGGCGATGATGCGCATAAATGCCGCCATTCAGCATCACCTGCGCGAAGATGGCCACGTCGCCGGCGGTCGAAAAAAGCCCCGCGTGGCCCGCGACATCGCCCATCGCCGAAGCATTCGCATCGTCCACTTCGCCTTGCAATTGCTTCTCGCGGTATTCGGTATCCTTCTCGGTTGGCGCGATTTTCGAGCGCAAATTTTTCGGCGGCGAAAATAGTGTGTGCTCCAGTCCGAGCGGCTCGCTGATGGAATCCTTCGCAACGGAATCGAGGTCAAGTCCGGTGAGGCGCTCGACGATTTCTCCGAGCAGAATGAAACTCAGATCGGAATATTCGATATGAGTGCCGGGCTCGCTGACCAGCGGCTCGGCCATGACCAGTTTTAGGATGGCGCCCTTACCGTCCGCCGATTTGTAAAAATCGCGATGCGCAGGCAGCCCGGCGATATGCAGCAGCAAATCGCGCACGGTAGCCTTTCCGCGCCAGGACGGATTCAAATCGGCGGCGGACGCTTGCGTCCATTCCGGCAAATAGCGCGAAATCGGCAGCGTGATGTCGACGCGATGCTCCTGAGCCAGAAGCATGATCGCCGTTGTCGTGACTATCGGCTTCGTCAACGAAGCCAAATCGTAAATCGTGTCAGCCGTCACAGTCGAAGAATTCTTTCCGTAGGTCAGCCGACCGAATGGATGCATCACGAGCTGGTCGCGATGGCCGACAGCAAGAACGCCGCCTGGAAATGCACCGTCGGCCACGCCGCGGTCGAGAATGTCAAACGCGTTCTTCAATCGAGTCGACATTTCCGCAGGCGCCGGCTCGAGCGTCATCGGTGCCGCGTCGAGATGAATGCCGTCGCCGCGTTTGACGACACCCGGGACGGTGACTGGAATTTTTCCTGAAATTGCGTTCTGTCCGAAAATCGCGCGGGCCACTGCGCGCTGCGAAACATCCTGCGTGCTGAACTCGCCGATCCAAGTTTTCGCCGCCGGGAAGCGCTCGATCAAGTACGGACTGCCAAATCCGGCAACGATTGCGGGCTTCGGCGACGCAAGAATTTGATTCACGAATGCCGCTTGCTCATCCGGCAGCCCCACGCTGCCTTTGCGGTCGGCCACGCGAACCCAGATTCCTACGACGGCTGCGTCGTAACTGTCCGGCTGCGGTAGCTTCAGCGATTGCACTTTCGAAAATTGCGTATCGGCGCGCAGCACCGTGACCGATTCGACGTGCTCGCGGATTTCAGCTTCAAAGTCCGCACCCGGGAATGCATCGGGATCGCCGGAAAGCGCGACGAGCAGCAGCCGCAAAGGCTTGGTCGCGTCAAGGGGAAGCGCGTGCGCGTCATTCCGCAGCAAAGTGACGCCGCGATCCGCAATATCCTGCGCCGCCGCTTCGAATTCCGGCTTCCCGAAATTCGCATTGAGCGCGTCCACATCAACAAACCGATTTTTCGCCAGCCCCAGCTTTTCTTTCGCGCTCAAAATCCGCCGCACCGATTCATCAATTCGCGCGATCGGCAACCGCCCGCTCTTTACTGCTTCCTCGAGTCCTTCCAGCGCCGCGTCCACTGTCGGCGATAGCAGCAAGACATCCACTCCGGCCAGCACTGCGCGCACGGCCGCTTCACCGGGCGGATAGCGAGTGGTGACGCCGCCCATATCGAGAGCGTCGGTAACGATTAGTCCGTTGAATCCGAGTTCTTTGCGCAGCACATCGGTAAGCACGTGCGGCGACATCGTCGCCGGCAATTCGGGATCCGGCTCAAAAGCCGGCGTCGCCAGGTGACCGGTCATGATGCTGCCGACTCCCGCCGCAATCGCCGCGCGAAAAGGAACCAATTCGACGCTTTCGAGCCGCTGGCGGTCGCCAGGCACGGTCGCAAGAGTGAGATGCGAATCGACGCTCACATCACCGTGGCCGGGAAAATGTTTTGCTGTGGCGAGCCCGCCATTCTCCTGAACGCCGCGCACGAACTCCGAAACAAATCGCGCCACGCTCTGTGGATCTTCGCCAAACGAGCGCACATTGATGATCGGATTGTCGGGATTGTCGTTTACGTCGGCATCGGGCGCGAAAATCCATTGGATTCCTGCGGCGCGCGCTTCGAGCGCCGTGACTTTGCCCACGGTGTACGCGTCTTTCGGATTTCCGGCGGCGGCAACGGCCATCGCGTACGGAAATCCGGTCCCTTCATCGATGCGCATTGCCGTGCCGCGCTCGAAGTCGGCGGAAACGATCAGCGGCACTTTGGCGCGCTTCTGCATTTGATTCGCGAGCACCGCCGCGGCGTAAACTCCTCCGCGCTCGATGCCCATCGGCTGGCGTTTTGTGCCAAGAATGAAGCCGCCGACGTGATTTTCGGTGACTTGCCGGACGAGATCCTTATATTCGCCGCTCTCGGTAGAGGTGAATTCACCGAAGAAATACACCACCAGCAGTTGCCCGAGTTTTTCCCGGAGCGTCATTCTCTTCAGCGTTTTTTCCACCCATGGCGAGTCTGCTGCGGGGCGCTGCGGTTTAGCGGTGGCAGATTTCGACGCGCGGCCGGCGAGTGTCATAACGAAAATTAAGCATAGCAGGGAATTCCGAAGGCCGCGCATTCACTCAAGCCCAAGTTTCTGAATTGAAGACGCGGTGGAAGCAAGAATTAACGCCCGGATTGACGCAATCATCCCGTCGCTGTATATAGCACACGGTTACATGCGACACAACGCAGGCGTCCCACCGTCGATTCTCCGAATTCTTATAACCTGTACGGCGGTCACGCTTTTCGCCGCGGTATCGAGTTCTGCTCAATCGAATCCCAGTGATCCGGATTTCTCCGCCGTCGATTCGGTTCTTCAATCAGCCGTCGACCACGCCGAAATTCCAGGGGCGGTGCTTCTCGTTCAGCATCGTGGAAAGCTTGTGTACGAAAAGGCTGTGGGGATGCGCGCGCTGATGCCGGTTCGCGAGCCCATGACCACCGATACAATTTTCGATATCGCGTCACTCACCAAAGTCGTCGCTACCGCGCCCGCGGTGATGAAACTCATCGAAGAAGGGAAGCTGCGGCTTGACGATCCCGTCGCGCGCTATCTCCCCGAGTTTGCTCCGAACGGCAAAGATCAGATCACCATTCGCATGTTGCTTACGCACACGAGCGGCTTGGCTCCCGATCCGCCGTTTGAGGCCGCACATGCCGGAATGCCTTCGCTGGCCGCCGAGATCAACCGGGAAACACTGCTTGCTCCGCCCGGAATGCGATTCATCTATAGCGACACGGGTTTCATCGTCCTGGGTGAATTGGTCGAGAAGGTGTCTGGCATCACGCTCGACAACTACGCGCGGCTAAACCTTTTTGAACCGCTGCACATGCAGCGCACGGGATTCGTGCCTCCGCCCGGATGGATTCCGCACACCGCGCCAACCGAAGAAGTCGAGCTACCCGACGACGAAAAACCAGGATCGGGGAAGGGCCGTATGCTACGCGGTGCTGTTCACGATCCGACGGCTCGCGCGGTCGGAGGTGTGGCCGGCAACGCCGGCGTTTTTTCGAGTGCGGCCGATCTCGCAAAGTTTTGCGCGATGGTGTTGAACGGCGGAACTGTTTCCAAAGGACGCGGTCAGCGGATTTTATCCGAAGTCTCGATCGAGAAAATGATTTCGCCGCAGTCGCCGCCTTGGGTTCCGGCGGTTCGTGGCCTCGGCTGGGACATTGACTCGCAGTATTCGTCGCCGCGCGGCGATTTTTTCGCGCTCGGCTCTTTCGGCC
>Ga0209772_10000357_pt1 | contig 11564 bp, 11 predicted proteins | sample BogFormECP03_OM1_FD_188235 | JGI IMG/M metagenome (GOLD analysis project Ga0209772, IMG submission 188235) | Bog forest soil microbial communities from Calvert Island, British Columbia, Canada - ECP03_OM1 (SPAdes) (version 2) | ecosystem: Environmental > Aquatic > Freshwater > Wetlands > Bog ... | reverse complement strand
GCGCGCCGAGCTGCTCCAGTACTTCAAGCCCGAGTTCATCAACCGCCTCGACGACATCGTGCGCTTCGACGCCCTCAGCCGCGAGCAGCTCGCCGAGATCGTCGACCTTCAGGTAGCGCGTGTGCTCGAACGAGTGGCCGAGCGAGACGTGCGCCTCACGCTTACCCCGGCGGCGCGCGAGCTGCTCGGAAACATGGGCTTCGACCCCGCCTACGGCGCGCGTCCATTGCGACGTGTGATTCAGAAGCAGCTCGTCGACCGCCTCGCGCTTGCACTGCTCGCGGGCGATATCCGTGCCGGGGACGCCGTGCAGGTGGACGCGCTCGATGGGGCGCTCGCGCTCGAGAAGGCTTCGCCCAGCGACGCCGAGACGGCGGTTCCCGCATAGCTGCCGCCGCGTCGACCCGACCCTCGCCGATCCGCTACAAACGGTCCTGCGCACACGGCGTGGCGCAGCGGCGCGCCTAGTCAATCACGACGGAGGAGCCTTCAGCAATGCCCACCTACATCATGCTCACGACCCTCACACCCGATGGCGTGCAGACGGTCAAGAACAACCCGCAGCGGATTCAAGAGGTGAACAAGGAGGTAGAACAGCTCGGCGCGACCGTCAAGGCGCAATGGGCGACGCTCGGCCACATCGATTTCATCTCCGTCGTCGAAGCGCCCGACGAGGGGGCGATGGCGCGCTTGTCACTCGAGCTGGGCTCGCGCGGCACCGCCCGCTACGAGACGCTCTCCGCGATCCCAATCGACGATTTCATCGCGTCTCTGTAACAGTGCCCGCCATCTTCGCCCACCACTACGCACAGCGATCGCCGCGGGTACTCGCATGACGGCCGAGGGGCCCGGCGGCGAGCGGGAGGATCCCATCGCACAGGAGGGTCGGCCAACGGGCGGGCCGGGCATCTCGCTCGTGCCCGAGCCGATGCAGGAGTCCGAAGTCCAGGCGCAGCTCGACGACATCGACGTCGACGCTCCACGAGTAGGCATCGTGATGGGCTCCAAGAGCGACATGGAGACGATGGAAAAGGCGGCGCGCGAGCTCGAAGAGCGCGACATCCTGCACGAGCTGCGGGTCATGTCGGCCCACCGCGAGCCCGATGTCGTGGCCGAATACGCCAAGAACGCGCGCATGCGCGGCCTGCGAGTGATCATCGCCGGCGCCGGCATCTCGGCCGCGCTGCCGGGTGCGGTCGCGGCACACACCGACCTGCCAGTGATCGGCGTGCCCCTCTCCGGGCGCCTGACCGCCGCCGGGGGTCTCGACGCGATCCTCTCGATCGTGCAGATGCCGCCGGGCGTGCCGGTGGCGTGCGTCGGGCTCGACAACCCGCGTAACGCCGCGATCCTCGCCGCGCAGATCCTCGGAGCATGATCGCACGCTACACGCGCCCAGAGCTCGGCAGCCTGTGGACCGACGAGGCGCGCATGGAGTCGTGGCGGCAGGTCGAGCTGGCGGCCTGCGAGGAGCTGCCGAGCCTGCTTGGAGACGACGGTCCGACCGAAGCCGAGCTGCGGGCGATCCGCGGTGCGCGCTTCACCGTCCAGGCCGTAGACGAGCGCGAGCTCGTGACCGACCACGACATGGCCGCGTTCGTCGACGTGCTCGCCGCCTCCGCGGGCGAGCCCGGCCGCTGGATCCATTTCGGACTCACCTCTTCGGACGTGCTCGATACCGCCTTGGCGCTGCAGCTGCGCGCGGCCGGCGAGGTGGTAGTCGCGGGCGCCCACGCACTGGTGGCGGCGCTCGCCGCACGAGCCCGCGAACACGCCCAGACGCTGTCCGTCGGAAGAACACATGGCGTTCACGCCGAGCCGACCACGTTCGGGATCAAGCTCGCGGGCTTCGCCTTCGAGGCCGATCGCAACGCCGCGCGCCTGGAGCGCGCCTTTGCTCAGGCGGCGGTCGGCGCGGTGTCGGGCGCGGTCGGCACCTACGCGGCGACGAGCCCGGACTTCGAGGCGCGTGTCCTTCAGCGGCTGGGACTGGCGCGCGAGGACGTCTCCACCCAGGTGGTCGCGCGTGACCGTCACGCCGAGCTGCTCAGCGCGATCGCCCTCGCCGGCGCCGGGTTGGAGCGCTTCGCGACCGAGATCCGCCATCTGCAGCGCACCGAGGTACGCGAGGTCCAGGAGCCATTCCGCAAGGGCCAGAAGGGCTCCTCGGCGATGCCGCACAAGCGCAACCCGATCAAGAGCGAGCAGATCGCCGGCCTCTCGCGCGTGCTGCGCGGCAACGCGCAGGCAGCCCTGGAGAACGTCGCGTTGTGGCACGAGCGCGACATCTCCCACTCCTCGGTCGAGCGCGTGATCCTGCCCGACTCGACGATCCTGATCGACTACCTCCAGCATCGGACGATCGCACTCGCCGAAGGGATGAAGATCGACGCGCAGCGGATGCGCGCCAACCTGGAGCTGACGCATGGCGCGCTCTTCTCCCAACGTGTGCTGCTCGCGATCGTCGCCACCGGCGTCTCCCGCGACGAGGCCTATCGCGTGGTTCAAGAGCTCGCCCAGCGCGCCTGGGATGAGGGCCTTCCTCTGCGCGAGCTGCTCGCGGTCGACGAGCGCACGCGCGCGTTGGACCTCGAGCAGATCTTCGACTACTCCCACTACACCCGCAACGCCGCCGAGATCCTCGCGCGGCTCGATCAGATCGCTTGAGCGGCGCCCGCCGAGCCGTCGCATGTGGCCCTCTCGACTGCCGATCTCGCTGGTAGCATCGCGGCACGTGACCACGCTCGCCGACCTGCCCCTCCTCGCCAGCGGGAAGGTCCGCGAGATGTACGAGCTCCCGTCCACGGTGGACGGGGCCGCGCAGGCCCCCCTGTTGATGGTCGCGAGCGATCGCATCTCGACCTACGACGCGGTCCATCCCACCGAGATCCCTGACAAGGGCAAGGTTCTCACCGGCCTGTCGGATTTCTGGTTTCGCCGGACACAGCAGATCGTTGCCAACCACCTGATCTCGGCGGTCGAGGGCGTGCCCAGGCAAGAGCTTGGCCGAGCGCTCGTTGTGCGGCGCCTGCGCATGCTCCCGGTCGAGTGCGTGGTGCGCGGCTACATCACCGGCTCAGGCTGGAAGGACTACCAGGCGAGCGGCAGCGTTTCGGGAATCGCGCTGCCAGGCGGCCTGCGCGAGTCAGAGCGCCTGCCCGAGCCGATCTTCACGCCGAGCACGAAGGCCGAGACCGGCCACGACGAGGCGATCGACTTCGACGGCGCAGCCGAGCTGGTGGGCGACGTCGAGTTGATGCGCCGCGTCGCCGAGGTTGCCGTCGAGCTGTACTCGTTCGCCGCCGAGCACGCGCGCGAGAGGGGCGTGATCCTGGCGGACACCAAGTTCGAGTTCGGCCTCGACGAGCACGACGAGCTAGTTGTCGGCGATGAGGTGCTGACGCCGGACTCCTCACGCTATTGGCCAGCCGACGGCTATGAGCCGGGCCGCGGTCAGCCAAGCTTCGACAAGCAGTACGTGCGCGACTGGGCGACGGGGAGCGGCTGGGATCGCAAGCCGCCTGCGCCGCCGATTCCCGAGGACGTCGTCGCAGGCACGCGCGAACGCTACATCGAGGCCTACGAGCGGATCACCGGGGAGCCGTTCCAAGCATGGCTCGATCGCACCGGCGCGACGGGCGTGGCGTCCGGTGAGCGAGCGTGAGGGCTCGCGTTCTGATTCGACCCAAGGCGGGGATACTCGATCCGCAGGGCGTGGCCGTCGAGCGCGCTCTGCCGGCGCTCGGCTTCGCCGGCGCTGCCAACGTGCACGTCGGCAGACTGGTCGAGCTCGACGTCGAGGATCCGACACAGCTCGAGCCGATGTGCGAGAGGCTGCTCGCCAACCCGTTGGTCGAGGACTACGAGGTCCAGCTGCTCGACGGCAGCAGCTGAGCGAGGTGAAGTTCGGAATCCTCCAGTTCCCCGGCTCGTGTGACGAGGTGGACGCCCTCGACGCCGCTCGCCGCGTGGGAGACGCCGAGCTGATCTGGCATGCCGAGCGCGACCTCAAGGGCTGCGACGCGATCGTCGTGCCCGGCGGGTTCTCCTACGGCGACTACCTGCGTGCGGGCGCGATCGCGCGCTTCTCCAGAGTGATGGAGTCCGTGATCGCATTCGCGAGCGAAGGCGGGCTCGTGCTCGGTATCTGCAACGGCTTTCAGGTGCTGTGCGAGGCGCGCCTGCTCCCGGGCGCGCTGCTGCCGAACGCCAACCTGCGCTTCACGTTCAGGCAGGTCGATCTCGAGGTCCTCCAGGCCGACACGTCGTTCACTTGCGCGTGTGCGCTCGGCGAGCGACTGAGCATCCCGGCAAAGCACTCGTGGGGGCGCTACTACGCCGACGAGCGCACCCTCTCGGACATGGATGCGGCCGGCCAGATCGTCCTGGCCTACGCCGCCGGCGAGAACTTCAACGGCTCGCTGCGCGACATCGCCGGTGTTCGCAACGAAGCGGGCAACGTGTTCGGCCTCATGCCCCACCCCGAGCATGCGGTCAGCGAGCTGCTCGGAGGCTCGACCGGGGGGCTGAAGATCTTCCAGTCGATGCGCATGGCGGTCGAGGGCGTACACGCATGATCGGCTGCGCGGGCAATCGTGTCTGAGCTGAGCAGCCCGCCGCATCCGCCGGGCGTCGAGGACGCGCTCGCGCTCGGGTTGACGCGCGCGGAGTACGAGCTCGTGTGCGAGAAGCAGGGCCGCGCGCCGAATCAGGTGGAGCTGGCGATGTACTCGCTGATGTGGAGCGAGCATTGCGCGTACAAGCACTCCAAGAAACTGCTGCGCACGCTGCCGACGGAGGGTGAGCACGTCGTGATGGGACCGGGTGAGAACGCCGGCGCGGTCGACGTGGGCGACGGCATGGTCTGCGCCTTCAAGGTCGAGTCGCACAATCATCCGAGCGCCGTCGAGCCGTTCCAGGGCGCCGCGACGGGCGTCGGGGGCATCCTGCGCGACATCTTCGCGATCGGCGCGCGTCCGATCGCCGTGCTCGACTCGTTGCGGTTTGGTGAGCCCGCAAGCACGAATACAGGTGAGCGTGCTCGTTATCTGCTCGATGGGGCGGTGTCGGGGATCGGACACTACGGCAACTCGATCGGTGTGCCGACTGTGGGCGGGGAGGTGTACTTCGAGGCGCCCTATGAGCAGAGCTGCCTGGTGAACGCGATGGCGCTCGGCTTGGCGCGGCGCGACCGGCTGGTGCGCAGCGCCGCCGCGGGGCTGGGCAACGTCGTGATCCTATTCGGCGCTTCGACCGGCCGAGACGGGATCGGCGGCGCCTCGGTGCTGGCATCGGCCGAGCTCGGCGGCGAGGGTGAGGATGCTCAGGAGAAGCGTCCGACCGTGCAGGTCGGCGATCCATTCGAGGAGAAGAAGCTGTTGGAGTGCTCGCTGGAGCTGTTGGAGCGCGAGCTGTTGGTCTCACTGCAAGATCTGGGCGCCGCTGGGTTGACATCCTCGGCGTCGGAGATGGCCTCCAAGGGCGTCGTGGGGATCGACATCGACGTCGCGGCGGTGCCGCTGCGCGAGCAGGGAATGGAGCCGTTCGAGGTGATGGTCAGCGAGTCCCAGGAGCGGATGCTGTGCGTGGTGGAGCCCGCGAACGTGGATGCGGTGATGGCGCTGTGCGCGAAGTGGGAGGTGAACGGAGCCGTGATCGGCACGGTCACCGACACCCAGCGAATGCGCATCCTGCGCGACGGGCAGCTGGTGGGCGACATGCCCGTGCGTGCGCTCGTGGACGACTGCCCGCTGTATGAGCTCGAGCCACAGAAGCCTCAGCAGCCGCTGTACACGGCGCCAACGGCGACGCTCTCGGCGGGAACGGGCCCTGCCGAGACGCTCCTTGCGCTCGTGTCTTCACCCAACCTTGCCTCGCGCCGGCCGCTGTTCGAGCAGTACGACGCGATCGTGCAGTCGCGTACGGTCCGGCGCCCCGAGCAGGCGGACGCGGCGGTGTTGGCCCTCCCGGGCACGGTTGGCGGCGCCCGTGGCGCGCTCGCGGTCAGCATCGACTGCAATGGCAGGCGGGTCGCGGCCGACCCCTACTGGGGGACCGTGGGAGCGGTGCTGGAGTGCGCATCCAACCTGGCTTGCGTTGGCGCGGAGCCGCTCGGGACGACCAACAACCTCAACTTCGGCAACCCCGAGAAGGCGCACATCGCGTGGCAGCTGAGCGAGTCGGTGCGCGGGCTGGGCGATGCCTGCCGCGCCCTGCGCGCGCCGATCGTCGGCGGCAACGTCTCGCTGTACAACGAGGGCGCAGCTGGCCCGATCTACCCCACCCCCGTCATCGGCATGGTGGGGCGCTTGCCCGATGCCAGCCGGGCCGGGTCTCTGGGCTTCGCGCGCAGCGGCGATGAGATCGCGCTGGTCGGTCCGTTCGCGCCCTCGCTCGCGGGCAGCGAGCTCGCGAAGCTCCACGGCGAGGCGCTCCCCGACGGGCTGCCAGAGGTGGATCTCGCGAAGGCTGGCGTCGCGCTCGAGGGCGTTCGCGACGCGGTCCGCAGAGGTTCCCTGTCAAGCGCCCATGACGTCGCCGAGGGCGGTTTGGCGGTCGCGCTGGCCGAGTGCTGCCTGGCCGGTTCGGTGGGCGCGAGGATCGAGCTCGACGACGCGTTCTGGGAGGAGATCGCGCCGGTGGCATCGGGCGGGCGATCACTGTCGCCGCAGGCGGCCCTGATGGCGGCGTTGTTTGGCGAGGGTCCGGGTGGTTTTGTTCTCAGCGGCGCGAGCGCTGCCATCCGCGAGCTCGGGGCGCGCACGCGCGTGCTGCGACTCGGGACGGTCGGAGGCGAGGAGCTGGTGATCGCCACAACGGGCGCGAACGCGGGCCCGAGCTCGGGCCCCTCGATCGTGACGACGCTCCTGCAGCTGGACGAGGCCCACGCGGCGCTGCGGCGGTTGTTCCCGTGAGAAACGTCGTGTCACTCGATGTCCAGTCGACTCCGCCCCTGCTAGCTTGTGAAAAGTGATGCGTGAGGGACCGCGCGACGAGTGCGGAGTGTTCGGACTGTATGCGCCCGGTCACGAGGTGTCCCGGTTGTCGTACTTCGCGCTGTATGCGCTTCAGCACCGCGGGCAGGAGTCGGCCGGCATCGCCGCCGCTGACAGGGGCGGACACATCATCACGCGTCGCGAGCTCGGGCTGGTCAGCCAGGTGTTCACCGAGAACGATCTGCGCACGCTTGCGGGCGAGCTGGCGATCGGTCACGTGCGTTACTCGACGACCGGCTCCAACGCGTGGGAGAACTCCCAGCCGGTGCAGCGCTCGGAGGGCACCGACGGCTCCCGGCGCGAGGTCGCGCTGGCGCACAACGGCAACCTGATCAACGCGCTGGAGCTGCACGAGGAGCTGCTCGAGGCCGGCGTCGGCTTCAGCTCCACGTCGGACTCGGAGATCATCGCGGCGATGATCGCCACGCATCCGGCGGACCAGGTCGAGGACGCGATCGCCGAGGTGCTGCCCCGGCTACGGGGCGCCTTCTCGATCGTTGCGATGACGAAGGACCGCGTGGTGGCCTTCCGCGACCCCCACGGCCTGCGGCCCCTGTCGATCGGCGTGCTCGACGCTGACCCCACCCAGCCCGCGGACGCCGGCGGCGGGCTGCGCTATTGCGTGGCGAGCGAGTCGTGTGCTTTCGACATCATCGGAGCGAAGTTCGTGCGTGACGTGGAGCCGGGCGAGGTGGTCACGCTCGGCGAGCACGGCCTGCAAAGCCGCATGGTGGCGCCCGACGGCAGGCGCTCGTTCTGCGTGTTCGAGTACATCTACTTCGCGCGCCCAGACTCGCGTATGAACGACCAGGTCCTGCAGGTTGCTCGCGGGCGCATGGGCGAGATCCTGTGGCGGGAGGCGCCCGTCGAGGCCGACCTGGTGATCGCGGTCCCGGATTCGGGCAACCCGGCGGCCCGCGGCCTCGCGCGCGCGGCCGGCCTGCCGCAGGACGACGGCTTCGTGAAGAACCGTTATGTCGCCCGCACGTTCATCCAGCCGGGCCAGGAGCTGCGCAAGCACGGGCTGCGCCTGAAGTTCAACCCGCTGCCAGAGGTGATCGCGGGCAAGCGCCTGGTGGTGGTCGACGACTCGATCGTGCGGGGCAACACGACCCGTCAGATCGTGCAGATGCTTCGGGACGCGGGCGCGGCTGAGATCCACATGCGCATCTCGGCGCCGCCGATCAAGCACCCCTGCCACTACGGAATCGACATGTCCACCCGCGAGGAGATGATCGCCCACGGGCGCAGCACCGAGGAGATCGCGGCAGAGCTCGGGTGTGATTCGCTTCACTACCTCTCGCTCGAGGGGGTCTACGAGGCCGTCGGCGCGACGCGCGCGACCCACTGCGACGCGTGCTTCACGGGCGAGTATCCACTTGCCGGAAGCGATGGCGCCGCCGGCAAGTACTCGCTCGAGGAGGAGGGCCAGACCCTCCCCCTCGTGCAGGCCTGAGCTCGCACGCCGGGCGACCGGCGCGCGAGCCGGCCGGCTGCTCAGAGGAAGCTGTCGTCCCGAGCGCCAGATGCTGCGTTGTAGCGGTTGTTGTAAGGCCGGCGGGCGATCAGCCCGCCGCTCCGCTCGCCCCGCAGGCCGTAGCCGAGCGAGGCGACGATGATGAAGGTGACGACGATGACTGAAAACATGGGCTTAGCCCCCCTGTGGGTCGGGTTACGGGCCTCTCCGCCCACAACCCATTGAAGGACAGATCGCGTCCGAGTTCTGTGACCTAGCGCACAGCTATCGTGCGCCGCGAATGTCCGAGCGACTTCCCATCGCGGTGCTGGTATCCGGAGCGGGGACGAACCTGCAGGCGCTGCTCGACACGGTGCACGGGAGGGAGGCAGCAATCGTCGCCGTCGCTTCGAGCGCGGCGGGCGCTCCGGCTCTCGATCGAGCGACTGCGGCGGGGGTTGCCACGGCGGCGTTCCCGCGCGCTGACTACGAGGACCGGACCGCGCGTGATCGGGCGCTGGCCGACTGGCTGGCAGAGCGCGGCGCGCGCCTGGTGGTTCTGGCGGGTTATATGGAGCTGCTCGGCGAAGGATTCCTGACCCGCTTTCCCGGCGCGGTTATCAACGTGCATCCGTCGCTGCTGCCGGCGTTCCCGGGGCTGCGGGCGATCGAGCAGGCGCTCGCATACGGCGTGAAGGTGTTCGGCGTGACCGTGCACTTCGTCGACGCGGGCGTCGACTCGGGGCCCGTGATCCTGCAGGGCGCGGTCGCGTTGCCGGACGCGCGCGAGCCGGAGGAGGTGCTGGCGGCGTTGCGCCCGCTCGAGCACACGTTGCTGCCGCAGGCCGTCGCGCTGTTTGCAGGCGGCGCGATCGTCGGCGACCCGCAGAACCCTCGCCGGACGATCGTGGATCGCCCGGCGATCCGCGCGGGCGAGGGATAGGCTCTTGGTATGACTCCGGAGGGCGACTTGATGACGACCGATCACGACGCTGGGATCGAGCCTGCCGGGCCGGGGGAGGTGCGCGTGCGTCGGGCGCTGTTGTCGGTCTCCGACAAGCATGGCCTCGTCGCGTTCGCGGAGGGTCTTGCGGAGCTGGGCGTGGAGATCGTCTCGACCGGCGGCACATCGCGTGAGCTCGCTACGGCCGGTATCGGCGTGCGCGCGATCGAGGACTTCACGGGCTTCCCAGAGATAATGGACGGTCGGGTCAAGACGTTGCACCCGCGGCTGTACGCGGGGCTGCTGGCGCGGCGTGACGAGGAGGAGCATCTGAGCGCCGCGGCCGCCCAGGAGATAGAGCAGGTCGACCTCGTGTGCGTGAACCTGTACCCGTTCGAGCAGACCGTCGCACGAGGGGACGCCAGCGAGGAGGAGGTCATCGAGAACATCGACATCGGCGGCCCGACGATGATCAGGGCGGCGGCCAAGAACAGCGCGTTCGCCGCCGTGGTGGTGGACCCGGCCGACTACGAGGGCGTGCTCGCCGAGCTCCGCGCGTCGGAAGGCAGGCTCACGCTCGAGACGCGCAAAGCGCTCGCGGCGAAGGCGTTCGCCTGCACCGCGCGCTACGACGCGGCGATCTCCACTTGGTTCGCATCGCACACGCGTGAGGGGTTCCCCGCGAGCTGGCGCGACGCCTACGAGAAGGTCAGCGACCTGCGCTACGGCGAGAACCCCCACCAACAGGCGGCGTTCTACGCGCGTGTGGGCTCTCCGACGCACCTGCTCGAAGGGGTCAGCCAGCTGCACGGCAAGGAGCTGTCGTTCAACAACCTGCTGGACCTGAGCGCGGCGCGTGAGCTGGTCGAGGACTTCGACGGCCCGGCGTGCGCGATCGTCAAGCACAACAACCCCTGTGGTTGCGCTGTTGGCGAGACAGTCAGGGAGGCCTACGAACGCGCCTTCGCGTGCGACCCCCAGAGCGCCTACGGCGGTGTGATCGCGGTAAATCGTCCGATCGACAGCGCCCTTGCAGAGGAGTTGGGCAAGCAGTTCATCGAGGTGCTCCTCGCCCCTGGATATGACGCGGCTGCGCTGGAGGCCCTGCAGGTCAAGAAGAACGTACGGTTGCTCGAGCTGCCCAGCTGGCCTGCCCCGAGCCATGAGATCGAATCAAAGCCGGTCATCGGAGGCCAGCTCGTGCAGACGCGCGACGTCGTCAGCGAGACGCGCGAGCAGATGCGCACGATGGGCGCCAAGCAGCCGAGCGAGTCGCAGTGGCGAGACATGTTGTTCGCCTGGACCGTCTGCCGGCACGTGCGCTCCAACGCGATCGTGATCGCGGCAGGCGGCGCGACGATCGGAATCGGGGCGGGCCAGATGAGCCGCGTGGACGCCGTCAGGATCGCCGTCGAGAAGGCGAGGACGTTCCAGCCAGAGCTGTTGGCGGGAGCCGCGCTCGCATCCGATGCCTACCTTCCGTTCGCCGACAACGTCGAGCTGGCGGCGGACGCGGGAATCGGCGCGATCATCCAGCCGGGCGGTTCGGTGCGCGACGAGGAGGTCGTGGCGGCCGCCGATGCTGCGGGCGTGGTGATGGTCGCGACCGGAGTCCGTCACTTTCGCCACTGACCCTGGTGGACATGGAGCCGACCCGCGAGCGGCGCCGGCTCATCCTTGCGATCTGCTGCATGAGCCTGCTGATCGTCGGGCTCGACAACACGATCGTGAACGTCGCGCTGCCTGCGATTGGTCGCGAACTGCACGCCACCGTCTCAGGGTTGCAGTGGACGGTGGATGCATACACGCTCGTGCTGGCGAGCCTGCTGATGCTGTCCGGCTCGATGGCCGATCGCTTCGGCCGGCGGCGCGTGTTCGAGATCGGGCTGGTGCTGTTCACGCTCGGCTCGCTCCTCTGCAGCCTCGCGCCGAGCCTCGGGTTCCTGATCGCCTTTCGAATGCTGCAGGCGGTCGGCGGATCGATGCTCAACCCGGTCGCGATGTCGATTATTCGCAACGTCTTCACCGACCCTCGCGAGCGCGCGCAGGCGATCGGGATGTGGGGGGCGACCGTGGGCCTCAGCCTCGCTCTCGGGCCTGTCGTGGGAGGCGCGCTCGTGCAGTCGGTCGGCTGGCCGTCGATCTTCTGGATCAACATCCCGGTGGGCCT
>Ga0209772_10000354_pt1 | contig 11601 bp, 10 predicted proteins | sample BogFormECP03_OM1_FD_188235 | JGI IMG/M metagenome (GOLD analysis project Ga0209772, IMG submission 188235) | Bog forest soil microbial communities from Calvert Island, British Columbia, Canada - ECP03_OM1 (SPAdes) (version 2) | ecosystem: Environmental > Aquatic > Freshwater > Wetlands > Bog ... | reverse complement strand
GCTTTTGCCGCTGAAGGAGAAGCACTTTCCGCCGCCGCCTCCACCGCCCGCAGGGGCCGCACGCTGCTTTGGCGCCGGGTCTTGCGTCGCGGTGCGGGGCTTTGACACTGGATCTGGACGTTTCTCGCAGGCGCCGCTCGAATTCAGGAAGCTGCCGCTGCCGCAGCTGATCTGAACGCAGCGGCCGCCATCCTCCTTCTGGCCCTTGGCGCAGATCAGCGGGCAGACGATCGCGGTCGACGGCGGCGCTTCGCTCGCCCAGCTCTCGCTGGGCAGCGAGCGCTCCTAGCTCAGCCGCCCGGCTCCTCGAGCGCCTGTATCTGCGCGAGCGTGACCGCGCGCATGTCCGCCTCGCCCGCCAGCTGGCGATACCACTCGACGGTCGCTTCGAGCGCCGCGTCCAACCCGAGCAGCGGTCTCCAGCCAAGCCGCGCATGCGCGCGCGAGGAGTCGAGCTTCAAGTAGCGCGCCTCGTGCGGATGAGGCCCGTCGTCGAGCGCCCAACGCAGGCCTCCCGGCCACAGCTCGCCGGCGCGCTCGACGATCGAGCCGACCGGGCGGGCGTCCTGCTCGGGCGGGCCGAAGTTCCAGCCCGCGGCGTGCTCGGGCGAGTCCCACAGCGCCTGCGCGAGCGTCAGATAGCCGCTGAGAGGGTTCAGGACGTGCTGCCACGGCCTGATCGAATTGGGGTTGCGTACACGGACCTCCTCGCCGGACAGCGCCGCGCGCATGATGTCCGGCAGCAGGCGGTCCGCGCCCCAGTCGCCGCCGCCGATCACGTTGCCGGCGCGCGCAGACGCGAGGCGAGGGCCCTCGGGCGAGGAAAAGAACGAGCGGCGGAACGCCGCGGTTACGAGCTCGGCGCAGCCCTTGGAGCTCGAATAGGGGTCGTGGCCGCCCATCGGCTCCTCCTCGCGGTAGCCCCACTCCCACTCGCGGTTGTCGTAGCACTTGTCCGAGGTCACGTTCACGACCGCGCGCACGCCCTTGCCGCGCGTGCGAACCGCGTCGAGCACGTTGACGGTTCCCATCACGTTGGTCTCATATGTTTCGCGCGGCGCTGCGAAGGAGCGTCGCACGAGCGACTGGGCAGCCATGTGGATGACGACCTCGGGCTCCGCGTCCGCAACGGCTGACGCAATCGCGTCGTGGTCGCGGACGTCGCCGACCACGCTCTCCATGCCCTCCGCCACGCGCGCGATCTCATACAGCGACGGCTGCGTGGGCACGTCTCGCGAGAAGCCGCTGACGCGCGCGCCTAGAGACTGCAGCCACAGCGCAAGCCACGCGCCCTTGAAGCCCGTGTGACCGGTCAACAGCACCCGCCGCCCGTGCCAGAAGCCAGGATCGACTGTGCCTACTCCCATGTCCGCCACGGTGCCTTGCCGGCGTTCCACAGCTGCTCGAGGTGGTTGCGCTCGCGAAGCGTGTCCATCGCCTGCCAAAACCCGCGGTGGCGGTAGGAAGCCAGTTGCCCGTCGCGTGCGAGTGTCCGCATCGGCTCCTGCTCCCACACGGTGTCATCGTCGGCGAGATAGCGCTCGATCTCGGGCGAGAGCACGAAGAAGCCGCCGTTCGTCCAGCTGCCGTCCCCCCGCGGCTTCTCCTCGAACTCGCGCACCATGTCGCCGTCGACGTCCAGCGCGCCGAAGCGACCGGGCGGCTGCACCGCGGTGACCGTCGCGTGTCTTCCCTGCTCGCGGTGGAAGTCGATCAACGCGGTGATGTCCACGTTGCCCACGCCGTCGCCGTAGGTAAAGCAGAAGTCTTCCGCGCCGACATACGGCAGCACACGTCGCAGCCGCCCGCCGGTCATCGTCAGTTCGCCCGTGTCCACCAGCGTCACCCGCCACGGCTCCGTCTCCGAGCGATGGACCTCCATGTCGCCGGTCGCGAGATCGAAGGACACATCGCACGTGTGCAGGTAATAGTTGGCGAAGTACTCCTTGATCAGATAGCCCTTGTATCCAAGGCAGATCACAAACTCATCGATGCCGTGGGCCGCATAGATCTTCATGATGTGCCACAGCATCGGCTTGCCGCCGATCTCGACCATCGGCTTCGGGCGTACGGCCGTCTCCTCGCTTAGTCGCGAGCCGAGACCGCCGGCCAGGATCACCGCCTTCACGGCGGGTCAGGTTATTGGACGACCCCCACGTCTACCGTCCGAACGCCACCGACCGCCGCCCGCGTTCGCGCTCAACTCTCGTACACGTCGACCACATTCGAGGAGCCGGCCGCGAACGGGTAGTCGGCTTCCGCTTCGCACAGCACTCGGAACTGGTAGTCGGCGGGACCGGGAAACTTGAAGCGGTAGCTCGCTCGGTAGCCGCCGCGACCATCGCTGCGGACGACGTCGAACTCGATCCACGGACCGTCCGGCGAACGCGCCTCGAGCACGAGGTGCTTGCCGTCGGCAGGGATCGGCCCACCGCGCAGCCGCCCGCGGAAGAAGATGCTGCTGCCGACGCTTGCCGTATGCGGCGCCACGTTCAACAAAAGCCCTGCGTGAACGCTCAGCGCGAGCGTCCCCGTCGCCGCCGGCGTGGCTTCTCCGAGATGGCTACGGTAGGCGAAACGCAGCGTTCGCGAGGACACCCCGGCGGGCAGCCGCACGGTGAAGCGTCCCCCCGCGTCGGTGACGGGGCTCGTCATCCTCACTGCTCTTGCGCCCGCATATGTCGGGGTGGCGAGCAGGTCAATCTGCGCTCCGCCAATCGACTCGCCGTCAAGCGAGGTCAGCCGACCGGAGATCGTCTGCGCCCGACCATATCCGCTGGTCAAGCGCTCCTTCCGCGTGCCCTTCCAGTTGAGCACCAGCCGCGCGTGCGTCGATGCGTTCGAGCCGTTCGCCGGCCCCACGACAGCCGGAGCGCCCGGCTGAGTGGAGTTCGCAACGGCGATCTCACGATCCAACACCGGCGCCGAGTTGCCCGCTGCGTCGATCACGCTCACGAGGACGTGATGGCTGCCGTTGCTCAGCTTCGTCGTGTCGAGCCCCGCGTCCGCGTTCACCGATGCGGCGCATGGCTGCAGATACAGGAACGCCGCCAACCCGTCCGTCGTCTCCCCCACGTTCTTGCAGCGACCGTCGTTTTCGTTCACCACTGACCTCTCCACCACCTGCCCGTCCACCGTGAACACCGCCTCGTACACGCCCGAACCAGGGTCCGTCGCGTCGAACGTCACATCGCTCGTCCCGCTCACCGTCGATGCGCTCGCCAGTTCACCGCCCACGTCGCTCGCGCTCGGCCCCGCTTCCTGTTCAAGCACGAAGTCAGCGGCGTACAGATAGACAACGGCTGCGTAGCCGTTTGGATCGGGCGTTCCTTGCTTGCATGGGTTTCCGGGAGTGCCGACGCATCCCGCCTTCATATAGAGATGAGCACCCAAGTTCGGACCCGGTACGTCCACCCGATTGTCCGGTGCCATTGGCTGGCCGATAGTTCCGAGGCCAGTCGCGCATTCCGGCTGGCCGCATTCGTCGAACACGGTCGATGGGCCTTCCAGGTTTTCGGGCCCTACAAACCAGAATTCATATGCAGCGTTCGCGAGGACCCCTCCGTCTGCATCACCAGCACGCCAGAGTGTTGCACCCGTGATCCGATCGCCCACCGGCGCGTCAAATGTCCAGGTTGCGAGGTCGGTGTCGCTCTTGCGTGGCGGTTGGTCGCCGAGTCCAGCGGACAAGGCGCCTCCCGGCTGCTGACAGGTGTCTTCCGCGAAGCTGTACGCCCCAGCCACCGACCCACTCCACCCGTCCGTAGGCGCGGGTTCGCCGGAAGGGGTTCGGCAGGAGTAGACGTGGAACTGGCCGGCGGTGGCGGTTGGGGCGATGGGGGAGAAGGCAGCTAGGAGCAGCGGGGCGACGCTCGCCGCGAGCAGCCTGCGCATCGATATCCGTTCGATCACCGACACCGCCATCAACATCCTGTCGCTCTTGAACGCCTAAGTGCCCCCTCGGAATTGTTCCAGGTTCTCGCGGGCGCAGCGCATACAGGTGGTGTGAGGAGCGCCGGCTGCGCTGGGGGTGAGGCTTGCGAACGTGTCTCCCAAAAAGGGCGGGAGGCGGACTCAGAGGGAGAATCGGATTGGCAGCTCCGCCAAGCCGTATATGCCTGATACGCTCTCGAACACCGGTTCGCCGTCGAGGGCGAGCATGCGGATGTTCTGAGAGAGAAACGCGAGCCCCTCCTGAAGCTCGACGCGGGCTAGGTTGGCGCCGACGCAGTAGTGGACGCCGGCGCCGAAGGTGAGCGCTCGCGCGCTTCCACGCTCGGCGGTGATGTCGAAGCGGTGTGGGTCGCCCCCGCCGACGGCGTCCGTGTCGAGGTCGCGGTTGCCGGTGAACGCGCACACCATCACGATGGTGCCCTCCGGGAAGCTCACGTCGCGGAACTCGACGTCCTCGATGAGGATCCGTGCGGTGAAGGGCGTGATCGGCTCGTATCGGAGGGCCTCCTCGACCGCCTGAGTCGCCAACGAGGGATCCGCGGTGAGCAGCTCCCACTGGTCGGGGTGCTCAGCCAGCAGCCTGATCGCATGCGCGAGCTGGCTCTGGCTCGTGTCGACGCCGCCGACGAGCACGTTGAACACGAGGTTGACGCACTCGATGTCGCTCAGGCGCTCGGGTTGGTGGGCCGGATCAGCCGCGTCGATCAGCTTGGATATCAGGTCATCTCCAGGGCTCTCGCGCCGCGCGCGTACGAGCTCGTGGGCGTACTCGTAGAACTCCTCGACCGCCCGCTCGATCGACTCCTGCTCGCTCGCCATGCTGCCCGCGTCGAACTGCCGCTGGATCCAGTTCGACCAGTGGTGCAACCGCGGCGCGTCCTCCAGCGGGGCGCCCATCACCGCCGCGATCGTCAGCGACGGATAGGGCTTCGCAAACGCCTCCACGAACTCACAGCGATGAACGCCACCGCCCGAAGATGCGGTTGCCTGCTCCAGCAGCTCGCCCAGGAACCTCCTCATCAAGGGGCGGTATCGCTCTACCGCGCGCGGGGACAGAGCAGGGTTCAACAGGCCGCGAAGCCGCGCATGGTCGGCGCCGTTGACGTGCAGGATGTTGCGCTTCATCTGCTCGTACAGCGGCCCCTCGCTCACACCGAAGATCTCCGCGATCTTCATCCCCGGGAAGATCGCGGCGCGGGTGCGCAGGAAGAACTCCGCCGACTCTCGGTCCAGCGCTATGTAGCCGAACGGCCCCTCCGCCAACCACCCCTCCGCTCGCAGCTCGCCCATCGCGCGGTGGAAGCGATCCCCGCGCATCGACGCGTCGGTGTAGTCGAACGCGGGGAGCTCCAGCTCGCTGACAAGCGTCATGCCCGGCCTAACGCTTCGGCTCGGCGTCTATTTCTTCTTCGGGCTCACAGCCTGCTTCAGCGACGCCCCCGCCGAGAACTTCGGAGCCTTCGACGCTTTGATTTTCACTCGCTCGCCCGTCCGCGGGTTGACGCCCTGGCGGGCCGCCCGTTTGACGACCGAGAACTTGCCAAACCCCGTGATGCTCACCTCGTCGCCTTTCTTCAACGTCTTCATCACCGTATCCACGAGCGACTCGATCGCGCGTGCCGAGTCTGTCTTCGTGAGGCCGCTGTCCGATGCGACAGCCTCAATCAGCTGCGACTTGTTCATTGCGTGCTCCCTTTCAACTAGAAGAAGAACCAGATGTCACCGGCGACCGCGCAGAGTACCGTGCCAGCTTCGTCCCCGGGTTGAGCAGACCCTTGGGGTCGAACACGCGCTTGAGTTGTTCGTGCAGCTCGACCGCCCGCTCCTGCCACTGGGACTCCAGGCGACCTCGCTTCAACCAGCCCACGCCGTGCTCGCCTGCGACCGATCCCCCGAGCGCCACTACGAGCGCGAACAGCTCCTCGCCGACCGCATCGGCGGCGTCGAGCTCCGCCTCGTTCGCCGGGTCCACGAGTACGGTCGCGTGCACATTGCCCTCGCCTCCGTGCCCCCACGCGCAAGAGCGCAGCCCATGGCGAGAGGCGATCTCCGCGAACCGGCTCAAGCCCTCCGCCAGCCGCTCGATGGGCAATGCCACGTCCTCGCTCACCTTCGCGCCGCGGACAGCCGTAACCGCCGGGTTGACGCCGTCGCGCCAGCGCCACAGCGCGGCCGCGTCGGCGGGCTCGTGCATCGCGAGCGCCTGCCCACCCAGCAGCTCGGTGATCGCCTCGCGCTGCGCCTCTGCCTCGGCGAGCGTGCCGTCGACCTCGGCGATCAGCGCGAACGCCGCCTCCACCGGCACCTCTCCACCGCCCGCCCACGAGCGCTCCTGCGCGGCCGGATATGCGCCAGCCACCATCCGCAGCGTCTCGCCGTCCATGAAGTCGAGCACCGACGGACGCAACCCCATGGCGAACACCTCTTCGATCGCCGCGCAGCCTTCTGCGCGCGAGCGCATGAACACGACCAACGGAACCGCCGCCTCGGGCGCCGGCAGCAACCGCAGTCTCACCGCTGTGATCACACCAAGCGTCCCCTCCGAGCCCACGAGCAGGCTCTTGAGGTCATAGCCCGCCACATCCTTGCCCATCCAGCCGCCGACCTCAACCAGCTCGCCGGGGGCGAGCACCGCCTCGATGCCTGCCACCCACGCACCCGTCACCCCGTACTTCAGCGCGTGCGGCCCGCCGGCGTTCGTTGCTACGTTGCCGCCGATCTGCGACTGCTCCGCCGCCCCCGGGTCGGGGCCGAAGAACAGCCCGTTCTCGCGCGCGAGCCGCTGGACGTGGCGGGTGCTCACGCCTGCCTCGGGCAGCATCCGCCAGAGCGCCGGCTCGAGCTCGCGCACCCTGCGCAGCCGCTCGAGCGAGCACACGACGCCGCCGTGCGTCGCCACCGCCCCTCCCGTCAACCCCGTGCCGCCGCCGCGCGGCACAATTGCCACGTCGTGCGCATAACACCAGCGCACCACCGACGCTGCCTCCTCAGCGCTCCCCGGCAGCGCGACCGCGTCCGCCCGACCCTCCACGCCCCTGCGGCGCGAGCAGTCGCTGTTGTATGGCGAGCCCGATCGCGCCTCCAGCACATGCTCTGCGCCGATCAATCGACCGAGCTCGCTGTGCAGCGCCCTGTGCATCACAACCGCCGAGGCTAGCGCGGCGGATAGCATACGAACGGTCATGGCGGTGAGCGCGAAGCCCTCCTCGGAGGACGGCGGGACCCCGGACACCGGCCAACCCGGCTTCCGCACCCTGTCGGGCGAGCCCGTGCGGGAGCTCTACACCTCCGCCGACCTCCCCCCAGGCGCGCCGGGCAGCCCACCACGCGACGGCCAGGACAGCGACGCGCACGACGACCCGATCGGCGCGCCGGGCGAGTATCCGTACACCCGGGGGATCCATTCTTCGATGTACCGCGGGCGGCTGTGGACGATGCGCCAGTTTGCCGGCTTTGGGACGAGCGAGGAGACGAACGAGCGCTTTCACTACCTGCTCGAGCACGGACAGACGGGCCTGTCGACCGCGTTTGACATGCCGTCGCTGATGGGCCATGACTCAGACCACGCGCGTTCGCTGGGCGAGGTGGGGCGCGAGGGCGTGGCGGTGGACACGCTCGACGACATGGAGACGCTGTTCGCGGGAATCGACCTGGGCGAGGTGTCGGTGTCTATGACAATCAACGCCCCCGCCGCGATCATGCTCGCGTTCTACGTCGCCGCCGCGGAGTCGGGCACGGTCGGCGGGAACGGCAGCGGAGGTGGTGAACCCGTTCCGCCCGAGCGACTGTCGGGGACGATCCAGGCGGACATCCTCAAGGAGTACATCGCCCAGAAGGAGTGGTGCTTCCCGATCGACCCCGCGATGCGTCTGTGTGGGGACATGATCGAGTGGGCTACCCAGCGAATGCCCCGCTGGCATCCGATCTCGATCTCCGGCTATCACATCCGAGAGGCTGGCTCGACCGCCCAGCAGGAGCTCGCTTTCACACTCAAGGATGGCCTCACATACGTCGAGCAAGCGGTCGCGCGCGGCCTCGACGTCGACGACTTCGCGCCACGGCTGTCGTTCTTCTTCAACGCCCAGATCGACTTCTTCGAGGAGATCGCCAAGTATCGCGCCGCCAGGCGCATTTGGGCGAAAGAGATGCGGGAGACGTTCGGCGCGCGCAACCCGCGCTCGTGGCAGATGCGCTTCCACTCGCAGACAGCCGGCGTGTCGCTCACCGCGCAGCAACCGCTCAACAACATCGTCCGCACCGCCATCGAGGCGCTCGCTGCAGTGCTTGGCGGCACGCAGTCGCTGCACACCAACTCCTACGACGAGGCGCTCGCATTGCCCACCGAGGAGGCCGTCACGATCGCGCTGCGCACGCAGCAGATGATCGCCCACGAGACCGGCGTCACCAACACAGTCGACCCGCTCGGGGGCTCCTACTTCGTCGAGGCTCTCACCGACGAAATGGAACAAACTGCGTACAACTATTTTAATAAGATCGATGAGTTGGGTGGGATGGTTGAAGCGGTCAAGCGCAACTACCCCCAGCGCGAGATCGCCGACGCGGCCTTCACGCTTCAGCAGGACATCGACGCAGGCGAGCGTGTCGTCGTCGGCGTCAATCGTTTCCTCGCCACCGACGAGGAGCCTATTCCCACGCTGCGCATCGACCCCGCGCTCGAGCGCAAGCAGCTGGGACGCCTGCAGGCCGCACGCGCCGGCCGCGACGGAGCAGCCGTCGAGCGCGCGCTCGCCGAGTTGCGCAACCACGCTGCCCACGAGGACCACAACCTGATGGAGCCGCTGCTCGTCTGCGCCCGCGCGCACGCCTCGGAGGGAGAGATCGTCGAGTCGCTGCAACAGGTCTTCGGCGACTACACCGAGACGCCCGTGTTCTGATGTTCACCTCTTGCGTAACGGTTTCCACACGAAGGCCCATGACGACCCTTCCAGCCAAGCGTCGCGGCGCCTGCCACGCAGACCAAGGCGACCCTGACCGGCGTTCCTAGACGCGCGCCTGTATCCAGAGCAGTTCGCACTCGGCATGGACGCCCGCGCGCGGTCGAAGATAGATCTGCAGAGGCGGTATCCCTCGGGGCGTCACAGCAACCCATAGATTGCGGCCCGGCACGCGCCGCGCATTCGTACTGGCATCGCGAGCGATGCTCCAGGTCAGCGCCTGAAGGCGGTCATCGATCTGCTCGTCCGAGAGACCGAATGCTCGCTTCAGATCTTCCTTGGACCGCCGAAAGTCCTCACTCTCGATGAAGCCCTCGCACAGGAGGAGCTCGCTATGGCTAGTTCCAGCTATACAGGGAAGCTAGTTCCTCGCCCCGACGTATATCCGCGTCCGTCACACCACCGCTCCCGAGAAAGACAGTGTTATACGGGATCACCTCCTTTATCTCGGCTAGCCGCCAGCCGACTTCAAGATGCGACAACTCACTGAGATACGAAGCGCTCTCGTGGCTAAACCGGCGTATCGCCCGCTCGATGTCGGCAAGGTCGTCCTCGCTGAACCCGCTGAGATCGGGGTCGCGCATGGCGGCGATGCGCTGGAGCTTCTTGCCGTAATAGTCCACGGTTTCGGTGGCAATGTCACCGCCGGCTTCCAGATCACGTTGTGCCAGCAGCATCTGTTGCGGCAGGTGGCCGTGCTCCCACTTTTCGTACGTGGCGCCGGTGATCGACGTGCCTCGACGCTCGTAGGCGCCGAAGTCGCTCTGCATGAGCAGCTTGGCGAGCTTTACACGACCAAGCGAAGCCTCGGGACCGAGCCGCTTGGCGATGTAGACGATCAGCTCGTTGAACTTCTCGCTGTCGAAGTCGCTCATCTTCCCTCCGCGCCCTTAGCGTAGTAGAGTCGTGGTGCATGCATTATGCATGCATGATCCATAATAGGAGCGCGCCCGGATGGCGAAACAGAGCTACACCACGGCCCGCCTGGACGCGGCCACTGTTGGCCACGCAAACCGCCTGCTGACTGAAATGAGGCGCGAAGGAGCAAAGGCATCGCGTGATGAGATCATAAAGGCGCTCCTCTGGGGCGTGACCGCACCGCAGGCCGTAGGCATGCTCGCTGCATACATCAAGCATGCAGAGACATCATCGGATAAGGGCTAACCCTAGCCGTCGAGCGCGCATGCATCGTCAAGGGTTCAACCATCGCTATACGCCGATCAAGGAAAACGATCCCTGCCGGGTGATCTGGCGCTTGCCCCATGCAGAGCGGCGGGCGTACTCGATCAACTGCCCTAGATAGTCCTTGGGATCGGGCTTCTCCACGCCCGCCAGCTCCAGCGCCTGCTGAGCGCGCGCGTCGTCGAAGCGGCAGCGCACGTCGAAGTACGGCACGAACGTCTCCGCTCCGGCCGGCAGGCCCGCGTCGGTTTGGGGCGCTACGAAGCGCACGGGCGCAAGGCCCGTGAGCGAGGAGTGCAGCTCGACGAGCTCCGCCGCGCTCAGCGCACGCTCCCCGGCGACCAGGTTGTAGGTGCCGTGCGCGGCGTCCTGATCGAGCAGCGCGATTATCCCGTCGGTGACGTAGTCGACCGGCACGAAATCCACGATCGAGTCTTCGCGGGCCGGGACCTCTGCGATGAGGCCGCGTTCAAACGCGCGCATCGGCCAGTAGAGAACGTTGAACACGGGAGTCCAGCCGCTCGTGCGGTGGCCGACGACGATGCTTGGCCGCGCGACGGCCAAGGGCAGATCGGTGGCCTCGCGCAGCAGCTGCTCGGCCTCGTTCTTGGAGCGCTCGTAGGTGTTGCGGAACTCTTGACCTACGTCGAGGTCGAGCTCGCCGAACTCGCCGGCGTGTCGGCCGCTGACATACGCCGTCGACACATGCACCACGCGACGCAGCGACCCGGCCGCAGCGATGTCGCGTGCCAGCTCGATCACGCGGGCTACGCCATCGACGTTGATCGCGCGCGCCTCTGCGAGGGGCAGCTCGAAGGAGATCGACGCGGCGCAGTGAACGATCCGCTCGACCGAGCCGAGCAGCCGCTCGCGTTCGCCTGCAGAGATGCCCAGCCCCGGTTCGAGCAGGTCTCCGCGCACCGCCCGCACCTGCGCTGCGCCCGGCGGCAGCTCGTCATACAGGCGTCGAAGCACCCCGTCGAGGCGTTCGCGCGCGCCCTGCTCGTCTTGTGCGCGGACGAGCACGACGATCTCCTCGCAGTCGCGCTCGATCAGCCGGGTGAGCGCATCCATGCCGAGGAAGCCTGTCGCGCCCGTCAGCAGGATCGCGCCGCTCATGACACGGAGGCGGTCGGTTGGGCAGCAGCTCCGCCGGCCGCCGCGATGGACGAGACGGAAGGCGCGCCCATGGCGTGATAGCCGCCGTCGACGTGGAGGATCTCCGCGGTGATCCCTCGCGCTAGCGGGGAGAGCAGGAAGCACACGGCGTCTGCCACCGGGCCGGGATCCTCCACATCCCATGCCAGCGGCGCGGTCGCAGACCACGCGTCGGCGAGCTGGGCAAAGCCGGGGATGCCTCCCGCGGCGAGCGTTTCGATCGGGCCGGCCGACACGAGGTTCACGCGAATCCCGCGTTGCCCGAGATCGCGCGCGAGGTAGCGCGCGACGGCCTCCAGAGCGGCCTTGGCGACGCCCATCCAGTCATACGCCGGCCACGCGACGCTCGCAT
>Ga0209772_10000351_pt1 | contig 11643 bp, 11 predicted proteins | sample BogFormECP03_OM1_FD_188235 | JGI IMG/M metagenome (GOLD analysis project Ga0209772, IMG submission 188235) | Bog forest soil microbial communities from Calvert Island, British Columbia, Canada - ECP03_OM1 (SPAdes) (version 2) | ecosystem: Environmental > Aquatic > Freshwater > Wetlands > Bog ... | reverse complement strand
CAATCCAGTGCGTCGCCTCGCTCGGCGGCTCCGACGGACGTGAGAAGGTCGAGGCGCTGTGCGAACGGATCGCGGCGACGGGCGCGCTGGACGAGGCCCGCGAACGCGCGCTCACGGTCGTCGCCGAGGCGAAGGCCGCGTTGCCGTCGATCCTGCCCGAAGGTCGCTCGGCGTTGCTGGATCTCGTCGCCGACGCGGTCGTCGAGCGCTACCGTTGAGGCGCCTCGGCAGGCGCGAGTCCCTCTAGAAGTCGCTCGGCGTGACGAGGTCGGCGTCCAGCGCGCGGATGAAGAACTCGATTTCCTCGGACATGTTCGCGTGCGTGATCCGCCTGAGATCGCCGAGCAACGCGCTTGCGCCCCGGTCGAGCTCGTCGTCCAGTCGTTCCACGGCCGTCTGCTCGAAGACCCCCTCGCGCCGGGACTCGCACTCCGGGCACCGCAGCACGATGCGCCAGTGCCGAGGTCCCTCCTCGCTCCAATCGAGCGGGTAGGTCAACTCGCCCGCGCAGTGGAAGCAGATGTGCAGCTGATCGGGCGCGCAAGCGGCGTCCGCTGCCTTGCGTCCACCGTGGCGCTCGACGTCGAGCTGCTGGCCGGTGGGCGGCTGCACGTGTTGGATATCGGGGTCGTTCTCGGGGGCCATCAGCTTTGTCTCAGTCGTCATCGACGCGCGAGGCGGCCGCCTTTAGCACGCCGACAGCGCCCTTTCACATGTTTGAGGCGGTTTAACGCGGAGTGGATCGCACGACTTCGCAACCTGATGTCAAGCCCGGCAAGACTGCGCGGAGCGGCGGGGGCGTGGTGGTAGGTTCATTGCTCCCATGGTCAGCGCGATCCGTACGGTCGGCCACGACGATCGGCTCAGCCTCGTGGATCACCTCGATGAGCTGCGCAACCGCCTGATCATCAGCGGGATCGTGTTCGGGATCGTGTTCGGGCTCTGCCTCTGGCAGAACCACGTCCTGTTGAGCATCATCAACAAGCCGCTCAAGACGCAGACGCGCAAGCAGGTCGCAAAAGGCGAGGGGACGGTTGGGCAGGCGGTGCTCGCCCAACAGGGCGTGCTGAAAGTCGCGCGCGACACACAGGCGGCGCTGACGCTGCTGGCCAAAGCGGGCAGCGGGCTCTCGCCCGCCACCCGCGCCCACCTGACGCCTCTGATCGCCTCGCTGAAGGCCGACGTAGCGAGGATCCCCCGCAACCCGCAGGGCGATAACCCCGTCACGCTGGGCGTCGGCGAGCCATTCACGACCACTATCACCGTGACCGTCTACTTCGCTCTGATCATCTCGCTGCCGTTGATCCTCTACGAGCTCTACGGGTTCATCCTGCCGGCGCTCAACGCCAATGAGAGACGTGTCGCGACGCCGTTGCTCGCGGCGGTGCCGTTGCTGTTCGTCTCGGGCGTGCTGTTCGGGTACTTCGTCGTGCTGCCCGCCGCCGTGCGGTTCTTCGTCAACTTCAACGCGAGCCAGTTCAACGTGCTCGTCCAGGCGAGCCAGTTCTACGGCTTCGCCGCCACCGTCCTGCTCGCGATGGGCTTGATCTTCCAGGTCCCGGTGGTGATCGTCGGCGCGACGCGCCTGGGGCTCGTCACCCCGCGCCAGCTGCGCAAGCACCGTCGCTATGCGATTGTCGCCTGCGCGGCCATCGCCGCGCTGCTGCCCGGCGACGCGATCACGCTCGCTCTCGAGACGCTACCGCTGTATGTGCTCTATGAGGCGAGTATCCTGGTGGCAGCGTTCGTCGCGCGCCGGGATGCCCGTCGCGCCGACGGCGCCGTCAGCAGAACCCAGGGTGAGGGACCTTCGGGCGAGGATCCACCGCCACCGCCAGATGAGCCCGCGGAGCCAACCGTGCAAGACATAGTCGACCACATAGACGAGAACCTGTCGAACTGATGCTGTTCGATCTAAGGGGACGCGGCCGCCGCCGGGCGGTGAGGGTGATCTACACGGGCCTCGCCCTGCTGATGGGCGTGGGGCTGGTGGGCTTCGGGATCGGCGGCGGCTTCGGCGGCGGCGGCCTGCTGAGCGCCGCGACGAACAACGAAGGCGGCGGTAGCGCGAGCTTTGCCAGTCAGATCAAGAAGTACCAGAAGCTCACACAGCAGCAGCCGAGCAATGTCGCCGCCTGGGAAAACCTCGTCAAGGCCCAGCTGCACGAAGCCGGCGGCGAAGCCTACGTCACGAACGCCGGCCAGGTGACGAGCAAGGGCAAAGAACTCTTCCACCAAGCCGCCGAATCGTGGACCAGCTACACCGCCTTGAACCCGCCCAAGCCGAGCCTCGAACTGTCCAAGGAGATGCTGCGGATCTACGGCGAAGAAGGCCTCAACCAGCCGGCCTCCGCGGTCGCGGTCCTGCAGCTGATCGTCGCCGCGGAACCCAACAACACCTCCTACTACGCCGCCCTCGCCCAATACGCCTACAAAGCGCACAACGCGCGCGTCGGCGACCTCGCCTCAAAAAAGGCCATCTCCCTGGCGCCGGCCGCCCAACGCGCGCGCTTGAAAACCGAGCTCGCCGAAGTCAAGACGAATCCATCGGGCGAAAAGACCTATACGACGACAACCGACGGCAAAACGCTGACGGGCAAACTGAACTCCAAAGGCGAAATCAAGGCGAGCGAAGTGAAAACGGGCACCGTCCCAGCGACGACGACGTCAACAACGACGACGTCCACCACCAAGAAATAGCCGTCGGAGCGGGCGCATGGAGGGCCGACAGCAGAAGGCTCCCGACCGTCCACCGCCGACCTCCGCCACAGGGGACCCTCCCCGCTACACAGCCCGTCTGTTGGTGGGCTGTCCCGATCGCCCGGGAATCGTCGCAGCGGTGTCGGGCTTCCTGTTCGAGCAGGGAGCCAACATCGTCGACTCCCATCAGCACTCTTCAGACCCCAGCGGCGGGCGCTTCTTCCTGCGCACCGAGTTCTTCCTCGAGGGTCCGCTCGAGCGTGAGCGTTTCCGGGAGGGCTTCGAGCAGGCCGTCGCCGCTCGCTTCGCGATGGACTGGGAGCTCCGCTCGTGGGGCGAGCGCCAACGCCTCGCCATCCTCGTCTCGCGCCACGACCACTGCCTGCTCGATCTGCTCTGGCGCTCCCGTCGCGGCGAGCTCGAGGGCGAGATCGTCGCCGTGATCTCCAACCATCGCGACCTCGAAGCCGAGACGCTCGCGTCGAACGTCCCCTTTCATCACGTTCCCGTCAAGAGCGACGCCAAGCCCGCCGCGGAGGCAAGCATGCTCGAGCTGCTTGCCGGGAAAGCGGATCTGCTCGTGCTCGCCCGCTACATGCAGATCCTCAGCGGAGACTTCCTCGAGCGCGTGGGCATGCCGGCGATCAACATCCACCACTCCTTCCTGCCCGCCTTTCCCGGCGCAGACCCCTACCGTCGCGCACGCGAGCGTGGCGTCAAGCTGATCGGCGCTACCGCGCACTACGTCACCGAGCAACTCGACGACGGGCCGATCATCGACCAGGACGTCGTACGCGTGGACCACCGCCAGAGCGCCCACGACCTCGAGCGCGTCGGACGCGACGTCGAGCGGCTGGTGCTCGCCCGGGCGGTCGCGCTGCACCTCGACGATCGCGTGATCGTCGACGGCCGCCGCACGGTCATCTTCTGAGCGCCTAAGCCGCCTTCGGCTTCTCGTGTTGGGCGCGTTGCTGCTCGAAGATGAACTGCACCAGACGCCGCTGGTCGGCATCGCTGATCGACTTGAACACGACCGCGCAGCGACCCTGGGGGTCTGTCCTCACGACGCTCCCCGCGCCCTTGATCGGGGGCGCGTTCGGGGCGATCGCCAGCTCGAACTCGAACGGGTCGCCTTTCTGCAACATCTCCAGGCCCGCCACCAGCAGACCCCCAGCGCTGATGTCGATCGTGAACGTCTGCACGCGGGAGCGGTTCGCGCCGACGTATGCGACCACCGGTCGTTCTGCCTGGATGCGGACGTTCTCGCGGCGGTGCTCCGCCTGGGTGTCTTGATACGGCGTCGAGGGATAGCGCGTCGAGGCAACCGGCGCCTGGCGCCGGCTGAGCCGCCCGCTCGCGCCCGCGTACTCGAGCATCACCAGCTGGCGCCACACGAACACCGCGCCCGCCCACGCCGCCAGGTAGCAGGCGATCCCGGCGAGCAGGGCGCGCAGGCCGACCGCGGCGAGCGGGCTCGTCGGCAGCGACAGATAACCCCCAACCAGGAAGCCCGCCAGCCCCGCCCAGCCCTTTGCGCGGGCAACATTGCGCGCGGCGCGCGGGTGTGCCGCCACCGAGGGACCGTCCGCGCCCCGCTCGGTGTCCTCTCCGTCCTTCGTCGACTTCTCCGCCTTCGCCGCCGCCCCCTTCTTCATCAACCTGAGATATTCGCGTTCGCGGTGGACATTCACCTGCGCCTATGGGCCCGATCGCCGCTCGGCTAGAATCCGGGCCCGAGCCGGCCGATCTCGCCGGCACGCTCACGGGCCGTTAGCTCAACCGGCAGAGCAGGGGCCTCTTAAGCCCAAGGTTCCGGGTTCGATCCCCGGACGGCCCACTCGCAGAAGCGCCCTCGGTTGGGCTCGGGCCTTGCGACGGCGCTCGGCAGACTTCCCCTTCGCCAGAGGATCCTGCCCGGCTGAGGAGAATCACTTGTGCAGTTCATCACTAGTCCGTTGGCAACAACAATGGGCCGCTTCTAGCGGACGAATCTCGGGCGCCCTGTTGACCGACCACCGCCGCTCGCATAGCTTCCAAGAGCGTGCTCTGCATGACCTTCGGGGCCCGCCCCAGACACACCGTTGAGATGATGGCCTAGGGGACTCGCCGCGAAGCCTTTGCAGGCTCCGTCTTAACGGCGATCGCACAATCGTCAAATCAGGCAGGGATGCCGCACGCCACGAGAGGTGGCAGCATGAACGAAACAGCAACAACGGTCTCGGTCCGTCCACAGTACATGCGTGCCCTGGAGCGTGCGAACGCGGTCCGCCTGGCCCGTGCCGAGCTCAAGCGCAGGGTGGCGTTCGGCGAGATCGACGTCGCGGAGGTGATCCTCTACTGTCCCTGGGAGGCGCATAGCATGGCGGTGGGCGAGCTGCTGACGAGCCAACGCCGCTGGGGTCAGACTCGCTGCCGCAAGATCCTGGCGCAGTTCCCCATGTCTGAGAAGAAGACCGTCGGCTCGATGACCGACCGACAGCGCCGCGCGCTAGTGGCGATGCTCGGCTCCGCTGATGGGGGCCACGCGTGGAGCGCGACCCCCTTGTAACCCCGGCCTTCTCGGCGCAGAGGGGACGCGGGTGGGACGTGAGCCGCTCGGCCTGCCGCACGGGGACCTGGCCTCGCACCGGCGGATGGTTCAGGGCGTCGCTACCTTCCTTCCCTCCGCGTCCTGAATCGCCCAGGCGACACGTTCAATGAATTGCAGCGAGGAGTGCTCGTCCTCCAGGTGGACGGGATCGATGCACTCGTCCAAGACCACCGAGCGGCTGAAGCTCTCGGCGAGATTGACGGCATTTGGCAACACGATGACTCGCGCCATGAGAATGACCTCCTTCGAGAGTGATCCAGTACCCAAGGCCACGCTGGCGACGCTCTCTAGCGACGAGGCTCGCGCGAAGGTGGGGTCGATCCGGCCGAAGAGCGGGACCCCTGAGTGAGTTCCCGGCCCGTCCCCCCAAATCAATATCAACCTGCGGCGTCGAGTGCAACGCGCGACTTTGCAAATACCGGCCGTTCGCTCGTATCCGGCGGCCATCGTTTTCGGCGTGCTGCTGTCGGGCGGGATTGCCGCGCTGAACGCGAGCTGACTCGCTCCAGGGCGCTGGCGAGCATTACGAGCGCCCAGGCAACCGGCCCCGCGACGAGCTAGGTGGACGGTGCGGGCAGAACTGCCGGCCGGTACTGTTAGCGGCATGAGTCTCGAGTTCGCATTGGCTCAGTTCCACGGCGAGGGCACCGCGGTGCAGAGCTACGCAGCCGCCAAGGATCGTCCCGGCCCCGATGAAACCTGGACGCGGGAGGTCGGTTTCGTAGAACGCCATCACAATGGCCGGCTTCTGCTCCGTGGGACGTTCGCTGGCCACTATCTCGATGTGGACGAGGGCGACCGTGTTTCGCAGACAGGCGCCGGCGCTGGAGCAGTCGCCGGAGGGCTGGTCGGAGCCTTTCTTGGGCCGGCGGGGATCGCCCTGGGACTCATGATCGGCGGGGGCATCGGTGCGCACGTCGGCACCGCCACCGATACCGAGTCCGAGCCTGAGGAGCTCGCCGAGCAGTTGCGCGCCGCCGTGCCTAGATCATCATCGGCCATCGTCTTGATTGCTGGGACCGCTGATGTCGACGCGATGGCTGCGGCACTCGGCGACCGGGTTCAGGAGCTGACGCGGCGCCAACTGACGGCGCAGCAGCAAGCTGCGCTGGAGGCCTCGCTCGGCACGGCCCCGCCCGCGTGAGATTGCGCCGGTGATCGCGGCGCCATTGACAAGAGGGTGTTTCTTCGGGTAGGACTGTGGAGGCGGGGTGCCCCCGCATTTGGCTTTACTCGAAGCGCGGGGGGAGCAGCGGCTCGATGGCCGCTTGTCTCGCAGAAGCGATCCGCGATGGGCTAAGGGGGCATCATGCTTGGACCGGCCGGCCGGGTGCAGACAGCGCCGAGCGTTTCGCCGGGCGATGGGATCGCGCTTCGAGGCAGGACGCTGCTCTCGTGGCGGGCGATGCTGGCAGCGGCTGTGCTGTCGCTGGCGCTCGGGGCCGCGCTGTATGAGGGTCTGGGCGCTGGGCGCTCCCCTGTGGCGCCGGCAGCTGTGCGCCCTCACGCTTTTTCGGGCAAGGGACTGTCGAGTCTTCCGTTGGCGGCGCAGGGGCCGGTCTCCGCGGCGCTCGGCGCCGATAGCGCGGCCTACCGGGTCCTCAGCGCTTCCGGTAGCGGGTTGCGGGCTGCGAACCCCGCACAGCATCTGAGCACGAGCTTCACCGGCTCAGGAGTTTCTGTGACCTCGGGCGCGACACACGTGGGCCTCAGCCTGCGCGGCGTGGGCTATGGGTCCTCGCTCACGGCGGTCAGCGGGGTCGCGCCGGCCGTCCAGGCGAACCGGGTCGTCTATGCACATCCGGGTCTCAGCGAGTGGTATGCGAACGGGCCGCTCGGCCTCGAGCAGGGGTTCACGCTCGCACGGGCGCCGGCCGGGCACGCGGCTGGGCCGCTGACGCTCTCGATGACGCTTTCCGGCGACGTGCAGGCCTCGCTCGCCAAGGGCGGGCAGAGCATCACGCTGAGCCGTGCGGGCAAGACGGTGTTGCGCTACACCGGCCTGTCCGCGACCGACGCCCGTGGGCGGCTATTGCGCAGCTGGCTTCAGCTCGACCGTGGGCGCCTGCTGCTTCGCGTCGACGCCACCGGCGCCCGTTACCCGCTGCGGATCGACCCCTTCATCCTGCAGAACTCTGAGCTCACCGCTCCCACCAGCGGGCCGGAAGCAGAGATCGGAGATGGCGAATTCGGCTACAGCGTGGCACTCTCTGCCGACGGCAACACCGCCCTGATCGGCGGCCCCGCAGACAATGGCGATGTCGGCGCGGTGTGGGTGTTCAAGCGGGTTTCGGGGACGTGGGGCGTGCAGGAAAAGCTCACGGCTCCCACGAGCGGGTCGGAAGCAGAGATTGGGGCCGGGAAGTTCGGCGCGAGCGTGGCACTCTCCTCCGACGGCGACACCGCCCTGATCGGCGGCCCGGAAGACAACAGTACGTTCAAATACGGCGCGGTGTGGGTGTTCACGAGCACCGGGGGGCCCTACGTCCTGCTCGAAAAGGTGAGCGGCGGCGCCGCCGATCCCCTCTTCGGCTTCAGCGTGGCGCTGTCCTCGGACGGCGCCACCGCTCTCGTCGGCGGCGCCCAGTACGGCTACGAAGGCACGGTGCAGGTGCTCACGCTTCATCACTTGGGCGGCTACTACTACACGCAAACCCCACTGGTCCCCAGCAACGAGTCCTCGGACGGCGCCTTCGGCTACAGCGTGGCACTCTCTGCCGACGGCAATACCGCACTGATTGGCGGCGTCGAGAACAACTCCGCCGAAGGCAGGGCGTGGGTGTTCACGCGCACATCGGGGATCTGGACCGAACAAGAAAACTTCACAGCCGGCGTTGCGGACAGCCTCTTCGGCTCGGCTGTGGCGCTGTCGTCGGACGGCAACACCGCGCTGATCGGCAGCTACGCGGAGGACGACGAAGTCGGGGCAGCGCGCGTGTTCACGCGCTCGGGCTTCCAGCAGCCCTACACCCTGCCGGAAACGCTTCTTGGCGCAGGCGAGGTCGACAAAGGCATCTTCGGCGTGAGCGTGGCGCTGTCCTCGAATGGCAACACCGCGCTGATCGGTGGACCCGGGTACCACGACATTCGCTTCGGTGAAGCGTGGGTGTTCGAACGCCCCGCCTTCGGGGGGCTCTACGTTCAACAGGTGACGCTCACCGGCGCCGGCGAGATCGGAGAAGGCAGGTTCGGCATCGGTGTGGCGCTCGCCTGCGAAACCGCTCTGATCGGCGGCGAGGAAGACAACAGCGGCGTGGGGGCCGCGTGGCCGTTTGTAAACGGGCCTGGGCCCTGCCCACCACACTGGTACAGCAACGGTCAACTACTGGCACCAGGCGACACAGTAACGGTCACAACGAGTGGCACACTCACATTCCCCGAAGCGTTCGATGCAGAAACCGAAGTGACGTGCACAGTGACAGACGAAGAGACCATCGAAAACCCGGTGGGAGGCGGCGCCGGTACGGACAAAGTCAACCAATTCACGCTGTCGTCCTGTTCCATACCGCCCGGGCATCCAGACCTTTGCGGCGCCGGAACCCCGGAAATGAAAGCCGACAACCTATCTGATTGGCATACAGAACTGATCTCTGGCTCAAGAGACGAAATTACGGGTATCGAATTGGAAATGAAATGTAGTAATGGAGACGCCTTCACTGAGACACTTGCGGGAATCCTTACGCCCACGATCAGCAACGGAGTCCTCACATTCGACCTGGGATCTGGAGCGCTGACCCAAATCAGCCCCTACACGAACCCGACTTTTGTTATCGGCACGGACAGCCTGACAGGCCCTGTGGGAGACGAACAGATCACGGCAGAAGAGCTCTCGCGGCGAGTACCGGAACCGCCCGAATTTGGAAGATGCGTCACCGGCCCATCCGAAAAAGTAGGGAAAAAAACGGTCTATCTCGGCGGGTTCACCGCCGCTACCTGCCTAGTAGCGAGCGGAGCGCACACGGGCAAATATGAATGGGAACCGGGGGTCACAAAAGCTCCCTTCAAAACCAAACTCACGTCGGGCGCCGTCACGCTGGAATCGGCGGTGAAAGCCTCGAAGCTCACGTGCACAGGCGAGACAAGCACTGGCGCATACACGGGGTATAAGACCGTTCGTGATGTCGCCCTCACGCTCACAGGATGCACACGTGACGCGGAAAAATGTTCAAGCACGGGCGCGGCGCCTGGAGAAATCGTCACGAAATCGCTCGAAGGCCAACTGGGTGTCATCAAGCGCGAAGCTGCTGCGAGCAAAGACAAGCTCGGCCTTGACCTCTACCCGGCCGGGATGGCGGGCTCGGTTATGGAATTCATCTGCGGCAGCACGAGCGTGGCGGTGCAGGGCTCGGTGATCGTGCCGGTCACGGCGAACAAGATGTCGCTGACCGACGCTCTGAAATTCAAGGCGTCGAAAGGCAAACAGACGCCGGAAGCCTTCGAAGGGGCGCCGAAAGACATCCTCAAAGAGTCCTTCGACGGTGGACCCGCCGAAAACGCCGGGCTGAACGCTGCAATCACCCAGACCAGCGAAGAAAAAGTGGAGGTCAACTCGGTCGCCTAGCGCCGTCGCGGCGCCCAGCGACCGGCGGATGGCGGGCGGCGGTGCGTGTAGTGTGCAGGCGTGCCGCCGCCAGCCGTCGCAGTCGAGGAGGAGTCCCCAGACACGCCCACCGTGGCGCCGGAGCGCCCTGAGGCGCTCGAAACGGTCGACCGTATCGCGAACATAGTCGCGACCGTGCTGCCTGTCGGTCTCGTGGCGTTCGCCGCATGGCTTGCGTGGGGCGGAGCGCTGCACTGGCCCGACCTCGTCGCCTTCACGCTCACATACCTGCTGACGGGCTTCGGCGTGACGGTAGGCTTTCATCGCCTGCTCACGCATCGCAGCTTCAAGACGAGCCCGGCGATGCGCGGTCTGCTTGCCGCGCTGGGCTCGGCGGCGGTGGAGGGCCCGGTGATCGAGTGGGTCGCCAACCATCGCAAGCATCACCAGTTCTCCGACCAGCCCGGCGATCCGCACAGCCCCCACGTCGACCGCCCGAGCGGCTGGCGCGGCGCGCTCGCCGGCCTCTTCCACGCGCACGTCGGATGGATCTTCAACGGCGAGGCGCTCGCGGATGAGGAACGCTACGCCCCCGACCTGCTCGCCGACCCCGTCATCCGCTTCATAGATCGCACATTTCTGCTGTGGGTTCTCGCCGGCTTCGTGTTCCCGTTCGCGATCGGGCTCATCTTGACGGGGTCGCTCGTGGGCGGCCTCACCGCGATGTTGTGGGGGGGCGCGGTGCGCCTGTTCCTGCTCCACCACGCCACCTTCTCGATCAACTCCCTGTGTCACTTCTTTGGCCGCCAACGTTTTGTGACCTCCGATGAGTCGCGCAACCTGCTCTGGCTGGCGCTGCCGACGATGGGCGAGGCGTGGCACAACAACCACCACGCGTTCCCGACGTCGGCTCGCCACGGCCTGCGCTGGTGGCAACTCGATCCGTCGGGATGGCTGATACTCGGGATGGAGCGTGTGGGGCTCGTCTGGGATGTCACGAGGATCCCCAAGCAGCGCGAACTGGCCAAGATGGTCGGCGCAAGCGAAGCGCCAGCGCGCACGTAGGCACGTTGCGGGCGGCGAGCACGCGCGCGAGCGACCGAAGCGCCTACGATCTTGGCCGCGATGGCCAACGCCGATGAGATGCTCACCCACGCCCGCGCTCGCGCCCAGGAGCTTGCCGCGCACGGACTCAGCCCACGCCCGCGCCGGCGCGTCGCGGTCCTGTCCTGCATGGACGCTCGCATCGACCCAGTCGCGATGCTCGGCCTCGAGCGCGGGGATGCGCACGTCATCCGCAACGCCGGCGGGCTGGCGAGCGACGATGCGATCCGCTCGCTGAGCGCCTCTCAGCGGCTGCTCGGCACCGAGGAGATCGTCGTGGTCATGCACACCGGCTGTGGCCTGCAGGGAGCTTCTGAGGATGAGTTCGCGGAGGCTCTGATCGCCGATGGCGTCCTTCCCAGCTGGCGGCTCGGCGCGTTCGACGATCTCGACGCCGCGCTTCGACAGAGCCTCTCGCGCCTACGGTCGAGTCCTGAGCTGCCACTTCGCGAGCACATCAGGGGCTTTGTCTTCGACCTCGACACCGGAACGTTGCGCGAGCTCGACACGCCTGCCGGCTGACTGGTTCCGGCTGACTGGTTCCGGCTGGCTGTGTGTCAGCGCGGCGAGCTGCCGTTGCCGGCGATCAGCGTGGCGCGGCCGGCGTCCGTCCAGACGACCTGGTCGCGTCCCGGCCCTACGCCTATCAGCGTGACCGGCGCGCCGGTGTGCTCGGCGATGAACTGCAGGTACTCGCGCGCGCCCGCGG
>Ga0209772_10000348_pt1 | contig 11714 bp, 11 predicted proteins | sample BogFormECP03_OM1_FD_188235 | JGI IMG/M metagenome (GOLD analysis project Ga0209772, IMG submission 188235) | Bog forest soil microbial communities from Calvert Island, British Columbia, Canada - ECP03_OM1 (SPAdes) (version 2) | ecosystem: Environmental > Aquatic > Freshwater > Wetlands > Bog ... | reverse complement strand
GGGAGCCGGTAGCGGCATGGTCCGAGCTGAGCGGTTCGCGATGACGGCGGAGCCGACGACGATGCGCCCGAACGTCTCCCAGCCTCTGCGGATCGTCTGCCTGGTGCCGTTCCTCAACGAGGAGCTGCACCTGCCGACGTTCCTCGCTTCGATGACCCGACAGGAGCGCTTCCCCGACCTGCTCGTCCTGGTCGATGACGGTTCGACCGATACCTCCCCAGCGCTCGCCGAAGCTTTCGCCGAGGCGCGCCCGCAAGTTTGCCTCCTGCGGCGCCCGCCGCGAGCCCGCGCCCGCGATCGGCTCGCGCAAGCGAGCGAGCTTCGCTCGTTCCAGTGGGCGCTCTCGGAGGTTCACGAGCCGTGGGACGTGGCGGTCAAGATGGACGCCGACCTCGACCTGGCCCCCGACGTGTTCGCCACGCTCGAGCGGGCCTTCCTGGGCGATCCGGAGCTGGGCATCGGCGGCACCCATCTGAGCGTCGCCGATTCTCAGGCTGGCGTGCCCATCCGCGAGCGCTGTCCACCGCAGCATGTCCGCGGTGCCACCAAGTTCTATCGCCGCGCCTGCCTGCAGGACATCTCGCCGATCCCGGCGATCCTCGGATGGGACACGATCGACGAGATCAACGCGCGTCGCCACGGTTGGCGTACCGCAAACATCGCCTCGAGCGACGAGACGATCCATTTGCGCCCAACGGGCAGCCTCGACGGCAGGCTGCGCGCCCACTACCGCTGGGGGGCGTGCGCGTATGGCATCGGGCAGCATCCGCTGTGGGTCCTGCTGAGCGCGGCGCGCCGGCTCCGCGATCGTCCCCGCCTCCTCGGGTCGGCTGCCTTTCTGGCGGGATGGGCGGTGGCGATCCTGCATCGAGCCCCGCGCGCGGCCGCCGACGTACGGGCGTTTGGCCGCCAAGAGCAGCTGTCTGAGATCCGCAATCGAGTGCGCTCTGCGCTTCCCGCGTAATGGCGAGCGCACAGCACAGCGCGACTCGCTTGCCGCTCGGTGCGCGCCTGCCCGAGGAGTCGCCGGCGGCCCAGCACAGCATGGCTCGCTCGCCGCTCGGGCCGTCCGTGCCCGAGGAGTCCCCATCTCCCGGCTGGCGAAGGGCGCTGCTCGGCAGGCTGCGCGGCCACCCCAGCCGCCGGTGGCTGGTGCGACACGGGCTCGAGCTCGGGAAGGGCGTCTACATCGATGACTTCGCCGCCTTCGATCACGGGTTCCCGTGGCTGATCTCGATCGGCGACGGCGCCGTGCTCTCGGCGGGCGTGAGGATCGTCGCTCACGACGGCAGCACCAAGCACTGGACCGGATACATACGCGTGGGTCGCGTGGACATCGGGCGGAAGGCGTACATCGGAGCGCACGCCATCGTGCTCCCGGGAGTGAGCGTCGGCGAGAACGCGATCGTTGGCGCCGGAAGCGTCGTGCGCGAAGACGTGACCCCCGGCGTCATCGTGATGGGCAATCCCGCGGTGGAGATCGGCACCGTCGAGGAGTTCGCGGCCAAGCACCGCGGCCGCATCGCCGAGCGCCCCTGCTACCCCCGTGCCGGCTTTTCCGCATACGACTACACGACGCCCGAGAACATGGAGACCATGCGGCGGGACCTGGCCGACGGCTGCGGGTATGTCGAGTAGTGGGCGCTGGACGCCCGGACGTCAACGCGCTTGCGCCCGCGTGCGGCGAGTGGACGTGCACGTGTGAACGCCCGCTTGCGGCGATCGCCGGGCATAAGTTCTCTGCGCGGACGGGCGTTGATCGCGTGGATAGGAGCGGCCCGACACGACCGGCGGCCGCCGCCGGGCTCCATCCAACCTTCCATGACGCTTCAGCAGCCCTTCATCGGCTTGACGCCCGCGCCCGCGAACGGCTATCCGCGCGGCCGCGACTGGCCGCGCGCCTCCCGTTCGAGCCCGGTGGCCGGTGACTGGTTGCGCGCCTCTCCTTCGAGCCCGCCAGCGGGCGACTGGTTGCGCGCCTCTCGTTCGAGTCCGCCAGCGGACGACTGGTTGCGCGCTTCGAGTTCGAGCCCGCCGGCCGACGACCGGATTCGCTCCTCCCGTTCGAGTCCGCCAGCGGACCACTGGTTGCGCGCGTCCCTCTCGAGTCCCGTAGGGGGCGACCCACCGGACGCCTCGCCGTCGAGTGCCCTCGGCAGCGGCACCCCGCCCGCGTCCGGCTCGAGCCCCGTCGCGGGGGCGATCGCTCGCCACAAGCTGTTGGTGTGCGGGTGCGCGTTGCTGCTCGCTCTGCTGGGGGCCGCCGCTGGCTTTGCCCGCAAGGGCACCTACACGGCTGCGTCGACGCTGCAGGTCGGAAAGGTCAACCCAAACTCGCCTGGCTTCTACGGTTTCGTGCAGTCGGCGAGCGATCTGGCGACCGCGTTCAGTCGCGCGGTGACGGCCGGCCCGGTGCTGCAGACGGTCCACCACAAGCTCGGCCTGTCGGCCGAACAGGCCGTCGGCAGCCTGGCGGCCGAGCCGATCCCCAACAGCCCTGCCTTCCGCGTGATCGCGACCGGGCCGAGCGCACCGGCGGCGATCGCTCTGGCCAACGTCGCGAGCGATGCCCTCATGTCATATGAGGCGCACACCAACACCTACAGTCCGGAAAGCGCGCGGCTGCTTGGCGCATACCAAGCTGCGTCGCTCGATCTCGTGCACTCCGAGCGGGCTGTCGACGCCGCCGCGGGCGAATACGCCAAGCACCATGACGACGCGGTGGCGCTCACGAAGCTCGAAAACGCGCAGGCCGCTCGGGCCGCCGACACGCTCCGCGCCCAAGCGCTAGCGGGCGGGTATCAACAGAGCGCACAGAGCGCGACCACGCGCGATCTCATCTCGCCGCTCTCAGGCGCGGTGAGCGCGGTCAGCGACCGAAAGTCAAAGATCGAGTTTCTGGCCTTCATGGGCCTGCTGGGCGGCATGGTGATCGGCTGTGGGCTCGCTGTACTAGTGGACGGGCGCAAGCGCGCATGGCGCGTTGGCAGGAGCCGCGGAGATGGCTGAACGGGCGCCATGGCGCCCTCCTTGGTATGTCTGGCCAGCGGTCGGCGTTGCCACGCTCGCGCTGATCCACCGGCGGGCGCCCTACCTCCTACACGGCCACTGGCTGTTCGTTCTCGCGACCGCGCTGCTCGCGGTCGGGCTGTTGATGGCGGCGCTGTGGGAGTTGCCGGTCGCGGCGACGATGTGCGCGGCGATCGCCCTGACGATCTTCTCGGGCAGTTGGGGAAGCCTGGGATTGCCCGGCTTTCCGTTCCTCCCAGACCGCATCCTGCTCGTGGTGGCCCTGCTGGCGCTGCTCTTGCGAGCGCCCGGCGCGGCCGGCCTGCCGAGGATCCGGGTCAGGGGGGTGCATCTGCTGCTCGCGCTGACCGTGCTGTATGCGATCGCGTCGGCCGCCGCTGTAGGCACGCTGGGCACCCAGGCGGGGGTCTTCGACCTGCTCGACCGGCTCGGCGCGATCCCGTTCCTGATGCTGCTCATCGCCCCCGTCGTCTTCGCCGGGCCGCGGGAGCGCAACATGCTGCTTGCGACCCTCGTCGGTCTCGGCGCCTATCTCGGCATCACAGCGATCTTCGAGACCGTCGGGCCGCATGCGCTCGTCTTTCCGCGCTACATCCTGTCGGCCGACTTGGCGGGGCCCGTCAGGCAGGCAGGTGGGCCCTTTCGTGCGCCGATCACCGAGGGATTCGCCTGCTTTTCCTGCGGTGTCGCCGCGGCGATCGCGTTTCGTCAGTGGCGCACGAGCAGGTGGCGCTATGTCGCATGCGGGGTCGTCGCGGTGTCGGCGCTGGGCACGTTCTGCTCGCTCGAGCGTGGAGTCTGGATCGCCGCAGCAGCCGGCGTGCTCGCAGCCGGATTGATCGCACGCGAGCTGCGTCGTTGGTTGCTGCCGGCGGCGCTTGTGTGCGGCGTGCTGATCGGCGGCACGCTGCTGGTCTTCCCAGCGCTGTCGGGCAACGCGAGCGCCCGCGCCGAGGATGAGACGCCGGTGTGGGATCGAGAGAACCAGACGGCCGCGGCGCTGCGCATGATCGCCGCCAGGCCGCTGTTTGGCTTTGGCTGGGACAACTATGCGAACGTCAGCATTGGCTACTTCCGCCAGAGCGCTGGCTATCCGATGACGGGATTCAGCGACTCCGACGTTCCCCTGCCGCTGCACGACACCTATCTCTCAAACGCCGTGGAGCTCGGGCTGATTGGCGCGCTGCTGTGGCTGGCGTCGTTGCTCTGGGCGGTTGCAGGCGCGGCCCTGAGACCGTGCTCGCCGGATCTGCGCCCGTGGAAACTCGGCCTGGTCGCTATCGGGGTGTTCTTCTGTGTGCTCGCCTTCTTCGATCCGCTGCAGCAGAACATCACAGAGCTGCTGCTCTGGACGTGGGCCGGGCTCTGCATGGCCGAGATGCCGCCGCTCGTCGATCTGTCCGAGCGCGATCGACGCTCTCCTTCAGCCGTCCGGCTGCGCGCGTTGGTGGGGGCGACGTGATCGCCCGCAAGGCGCGCCGAGCGATCGAGCGGGTGGGCGTGCTCGGCGCCATCGTCAAGTCGGCGCCTGGGCAGCATGTCGTGCAGACCGCACGCGGCGCTCGCGTGGTGCGTGAGCCGCTGCGGTTCATCGCTTTGCAGCTTCGACCGGCGCCGGCAGCCGACTATCGCCTACGCAAGTCGGGTCTGCGTATCTTCCTTCGCCACCGCACCCGCGACGTGCACATCCTCAATGAGATCTTCGGCGGCACCGGGGGTCGCAACAGCTACGAGCCGCCGCTGGCGGTTGCGTGTGCGCTTGCCGGTAATCCAGCGCCGAGGATCCTCGATCTCGGCGGGAACATCGGCCTGTTCGGCACCTACGTGCTCGGACGCTGGCCCGCCGCAAAGATCCACAGCTTCGAGCCCGATCCGACGAACCTGCGCATCCTCAGGCGCGTGATCGCCGCCAACGAGCTAGAGCGGCGATGGTCGGTGACGCCGGCAGCGGTGGCCAATCACAGCGGCGAGATGGACTTCGCGTCGGGCCTGTTCGCGGACTCCCATCTCGCGTCCGAGGAAGATGGACACCGCGCCGCGACGCTCGAGAAAGCGCCCGGATGCGACGGCGCGCAGACGATCACGGTTCCTACGAGCGACATATTCGAGGAGGACCACGACGTCGACCTCATGAAGATGGACATCGAGGGGGGCGAGTGGCCGATACTCACCGATCCGCGTCTTGCAGGCCTGAAGGCGAACGTGCTCGTGCTCGAGTGGCACGCGCGCGGCTGCCCGGAGCCGAACGCTCGCGCCGCCACCGTCAGGCTGCTGCGCACAGCTGGCTACACGGGTCTCGAGGAGATCGAGACGGGCGCCGAGAACGGGCTGCTATGGGCCTGGCGTGAGGTGTAGTCGCGTTCGGCGCGCGGACGGCGCCGCAAGTCGGGCGAGCGTCAAGCCGTAGCGGCCGAGCACGCGCACCCCATGACCGAGCGGTGAGGTCGAGCGCTCGGCGCTGACCCGCGAGCGTTCGTCGAGAACCTCGCGTGGGGGAAGCAGCTGACGTCTGACGAACTTCCACTGGCCGCCGCGTGGCGCCAGCAGCCAATCCACCAAACCGACGTCGGCGTGCAGCTGCGAGCGACCGCCGAACGCGGCTGGGTTGGCCAGGCGCGCGGCGAGGCGCACGCGCGCTTCCTGTCCGTGCTCGTCGCCGAGCAGCCGTCTCGCGGGTACGCCGACGACTCGCTCGGCGACTGTGACGGCCGCCACCAGCGCGCGCTTCAACGCCGGATAGCGCTCGATGACCTCCACCAGCGCGCCACTCTGCAGGCGCATCCAATGACGATCCCACCACGCTGCCAGATCGCTCGCGAGCCGCAGGTCCAAGAAGCCGTCGCGGGCGTAGAAGAGGAGCAGGCTCACGAGCTCGTCCACGGGGGTCGCGCGTAGGCGACCGTCAGGCTCTCGGCTTGCACGCGAGAGCATGTCGCTGGAGAACGCTCGCTCATACCAGTGCACGCGCCAGTGGAGCTCGAGCGGTGGCAGCTCGCCTCGCTCGTGGGCTAGCGCGAGGTGGAGCAAGGGCAGCCCATCCCTCCACACGTGATCGGTTGGCGCGCCATAGCCTGCGCGTCTGGCGATCGCGACGGCGTCCGCCAGGTTGCGCTGGTGGACGAGCAGATCGACGTCGGCAGCTGCCCGGCGGCCGGGATCGCCGTAGATCGCATCGGCGAGCGAGGACCCCTTGAGCGTCATCGCGTCGATCCCCTGTTCGGCCAGCGCACTGCTCAGGCGCGTGGCGACGAGCTCGAGCAATACGCCTTGGCGGCGCGTCTGCGTGATGGCAGCCTCGACCGTGCTCGCAAAGCGCTCCGGCGCATCGCCGTGAGAGAGCTCGACGATGCGCCGGCCGAGCTGTGGCAGCAGCCGGCGGGCGGCGAGCATTTCCACCAGCTTGTCCCAGTCGACCGCGCGGGCAAGCGCCCAGGCGAGCTCGCGCGAGCCTCCGCGTCGTATCGCCGTGCCCGCGCTCAGGAGGATCAGAGCCGCCTCGGGCTGCTCCGCTCTCATGGGTTCGGGTGCAACTGCATCTTCAACACCTGCAGATGCGCCCAAGGGAAGGAGGCGAGCAGCTGATCCGGTTCCTCGCCTGCAAACAGGCCGCTCGCTCCGCGGTAGGGGTCGCCTTCGCTGGATGTCGGGTCCTGGCCGAAGAAGGCGATGTTCGACGCATAGTCGCGGACGACGATGCCGTAGCGCTGGGCCGCGACCGCCATCGCCAGCACCAGCGGGGGCATGTTCAGGCTCGCCAGATCAAGGTGCGGATCGATTCGCAGATGCGCCCCCTCAGGCAGCGCGAGCGGATCGCTCGAGCTGCCGTCGGTCCGCTGCGCGGGAGATGCGAACACGCCTGCCCTGATGTCGGGAAGGGCGATCGACAGCGCATGTTCGATTCGCCCAGCTTGGAGCTCTTCGATCGTCATCACGCCGGCAGCCAGCGCGAGAGAGCTGGCGGTCGCTCCCCACCAGGGCTTCGCGCCCGGCCAGGCGCTCGGCCCGTACACCCCGGGGTCTCGCGAGACGTGGTCGATCGCGCCTCCCCACGATGCGCTCCAGCCGCCTTCGCCGTGCGCCAGCTGCCAGAACTCCCACATCCGGTCGCTGCTCGGCTGCCAGACGACGAGGTAGCCGTCGCTGCCCGACGAGGGTTGCGCGTTCGCGGGCAGGGGGACCGCGCTCCAGGCTGAGCTGAGCGCCTTGTCGGGAGCGTGATCGAGCTCGACCGGCACCGTCGGCTGCGTAGCGGGGACCGTCAGGATCGGCACGCCGTAGGAGGTCGTGTTGATCCACGGCCCGGCGCGCTCGCCCTCCTCGCGCGCGACCTCGCTCGTGAGCGCCGACACGAGTTCGGGCGAGCTTGGATCGACTTGGGCCTCTGGCGTGAGCTTCCGATTCCAGATGCTGTCTCCCGAGAACAATCGCTGCGCCTGCGAGGGCGATTCGTCTCCGCTGGAGCTCGCCAGACGGTCCGCGGCAAGCCGCGGCTGAGCTGGCGTGGCCGGAGCGGAGCTCCGCTCGGCGGCGGCCTCGCCACAGCCAGCCAGGGCGAGAGCGGCGCAGGCTAGCGCCAATGATGTGCGGGCGGTCTCAGTGGTGTTGAACACGACTTGGAGGCGGCTGCGTGTGAAGAACGCTCGGCGAAGGCAGCTCATGTGCAACAACGTTGCGAGCAGCCGCTTACTCGCGTGGATCGCTGTTGTAGGGTTCGCGGACTCAAATGGTCTTTTTTCATCCCTCCGAACAGCGTGCCGGTGAGAGCTGCCGGCCGCAGCCGCCGTTCTATGGGGGTGCACGTCATCGAGCGAGATCCAATGGTCGATAGCCGCGACGTCGACGGCGGCAACGGTGGGCGAGCGCTGAGACTGCAGCTCGATGAGTTCGCGCTGCAGGCGAGCGTGGAGGAAGCGGCGCGGTTGGATGTGTCCGTCGAGGAACTCGCCACCTTCGCCCTGCTTTATTACCTGGCCGACCTGGACAGCGGACGAATCGCCAGAGCGATCCCGACGTCGCAGAGCCGTCACCGTTAAGTCGCAGGACCGTCAGAGTTGAATCGCAGGACCGTCAGAGTTGAGTCGTAGAGCCGTCAACGTCGAGTCGCATGACCGTCAGAGTTGATCGATGGGAGCGTGCAGCGGTAGCGGAGGGACGGACGGAAGCGCTGAGGCGGGCTCGATTGCAGGTGAGAGCGACGGGCGAGGCTTCGGACGCGCTGTCGACGGGGCGGCGTCGCGGCTGATCAGCTCCGCCCATAGCGCCCTGCGCCCGCGATGGTGAAGGCCGTGAATCGAGCCCTCCGACTTTCCGGTGCGTTCGGCGATCTCAACTGGTGTGAGGCCTGCGAAGTGGCGCAGGACGAGGACCTCGCGCTGCGCAGGGGGAAGCGTGAAGAGAGCGTCCTTCAGATCGTTGATGCGCTCGGCGCCGTGTGTGTTGTAGCTGTTGAGATCATTGCTGTGAACCTCCTCGACGGGAACGAGGCGCCGCTGGCGGACGTGATCGACGGCGGCGTTGCGGGCGACGCGCAACATCCACGCGATGAACGGAACCTCGCGCTCCTGGTAGGAGTCGATCACGCGCACGAGCTTTGCGAACACGTGTTGGGTGACATCCTCCGCTTCGTGGTGGTCGTGGACGATGCTCCGCACGTAGCCATAGATGTTCTCGGCGTAGCGTGCGTAGAGAAAGCCGAGCGCCTCCCTGTCTCCCGCCTGCGCGCGCTTCACCGCTCTGGCAACGAGACGCGTGGTGGCTGCAGCGTCGCTGCGCGCTTCCTCCTGCAGCGTCGCCTCGTTGGCGCTTCTGGTTCCTGCCTCGTCGACGACACAAGCCATTGTTATTCCTCTCTGGTTTATCCAAACCCACGTCGAGTGATTGTCCGAAGATGTCCTTCAAGGGTGCGTCACTGTCTGAGCAGTCGGCCGGCCGTCACCCTTCGCGGAGTTCCATCTTCAGCACCTGAAGATGACTCCACGGAAAGGAGGCGAGCAGCTGACTTGGGTACTCACCGGCGAAGTAGCCATCGGGGCCCGAATAGGGGTTGGCGCCGGTGGGCGTAGGATCCTGGCCAAAGAACGCGACGTTGGACGAGCGGTCCCTGACGATGATTCCGTAACGCTGTGCCGCTTCAGCGAGCATCAGCGTTAGCGGCGGTAGCCGCAATGCAGCAAGATCAAGCGTCGGGTCCACTCGCAAGCGTGCGCCCTCTGGCAGCGAGAGTGGATTGGCCGAGCGACCGTCCTCTCGTTGCGCGGGCGACGCGTAGACGCCGGAACGCACCGCGGGAACGGACATCGCGAGCGCGTGTTCGATGCGCCCATGCTGGAGGTCTTCGAGGGTGATGAGCCCGCCGACGAGCGGCAGCGAGGTAGCGCTAGCGCCCCACCACGTTTGGGCGCCTGGCCAGGCTTCCGGGCCGAACACGCCGGAGTTGCTGGAGACGCTCTGAATCGACCCTCCCCAGGACGCGGACCATACGCCGTTGATGTGGGTTAGCCGCCAGAACTCCCACATCTCGTCCGTGCTCGGCTGCCATACCGCAAGATATTTGTCGCTACCGGCAGCAGCCTGGGCAGTCGCAGGGAGTGGAACTGCGCTCCATGACGAGGAAAGCGCGGGTTCGGCTTCATGCGCGAGCTGAACCGCAACCGTCGGCTGGGTGGCTTCCACGGTATATAGAGGCACGCTGTCGGAGTTCGTGTTCATCCACGGCCCATTGCCGCTTCGGACCTCGCGAGCGATCTCGGCAGTGAGAAATTCGACAAGTTCCGAGGACTGTGGGTCGATGGCTGCCTGCGGGGAAAGAGGTTCGTTCCAAAAGCTCGTCGGCGAGAAGAACCGGAACGAGGTTGCGGGAGGGGGCGTGCCGGGCGTTTCACCGGGCGGCGATTCGGTCGAGATCGGTGGTTCGGTCGAGATCGGCGATTCGAGTGAGATCGGCGATTCGAACGAGCCCGAGCTATCCCTTTCACTGCTCGCGGCGGCGGTGACAGGGATCGAGCCGAGTTGAAGGTCGCTCGCTTGATGGGAAGTTGGAGGCAGGCCGGAGGTTCCGTGCCTGGGGCGCCGTGCGCGAGGCTTTCTGGCGCACCCTTTGCCGGCGGCGAGAGTCCCGCGCGAGGGCACGCTATGGGGGCGACCGCTGCGTTTCGCAACTGCACATCGGGCCCGTGATGTGTCGCGCCTGCGTTTGGCTTGCGGGGAGCGCCGCGCCGAAGCTTTGTGGCCGGGGCGCGCGCGGGCTGCACCGGCAGTGGCGCTCGCGCGGGCGGCGCCGGCGGTCGCGCAGAAGGCTTCACTCAAAGATACGCACGCTACCCCGGTCAATAGGCACGTTCGGATCGTGGTGAGACGACAAGCGTGCGTCATATCGTGTCCTCGGCATCGGTTAGCTCCCGCTGCTTGCGGCGTGTCGCATGTCTACCAGCAGCCAGAGCGCAGTCCTAGCGCGCTGGACGTTTATTCGACCCCATCGATTGCGACGAGCTGCGCGAGATCAGGGCCGTGGACGGCGTGCTGGGCGGTTAGTAGCCTGCGCCGCGATGGCTGACACCGACACGATCGCCTCGCTCGCCACGGCAGGAGGGACTCTTGTCCTCGCGTTGGCCACCTTCTCCTCCACCCGCTCGGCGAACCGCGCAGCTCGGGTGACCGAGCAGGCGTTGAAGGTCGGGCTGCGACCGGTGCTGTTCAACGCCCGTCCCCAGGACCCCACGCAGGAGGTTGGATATGGCGACGACCACTGGGTCCTGTTGCACGACGGCCTTGCCGCGGTGCAACAGTCCGCTGGGAACCTGTATCTCGCGATTCCCCTGCGGAACGTGGCCGCTGGACTTGCGGTACTGCATGGTTGGCACGTTTGGACCGGGCAGATAGGCGCGGACACTCCGCCGAGCGCGATCGACGAGTTTCGCCGGCTGACGCGCGACCTGTACGTCCCAGCCGGCGACGTGAGCTTCTGGCAGGCGGCGATCCGCGACGCGGGCGACGTCCAGTACGGGCCGCTGCAGGAGGCGATCATCAGTCGCACCCCGATATTCGTAGACGTTCTCTACGGCGACCACGAGGGCGGGCAACGTACGATCACCCGCTTCTACATCACCCCGCGCGCGCAGGCCGCCGAGACGGAACCGTGGCTGTGGACGTGCGCCACTGTCCGTCACTGGAACCTCGACCGCGACGATCCACGTTAGGGCGAACTATCGGCTCAACGCCGCCGCCGCGTGGCACTCTGCGATCTGCCGCGTGATTCCCCCCGCGCGGAGGAGCGCTGCCGTGTCGCCCGCCTGCTCGAGCAGCGCTCCTGCGCGGTCTAGATCCTCCGGTCGCCCGCGCTCGATCAGCGCGCGAGCGCGGCTGGTGTGGGTGCGGGCGAGCAACAGTGGAGCGCCTACTCGCTCGTCGATTGCAGCTGCGGCGATGAAGTGCCGCTCGGCGTCCTCGTGGTGCCCGAGGGCTCCGGCCAGCGCCCCGAGCGCCCAGTCGACCGACCCATAGACAACGCCGGCCTGGCCTACGAGGCGGCCCGGGAAGGGCGCCATGAGCTCGTACAGCTCGGCGGCACGGTCGACGACACCGACGATGGCGCCGACGAGGTCGTAATCGGCCCCGTGGTAGATGCCGGGCATTTGGGCGGTTTCGCCGCCGATGAGGGCGCAACCGGCCCGGGCGCAGCCGCGGCT
>Ga0209772_10000347_pt1 | contig 11716 bp, 8 predicted proteins | sample BogFormECP03_OM1_FD_188235 | JGI IMG/M metagenome (GOLD analysis project Ga0209772, IMG submission 188235) | Bog forest soil microbial communities from Calvert Island, British Columbia, Canada - ECP03_OM1 (SPAdes) (version 2) | ecosystem: Environmental > Aquatic > Freshwater > Wetlands > Bog ... | reverse complement strand
GCGATCGAGGTCTTTGCCGCATCGACTTTCGCGTGGGCCGAGGAGCTCCTGTCCGACCCCGAAGTCTCCGACGCGCCCGACGACGCCGCGAACCTGGTGCGTTTCATCCGCTCCGACGAGTCGCCGCATGTCGAGTACCTGCGCACTGCTCTTTCCGAAATCCAGGCGCGCACGCTGCTGACGCTCGACGGCAAGCCTGTTTCGGGCCGCAAAGTGGTCGATGATTTGGCCGAGCGTGGGATTCGCGCGATGGTTCGTCAGCGGCTGAACGATCGGCCGGTGATGGTCCGCGATTTGATCCGCAAGACTGCCAAGGTCAAGGACCTCGAGGGGTTGATGCGCGAGTTCGACGCGATTGGCACGCCATGGACGCCGCCCGCGCGCTACGCCGACCTGGCGCCCGAGGCGAGCGCGGCAGCGCCCGCCAGCTACTGAGGCTGGATCGGAGCCTGTCCTCATCACGCGTTCAGAGCTATCAGGGCTATTAGTGGGGCGGGCCGCCGTGCCCGCCATTCCGGAGAGGCGTGTGTAACCGCGTTCAGGTTGCCGGCATGCTTCGCGATACCGGCGCGCTGAATTTTTGAGTCATTCTGAGCGCAGCGAAGAATCCCGGATCTTTCGCGATGCCAAGTACTGCACCCTCAACCGCGGCTCAAAGATCTCTCGCGATTAAGAAGGATTCGGAGCAGCTTGGCTTCGCGCGGCCTCAGTGAAGTCGAAGTGTTTTGCGCCGAGACAGATCCGGGATTCTTCGCTTCGCTCTAGAATGACACAAAAAAGAACCGCCAGCTCTTCGGTCCGAGTTCGAGGGCCGGCTTATTCAAAAGCTTCTGCTACCAAGCACGCATCACAGACAACGCGCCCGACGTGCTGCTCTTTAACTCTCAGAAGGGCATCTTTAAATTCGGACCCTCACCCGCGCCTTCGGCGCGGCCTCTCCCTGACAGGGAGAGGCGATTCGTGGTCACAGAGTTACCTGCTGGACTTTGTGGCGCTCTACGTACCAGCACGGGTTGTAGCCGAGGTGCGGGAAGATTGAGTTTACGCAGGTTTGGGTTTCCGGTTCGCCTGCTTCGTACTCGGTCTTGCCGTCTTTCTGGAGTACTGCGTACAGCTTGGTGACTTGCACGGTGCCGAGCGGCTCGCGGCTGGCGGGGATTCTGTATTTGATCGAGATGAATTCGCCGACATAGTAGATAGCTATTATCACTACTGCGATAGTAGCTATTCGTTTGAGTAGTGGAGCGGCGTTCTGCATCTTGATCGGTCAAAGAAAAACGGCCGGCATTTTGCGATGCCGGCCGTTGTGATTGTGCCGCTGAACCCTCACCTCACGTCTCCCGTGACATAACGGGCGAGGGACAGAGGGAGGACCAGTACCCTAGCCGAGTTGGCTGCCTACTACCGAGACGAAGCTGACGCATCGGCCGGGAGCGCCGCCCAGGTTATGCGTCAGTCCTACTTTCGGATTCTTGAGCTGACGCGGTCCCGCCTCGCCGCGCATCTGCAGCCACATCTCGTACATCATGCGCAGGCCCGACGCGCCGATCGGATGGCCGAACGACTTGAGGCCGCCATCCGGATTGACCGGCAGCGTGCCTTCGAGGTCAAAGAACCCGTCCATCACGTCCTGCCATGCGGTGCCGCGCGGGCTGAAGCCGAGATCCTCGTAGAGCACCAGCTCGGTCGGCGTGAAGCAGTCGTGAACTTCGGCCATGCTGATCTGCTTGCGAGGATCGGTGATGCCCGCCTGCGCGTACGCGTCCTTGGCGGTGGCGACGACTTCGCGGAACGTCGTGAAATCGTAATCCTGCGACAGCGGCCCTTCGGCCGGTCCGGCGATGAACGAGAGCGCCTTCATGTAGATGGGATTCTTGCAGTACTTGTGCGCGTCCTCGGCGCGGACGACGATCGCCGCCGCCGATCCGTCCGACACGCCCGAGCAATCCATGATTCCGAGCGGGTCGGCAATCTTGGGCGAGTTCTTGATTGTCTCGAGCGACACTTCCTTCTGGAACTGCGCCTTGGGATTCTTCGCGCCGTTCTTGTGATTCTTCCATGCGATGCGCGTGAGCACGTCCTTGCCCTTGTCGGGGTCGAGTCCGTACTTCTTGAAGTACGCGGGCGCGAGCAGCGAGAACGACGCGGGCGCCGTCATGCTGCCCTCGGTGCCGTCGCTCGGCATGCCGTTCATGACGAGGCCCGAGTAGCCCGAGTCCTTGAGCTTCTCGACCCCTATCGCCATTGCGACGTCGAACGCGCCCGACGCGACCGCATAGCACGCCTGCCGCAACGCCTCGGAACCCGTCGCGCACATGTTCTCGACGCGGGTCACGGGCTTGTACTGAATCTTCAGCGGCTCGCTGAGGGTCAGCCCCGAGACTCCCGAGCCCATCGTGCCGAGCCAGTACGCGTCGACGTCCTCAGGCTGCATCCCGGCCGATTCGTAGGCTTGGTACGCCGCATCGACCAGCAGGTCTTCCGGCCCCTTGTCCCAATGCTCGCCGAACTTGGTGCATCCCATTCCAATGATCGCGACGCGGTCCTTGATTCCTCTGCTTGCCATCGATTTTCTCCTCGGCTAACGCCTTGGGCGCGCTTTCCAGAAATAGTTCTTAACCCCGTCGGCAGTAAAGAGCCGGCGAAATGTCATTTCGACTTCGTCGCCAATCGCGACCTTGTCGGGCTCGCAGTCGGTCATCTCGCACAGGAAGCGGCCGCCGCCGTCGAAGTCTATCACGACGTTAACAGTCGGCGGATTAAGAGAATAGGCGAGGCGATCGATTGCGTAGGTGGCAATTTTCGCCGTGCGGTCGGCGAACTGATACGGCTCCATGAAGCCGCGCTTGTGGCACTTCACGCAGACCAGTTGCGGCGGAAGCTGCGGCGTCCCGCAATTGGTGCATCGCGATCCGATGAAGCCGAACTTCCACTTCTCCGATCGCATCATCGGCGGTCCCGCGGGCCGATCGGGATCGGGCCGGCGCGGTGGCTCGGTCGGCAGAATCTCGCGCCACTTGAGATAGTTGGCGTAAGTCACGTCGCCCTTGGATTCGATCATGCGGCCGACGGAATGCACCGGCTTGAAGCCGGCGTTGGCGGCGGTGACGCGGAACAAAATCGCGTCGGCGCCATCGGCCACCGTCGCGACCAGGATCCGGTCGCCCGGCTTCGCCGAGGGCAGTGCCGCCGTCAGCATCAATCCTGCGTGCGCGGCGCCGGTCTGTCCGATCGTCAAGGCAAATGAGTCGGAGAATTTAGTCGGATCGATCTTGAGCGCGCGCGCGATCTCGTCGGCGGCGCGGGCGTTGGGCGCGTCGAGGATTACCTTCGCCAAATCGCCCGGCGCGACTTTCGCCTTCTCCAGCACGTTCTTGATGACGGTGCCGAGCAGGGGAGAATGCGCCTGCGTGAGCGTGAAGCGCTCTTCCCACGAATGCGAAAATTGCTCGCCCTGCGCGCGCCAACTGTCGAGGAACTCGCGCGTGAGCGAGGCGGTCGCCTCGATTTCCGCAATCACGTTTTCCGATCCGATCACGAACGCGACCGCGCCGTCGCCCGTCGTCTGCTCGGCTTTGCCCTCGGGCGCTGCCAGACGGCTGTCGCCAATCGCTACCAGCGCGCGCTTCGCCCCGCCGCTGACCGCATCGGCGCCTTGCAGCAAGGCGGACATGCCCGCGCGCACCGAGCCCGTCAGGTCGGTCGCGCGAATTTCCATCGGCAACTGCGTTGCTGCGCCGATCACCGCAGCGCTGAGTTTTTCCGCGTATGGCGGCGTCGTGGTTGCGAAGATGAGCGCCTGCACATCACCGGGTGAGGCTTTCAGCGCGTCGCGCGCAGCCTCGACCGCCATCGAGACGCTGTCCTCGTCGAAGCTTGCAATCGCGCGCTCGCCCTTGCCGGCAGGCGTGCCAAGCACGGCCGCGATCGCCGCGCGCTTGAGTCGTCGATAGGGAACGTACGAACCGTAAGAAACAATTCCAGCCATGCCGGCATTAAAGGCCGACTCAGGCGACGCGGTCAACCACTGCAAACGGCCCGTGCTGACGCTTCCTCGCCTACTTGATTGCCACCGCGTTCGGCGGCGATGCGATGCCGCCTTCCAGGTTCATCGGCACTGACACCAGCATGCATTCGTAGCGCTTGTCGGCAGCGCAGTCCGCCGCCAACTCCTCGAGGTTGAACTGCTCGCCGATCGGCAGGCCGAGCAGGCACAGCGTGCGGTAATGCAGCGCGCCCTCGTTCTTGAAATCCCACGGCCACGGCTCGACCGCGGGACAATCCGTGCCGACGGCAGCGATGCGATTGTCCCAAAACCATTCGACCATCGCGCTGCTGTCTTCGATGCCGCAGGCCTTGAGCCCTTCGAGCGGCGCCATCGCCGCCTTGGCCTCGGGCGACGCCGCCAGGTACGCCTGCATCCAGCCCGTGCGAATCAGCAGAATCGTGCCCGGCTTCAGTTCGACGCTCTGCGCGACCGCGGTCTCTTTCAAATCATCGAGGCTGTATTTTTCCGACTTGAGCGGATCGATCGTGCGCTGGTGCGAGATGCGGTAGCGAAACGCGTCGAGCAGCACGGCGCGCCCGACAAACCTGTTCGCCCATTTGTGGATGCTGAGCCGTCCACCCGGCCCGTCCTTGATCTCGCCCGCCTTCACGCCGTTGTAGAACGCCTTGTAGCGCGGGCTGCCGACGTGCGCGAGGCCGTCCCACTGGCTGCCCTCCTGCGTGTTGTAACTGTCGAGCGAGTCGTCGAACCCAAGCAGGCCGAAGCTCTCGAAGCTCATGATGTTGTGCTTGGCGGGACTCCGCGCAAACAGCGGCGGGTTGGCGTAGTTGATTTTCGTATCGAGCCGGAAGACGGATCCCTTGCGCACGAGGCGCGCCGCGTCGATGACGCCCTGCGGCGTCAGGAAATTCAGGCATCCGAGCTCGTCGTCGTCGCCAAACACGCCCCACGACGATTCCTTGGGTTTGTCGGGCTTGATGGGCAGTTGGGCAAATTTGGGAATGTTGTTGAGATCGACTTTCGGCATCGCATCAGCTCCTTGGCGGGTATTTGTTCACGGCGTCCATCGGTAGAGGACGTCGGCTTCGCGCTCCATGCAGGTGGCGCCGTCGGTAAATTGTATCGCGATGAAGCCGCGCGCCTCATAAAAACGCCGCGCGGGGGCGTTGCGCTGAAACGTCCACAGGCGAAGACCCGCGGGCCGAAGATGCTTCGCATGCGCCAGCATCGCATCGCCGACGCCGCGCCTCTGCTCGGCGGGCGCGACGTAAAACTGTTCGACCATGTCGGTCCCGAGCACCAGCACCGCGACAATTCTCCCATTATCCTCGGCGACCCAGGTCTCGCGCTCCGGCACCATCTGGTCGACGACGAACGCGCGAATCTCATCGTCAGTGCCAACAGTCGGCAGCCAGGCCGCGGCACCGCGCCGCGACGCGATATACACCGTCGCAACCTCGGCCGCGTCGGCAGCATTCGCGCGCCGGAACGAGATAGCCATCAGTCTCGGTCTCCGCCCGAAAGCCGTGCGCTGTCAAGGATTCCGTCGAAACCTTTCGCTGCGCTCGACGTACTGTTTGTGATACTCAGAGTACTGTTGTGTTTTCGACCGGATCGCCGGGAAAGGGCTGGAATGGCTACTGAGCAGCGCATCGGATTTTCTCTCGCCACGCGGTCCGCGCTTGGCAACGTCATTCGGCTGATTCCGGCGCTTGTGATCACGGTCGCCATGCTCGTTACGTATTCGTGCGGCAGTTCCGGATTGCTCGATCCCGTCAGCGATAGCGGTTCTCCGACGGCCACTCCTACTTCGGGTACCGGGGCGCTCGCGTTTGTGACCAACTTCAACGACGCGAAGGTGTCGTCGTTCACGCGCAACACTAATACCGGCGTATTGAAGCATACGGGGCAGGTCGTCGCCGGCAAGAAATCCGGCCCGCGCGGCGTGGTTGCGACGCCCAACGGACAGTTTCTCTATGTGGCGAACGTCAACGACGACAATATTTACGAGTTCTCGATTAATGCGAACAACGGCACGCTGACTGCGCTGACGCCGGCGTCGGTAAGCAACGGCAACGGCTCGGGACCCGATGAACTCGCGATCAATCCCGACGGCACCTTGTTGTGGGTCACCAACGCGCACAACGGAACTGTCGGCAGCTACATGATCAATACGAGCACTGGACAGCTCACGTCGGTCGGCACGATTGGAGGATTCAGCACTCCTTTCGGCATCACACTGAATCCTGCCCTCGCCGTACTATATGTCTCGGATACTGCAACCGGGCTCATTCAGCCAATGACCTACAACACCACCACCGGTGCGCTCACGAAGAACTTTGCCGCGGAGCATAGCTCGGACCCCAACGCCAACACGCCGGCGGCGATCGCGGTCGATAGCGGTGCCGATGCGCTCTTCATCGCGGACCAGGTGCTGGGCGAGGTTTCGTCGTTTGCCATCGATAACACGGGGGCGATTACTCCCGAATTTACCTTCGCCAACAGCACTGTAGGTGATGCGCCGGTGGGAGTCGCACTGGCGGTAAATACCTCGGTCGAGTTCCTGTTCACCGCCAACTTCGGCGCCAGCACGATATCGTCGTTCGTCGTCACCAGCGAGACGACCGCGAACACGCCGCCGACCCTGGCATTGGGTTACAACGGCGCCAAAGGCATTGTGGTGGATCCGCAGAACGTGTTCGTTTACACCGCCGACAGCGCAGACGGCACCGTCGGAATGGCAACTATCAACGGCGCCTGCGGCAGCCAGATATGCGCGGGGACGCTGGTCTCGACGGAAAGTCCGCATAACGCCAACAGCGGTCCATTCGGGATCACGCTGGCGCAGTAGTCTTACATGCTGAGGCACGCTTCGGCGGCGAGCGCGAACAGCCGCTCGCGAATCTGATGACGCGTCCAGTTGCGATGGTCCCAGCGCGCGCTTAGATCGTCGCCGCCATATAGCAGCTGCCCGAATTGAACGCCGCGGAACTGCGCGACCGCGAAGAACGCCGCCGCTTCCATCTCGACCGTGAGACATCCTTCGCGCTTGCGCGCAATCATCCGCGCGCGAGTCTCGCGGAACAGCCCATCAGTGGTCCAGGTCTTCGCGACGATGTAGTCCAGACCGTTTTTACGCAGAGTTTTTTCGATCGCGGCCAGCGCGCGCGGGCTGGGCGCAACTTCGCGCGCGGGCGGCAGGTAATGGTACGACGTTCCTTCGTCGCGAATCGCCGAGTTCGGCACCACGATTTGGCCGACCGCTATTTTCGAATCGAGCACCCCGGCGCCGCCGCATGCGATGAACTTGCGCGCGCCGCGTGCGATTACTCGATCGAGCATCGCGGCCGCCATCGCGGCACCCGTGCGCGGATGCACGACTGCCAGCCGCTTGCCGTCGAGCTCGAGCTCATAAATCGGATGGCGTCCGACTTCGCTGATGGCGTGATCGATCTCGCGGGCGCCGCCGTTGAGGACCAGATCGTCGATCACGTCCTGAAAGAAGCAGAGCACGCAATGCTTCGGCATGTCGATCGATTTGTAGACGCGGCGCGGCTCGATGATGGCGGTGTGCGACGGATCGTATTCGAGGATTGGGAAGGGTGACGCGGCCAGGCGCTTGGCGGTGCGCGCGGGAGACTTGCGGCTGCGGGCTTTCATCCCTTCTTGTTTCATTTTGAGCGAAACAAAAAAACCCGCAGCTCAAGCTCCCCTTGACTGCGCGGCAGTGAAATATCGCTCGAAGATTTTGCGGATTCGGTTGCGGCGCTCGCCCAGCTCGGCGAGCATGCGCGCCGAACCGTCCGCATCTTCGAATCCCATGCGGCGCGCGAGCGGGCGCAGGCCGGCCACCGAAGTCGGGATGGCCCACGCCGGCTGGTCGCTCTCGATGCGGAGGCGATTTTCGAGACGCGACAGGAACCGGTAGTCGTCCTCGAGCACCGACGCGTCGGCGGCCGACAACAGGCGCAGACCGTCAAGCGCCTCGAGCAAGCCCATCGTGTTGCGCACGCGCAGCTCCGGATAAAGCTGGCCGTGCGACAGCGCCATCATCTGCGCGAGGAACTCGACATCCACCAAACCGCCGTGACCTTGCTTGATATTCAGCCGCGTCTTGTCTTCGGCGCCGATTTCCATTTCCATTCGGTGGCGCATCGCCGCTATTTCGCCGACCTCGGCCGCCGTCAATCCGCGCCCGTACACGAACTCCTGGCGCGCCGCCTCGACCTCGCGCCCCAGTTCGCGGTCGCCGGTGATGACGCGCGCGCGCACCAGCGCCTGGCGCTCCCACACCGCCGAACTCTGTCGATGATATTCGCGAAACCCGGCCAGCGACGTGACCAGCGGTCCCGCGTTGCCCGACGGACGCAGGCGCAGGTCCAGCTTGTAGGCGTAGCCCTCGCGCGTGCGCGATTCGAGGATTGCGATCAGCTTCTGCGTGATTCGCGACGCGATTTCGCGGCTGCCGCCGGCGACTTCAGCGCGATCGTCATAGACGAAGATCAGATCGAGGTCGGAGTTGTACGACATTTCGCCGGCGCCGAGCCGGCCCATCGCAATCGCGCACAGGCGCATCGTGGCGGGAATCGCGAAGCGCGCCTCGGTCTGAATCCGCGCGAGTACCATCGCCTCGTCCAACACCGTTTCGGCCAGCGTCGTGAGCTCGCGCTCGACGTCGAACAGTTCAAGATCGCCCGCCAGGTCGGCGATCGCGATGCGCAGGAATTCCTGATGCTGAAAGGCGCGCAGCGCGTCGAGCTTGCTTTCGAAGTCGGGACTCGCCGCGATCAATCCCGCCAGCTCGTCGCGCAACTCCGACGGACTGCGCCGCGTCGCCGCCAGATCGGATCGCACCAGCGTGTCGAGCATGTCGGGATGGCGAATGAAAATGGTCGACAGGTACGCGCTCGACGCGAACAGGCGCAGCAGGATGCGCCGCGTCGCCGGATGCTGTTCGAGCAGCGCCAGGAATGAAGTCCGCGCGCCGACCGCCGCGATAAACTCGGCCAGGTTCATCAGCGCGAGGTCGGGATCGGGCAGCCGGCTGATTTCGTCCATCAGTATCGGCCCCAGCCGTTCGAGCAGCTCGCGGCGCCGCGGGCTGGTCGGCGCATGCGACGGTCCGCGCGCGAGCAACTCGAGATGGCGCGCACTCTCTTCGGCGCGCGCGAAGTCGAGCTCGCGCAAATACCGGGCCGAGTAATCGGGGTCGAGCGCCGCGTTCCACGCGAGTTCCGCCGACGAAGATACCCAGCGGGTCGACTGTTCATTGCCGCCGGCCAGCGTCTCACGGAATTGCAGTTCGACCAGCGCGCGATGAGATTTCAGCTGCGTGTTGAATTTCGCCAGCGCACCCTGCAGCTTGCCAAAGCCCATCCGCGCCGCCAGCGCGCGCATCCCGTCTTCATCGGCCGGCATCACGTGAGTCTGCAGGCCGGCGACGACCTGCAGCTTGTGCTCGACGTCGCGCAGAAACAGGTACGCGTCGGCCAGCTCACGCGCGCGCTTCGACGGCAGGTAGCCGAGCGAATCGAGCTTCTCGAGCGCCGCGACCGTCTGCTCGATCCGCAGCCGCGGATCGCGTCCGCCGTAAATCAGCGTCAGCGCCTGCACGATAAATTCGAGCTCGCGGATTCCGCCGCGGCCGAGCTTGATGTTGCGCTCGATCATCGCGGGCGTTTTCAGTTCGGCCTCGATCTGATGCTTCATCGCGCGCAACTGACGCAGCGTGTCGAAGTCGAGATAGCTGCGAAAGACGAAGTGATTCAGCTCGATGCGCAGTCGAAACCCCATTTCGCGGTCACCCGCGACCGGCCGCGCCCGCAGCAGCGCGGCCCGTTCCCACGGCTCGCCGAGGTTTTCGTAGTAGTCGGTCGCACCTTCAATCGGCGTGACCAGCGGCGCGGAACGGCCGCCGGGCCGCAGGCGCAAATCGATTCGAAAACATCGCGCCGACAAAATTTCAGTGAACCATTCGCCCAGCCGCGCCGCCGCCTGCGAACTGTCCGGCGATCCCGACGACTCGTGCAGATAAATCAAATCGACGTCGGAGCTGAGATTCAGCTCGCGCCCGCCCAGTTTGCCCATCGCCAGGATGCAGAAGCGGCCGACCGCGCGCGCGCGTTCACCCAAAAATCGAGCCGCGAGATCGAGCGCCGTGCGGATGCATTCGTCGGCCAGCTCCGACATCGCCTGCGCCGTCTCGCCGACGCTCAGCCGGTCGAGCAGATCGGCAATCGCGACCTGCACCATCATGCGGCGCATGAATCGCCCGAGCTCTGCGGCTGCCGCCTGCCGGTCGGGCGCGTCGATGCGATCGCGTTTCGCGCGCATCGCGGCGACCAGCCCGTCGATTGTCTGGGCGCGCGCGCCGAGAAAAATCTCCGCCCATTCAGGTCCGGCCAAAGACAGCTCGGTCGCCACCAGCTCGGATGAGCCGAGACAAAAAATCAGGTCAGCGCCCGCCGTGCGATCGCGCAGAACGCTCTTGAGCGCGGCGGCGGAGTTCTCGGCGAGCTTGGTTAGAAACGCGAGCGCCAACTGTTCGTCAGGCGCGCGCTCCTTGACCGCCGCCAGCGCACCCTGCGCGAGGCGTTCGTTGCCGAGGCGCCCTTTGAGCCTGGCGGCGAGGACGGCGAGCTGCGGCGATTGCGCGGCCTTGCGTGGCATCACCTAAACGATAACAGACGCAGCCATGCGCGCGCTTGCCAGAATCTCAACGGGAACAATATCGACGCGGGAAAAGTACCGGCGAAGGAGTCGCGCCGCGATTCAGGTTTTCTGCGCGACAGTCTTCTTCGAGTGACGGGTCTTCGAGCTGATATGCTTGGTGGAAGTATGATGCTTTGACGCGTGCGACTTGCGGGAGCGGGGCGGAGCGAAGTCGGTCTTGATTGGCGCCGGGTGAATCGCCGGCTCGTCCTCGATGCCTGGGAAATACTTGTCTTCGTCGCGATGCACCTGCAGCGCCGCCAGGAACTCTGCGTAGTAATTCTTCACGGCGAAGCCGAAATGCGGTCCCTGGTAGTGCTCGACCATTTCCGAATAGTCGCCGCCGTAAATTCCGGCCGCGCGCGCCACTCCGCCCGTGCCGTAGTTGTATGCGGTAATCGCCAGCGGCCAATCGCCGAGCGTGTCGTAGTTCGAGCGCAGCAGCTTGGCGGCGGCCATCGTCTCGCGCTCCGGATTCAGCCGGTCGTCGTGATAGCGCGTGATTTTCATGTAGTGCTTGCCGGTGTCACGCGTGAACTGCCAGATGCCGACGGCGCCCGCGCTCGATCGCGAGCCACCATAGAAGCCCGATTCGACGTGAGCCAGCGTCACCAGCTCGGGCGGCAGACCGGCGTTGCGGAAAATCCGTTCCATCGACGGCGTGTAGTACTTGCTGCGCAGCAGACCCTCGTGGAATTTCTCGCGCAGTCCTTCCTGCACGCGCAGGTTCTGCGCGGCGGCGAGATAGGCGCTCGGCGGCTCGCCCTTGAACATGGCGGCGACTTCGCGCTCATCGGCGTCCGCCGGAGGCCGCGTCGCGAGGCGATTCAGAATGTCGGAATACTTGGTCTTGAGGTAATCGTTGGCCCAATCGATATCGGTGCGAGTCGGCTGGCCGTCACCCGGAAGGTGAAACACGTGGTAGATACGCGACACGTTGTCGCGATCGACGACGACGAAGTCGTTCTCCGAGTACTTGGTGAAAACATCGACCCA